>Ga0302320_10015209_pt1 | contig 15833 bp, 15 predicted proteins | sample Bog_T0_3_FD_202130 | JGI IMG/M metagenome (GOLD analysis project Ga0302320, IMG submission 202130) | Peat permafrost microbial communities from Stordalen Mire near Abisko, Sweden - Bog_T0_3 | ecosystem: Environmental > Terrestrial > Soil > Wetlands > Peat | place: Sweden: Abisko, Stordalen Mire... | reverse complement strand
ATCGCGAACAATGACATCAACAACAACAACAACCCGTTTAACATTGCGATCACAGGCACGGGCACGGGCTTCGGCGTTGTCCCCGGTATTGTCGTTCAACAACCCGCCGGCACGAACCTTGTCAATGGCGTCGGCACCATCAACTTCGGTTCGGTGGCCGTCGGCGCCAGCACCAACCTCATCTTCACCATCGCGAACATCGGCGGCGCAAATCTCACCGGCCTGGGCATCACCATTGATGGCGCGAATTCGGCCGTGTTCAATGTGACCGCCAATCCCGCAGCCCCGGTGATTCCCGGCGGCAGCACCACTTTTACCGTGCGCTTCGCGCCCGTCAGCACGGGCGTGAAGACCGCCACGCTGCACATCGCGGACAATGATATCAACAACAACCCTTTCAATATCGAGATCGCAGGCACGGGCATAGACGGCGCAATTGTTGTTTCGACCAACGTCGTCGTAGTCTTCTTGAGCGCCGGAACCTCACCAATCATGCTGAATCCGCAGACCGGCTTGTTCACGAACAGCGTTCTTTTGACCAACAGCGGTCCCAACACCGTCGCTGCAGTCCGGCTATTGATCCTGAACCTTCCTGCTGACGTGCAGGTTTACGATGCGAGCGGCAGCACCACCAACGGCACTCCCTATGTGCAATATAATTTCCCCCTCGCTCCCGCTGCGACAGTTGATTTTACAATTGAGTATTATCGCGCCAGTCGCCTGCCGTTTCCCACGCCCACCTATGTGCCTGAAGACACCACCGCCGTCACCATGACCATGACAAACGGCGTGGGCATAGCGATCGGTCAAATCGTGCCATTAAGCGGTGGGGTGCTGATCGAATTTTCCGCCACTCTGGGCCGCAGTTACGCCGTGCAGTATAGCAGCGACTTGATAAACTGGCATACCGCCGATCCCGTTATCATCGCCCCGGCCAACGGCGTGCAGTGGTTCGACCAAGGCCCGCCCAAAACTCAAAGCCGCCCTGCCACCCGTTTTTACCGGGCCTTCGAACTGCCCTGACTGTCCAACTATCAACCAGCACAAAACTTATGAACCGAATTGTCCTTTCCAGCACGCTCGCCCTCGCAACGGTCACTCCTTTCGCCGTGGGTGGCCAGGGTTTGCCCGACAACCCCAACCGCTTCAGCTTCGGCCCGACCTTTGGCATAAACTTCAAAACCGACTTCTATAACAATGTCAATCCAGGGGGTCTTGGCGGCGGCGCGAACCGCACCTATAATGACGGTTACGTCCTCGTGGACAGCAGCGGACCCCTTAGCGGCTCCACTTGGAACTGGGGCAACCAAAACGTCTCTCAAGTGACAGGCGTTGGCGTGAATTTCCACGCCATACAGGATTCTTCCTCTGCCACCGGCAATCCGCAATACGGCGGCGAATTCATTTATCAGAGGGTTATCGGCAACCTGCCATTTCTGTCCGGCGACTGGGGCCTCGAAGCCGGCTTTGGCTTCACGGATCTTGACCTGCGCGAGAATCTCGGCGGAACAGCGCCTGCCATCATGGATTCCTTTCTGTTTGTTGGTGGACCACCTCTTATCAACCCCTACCATGGAACCTTCAATGGACCCGGCACCCTCATCGGCGACGCGCCCGCGCCGCGCATCAACACGACCGCCACCCTGACGGGATATCAAAAGTTGAGCGGACAGTTGTTCAGCCTCCGCCTCGGTCCGTTTGCCGAATGGAAATTCACCGACAAATTCAGTCTCGCCGCCAGCGTGGGCCTGACTTTGGCTCCGGCGACGGTTGATTATGACTTCTCGGAAACCGCCATTGTGGCTGCCGACGGAGCCGTGATTGCAGCAAGCGGTCATTCTTCCGAAACCAAGCTGCTCTACGGCCCCTACGTGGGCGCGATGCTTCGCTACGACTTCAACAAGTGTTGGGGTGTTTATGTTGGCGCGCGATTCCAAAACCTGACCGATATGAACCAATCAATTGGCAGTCGCACCGCCAAGCTCGACCCGAGTGCCACGCTCTATGCGACCGCCGGCGTAAGCTGGAAATTCTAGCCGGCAGACCCGGGACAGCGCCACGCCGCAGGCGGAATTGCTGGGTCAACCGTGCGCTCCGAAACCGGAACCCGCGCGGAAATTATCCGGCTTCAGCAAATCCCTTATGGGTAAAACACCCTATAGCCCCGCCAGACATGACGGCTTATTTTGAGGACATGAAAGGGAACAAGATGAGGCAAACCGGCAAGTCGGCCGTAGCAGCGCTTCAAAGCCGGACGGATCCGCCCCTGCGCATTCTCGTGGTGGAGGACGAACCGGACATCCGCCGTCTCAATGCTGAAGTGCTGCAGAACTCCGGCTTCAAGGTGGATACCGCCGAAGACGGCAAGGCGGGATGGAAGGCCGTGAGCCATGCCCCCGAAAGTTACGCCCTCCTGATCACCGACCACAACATGCCGGGATTGACGGGCCTTGCCCTTGTCAAGAAGCTGCGTGACGCCCGCATGACCCTGCCGGTCATCATGGCCACTGCGGCATTCCCGGGCGGGGACTTGTTCATCCGATATCCCTGGCTGCAACCCGCCGCCGCTCTGCCCAAGCCCTATACCATGGAGGAATTATTGGTGACGGTAAGAAGCTTTCTGCACGCGCCCGACGGCGACTGCGGGCAGGACGCACCCCCGCCAGATCGGCCAAGTCAACCGCCAGTGTATGATTTGCAATTATGATGAATCCAGTCCCCGGTTCACCGCCCGCTTGAGGTTCCTCCCGACCGGACACTTGTGCGGGGCTGGATTCATCGTGTCCTGCATGGGGTGAACACCCCATGGCGGACGTGCCGTGTGCGGGTGTAACTTTTCGGCCATGAAATCCACCGTTTTGTCACGAAATAATAATTCAGCCCGCATTAAACAGTCCGCGCCGGCTGCATTATCAAACCAAACCGCAATCGCCACCGGGCCGGCGCGGGCCGGGGTCGCCAGGAGCGCATGGGCCTTTTATCTGACGCAGGGCGCGTCGTCTGTTTCCATGAAGCTCATCACGGAGCGGGCCAGCGTCACCACGCTGGTGTCCCATGAAATCCGCGAAGCGCGTTATGAATCTTACGCCCACGGTGGATTGAACGATTGAACGACGCTGTCTGCGGCATCCGTGCCGGGAATTGTCGTGCGCCGGAATCATCCAAATCCGGCATCAGTAGAACACCCCATGGCGGCCACGCATCTTTTCTGCGCATGATGGCACCATAACTTCCCAAAGGCTGTTGGTTTTCGCGGACCAAACTTTGTGGGAAAATTGAAATGGCATGGACAGAATCATGAGCGGCGATCATCAAAACGGGAATGCGGCTGACAGCGAGACGCGCAAGCAAACGGCAGAGACGCTGCTCAAGGCGGGGGCTTTGCAAAACGCGATTTTCAACAGCGCCAACTTTTCCAGCATTGCCACCGACGCGAGGGGCGTCATTCAAATCTTCAACGTCGGCGCCGAGCGCATGCTGGGCTACACCGCCGCCGAAGTCGTGAACAAGATCACCCCGGCCGAACTCTCCGACCCGCAGGAATTGATCGTGCGCGCCAAGGCGTTGAGCGCCGAGGTCTCCACGCCGATTGCTCCGGGCTTCGAGGCGCTGGTGTTCAAGGCGTCGCGCGGAATCGAGGACATTTATGAGCTGACCAAAATCCGCAAGGACGGCAGCCGCTTCCCGGCGGTAGTTTCAGTCACGGCGCTGCGCGACGCGAACAAAACAATCATCGGCTACCTGCTGATTGGCACGGACAACACCATTCGCAAGCAGGCCGAGGCGGAGCAGAAGCGGCTCGATCAGCGGCTGCGCGACCAGCAGTTCTACACACGCTCGCTCATCGAATCCAACATTGACGCGCTGATGACCACCGATCCGCCCGGCATCATCACCGACGTCAACAAGCAGATGGAAATGCTCACCGGCTGCACGCGCGACGAATTGATTGGCGCGCCATTCATGAACTTTTTTACCGATCCGGCGCGGGCCGAGGCGGGCATCAAGCTGGTGTTGAGCGAAAAGAGGGTCACCGATTATGAGCTGACCGCGCGCGCCAGGGACGGCAGGGAAACCGTGGTGTCCTACAACGCAACCACGTTCTATGATCGGGACCGGAGGTTGCAGGGCGTGTTCGCGGCCGCGCGCGACATTACCGGGCGCAAACGCTTCGAACGGACGCTCCAGGAAATGAACGCCGGACTGGAGAGCGCCAACCAGGAGCTGCAGACGTTCAGTTATTCCGTCTCCCACGATTTGCGCGCGCCGCTGCGCCATATCCTGGGGTTCGTGGAACTGCTGCAAAAAGACGCCGGGCCGTCGCTTTCCGAAAATAATCTCCGCCTTCTGGCGACGATTTCCGAGGCGGCGGCCCGGATGGGAACTTTGATTGATGACCTGCTGTCCTTCTCGCGGGTCGGGCGCGCGGAGCTGCAAAAGACAGAGGTCAACCTCGACCGGTTGCTCCAGGAAACGCTGGGCGATTTTCAGGCGGAGACAAAAGGGCGGAATATCGAGTGGAACATCCACCCACTGCCAGCTGTGCGGGCAGACCATGCCTTGCTACGGATGGTGCTGGTGAATCTGATTTCCAACGCGGTGAAGTTCACCGGCTCGCGCGCCGGGGCCAAAATCGAAATCGGCTGTTCTCCGAACGAAAACGGCGAAACCGTGGTTTTCATCCGCGACAACGGCGCGGGTTTTGATCAGAAATATGCCGGCAAACTTTTCGGCGTGTTTCAACGCCTGCACAGCCACGCCGAGTTTGAGGGCACGGGCATCGGGCTGGCGAACGTCCAGCGCATCATCCACCGGCACGGCGGACGGGTTTGGGCGGAAGGCGTGGTGGACGGCGGCGCGACATTTTACTTTTCAATCCCAAAACCAATGGAGGCATAAATGATCATGAGACACATACTGATAGCGGAAGACGATCCCCGCGACGAGCAACTGACGCTGTCCGCACTGGAGGAAAATAATCTCGCCAACAAGGTTTTCGTCGTCCACGACGGCGAGGAGGCGCTGGATTATCTTTACTGCCGTGGAAAATTCAAGACGCGGACGGGCGGCAATCCCGTCGCGGTGCTGCTGGACCTCAAGATGCCGAAAGTCAGCGGGCTGGAAATATTGAAGACCATCAAGGCCGACGAATACTTGAAGATGATACCCATTATCGTGCTCACCTCCTCGCGCGAAGAGCCAGACGTGATCGAGTGTTACAAGCATGGCGTGAACGCCTACGTGGTGAAGCCCGTGGATTTCGCCGAGTTCATGAAGGCGATCAAACTGCTCGGCGTCTTTTGGGCGGCGGTCAACGAGCCGCCGCCGCAGACATGGAAGGAAATCGGTGAAGTCACCCCCCCCCAGCAGAAAGAGGTGAAAGATGAAATCCCCACTCCACATCCTGCATCTGGAAGATGATCCCAACGATGCTGCGCTCATTCAATCCACCCTGGAAGCCGGAGGCATCACGTGTGCAATCACCCGCGTGGAAAGACGCGACGATTTTGTGGCGGCGCTCGAACGCGGCGGCATTGACATGATTCTGTCGGACTGCACGTTGCCCACCTTTGACGGGATGTCCGCATTGGAAATCGCACACACCAGATGGCCGGCCATGACTTTGATTTTTGTGTCAGGGACGCTGGGCGAGCAGCAGGCCATTGATTCGCTCAAGAATGGCGCGACAGATTATGTTTTGAAGAATCATCTTGCCCGGCTCGTCCCGGCGGTGCGCCGTGCAATGCAAGAGGCTGAAGAGCGTGATGAGCGGAAGCGGGCGGAAGAGGCGCTGCGTGCATCGCAGCATCTCATCGAAGGGATTATCAACGCGATCCCGGTGAGCGTTTTCTGGAAGGACAAAGATCTCGCCTTCCTGGGTTGCAACACGGCCTTCGCACGCGATGCGGGATTTGCCGGGCCGAAGGACATCATTGGAAAAGATGATTTCCAGATGGGGTGGCGCAATCAGGCTGAAAAGTATCGCGGCGACGACCGCAAGATCATGGCGAGCGGTTGCGCCAAGCTGCTCTACGAAGATCCCCAGACCACCCCTGAAGGGAAACTCGCCACGGTGCTGGCGAGCAAGATACCGCTGCGCAATTCCAAAGGCGAAATCATCGGCGTGCTCGGAACGTATATGGACATCACCGAACGCAAGCGGGTGCAAGAGTCGCATGACCGGCTGGCCATGGCCGTGGAGCAGGCCACCGAGACCGTAGTCATCACCGACACCAACGGCACAATCCTGTATGCCAACCCGGCATTTGAAAAAACCTCCGGTTACACCCGCGCCGAGGCGCTCGGCCAGAATCCCCGCGTCCTCAAGAGCGGGAAACAGGATGCCGCGTTTTATAGCCAGATGTGGGACGGCCTCGGGCGAGGTGAAACCTGGAACGGCCATTTCATCAACAAGCACAAGGATGGCACGCTTTACGAGGAGGAAGCCACCATCTCGCCCGTGCGGGATGCCGCTGGCACGACTGTCAATTATGTGGCCGTCAAGCGCGACGTGACGCATGAAATGCAAGTCGAATCCCAATTCCGCCAGTCCCAAAAGATGGATGCCATCGGCAAACTGGCCGGCGGCGTGGCGCATGACTTCAACAACATCCTGGCCGTCATCCAGATGCACGCCGATTTGTTGAAGACCGAGGCCGGGATCACCCCGGCTCAATCGGAGACTGCCGTGGAGATTGGCAAGGCCGTCCAGCGCGCGAGCGCACTCACCCGCCAGTTGCTGCTCTTCAGCCGGAAACAGATGCTGCAATTGCGCGATCTGGATTTGAACGAATCCATCAACGAGATGACTAAAATGCTGCGGCGCACCCTCGGCGAAGACATCAAGTTGCAGTTCAAATTCGCCATGCAAGACATATTCGTCCACGCCGACGCGGGCATGATGGATCAGGTGCTGATGAACCTCGCGGTGAACGCCCGCGACGCCATGCCCAAGGGCGGCCAGCTCATCATTGAAACTTCCGCCGTGGGGCTGGATAAAGCCGCAGCGGCACGAATTCCCCATGCCCGTCCCGGCTCATTTGTGCGTTTAAGCGTGAGCGACACCGGTTGCGGCATCCCGCCTGAAAATTTCCATAGAATTTTCGAGCCGTTCTTCACCACCAAGGACGCCGACAAAGGCACCGGCCTCGGCCTGGCCACCGTTTTCGGCATCGTCCAGTTGCATCAAGGCTGGATTGATTTCCAAAGCCAGGTCGGTCGCGGAACGACCTTTCGCATTTGTCTTCCGCAACTGGCCGGAATGCCCAAACAAAAACCAGAGCCACCCGCGCTGGCTGCCGTTCGCGGCGGTGATGAAACAATCCTGCTCGTTGAAGACGATGCGGCCCTGTGTGCTTCCGTGCGCAAAATCCTGTCGCAACTCGGCTATTGCGTGCTTGAGGCTGTCAACGGCATCGAAGCCCTGAAAATCTGGGCGCAATATGGCAAAGGCATCCATTTGCTGCTCACCGATCTGGTCATGCCCGGCGGAATGACGGGGATGGATTTGGGCGAACGGCTTTTGAAGGAAAATCCGAAATTGAAGGTGATTTACAACAGCGGTTACAGCGCGGAAGTTGCCGGAAAGGATTTTGCACTGGAAGAAGGCGTCAACTTTCTCACCAAACCCTTCGAGGCGCAAAAGCTCGCGCAAACCGTGCGCCAAAGCTTGGACACAAAAATCTAGTTTGAATATGAACTGGCCCTCTCTGGATCTTACCGTTCGCGTTGGTTGCAACCTCGCCTACGAAACCACCGTGCCGACGCCCGTGCTGTTCGTGCTAAAACCCCGGCTTGAAGGCCGGGTGCTGGTGATGCAGGAAAAACTCTCGTTCGGCATCGGCCTGCCGTCGTATGAGTTTCAGGATTCCCACGGCAACATCACCTACCGCTCGATGTTCATGCCGGGCCGGAACGAAATCCGCCACGATGCGCTCGTCTCCGTTTCTTCGCAGCCGGACAACCGGGACGTGCCCAACCAGATCGTCCCCATCAGCCAGCTCCCGCCTGAGGTGTTGCGCTACACGCTGCCCAGCCGCTATTGCGACTCGGACAAACTGCGTGACCTGGCCTGGCAGAATTTCGGGCAGATCACCAATGCGCTCCAGCGGGTGCAGACCATCTGCGATTGGGTTCACAACAACATTGAATACCGCTTCGGCTCCGGCCGGCCCGATCTCTCCGCATCAGAGGTGATCGCCCGCCGTCACGGCGTTTGCCGCGACTTTGCCCACGCGGCCATTGCGCTGTGCCGCGCCTTCAACCTGCCCGCCCGTTACGTCACCGGACACCTGCCGGACATCGGTTATGTTGATCCGGGCACGCCGATGGATTTTCACGCCTATTTTGAAGTCTATCTGGGACAGGAATGGTTCACCTTTGACCCGCGCTACAATGTTCCGCGCATTGGCCGCGTCAAAGTCGCCCACGGTCTGGACGCAGTGGATGGCGCGTTTGCGACAATTTATGGCGAAGCCAATCCGACTTATTTTGAAGTCTGGGCTTATCAGGTGAATCCACGGGAAGTTTCCGTCGGCGATCCCATTGATTTATCCAAACGTCTTGATGGCAATCTGACGGTGCGCCTCAATTAGCGCGCCGGGTTTCATTCCATCGCGGTGCACAAGGCCGGGTTGACTTTCGCCATCATCCGGGTCTAATTCAACTTATCAAATTGCTTGAATACATTTTGCTGGCGGCGAGTTCGCTCTTTGTGATTGTGGATCCGCTTGCCGTCGTGCCGGCGTTTCTGGCCATGACGCCGAACGACACTGCGGAACAACGCATCCGCACGGCGCGGCTGGCGTGTTGCGTGACAGCGGGCGTCCTTCTCTTGTTTTCTGTGGCCGGTCAACTGGTCTTCAAGGTCATGGGCATCACAATGCCGGCATTTCAAATCGCTGCGAGCATCCTGCTGCTGATTGTGGCGCTGGACATGGTGCGCGCCCAGCGCTCGCGCGTCCAGGAGACGCATGAAGAAAGACTGGCCGGGACCGAAAAGACGGACATCGCCGTGACGCCGCTGGCCATTCCGATGCTCGCCGGGCCGGGCGCGATTTCCACGGTGATTCTGCTTCAGAACGAAGCGAAGGACATTTCCCAGCACATCGCGCTTTACGGCTGCATCGTGGCGGTGTCGCTGGTGAGTTATCTGATCTTGCGAATCTCCGCCCGGGGCGCGCGCTGGTTGAGCCCGATTATGATGAGCATCGCCATCCGCATCATGGGGCTGCTGCTGGCGGCGGTTGCCATTCAATTCATGCTCAATGCCATCAAGGCGTTCCGGCTGGATTTGATTGGACCGGCGATAAACTGAAACCTTTCATCAGCGCGCTGTCATATTTGCTGTGTTCAACGGTTCGCACTGCTTCGTCTTACATCGGGTTTTACCTTATAGGGAAATTCCCGTCCGTCGCGTAACGTCATCAGATATGAAAATGGTTCTGTTATTTATCGGTGTCATCGCCCTTCTCTCAACCTCTGGATGTATTGTTGCCGACGACGGGCGCGACAGGCACGCGAGATACGAGCATCATGACGACGTCATCGTGGGGCCTCCGGTCGTGGTGGTGCGTCCGCCGGAAGTCATCGTGCGCTAATCCGATCCTTGGCTTCGTCAAGTCCGGCATGGGGTGAACACCGTATGGCGGTTGCGCGTTCGGCCGGTCTATGCTTTAGGTTATGAAAACGAATTGCCGGAAGAAGTTGCTGACATTTGGCGAGTTCATCAGCGCCGCGCACGATGTCTGGGGTGGACGCCGGGCCAGTGGATTTGTCTGGCTCGCTGTCAACGCACGTCAGGTCGAGTTTCGGGGACAATACCGATTCGAGTTTTCAAAGCGGAATCTTAATTACCTCCCGTTTTGAAAGAACAATCGGCTTGAAAATCCAACCTGGCCGGGGAATCCAAAGTGCGGCGCTGGTGATGCTAGCCGTCGTGTCGTTGTGCCTCCCGCCGTTTGCCCACGGACAGCAGTCAGCCTTTGGCACGACCAACCTGCCAACAGCGGAGAGTGTTGTCCTCCCCAAATCCGTTCCCGATCCCATCGAACCGTTTAACCGTGCGATGTGGGGCTTCAATGTGTGGCTGATGACCGACGTCATCAAACCGACGAGCCGGGTCTACCGGTTTGTGGTCGTGAAGCCGGTCCGGACTGGAATCGGAAATTTTGGCAGGAACCTAACCTATCCGGGACGATTGATAAACAACCTGCTTCAAGGAAAATGGAGCGGTGCCCGCGATGAATCCTGGCGGTTCGTTTGCAACACCACCGTCGGGGTCGCCGGGTTCTGGGATGTGGCGACCAGGTGGAAGATTCCGAAATCGGACGCGGATTTTGGCCAGACCTTCGGCCAGTGGGGCTGGAAGCCGCACTTTTTTATCATGCTGCCGGTTTATGGACCGAGCAATGACCGGGACACCGTCGGTCTGACCGCTGACACGGCGGCCAATCCGCTGCTCTATATTGCCCCTTACAAATTCGTCGCGAACGATCCGCTCACATGGCTCGGCCCCTACACTTATCTCAACTACGGGATCATGTATAACAATCTCTCCGACTCCGTGGACGGGTATGTGCGGTTCAGTCAGGCCGAAATGGATCCGTATTCGGAAGTTCAGTATGCGTGGACGTTTGAGCGGGCGGACCGGGTGGCGAATTTTCAGGTGAAGGGCAAACAGGACCCGGCTTCGCTAGAAACCCTCGAGTCCGTTTTCTTCACTTACAAAGATCCTGCATTTCCAGACCACGGCAAGACCCGGTCGGTTCTGATTCCGGCCACGGACAAGAAGTTAAAATTTACGTTTTGGTTGCAGCCGGGTCAGGCGAACGTGGTTTACATCGTTCCCGGTTTGGGCGGTCATCGGCTGGCTGAAGCTTCCCTGGCGCTGGCCGAGCTGGTTTATAAAAATGGCTTCTCTGCCGTGCTGGTCAGCAGCCCGTTCAACTTCGAGTTCATGGAAAGCGCCTCCACGGTGGCGCTCCCGGCTTACCTGCCGGTGGATGGCCACGACCTGGACGTGGCGCTCACCGAGATTGATCACCGCTTGAACAAGTTGTATCCAGACCGGTTGGGCAACAAGGCGTTGATGGGTTATTCGATGGGCGCGCTCCAATCGCTGTTCGTCGCGGCCACCGGGCCGACGAATCAGTATTACGTCATCACGAAGGGAACCGTGCTGCGCTTTCGCGAAGGGAAACAGGGCGTAAAAGAAGTGAGCATCGCCCCCGTCACGAATCAAGTGCCGTTGATAAAATTTGATCGCTTCGTTGCCATTAATACCCCCGTTCGCATGGCACAGGGGATTTCCAAGCTCGATGAATTTTACAATGCCCCCTTGAGCTGGCCGGCCACCAACCGGACCGACAGCATTGAAAACACCTTTCTCAAGGTGGCCGCCTTGAGCCAGGGAACGCTCACGCCGCAAACCTCGCTGCCCTTCGATGCCATCGAGTCCAAGTTTCTCATCGGCTTGGACTTTCGGCTCTCGCTGCGGGATGTTATCTTCAGCAGCCAGCAGCGAAACAATCAAGGCGTCCTGCACCACCGGATTGATAATTCCCGGCGCGACCCGGTGTATCAGGAAATCCTCCAGTATTCCTACCAGGATTATTTTGATAAATTTGCAATCCCTTATTATTCGGCCCGTGGCGTCGCCTCGCCGGCAGCAACACTGGAAAAAGCCGGTGACTTGCGGACGTATGACGTCGGCCTGCGCGCCAATCCGGACATCCGCGTCATCGTCAATCAAAACGATTTTCTGCTGACGGACGCGGATCTGGCCTGGCTCCACGCCACCTTTGCCACGAATCAATTGACCGTCTTCCCGCAAGGCGGTCATCTGGGAAACCTTTCCAATCCGATGGTGCAAAAGGCCATTCTGGCGGCGCTCACGCCGATGAGGCCGCCCGAACATAAATCTGAATGAACCAGGAAAAAAACCACGCATGAACTCTGAAACCGCCGCAACTGTCGTCTCCGTCATTCCTGTCACCACACGCGAAGGTGCCGCAGTGCAGACACGCAAAATTCCATTGGCTGCCAAAGTGGCTGGCACTGCCTTTCTCGCCATCCTTGTTCCGGTTTATTTGAGCACTTATGGCCCGACCAATTTTTTATGGTTCTGCGACGCCGCCCTCATTCTCACCGTGGCGGGCATGTGGCTGGAAAGCCCGCTGCTCATCAGCATGTGCGCCGTGGGCATTCTGCTGCCGCAATGCCTCTGGCTCGCGGACTTCGGCAGTCACCTTCTTGGGTTTCACTTTCTGAACCTGACGGGTTACATGTTCGATCCGCACCTTTCGCTGTTCACGCGCGGGCTTTCTCTTTTTCATGGCTGGCTGCCGTTGCTGCTCGTCTGGCTCGTGTTTCGTCTGGGTTACGATAAACGGGCTTTGTCTGCCTGGACTGTTTCTGCCGCGGCTTTGGGATGCGTTTGTTACTTTTTTACCCCGCCCGCCGGTGCCCATCTGGCGAATGCCAACGCCCCCATCAACATCAATTACCTTTACGGTTTCAATGACCTGCAGCCGCAGCACTGGATCAACCAAAACCTTTACGTCATCCTTTGGTTGGGCGCGCTGTGGCTCGTTGCCTTTCTCCCCACGCATCTGGCCTTGCGCAGAATCTTCGCCGCGCCCATGCCCTTGTCCCGGCAGAAAACTACAATCCGATTTCTAAATTCCTCCCTGCCGGCCAGTCAGGACTGGATCCATTAATTTTAGGTAGGGTAACACCCCATAGCCCGGCAAGAGTCCTGAGCGCATGATGGCGAAATGAAATTTCTGAAATCGAAAACAGCCGTCCCAATGAATCTCCAACCATGAAACACAACCATAACCATGACAACGTCCAGAGCGCCGGCCTGCAACTCGTGCCTGTCCGCTTTGAGTTCACCAGTCCGACAGCCAAAACCGTCTGCCTGGCGGGAACCTTCAATCACTGGCAGCCCGAGGCCAAGACGCTGCACTCCACTGGTGCCGGCATCTGGTGGAAGGAAACGGCCTTGGCTCCCGGTAGCTACGAATACTGCCTCGTGGTGGACGGCAAATGGATGCCCGACCCGCTGGCCAGGGAATTCGTGGCCAATCCGTTCGGCGGGATGAATTCAATTTTGCACGTGGCCACTTCGCCGGAAGCCGCCCACCTCGCCGACGCGGAAAAGTTGCCGCTCAAAAACGACCGTTTTAACGACGCCATTGCCGGAGATCACATTGTCGCCGGAGAAAATTTACCGTTGAAAAACATGAACAAACCAAAGAACAAAAAAACATGAACAAAGAAACACAAGCAGTCACCAATGACATTGGACAACTGGCTGAAGACGCGCGCGCGTTGATGGCCGCCACCGCCGACGTGGCCGGTGAAAAAGTCGGGGAAGCCCGCAAGCGTCTCGCCGCCGCGCTGGATCGAGCCAAACAAATCGCGGGCAATGTCCGCGACAAGGCGGTTGCCGGGGCCAAGGCGGCTGACGAAGCCGTGCATGAACATCCCTATAAAGCCATCGCCATCGGCGTTGGCGTCGGGGCGATTCTCGGTTTTCTCCTCGCGCGCCGATGCGCCCGCAACTGCGATTGATCACGCCATGGAAGAATTCACCGTCAGCCTGGGGCAACTGGGCACAACCTCGAAAACGTTCGCGCGCCGGCTGTTGACCATCGGGGAAAACCGCCTCGAGCTGTTGACGGTGGAAGTGCAGGAGGAACGCGAACGTCTCCTGCACGCCTTTCTTCTGGCCCTTGGCGTGGCGGCGTTCGGCCTGCTTGCCGGCCTGACGCTCACGGCGGCCATCGCGGTTTTACTTTGGTCTTGGTCGCCCCTGGCCGTGCTCCTGATCCTGACCGGCCTCTACGGGGCCACCGGGATATTTCTCTACCGTCGGCTCACCGGCGTGATGCGCAACTGGCAGACGCTTTCCGCCTCGCTCAACCAGCTCCAAAAGGACCGGGCATGTCTGGAAAATATCCTCGCATGAATTCGCTCGAATCGCGGAAGCAATTGTTGATCGCGGAAAGCGAACTCAACCGCGCGCAACTCGTTCAGGAATGGCAGACGATGGCGTCCGAAGTTCACTCGCTCACCAGCCAGGCCAGAACCATCAGTTCCATTGCGACGGCGGTTGCAACGCTGGTTGCGGGACTGTCATCTTTGCGTCACAAAAAATCCGCGCCCGAGGCCGAAAAACCTTCGTGGTGGAAGACCCTCCTGAAGGGCGCGGGGCTGGCCGGCTCATTCTGGCAGGCATTCCGCTCGCAAGGTTGCGGGCAGAAAGAGGAATAGCCGTTGCGCAGCAGTGCTGAAAATTGTTCAATGCGTGGGACTGACCCCTTTCCAACATTCCATTTGAATGAACAAAGATTCAGATATCGTAACTTTTGTGAAAAAGGCAAAACAACATTTGAAGCCACTATTAAACGAAAGCGGACAAGTTTTATACAGTTCGGTAACAACTTTGAAGCGGGGTTCAATTTATATTCTCGGCTTAAATCCGGGTGGGAGTCCAAGAGATTTTCAGAATAAAACAGAAACAATTGGATACAGTCTTAAAAATTTGGCGCGACGCGATTGGAATGCTTATGCTGACGAGGTTTGGAAAAGACCAGCCTTACAGAAACGGATACCCGCGCGGGCGTCAGCCAAGTATTATTGTGCAAGCAGCTTCATTCCTGGTCCGTGACGGTGTCGTGGAATTTCAGGATGTCACCCTTCTCGCCCTTCAGTTCGGCTTCCTTGAACTTGATGGCGGTGCGCGGATGCTGGTTCAACATGCCGGTGAGCAGATACGGCAGGTCGTAGCCCCAGAGCAATTTTGCGCGCATCGGCTCGATGTGGTTCTGCACGCAGTCGAGCACGGGGCGCAGCTCGTATTTCGGGTTGTGCAGGAACGCAAGGAGCAGTTCCATCGGGCAGTTGCCCGCGCCGCGGCCGAGGCCGGCGATGGTGGCGTCGAGAAAATTCGCGCCTTCGACGATGCCCTCGATGGTGTTGGCGAACGCGAGCTGCATGTTGTTGTGCATGTGGACGCCGACTTCCTTGCCGGACGATTTGCAGTAGCCGAGATATTTCTTCACCAACTCGTGAACGCGTTCGCTGTAAAACGCGCCAAAGCTGTCCACGACGTAAATCGCCTTGGCCTCGGATTTCGCGAGCATTTCCAAGCCTTCATTCAACTCGCGATCGGGAATGGTCGAGGCGGCCATGAGATTGACGGTGGTTTCGTAGCCCTTGTCGTGCGCGTCCTTGACCATGTCCAGCGCTGTCGGAATCTGGTGGATATAAGTCGCCACGCGGATCATGTCGAGGACGGAATCTTTCTTTGGCAGGATGTCTTCCTTGTAATCGCAGCGCTCGGCATCGGCCATGACGCACAATTTCAAACTGGTCTTATTGTCGCCGACGATGCGGCGCAGCGTGTCCTCGGTGCAGTATTTCCAATCGCCATGTTCGCCGGCCTTGATGCCTTTGCGCGACGCTTTGTAACCCAGCTCCATGTAATCCACGCCGGCGGCGAGGCAGGTGTCATAAACCAGCTTGGCCGTCTGGTCGGTGAAATGGTGGTTGTTCATCAGCCCGCCGTCGCGGATGGTGCAGTCCACGACTTTGATTTCGGGGCGGAACGAGAGCCAGCGGCTGGTGGCGTTGTCCTTATTGACAGGTTTGGGGGTTTTCATGGGTCTCAACTCATTTGGTGAATTTCGTGAACGGGTCATTCTCCCCGAAACCAGCCGGGCATGGACAGAACATATTCTGCCAATCATGCGACACTTTTTGCGCTGGCCAATGGCAGGAAAAGTTGCGCCGGATTACTTGCGGAAGAAATCCTCGATGACTGC
>Ga0302320_10015207_pt1 | contig 15834 bp, 15 predicted proteins | sample Bog_T0_3_FD_202130 | JGI IMG/M metagenome (GOLD analysis project Ga0302320, IMG submission 202130) | Peat permafrost microbial communities from Stordalen Mire near Abisko, Sweden - Bog_T0_3 | ecosystem: Environmental > Terrestrial > Soil > Wetlands > Peat | place: Sweden: Abisko, Stordalen Mire... | reverse complement strand
ACGAGCCCGCGAGCGATATCGACACTGCAGTGGTGGATAGTCTGAAATGTAGAGGTTGATGGCTTGAAAACGCTTGACCCAAACCGGCCGATTAGAGAAGCGGACAAATCACCGGTGTGTGAAAAGTTCGTTTTGAAGATGGGACCAACCGGCATTGCAAAGTGCTGATCGATCACGGTTCGCTAATTGTTATCCATTGCCGGCATTGTTCAAATCCTACCTTTTGCACGCGATATAATGAGCGGCTATAGCTGACAAAGATTGCAAATAAGACTGAATTAGACCGGATTCGGCCCCTATCGATGCAAGCGAACCCGCCAAAAGTGCTGCAAAGACGCTTTAATATTGCGCCCATGATGGAATGGACCGACCGGCATTGCCGGTTCTTCCATCGCCTGCTCACGCGCCAGGCGCTGCTTTATACGGAAATGCTCACGACCGGCGCCATCCTGCGCGGCGACCGCGAGCGGCTTTTGGGCTTTGATGCCTTCGAACATCCGGTAGCGCTCCAACTCGGCGGCAGCGATCCGCATGCCTTGGCGCAAGCGGCGCGTATCGGCGAGGAATTCGGCTATGACGAGATCAACATCAATGTCGGGTGCCCATCCGACCGGGTCCAAGAAGGCCGCTTCGGCGCCTGCCTGATGATCGAGCCCGCCTTGGTCGGCGATTGCGTTGCGGCCATGAAGGCGGCAGTCAAGGTCCCTGCGACGGTGAAGTGCCGGCTCGGCGTCGATGACCAGGACCCCGAAGAGGCGCTGTTTGGCTTCACACATATCGTCAAAGCGGCGGGCGCGGACGCGTTAATCGTGCATGCCCGCAAGGCTTGGCTCAAGGGATTGTCGCCCCGTGAAAACCGCGACGTGCCACCGCTCGATTATTCGATCGTGCATCGTCTCAAGGCGGCGCACCCGGACCTCGACATCGTCATCAATGGCGGGATCGCCAGCCTCGAACAGGCGCAAGCGCAATTGGCGCATGTGGACGGTGTGATGATGGGACGTGCCGCCTATCAGGAGCCTTGGCGCCTTCTGGGCGTCGATCCGCTGCTCACGGGCGAAGCGGCACCCATTGCGACGCCGCATGAGGCGGCGCTGGCACTCATTCCCTATATCGAGCGCGAAATGTCGAAAGGCGTGCGTCTCAATTCCATCACGCGCCATGCGTTGGGCCTATTCCGCGCGGTGCCCGGTGCGCGCGCTTTCCGCCGGCATCTGGCGACCGAAGCGGTCAAACCCGGCGCCAGCGCGTCGGCCATGGCTGATGCGCTTGCGCAGATGGTGGACACGGCCAAGGATATGTCGGACATCGCGGCGTAATTTGTCCACGTCCTCCATGCCTGCTTCCGGGGAATTATCGTGCTGGGATATCCGATCAGCGAGATCGTCTGGCTCGTCTTGTGCATCCTTGCCGGCGGAGTCGTCACCGGCATTCTTGCCGGCCTGTTCGGGATCGGCGGCGGCGGTGTCATCGTTCCGGTGCTTTACGAAGTCTTCGGCGTGATGCATGTGCCCGACTCGGTGCGCATGCAGCTTTGCATCGGTACGTCGCTCGCCATCATCGTTCCGACGACGGTGCGCTCTTATATGGCTCACAATAAACGCGGCGCTGTGATTCCGAATGTGGTGCGCATCTGGACATTGCCGGCGATCGCCGGCGTGGTAGTTGGCTCGGCCGTGGCTACATTCGCGCCGGCTGCGTTGTTCAAAATCGCTTTCGTCGTCTTCGCCGCGTTCATCGGCGTCAAGATGCTGTTTGCCGGCGACCGCTGGAATGTCGGCAAAGAACTGCCGGGACGCGGCTTGTTATTGATTTATGGTTTCATCACCGGGCTATTTTCGTCGCTGGTCGGGGTCAGCGGCGGCGCCATCTCAAACGCGGTGCTCACGCTCTATGGCCAGCCGATGCAACGGGCCGCTGCGACCTCCGCCGGGATCGGTGTACCGATCACTATTGTCGGCACCGTCGGCTACGCGATTGCCGGTTGGCCCTATACAGCGCAACTGCCGCCGCTTTCCATCGGCTACGTATCGTTGCTGGGGTTTGTCCTGATGGCGCCGGTGTCGAGCTATATGACAGGCTACGGCGTGACGCTGGCGCACTGGCTGCCCAGGCGCAATTTGGAAATCGGGTTCGGCATCTTCCTGATGCTGGTATCGCTGCGCTTCCTCGCGACGCTTATTTGAGGCTTTGGCCTACGGATTGCCGCGCATGCGAAGCTTGTCGCCGCGCACTTCCCAGCTTTCCAGGCGGTTGAGAAAAGTCATGCCCAGCAAATTCGTCTTGAGCTGGCCGGGCATTGCCACCAAGGCCGGCACCGCGCGCTCGGTCAATCCGCCGACCGCGAGACGGTCGAGCGTCACGGGCGCGGCGCGCGTATGGCCATTGGCCGTGTCGACATTGACGGTGTAGTTCAGCACTTCGATCGGCAATCCGGCGGCTTTGGCGGCTTCTTGCGTGAGCACCACCGAACTCGCGCCGGTGTCCAGCACCATCGGTATCTTCGTTCCATTGATATGCGCCGCCACGGCGAAATCGCCGCTATTGCCGCGCACGACCTGGACATTGCGGCCATGGCCGGCGACGTGACCGGGTAATAATTCTGCGGTCACGCGGTCGGCAACGTCGCGCAGTTCGAAGCGATAGGTGTAGCCGACCACCAGCAGCAGGCCGACTACGGCCCAGAACAGGGTCGCCTCGATCGCCTTCGATAGCTTCTCGCGGAAAAGAATAAGCACCAGACTGCCGGCAAACACGACCAGCACGATCTTGAGCGCCAGCGATCCGACGTCGTGCCGCAGCAGACTGGCGATCGCGTCTTGATCATTGCTGGCGATCAGCGCCGCAAGCGACAGCGCCACGCCCAGTACCAATAACCAAGTCAAGCGGCGGCTCACGGAATTATCCTGTTGTCGTAGCGGTTTTCGCGCCTCGCGCGGGGGAGAGGCGGGCAGGCAGTTCTAGCATGATGCGGGCGCGCTCGGCTCCGCTCATGCCGGACCATTGGGCAATCTCGTCGATGGTGCGCCCGCAGCCCAGGCAGATCCCGAAGCGGGCATCGAGCGTGCATATATTGACGCAAGGACTTTCAATCATGGCCTGTCTCTAAGCAGAATTGTTGGCGACCGTAAATACCGTGGCTTGGAACGCAATCGCTTTAGATCAGGTTCCAGCCCGGAACAGCGGCCGCCGGCTCAGGCGGCGCCTTTCTTCGGGCGTAAGGATCGGTTCGCCGGGCGGAGTTATCGGGGGCGCCTGCATGGTCATTGGCGCCATGGCCGCCACCACGCGCTCGGGCGGGAAAGTGACGACCACTTCGGTGCCGATGCGAAGCTTCGATTTGAACACGAAAGTGCCGCCGTGCAGATCGGCCAAGCTCTTGGCAATCGGCAGCCCGAGGCCGGCGCCCTGTTCGGCGGATTTGATCGAGTTCGAGCCTTGTCCGAACGAGGCCAGCACGATCGGGATTTCCTCTTCAGGAACGCCCGGACCGGTATCTTTCACGCTCATATATTGACCGCCGGACGCGGTCCAACCCACCTTTAGCCAAATTTCGCCGCCTTGCGGTGTGAACTTAATCGCGTTCGACAAAAGATTCAGGCAAATCTGGCGGAGCGCGCGCTCGTCCGCCCATAGCCGCGGCAGATCCGGCTCGAACACCTCATGCAAGGTGATGCCGCGATTGGAAGCGCGCAGTTTGAGCAGATGGTGGCAATCCTCGACGATGCCAACCAGTGAAACGGACTCCTCATTGAGCTCGTAGCGGCCGGCTTCAATTCGGGAAAGGTCGAGAATTTCATTGATCAGGCCCAGCAGATGCACGCCGGAATTATGGATGTCGGCGGAATATTCCTTATAGGCCGCCACCGCGTGTTCGCCGAAAACCTCGGTCTTCATCACTTCGGAAAATCCGAGAATGGCATTGAGCGGCGTGCGCAATTCATGGCTCATCTGCGCCAGGAAGCGCGACTTGGAAATATTGGCGGCTTCGGCACGCTGGCGTGCCTCGTCGGAAATCGCCTTGGCCTGTTCGAGTTCGCCGATCAGCGCATCTTTTTCCGCGCGCGCCACCAGAGTAGCCAATGTCGTCGAATAGAGCCGATAGGCGAGCACCGCGAAATAGCCCTGCGCGGTAATCGCCATGATGGCGAGAATGTAGTTGCGCAACGTGCCTTGCAGCACAAAGTCGAGCGCGACCGCGGCGGTGACCGGGAAGGTGGCGGCAAACACCGCCATCGGCAGGCTCGACGCCAGCATGCTCGACACCGCCACTACCAGCAGCATGACGAACAGCATAAACGTGCTCGAACTTTCGTCGACGCCGACCGGATGGATCAAGATGAACATCCAAGCCAGGCCGTAAAACAGATCGAGCATGATGAAGCGTAGGCGCCAGGCGCGCGCTTCAATATCGTTGACCGGCTGGTCGAGGAACTGGCGGCATTTGGTGACCATGACGGCGTGGATCACCAGCACCGAGGCGGTCCAGGCGCCGGCGGCGACGGCGCCGGTCCACAGGCTCGACAGGAAGCCGATAGTGGCGACCAAGAGTAGCATCACCAGCGACGCCGACAGGCGGTTCTGGGCGTATTGGCGCAGCAATTCATAGTCGAAGGCGGGACGGGTGCCGCTCGACGAGGTCAACCGGTCGCGCGCCTCGCGCACATATTGCGCGGCAAGGCGGCGCTTAACCGGAGAGCTCTCCGGTGGCAGCGCAGTAAGATCGGGCTGTTCGCCTGGAATCGGCATGGGAATTGACGCTTTTACGCTTTTGGCCAGCCGCCAAACTGTCCCAAATTCCTTAAGACCAAGCTTAAGGGTCGCCTAAAATCCCTGGTTAATGAATATTACCAACCGGTTTGACAGGGGTATTTGGCGTGTGTTCGGCTGGTTTCGAAGGCAAATCTCGGCCGGGAGTATGAAATGAAGCTCTACGACAGCAAAGGGGCGCCCAATCCCCGCCGGACCCGGGTTTTCCTGGCCGAGAAGGGCATCACAGTGCCGACCGAGCAGGTCGACATCATGGCCAAGCAACAGTTCACGCCCGAATACACCGCCATCAACCCTTTGCAGCGCATGCCTGCGCTGGTGCTCGACGACGGCACGATCATTACCGAATCGATCGCAATCTGCCGCTATTTCGAGATGCTGCAGCCGGACCCGCCGTTGTTCGGCACCGGCGCCAAGGAAATCGCGTTGGTCGAAATGTGGAATCGGCGCTGCGAGATCAATTTCATGGCTAATGTCGCCGCGGTGTTCCGCCATCTGCATCCGGCGATGAAAGAATTGGAAGTGCCGCAAGTACCTGCCTATGCCGAAGCGATGCGGCCGCGCGCGATGTGGTTTCTCGAACTGCTCGACCGCGAACTCGGTACTCGCGCATTCATCGCCGGCGACAATTTCTCGGTCGCCGATATCACGGCGATGGTCTCGGTCGACTTCATGAAGCCGGCGCGGCTCGCGGTTCCCGACGAACTCACCAACGTGAAGCGCTGGCACCGCGCGGTGGCGGCGCGGCCGTCAGCGAGCGCGTGATGTTTAACGATCCAGCAGCGCAATCAGGCTCGACGTGTCCCAGCGCTTGCCGCCCATTTTCTGCACTTGCGAGTAGAACTGATCGACCAGGGCGGTGACCGGCAAATGCGCGCCGTTCTTGCGCGCTTCGCCCAGACAAATGCTCAAATCCTTGCGCATCCAATCGACCGCGAAGCCGAAGTCGAACTTGTCGGCCACCATGGTCTTGTAGCGGTTTTCCATCTGCCAGGATTGCGCTGCGCCCTTCGAGATGGTGGCGATCAGTTTCTCGATGTCGAGACCGGATTTCTTGGCGAAATGGAGTCCCTCGGCAAGACCTTGCACCACGCCGGCAATGCAAATTTGGTTGACCATCTTGGCAAGCTGGCCTGAGCCCGGGCCGCCCAAAAGATTACAGGCCTTGGCATAGGCCGCGATCACCTTCTCGCCACTGGCGAAGGGTCCGGCGTCACCGCCGCACATCACCGTGAGCGCACCGTTCTCGGCACCGGCCTGGCCGCCCGACACCGGGGCATCGAGAAAGTCGAAGCCGCTTTTTTTGGCCATCGCATAAAGCTCACGGGCAATTTCGGCCGACGCCGTGGTGTGATCGACAAAGAGCTTGCCCTTGGTCATGCCGGCGAATGCGCCGTCAGCGCCAAGCGTCACCTCGCGCAGATCGTTGTCGTTGCCGACGCAGCACATGACGAAATCCTGGCCCTGCGCGGCGGCCTTAGGCGTAGTTGCCGATTTGCCGCCGAATTGCGCCACCCATTTCTCGGCCTTGGCGGCGGTGCGGTTATAGACCGTCACGTCGTGCCCGCCCTTGGTCTTGAGATGCCCGGCCATGGGGTAGCCCATAACCCCCAAGCCCAGAAATGCCACTTTCGCCATTGTCCTACTCCCTTAGAATTTAGCCTTATGGCTACCCTATTCCTTGGCCGTTTTCGCCCCGTGCCTATTTCTCAATAAGTCATCGCGGAGGCGGGTGCGTCAACCGTCCTCGGTGGTTCTTTGCATTGACCGGTCCGCCGCCCCACGTATGGTGGCGGCCGAACAGGATAGGCAAGCCCTATGGCCGTTAACAAGGACCAGGTTCTGAGCGCGCTGGCAAAGGTCGCCGCACCCGGCGGCGCGCCTTTGCCGGATGCGAACGTGCTGTCGGACGTCGTGGTGGGTGAGGGCAAGGTATTCGTCTCGATTACGGTGGATTCGGCAGCGGTGAAAGCCTGGGAGCCGGTGCGGGCCGCGGCCGAAGCCGCCGTACGCGCCATTCCTGGCGTCCAATCCGCTCTTGTCGCTTTGACCGCGGAACGTGCCGCAGGAGCCGCTTCGCGCGGACCGCAGCCGGCCCACGTCGCCACCCAGCCGCGCGCTGCCGTAAAGCCGGCGGCGCATGCCCATCCCGCCGATAAGGCGCAGCCCGGCATTCCCGGCGTCGATGCCATCATCGCGGTCGCGTCCGGCAAAGGCGGCGTTGGAAAATCCACCACCGCGGTCAATCTTGCCTTGGGATTACGCGATCTCGGCCTCAAGGTCGGCATACTCGACGCCGACATTTACGGGCCCTCGATGCCCAAATTGCTCGCCATCAAGGAAAAGCCGCAGACCGTCGGCGGCACCCGGCTCAAGCCGATCATGCGCTACGGTCTCACCGTTATGTCGATCGGCTTCCTGATCGACGAAGAGACTCCGATGATCTGGCGCGGGCCGATGGTGATGTCGGCAATCACGCAAATGCTGCGCGAAGTCGAATGGGGCAAGCTCGACATTATGGTGGTTGACATGCCGCCTGGCACCGGCGACGCGCAACTCACCATGGCGCAACAGGTGCCGCTCAAAGGCGTGGTCATCGTCTCGACGCCGCAGGATCTGGCGCTGATCGACGCGCGGCGCGGCGTCGCCATGTTCAAGCGTGTCAATGTGCCGGTGCTCGGTGTGGTGGAGAACATGAGCTATTTTCTGTGCCCCGAATGCGGCACGCGCTCCGACATTTTCAGTCACGGCGGCGCGCGCTACGAGGCCGAGCGCCTTGGCGTGCCGTTCCTCGGCGAAGTGCCGCTGCACATGACCATTCGCGAAAAATCCGACGCCGGCTTGCCCGTTGTCGCTACCGAGCCGGATGGACCGCATGCCAAAATCTATCGCGACATCGCGGCCAAGGTGCTCGAACAAATCAAAGGCGGCGCCTCTGCCGGGCGCGTGGCGCCCAAAATCGTGATCGAGGCGTAACGCTCCGGTGTGCCGCTGACGCCGCGCATCGCATTCTGGCTTTGGCTTGGGACATGGATTGTCCTGGCCGGCACGCCGTCTTTGCTTCATACGCAAATTCAAACAGCGCTGCCGGCGGCTGCGTCAACACAAGACACGCAAAGTTTGCCCAGGATTTGGAGTTCGCCCGCTTCATCGCGCTCATCCGTGGCCATTTCCTCACCGGCGACGAACTGGTTAGCCAGCGCGAGCGGGATCTCGCCAACCGCCATTTCAGTTATCCGCGCGAGGAAATCTATGGGATCATTCGCGACGAGTTGCGCGACTATTAGACCCGGGCCTTGACGGCGATCTCAAGGCGCTTGTGCGCGCCGCCAAGGCGCCTAACGCCAAGCAATACACCAAAGCGCGCGCCAAGGCGGCGGCCGCGCTCGATGCCGCCGACGCCGACCTGAATACCCGCCAGCCGAACAGGCCGCGCTTTACCATGATCGTGGCCATGCAAGTTTTGAAGGCGGCGCCTGACGAATATGACGGCGCCGTCGGCGCGGGGCGCAACCTGGGGCGCATCGTGAACCCGATCGGCTACCAAACCGCTCGCGGGTTCATTCTGCATTTCGACCGTATGGTTGAAAGCGTGGCGGGCGATTTCGCCGGCAATAATGCCGCGGCACCGGACGACATGCGCGCAGGATTTGCCCAACTCAAGCAAGCCTTTGCAAACGTCAATGCGCCCAAACAGGCCGCCTTCGACTACCCGGTGGTTCTGGAAATCGTACCGCGGATCGAACGGGCACGGGCAAACTGACCTGATCGAAAGTGCCCTCCGGCCTCGCGCGCCGCCGCGTGATTTGATGGCCGCGCCTCCGGTCAATTCTGTCGCATTTTCAAGCTGTTTTTTGCGCATTCCCCTCTACCAACTTTGGTTGAACCGGTGCAGACTGGAACTAAGTTGAACGCTCCGGCATGATTCCGGTCATGCTCGCGACGGAATGAGGGGGGCGTGAACGCGTCTGGCGGGGGTCTCCGCTACAAAAAACCATAGGGAGGATATTGGGATGAAGCGTCGTCAATTTATCAAGGCTGCCGGTCTCGGCGTTGCGGCCAGTGCGATCGCCGCGCCGGCTATCGCGCAATCGATGCCTGAGCTCAAATGGCGCATGACCACAAGCTGGCCGAAGTCGCTCGACACGCTGTTCGGCGGCGCGGAAATGATGGCTAAAGCGGTTTCCGAAGCCACCGACGGCAAATTCCAGATTCAGGTATTTGCCGGCGGCGAAATCGTACCGGGCCTGCAGGTCGTCGATGCGGTGCAGAACGGCACCGTCGAGTGCGGCCATACCGCCTCGTATTATTATTTCGGCAAGGACCCGACTTTCGCCTTTGGCACCTCGGTCGCCTTCGGCCCGAACCAGCGTCTGAATCAGGGCTGGTACTTGATGGGCGGCGGCCAGGACGTGCTCAACGAGTTCTACAAGAAATACAACTGTTACTCGCTGCTCGCCGGCAATACCGGCTGCCAGATGGGCGGCTGGTTCCGCAAGGAGATCAACACGATTGACGATCTCAAAGGTCTGAAAATGCGTATTGGCGGATTCCCCGGCCGCGTGATCCAAAAACTCGGCGCCGTGCCGCAGCAGATCGCCGCCGGCGACATCTATCCGGCGCTGGAAAAGGGCACGATCGACGCCGCCGAATGGGTCGGCCCCTATGACGACGAGAAGCTCGGGTTCTACAAAGTCGCGCCGCATTATTACTATCCCGGCTGGTGGGAAGGCGGCTCGATGATCATGGCCATGTTCAATATCGACAAGTGGAATACGCTGCCGAGGAACTATCAGGCGATCCTCGAGCAGTCGGCTGCTACCGCCAATTCGTGGATGATGGCGAAGTACGATCTGGTCAACCCGCCGGCGCTGCGGCGCCTACTCGCCGGCGGCGCCAAACTGCACGCATTCTCACCCGCGATTATGGAAGCCTGCATCACGGCGGCCCACGAACTGCACGCCGAGATCGCCAAGGACAATGCCAGCTTCAAGAAGGTGTATGATTCGATGAACGCCTATATGAAGCCCGGCTATTCTTGGTTCCAGGTTGCCGAACTCAACTACGACTCGTTCATGATCCGTCACAACAACACCTGAACGCTAATTTCAATGCGGAACCCCGGAGCTGCGGCTCCGGGGTTTTTTATTGGCGCGGCTTAAAGACCATCTACTACTTCGGCGGCTGACCGAAATCGAGCCCCGGCGGCAGGTCGGTCTGCGGAACCTCAATCAGCACTTTGTTCGGATCGATATTCGAAGCGGCACCCTTGTAATGCATGACCATGGGCGGGAACAGAATCACCAAAAGCACCATGATGATTTGAATAATCACGAATGGCACCGCGCCCCAGTAAATTTGTCCGGTGGTGATTCCCTCCGTACGTTTGCCTGTTACGCGGTCGTTATAGGCTTCGCGCGGCGCGACCGAGCGTAGATAAAACAGGGCGAATCCGAACGGCGGATGCATGAATGAGGTCTGCATGTTGACGCCGAGGATGACACCGAACCAGATCAGGTCGATGCCGAGATGCGTCGCCGCTGGCCCCAGCAGTGGAATGACAATAAATGCGAGCTCGAAGAAATCGAGGAAGAATGCGAGCACAAATACGAAGACGTTGACGAAAATCAGGAAGCCGAATTGTCCACCCGGCAGCGACGTCAGCAGGTCCTCGACCCAGATATGGCCGCTCACGCCGTAGAAAGTGAGCGAAAACACGCGGGCGCCGAGCAAAATGAAGACCACGAAGGCCGACAACTTAGCCGTCGATTCCACCGCTTGGCGCACCAGGTCCCAAGTCAGCCGGCCTTTGAGGGCGCCAAGAATAAGCGCGCCGCTGGCGCCCATAGCGCCGCCTTCAGTGGGCGTGGCGACGCCAATGAAAATAGTGCCGAGCACAAGGAAGATCAGGAATAGCGGCGGCACCATCACGAAGGTTGTTTGTTGCGCCATATGCGACAGGATGCGGTAGCCGGTGTAGCGGGCGATCAGCCAGTTCACGACCGTGGAGACGAATGCGAACAGCATGCCGAAGAACATCGAGAGCACGACGAAATCGGCGCCGTGCGATGTTGCATGCCGCATGACGAACCAACCGAAAACGCCGCTCGCCACGGCCAAAGCGGCAAGCGAGGTGAGGCCACGGCTGCCGTTTGGCTCGCGGAAGCCGACCGCTTCTGCCGGTAAACCGGGCACCGCTTTGGGGTAGGCGAGCGTGACCAGGAAAATGTAGAAGGCGTAAAGACCGGCTAACGTAATGCCGGGGATGAAGGCGCCTTCGTACATGTCGCCGACCGATTTGCCGAGCTGGTCGGCCATGACGATGAGCACCAGCGACGGCGGAATGATTTGCGCCAGCGTGCCGGACGCGGCGATGACGCCGGATGCTACGCGCCGGTCATAGCCATAGCGCAACATGATTGGCAGCGAGATCAGACCCATCGAAATCACCGACGCGGCCACCACGCCGGTCGTGGCAGCCAAAAGCGCGCCGACAAATACGACGGCATAAGCAAGGCCGCCGCGCACGGTGCCGAACAATTGTCCGATGGTGTCAAGCAGGTCTTCCGCCATGCCGGATCGCTCCAGCACCAAGCCCATGAATGTAAAGAATGGAATCGCCAAGAGCGTGTCGTTGCTCATCACGCCATAGACGCGTTCCGGCAGGGCTTGCAGGAATTCCGGCACGAACAGGCCGAGTTCGATGCCGATCAAAGCGAAGATCAGCCCGACCGCGCCAAGCGAGAACGCCGCTGGGTAACCGAGCAGCAAAAACACCACAAGGGAGCCGAACATAATCGGCGCCATGTTGTGGATCAAAATTAATTCCATTGAATACTCCGGGGACCGCTATGGGCGTTCAGCGCTTTTCAATCGCTTCGACAATATGTTCGACTTCGGCTTCGAGCGTATGGACCTGGCTCTCATGCGGATCCTCAGTAAGGTCGCGCATCACGGCAACGCGCTTGATCAACTCGGATATGGCCTGGATCAGCAGGATCGTGAACGCGATCATCACCAGCGACTTGGCCGGCCATTGCGGCAGGCCGCCGGCATTGCCCGACTGCTCGTTGATTTCAACCGAGCGATAGAAGAACGGGATTCCGGTTATGATCATGATCACGCACAACGGCATCAGGAAAAACACATGGCCGACGACGTCGATGCTGTCGCGCCAGCGCTTGGGCAGCATTTGGTTTACGATGTCGATGCGGATGTGCTCGTTGTCGAGCAGCGTCCAGGGCGAGCACAGCAGGAATACGATGCTGAACAGCACCCATTGCAACTCTAGCCAGGAGTTTGACGAAGTGTCGAATATCTTGCGCACGGTCGCATTGGCGGCCGAAACCACCACCGCCGCCAGGATTAGCCAAGCGAGGTGTTTGCCAAGCCAGCGATTGGCGGCGTCGATTTTCTGCGTGACCGGCAACAACGCCTTTAGCGCAGCGTCCAGAGCGCCCAGTTGCATTTCCCCTCCAACGCCGCTTGCCGCAAAAGCAGCCGCCGGCCTTTATTTTTGTTATATCCCCACGGCTTAGCCGAAACCAAGCTCCCCACCTTAATCCGATGGCAACCCAAGGCGTCAATGGCGAAGTTTGCATCAGACCGGGTTTGCCCCAGCCAATGAGCCTTGCGCCTGATGCCGCTTTGATAGGCATGCGCACACCCAGTTCAGGCGAGGCGATGAAACCCATGGTTAACGAACTCTAAACACTCGGTTAACTACGGCCGGGCTACAAAAGCCGCTGGTCGGCCTGCGGCGGACCGGCCGTGCCTTTCCCGGTTGCCCACCGGTACCGAGCGCGGCGCGAGGAATAGGGATGCGGCAGTTTACCATCGCCGAGCGGCTCTTTGCGGCCGTCATGCTGCCGCTCGCGGCCGTGCTCGCGATGCCTTATTTAGCCGCCGAGCTTTTGCCGTTTATCGGCGAGACCAACGCCATCTATGCCTGGATCGTTGTCGGCCTTGCAGCCGCGGCGATTGTCCGGATGGTTGTCCTTTCGATTGCCCGCACGATTGCGCGCCCGCTGGCCACAGCCGCCGAAACGCTCGACGCCATCGCCCAGGCCGAGCTTCAGTCCGCCGCGCCATTGCCTCCCAGGCGCAGCGAAATCGCGCGCCTGATCGCGGCAACCGACCGGCTCGCCGAGGTGCTGGGCGAACGCCAACGCCGCGAACTCGTCCACAGCGATCTCGACCGGACCTGGCAGGCATCGCGCCGGGTCAACCTGTCCAATCTGGCGCGCCAGGTTGAGGTCGCCACCGAGAGCGGCATTCAGCCGATTGTTGCCGGCGCTTCAACGCTGCAGATCAAAGCCGAGGATATGTTGGCCGCGTTGGAGGCGGTTCGCGAGGCTTTTGATGAAACCGCCAACGCGGCGGAAGGCTCGCGCGCCATGAATCAGGCCGCCGGCCAAATGTCCAACCAAGTGATGCAGACGATCGGCGAAATATCCAAGGAGGTGCAGCGCGGCAGTCAGCTTGGCCGCGAAGCGGTCGTGCGCGCCAATGGCTCGCGCGCGACCCTCGATGCCCTAACCAAGGCCGCCGACCAAATCGGCGATGTCGTCTCGGTCATCGACGAAATCGCCGCGCAAACCAATTTGCTGGCGCTCAATGCCACCATCGAGGCGGCGCGGGCAGGCGAGGCCGGGCGTGGCTTTTCCGTGGTCGCCGCCGAGGTCAAGACGCTGGCAGCGCAAACCGGGCAATCGACCGAGCGGATAGGGGCCAAAGTGGCCGAGATTCAGTCCACCACCCGCGAGGTGGTGGCGTCCCTGGCTGGCGTCGCGCAAGCCATCGATCAATTGTCGGGCATTACCCAGTCGGTGTCGGCGGCCGTTGAACAGCAACGCGCCGCGACGGACGAATTCGCCAGCCGTGCCCGCGAATCCAGCGCCGCGGTGTCCGGCGTCGCCAGCCAAATGGCCGGCATCGCCGACATGGTCGAGCGCTCGCGCGCAACCGCCCAAGACGTTTCCGCAGTGGCCGCAGAAATGCAGGCGACGTCGCACATATTATGCCGCGAGATCCCCGATATCGTGCGCAAGGCGGTCAAAGCCGATTTGCGCGAATATCCGCGCTACGAAGTCAAACTGGCGGCGCGCCTGGAATACGAAGGCGGCTTCGCCGAGATTTCCGTCCATGACATCAGCGAAGGCGGTAGCTGTATCGATGCCGCCGCCAACCTGGTGGTAGGCGACCAGGTCGCGCTAAAATTCCCGGGCATGAAAGCGATTGCCGGTACAATCGTGCGCAACGGCGGCGATAGTTTGGGCGTATGTTTTACGCCATCCCGCTTGCGGCTTGAGGAATTGCGCGATCTCGTGACGAGCGTAGAGCGGGCAGCTTAATATTTTCTGCGTGCACTCGCTAGCCGCCGGTCACGCTCATGTGGCGCGATAGCGCCGGCCGCTGATGGCGGCGATCGATCACGAAATCATGGCCTTTCGGCTTGCGCGTAATCGCCTCGTCAATGGCGGCATGGATCAAATTATCGCTTTCCGAGGCGCGCAGCGGCGTGCGCAGGTCGGCAGCGTCGTTTTGGCCGAGGCACATATAAAGCGTGCCGGTGCAGGTGATGCGCACGCGGTTGCAGGTCTCGCAGAAATTATGCGTCATTGGGGTGATGAAGCCGAGCTTCCCGCCGGTTTCCTTGACGCGCACATAGCGCGCCGGTCCGCCGGTCTGGTAATCGATGTCTTCGAGCGTGAAGCGTTCGGCCAGCCGCGCCCGGACCATCGATACCGGCAGATACTGATCGAGACGCGTTTCGCCGACATCGCCGAGCGGCATTACCTCGATCACGGTAAGATCCATGCCGCGGCCATTCGCCCACTCGAGCAAGCCGGCGATTTCGTCTTCGTTCACGCCCTTGAGCGCCACCGCATTGATCTTCACCCGCAGGCCCGTCGCCTGTGCGGCGCCGATACCGGCCAGGACTTTGCCAAGATCGCCCCAGCGCGTGATGGCGCGGAACTTGTCCGGATCGAGCGTGTCGAGTGAGACATTGATGCGCTCGACGCCATGGGCTTTGAGCTCCGTGGCGTATTTTTCCAGTTGCGAGCCGTTCGTGGTGAGCGTCAATTCTTTCAACGCACCGCTCGCGAGATGTCGCGACAGCGAAGACACCAATGTCATGATGCCGCGCCGCACCAGAGGCTCGCCGCCCGTTAGACGCAACTTGGTGACGCCTTTGGCGATGAAAGCACAGCAAAGCCGGTCGAGTTCCTCCAGGCTGAGCAAATCGGCCTTCGGCAGAAACGTCATGTGTTCCGACATGCAGTAGACGCAGCGGAAGTCACACCGATCGGTCACCGAAACACGCAAATAGGTGATTGCGCGGGCAAACGGATCGATCAGCGCGCGCTGACGCTGGCCGGCGCGATCAAGTTCGAGTGTGGGGGGGCTGTTTGAAGATATCATGCTCTATTCCTGCCACCACATATAGGAATAGTGGACGATATTGGCCATAGCGTCCAGCCGCCGCATGCCGCATTGCGCCAGCATGCGCTGAACATCGGAATTAAAAGACCGCCTAAAGGGCCTAGCGCTGCGCGGGCGGCGTAGATGGCCAGGGCGCGGCCTGTTGCTGCGCCGGCACCGGCGCCGCAGGCGCAGCATCGACCGGCTTTGCGGCAGGTTTGGCCACCGACTTCCTTTTAGCAACCGGCGGCTTTTTCACCGGCTTCGGCGGCGGCGGCACCGGCGTGAGTTCTACTGTTACTGGATTGGGCCGCAACGTCGTGGGGCTTCCTGCTGTCGAAATTGGATCGATGCTTTCCGATTCCGGCTGGTAGTCGTTGAGCGAGAAGGTGACGGTCAGCGGTGAATTGACCGGTAGTGCGAGCGCGCAGGGTGTGCGGCATGTTTGACCGTTAGAGGTTTTTGCCTCAGCGCCCGGCGGTTCTGACTCGAAACGCACCGTGTCCATTATTGGCGCCGGCTTCAATGCGTCGAAGCTCATCCAGTCCGGCATCGAAGAGCACGCCGCGAGAGCCAGCGCGCCGCTCACGATCAATAAAGCTCGATACATCTTTTTGATCCGTCCACTCGAGCGCCTTA
>Ga0302320_10015204_pt1 | contig 15835 bp, 14 predicted proteins | sample Bog_T0_3_FD_202130 | JGI IMG/M metagenome (GOLD analysis project Ga0302320, IMG submission 202130) | Peat permafrost microbial communities from Stordalen Mire near Abisko, Sweden - Bog_T0_3 | ecosystem: Environmental > Terrestrial > Soil > Wetlands > Peat | place: Sweden: Abisko, Stordalen Mire... | reverse complement strand
GATCGCTCAACCGCCCAAGGCGGCCTTCGTCACGAGGCTTCGATCCAGCCAGTTGCCCGGCCAAAACGCTCGTCAGCGACCAGAGCAATCGACAATTCTCCGGGTGGATCCTCCCTCCACCGGATACACGCGCCATCGGGGCGCACCGCAAAATCGTTTTATTTCAACGACTCATCGTAACCTGGCGCATAGGGGGCCGACGCTCTCGCAGGTCATTCATAAGGCTACCAGGCGCCGTTGCCGGCCAGCACCACCAGAGCCGTGCGTCCCAGGATATGAAGGTCCAGCCACAGGGACCAGTTGCGCACGTAATAGATGTCATAGCGCTGCTGCTCGGCCAGTGACGCGGTGCTGCGTCCCGAGACCTGCCACAGGCCGGTGATGCCCGGCTGAACCCGCCAGCGCATGCGCGCGGTCAACGGATCGAGCCGGTCAAGATGATACGGCGGCAGCGGTCGCGGGCCAACCAGGCTCATGTCGCCGCGGACAACGTTCCATAATTGCGGCAGTTCGTCGATGCTGTACCGGCGCATGAACTGTCCCAGCACCGGAATCACCCGGGGATCGTTGCGGATCTTCATGGAGTGATGCCAGTCAGTCCGCGCCGTCTCGGAGGTCGCGATCAGCTCATCGAGCATGGCGTCGGCATTGGGCAGCATGGTTCGCAATTTCCACATGCGAAACGGACGGTTCTCAAGGCCGGCGCGGGTCTGGGCAAAGAATACCGGCCCCGGCGACAGCGAGAACAACAAAACCGCAAACAGCGCGATGATTGGGATTGCCACCACCAGCGCCACACCACCGAGCACCAGATCAAGCGCCCGCTTGATCACCTGATTCCACGGAATCAGCAGATTATGCCTCATTTCGAGGCCAAAAGAGGCCCAGAGGTCACGTACCGACACCCACAGGCTTTGTACGCCACCCAATTCTGGCACCAGCACCACCCGCCGATAAGGCAGGTCGTCGACCGGCGATGGAATCCCGATGACGTCGGCCGGCAAGGCCACCAGCGCCAGAGTCACGCCCGGCCATGGTTCCCCGACGGCGGTGGCAAGGTCGCCATCGGCGACGGGAATCCAACCCAGTTCGGGATGGCGGGCAAGTGTTTCGAGGACGCGACGCCGTGACGCTTCGGGTCCCAGCACCACCACCCCCTCGCCCCATCCCCCCCATCGGGTCAGCAGGTGCCGGGCCAGGGCATCCCACACCGGAATCCCGATCATCGAGATGGCCGCCATTATCAGCAGAATGCCGCGCGACCACAGGCCATTCTGAGCCAGATGATCGAACAGGATCATGCCGCCGAAACAAAGGCCGGTCACCACCACCCGCTTGCGCAACCGCTCGACCCCGGTCAGACCATAGCCGGGATAAAGCCGGGCCAGTCCATAAGCCAGGGGCAGGAACAGCACCGCAACCATCACGCCGGCAAAGACATGAAACCAGATGAAGATCGGAAACCACTGGCTGGCCAGCATGCGGATCATGATGGAAAGAAAAAGCGCACTGTACAGCACCATCAGGTCACCGACAATCAGGGTGACCACCGCCGCGGCCAGCGGCGGCGCGCTCCGTCTCTCCTCTGCGTCAAGCCACGCCATGGGGGCCGGTACCATGGGCGACGCCAGGGTGTCCCGGGGCGGTGTCATCGCCCGTTCCCCACGATTGAGCGAACCCCACGCCCAGCAGCAGGGCCAGGGTTACCGCCACCGCGGGCATCTGGGCACTGAAGTCGACCAGGCCATGGCTGCCGATCAGCGTTACCGCAGAGAGGGCGACCGCCGGGTAAATGTGGTCCCGACGGCGACGCATCAGGCCGCGCAGACAGGCGAGGATCACCACCGCCAGGGACAGGTAAAACAAGACCGCCGCGGGAAGGCCGAGGTCCATGGCGGTTTCGAGGTAAATGTTGTGGGCGAAGTCCCAGATCACGGGCGCGACCAGTGAGGTGTCGCGATACATGCGGAATGCCGGCAGGAAGGTACCGAACCCGTACCCGGTCCATGGGGCGTCGGTGATCGCCTCGTCGGTCAGGCGGTAGAGATTGGTTCGGGCCTCGTCGGTGGCCTGGAGCTGGGCCGCCGTGGTGGCCAGCCGCTCAACCGTTCCTTCGCCGCTCAGGCCGAGAACGCCGAGACCGAGGCCCACGATCAGAACACTGACGACCAGCGCGGCGTACGGCCGGATCAGGCGCGAAACCACCACCGCCACCATCAGCACCAGCAATCCGAGGCCGGTGCACAGGAAAGCGCCCCGGGAATGGGACAGCAGAAGCGCGGTGCCGATGACGAGCGCACCGATCAGGAACGGCATCGCCCGCACCAGCACCGTTTCGGCAAGATCGAAGGCGCGTCGGTCCGGGGCATGACGCGACGGCCGCAGCGCATGCAAAAACAAGCCCACGCAGCACAACAGGCCAAGGCCGGCATAGGCACCGTAGGCATTCCGGTTTACGAAGGTCGCGGTAAGATCGCCCGGGTAGGCCCATTTCTCCAGCCACAGAATGCGTTCCCAGCCGGCGAAGTGGTTGATCAACCCATAGGTGGCATAGACGGTGCCGGTGACGGCGACCGCCACCAGTACGTCCCTGGCCCGGGACCGGTCGCGCCCAAATTGCACCGCGAGCCAGAACACCCCGCCATAGCAGGCCAGCCGCAGAATGGCGATCAGGGTCATTGCCGGGTCCACCGAAATGCGGGGCAAAACGCCGGCCGCGATCGGCTCGGGCAGCGCGTGGGCAGCCTCGTCCCAAAGCGGGTGGGTCCAAAGCGCCGGAACCGCCGACAGGGTTTGTACAAACGCCCAGGCCAGCACCACCGCAAAGGGAATCACGACGGACCACAACCGCTCCATCGGTACCGGAACCCGGGCGCGACCGACAAGAACCAGGAACGCCCACAGGATCAGGAGCGCGCCGGTCCCCACGGCAAGCAAACTCCAGGCCCACGGGCGGTAACTGCCCAGGGGCAACGGCGACAGCAGAACCAGGGCCAGCAGTAGACGAAAGACCGCCGACCCGGTCAAAAAAGGTACCGTCATCTCCGTCGCTCACAACACCTTGTTCAGGTCGGGCTGCCGAGGAAGTTCCGATTTTCACTGTTCAGATAATTGTAATTGCTCTGATTGCTCTGATTGCTCTGATTGTTCGTCGTTTGCTGCTGCTGTTGCTGCGGTATCTGTTGGGCATCAGGTTGTTTGGTCGCAAGGATGGCGTTGATGGACGAGCCGTTGTTGGGATTGGCCGAGGCCAGGGCCTGGACCTGGGCCGCGCCCTGAAGTTCCGTCCGCACCGTTGCCGTCACCGATGGCGTGGCGGCGATCACGGGTTGGCTGGAGGCCGCGGAATAGGCGCTGGCCATAACCCCCATCGCCGAGTTGGGTGCCGTCTGGTAGACATTCGGCGTGGTGGCCACCTGGACCGACGCGGTGGCGATGGCGGCGACCGTCTGCGGCGCGACCTGTTGGGCCTCGGGCTCGATGATGATGCGGGCGGCGGTAACCGCGACCTGAAGCGATACCGCAGGGGCCTGCTGAAGAACGCTGGCCTGATTGACCGATTGCATGGCGGCGGCTGCCACCGCCATGGCGGCGGCGGGCGCACCGGCCAGCACTTTTTCCGCGGTGCCGACGGCCTGGGAAGAGATATTCGCCGACAGGGTCGCATTGCCGGTGGTTGCCGCAGCCTGCACGGTGGCCAGGGCAAGCTGGGCGGTGGCGTCGGGGGCGATCCGTTCCGCGGCGGGGTTGACGAAAATACGTGCCGCGGTGGTCAGCACCGTCGAGGTCTGTTGTTGCGCCGACTGCTGGATGTCGGAGGGTTTGACCGTGGCCACTGCGGCCACGGCCATTGCTATGGCGCCCTCAGGATTGGTGGCCAGCATGCGCTCGGCGGCCTTGACCACCGAGACCGCAAGCTGCGCCGCCTGTTCTGGCTTGCCCCCGGACAGGATGGCGATGGCCTGCTGTACCGCTTCGGGCTTGCCGGTGGCCATGGCGGCCTGGAGCGCGGGAGGAAGAGCCGGCGTGTTCGACGTCGCGGTTCCCTGGGCCAGCGCGGCCGACGACAGCCCCAATCCGAACGTCAGCGATGCCACAATCAGAAAGCGTGTAACTTTCCTCATCCTTCCATCCCCCTGTTCCCGCGTTCCGGGCCGGTCAGAACCGCCGCTCAAGAATCCTGATGATATCGCCGGGCAGGATCGGTGTCTGCTCGACCGCCCGGTATTGCTTCTGACTGTCGCCTTCCTGGCGCACCAGCACCACCTCGCCCTCCCGTGCCCGGTAGTCGTAACCGCCGGCCCGTGCAATGGCGCTCAACACGGTCATGCCGGTGGTGTAGGGAAACTCGCCCGGCGTCCGGACCTCCCCCAGGACATAGAAGGGTCGGAAGGTCTCCACCTGAACCGCGACCTTTGGATCCTGCATGTAGGCGTCCTTGCGCAGGATCGCTTCGACCCGATGCGCCAGCGCGGTGGCGGTGATGCCGTTGGCCGGCACATTGCCCAGCAGCGGCAGGGCGATATTGCCGGCCGCATCCAAAGAGAACGTGCCTGACAGGTTCTCCTGGTCGAACACGGTCAGGCGAACCTGATTTCCCGGCTCCAGCAGATAACCCTCGGCGGGGCTGGGGATTTTGGCCGGGGCGTCTTCGGTCGGAAAACTCGGGAAAAAAGAGCACCCTCCGACCAGAACCGTCGCCAGCACCACCGCGGAAACAACGCAGCGCCGCATCATGCCCGTGCACCACAGAACAGAACCATCGAGCATCGCACAAACGACTCCTGTGAATCCGTGACGCAAGCTGCCGCGTCCCCACCAGCTTCATAATTGACTAATAACCACATTCATGATGGACTGCAACAGCTTGATTGCGGTACGGGACTATGGATTCGGGCATGGGGTCGTTCTTTCATCGGGTTTCGGACGTTCTGAGGCAGGGGTTTCCCCGGCAGGAGACGGTTTGCCCGGCGGCACCGGACGGGTGGTGTATCTATGCGGTCGGGGATGTTCACGGAGAGCGCAAATGCCTGGAACTGATGCTGGCCGCCATCGCCGGGGATCATCGGCAACGGTGCGACGCCGGCCGGGAGCGGCCGGTCCTGGTTTTTCTCGGCGACTATATCGATCGCGGTCCCGACAGCCGTGGCGTGCTTGACACCTTGTCCCGGCTCAAGGCCGCCGCCGCCGCCGGCAGCGGACCGGTCTGCCGCTTTCTCTGCGGCAATCACGAGGCGGCGATGCGCGACTTTCTGGCCGACCCGGTTGCCGGCGCCGAATGGCTGAGTTACGGCGGCGCCGAAACCCTGGGGAGCTACGGTATCCGCGCCTCCACCGGCGTCTTTGACCCGGTCCGCTGCCGGACCCTGCGCGACAGCCTGGAAGAGCGCCTGCCAGGAGCCCATCGGTCTTTTCTTGATGGCCTCGAACCGATGGTCAGCCTGGGCGACTATGTCTTCGTGCATGCCGGTGTCCGGCCCGGCGTGCCGCTGGAACGCCAGAGAGTGGAGGACCTTCAATGGATTCGAGAGCCGTTTCTGTCGTCGCGACGGTTTCACGGTAAGGTGGTTGTCCATGGCCATACCCCGGTCGACGAACCGCAAATTCTGGGAAATCGGATCGCGATCGACACCGGCGCCTACGCGACCGGCACGCTGGCGGCGATCAGTCTGATCGGAACCGAAATCGGCGTGCTGAAGGTAAGCCCGGAAAGCGTGGCAGTAAGGTCATAAGTCACCTGAGACACGCGATCACAATGAAATTTATCTGGCGAAAGCTACTAAACGATGTTACTGGCCGGTCGATTGGCTGCTGTCGCCGGTGAGGAAAACATGTCGATCCATTTAAGTTCGCCAGATAGCCTGTTTCGGTTCATTCATCCCCGTGTGTCTGTCAAACTTCGATCATTGGCCGGGGCCTCGCTGATTCCAGCGGCCATCGCCGCCGTTGTCGCCGGCAGTCCGGTTGCGCCCGCACTGGCCGATAATGCCCCGCAAACGACACCGGCGAAGCCTGCCGGCAGTTCGGCGGCCAATGTTACGCTCCAGGTCAATCCGGATAGTAACGATGCGGACAGGCCCGACTCGCAGCGGGTCAGCGACAGCTACCAGCCAAAAGGCATCGATTTCGGGGACTTCCTGTTCCTCCCCAAGATTGAATTTGGGGAGACCTACAATTCAAATGTTTATGGCAGCCAGGTCGATGTTCGCGGGGATTTTCTGTCAACAATTCGTTCCGAGCTTAATCTGCGCTCCCAATTTTCCGAACATCAGCTCAATTTTTCATTGGTCGGCGAGGAGGATCTCTATAAAACCTATAGTCGAGATGATCAAACCAATTTGACTGCCAGTGTTGACGGTCACTATGATTACAGCAAAGATACCAGGATTAATCTCTCCAGTCAGGCATTTTCGAGTCACGAAGCCCGATCGAGTCCAAACACCATCCAGGGCGAGGAACCCACGCCAATCCAGGGCATACTGAATCGTGCCAACATTGAAGAGAAAAGCGATCGTTTTTCATTTTTGGGAGAAGTCGAAACCGACCGGCTGACCTTTGACGACGTTAAGACTTCGATTGGAAGTCTGATTCCCAATACCGACCGTAACCGTTGGGAACTGTCGGTCCGTGAACGCGGTGCTTATGAAATGTTTCCAGGCTACGCTGCGGTGCTTCAGGTCACGGAAAATACGCATATTTTTGACAAGACGCTTGACCGTGACGGTTATGATCGCGGCAGTTCCGGCTATCGGGCCGAGGCCGGGGTCGGGATCGACCTTACTCATGTGATCCGCGGTGATTTCCTGTTGGGATCTTTTCAGCAGTTCTATCATGATTCAAGGCTTGCGACGGCCGGCGGCCTGTCTATGCGGGCGGTCTTTAACTGGACGCCGAGCAAGCTCACGATCATTATTCCCAGCATCGACCGTTCGATTTTCGATACGACCACCACCCAGGCCTCGGCTTACGACCGCAGTGCCCTCACGGTGACGGTACGCCATGAACTGGAGCGCAACATTGTCGTGACCGGATTCGGTGGCTTGTACTACGATCAGCTCACCGGCGTTCAAAATCAGAATGACATGACCTACGAGGCGCGGGCCAAGGTTATCTATGCTTTCACCCCTGAACTTTATGTCGGCGGCGAGGTAGGTTTCCTGTCAAGACGCTCGGAAGCCCAACTCCAAAGCTTTGACCAGTTGACAACCATGGTAAAGCTCGGCGTCCAGTATTAATGACCGGGCGCTGTCGCAATTCGTTAAACATCAGGTCGAACGCCTGATCGAACACCAGGGAAGCATGTCCGGTTCAATGAACGAACGTCTGCCGAATCCGTTGATTCCTTTTCCTGCGGCCTTCCAGGATCCCCGGCAGAGCCTTCGCTGGGCGTGGCGGCTGGTCTGGCGCAGCAAGTATCTTATCCTGGCCTGCGTGATGCTCGGGGTCGTGCCGACATTCCTGTTCCTGCAACAGGTCATCCCGCGCTACACCGCCGAAACCAAGATCATGATCCAGGCGCCGGAAACCAACGACGCCCTGACTGACCGTTCGGCAAATCTGAACAGGGGATTCCTCAACGAAAACGTCATGACCACCGAGGTCGAACTGATCACGTCACGGACGATCGCCCGGCGGGTCGTGGCCAAACTTCGACTTGAGGAGGACCCGGAATTCAACCGGGCGCTGGCCAGGCCCAAGGCGCTGGAGGTTTTTCTTAACTCTCTCTCTCCATTGTCCTGGCTGCCGCTTGGACCTCACCGGTATTCGCTGGAGGCCCTGAGCCCGGGGGCACGGGAGGTGGTCGATCACGACCGCATTACCAATGCCGTCCTGAAGGGGCTTCGGGTTGCCGCCCAACGCCGCTCCTACATCATATCCGTTAAATTTACTTCGGAGGATCCCGAAAAATCCAGTCTTATCGCCAATACTTTCGCGGATATGTACGTTCTTGACCGGCTGGAGTCCAGCTTTGAGGAGGCGCACCGCATCACCGGGTGGCTGGGCGAACGGCTGGAAGGTCTGCAAAAAGATGTCGTCACCGCCGAAGCGGCGGTGGAGCGTTTCCGTTCCGAACATAACCTGCGGCAGACCGGCGAACGCCAGACCACGGTCGGCGACCAACAGCTTTCCGAACTGAATACCCGTCTTGTCCTTGCCCGCTCGGACCTTGCGGAAAAGCAGGCTCGGCTGGGGCAGGTTCGCGCCCTCACCCATTCACGCGGCAGCGTCGACACCTCGACCGACGTGCTGAAATCCGAGTTGATCCAGCGTTTGCGAGAGGAAGAGGCCGGGAAATCGCGGGAATTGTCACAGGCCATGAAGACCTACGGCGACCGCCATCCCCGGATCGTTGGTCTGCGCGCCGATCTGGCCGATCTGCGCAGCAAGATTTCCGACGAAATCGACAAGATCGCGACCTCGATGGCCAACGATGTCGAGGTGGCCGGCGCCGGCGTGAATTCCCTCCAGCAGGAGCTGGACGCTTTGCGCCGTCAGAGCAATGCCGCAGGTGAGGTTACGGTACGCCTGCGGGACCTGGAGCGTCAGGCCGAGGCGAGCAAGGCCCTTTACGAAACCTTTCTCACACGCTTCAAGAACGAGGCCGAGCAGGGGCAGATGCGCCGCGCCAACGCCCGCGTGGTCTCCCCGGCCAGCATTCCGATCTTTCCTTCGTATCCCAGATCGTTGTTGATTGTCCTGCTGGTGACCCTGACCTCTTTTGGGGTCGGACTCGCCATCGTGTTCCTGCTTGACCGCATCGATAATGCCGTGCGCTCGGCCGACGAGGCCGAGGAACTCACCGGCCTGCCGATGTTGGCGATGATTCCCACCCATGGCGGCGACGGCCGCCATCCCGTCGAAACGGTTCTGCAACAACCGCGCTCGGCCCTGGCCGATGGGGTCCGCAGCCTGCGTACCGCTCTGCTGACCGGTGACAGCGCCGAACCCGATCGGATCATCCTGATCACATCCTCCGAGCCCAAGGAGGGGAAGACCTTCGTCTCGCTGTGTCTGGCGTTCATGTTTGCCAGGACCGAAGAGCGGGTGCTGTTGATCGACAGCGACGTCTATCGACCGCGTTTGCACACCATCCTCGGGCTGGATGGCGAGCGCGGACTGGCCCAGGTCCTGGCCGGCGAACTGCCCTTCGAGGAGGTGGTCCAACACAATGTCCGCGGGGCTCTCGACTTTCTTCCCGCCGGCCGGCACGCCAACCTGACCGAAATTCTCCAGGGTCCGCAACTCGAGGCCCTGTTCGCCCGGCTGTCGGTCGGGTATACCCGGGTTATCATCGATTCGCCGCCGGTGCTGGCGGTCGCCGATGTCCGTACCCTCGCCCGGCTGGCCGATCGCGTGATCTATCTGGTCAAGTGGAGCGCCACCGCCCGCGATGCGGTCCGTAACGGCATAAAGCTGTTGCGCAGTGCCGGCGGAAAACTGCACGGGGTGGTGCTGTCCCAGGTTGACCAACGAAGGCACAGCCGTTACGGGTACCGTGATTACGGACAATATTATGGGCGTTATCGTGAATACTACGGCGAGTAGCGGCCCCGGACCAGACCGCTCCCGCGCTTACCGGCCGTCGGCGGGCTGGGGGGTCGCCCTGGTGGCGGCACTGACCGGCAGCCTGTTGCTGGTGCTGGGCGCGCCTCGTCTGATCGCGGCGTTCTGCGCCCTGGATGCGCGCGGAGTGGTCTGGTCGGTCTACGCCGGCACCACGGTCTCTCCGGCGGAACTGGCCCGCGCCTCGGCCGGGCTGGCCACCGCCGAGGCCTGGGTCCCGGACGGCGAAAGGGCCGGTGATCGCAGCCTGCTGCTGCTGCATCAGGCGCTGCTGGTGCCGACACCCGCCGAACAGACGGCCCTGCGGACCGCCGCCGAGGCGGCGGCGGTCTCGGCGCTGAGCGTGGCTCCGGTGCAACCGAGCGTTTGGGCCCGCCTTGCCAGCCTGCGCGAACAGCGACATGACCTGTCCGGCGCCGTCGTCGCACTCAGGATGTCGATGCTGTCGGGCTCCTTCGTTCCGGCCTTGATGGTGCCGCGAGTTGAGCAAGGTCTGAGACTGTTGCCGGTGATGGACTACGAGACCCGCGAGCTGTTGAAACGTCAAATGCGTCTGACCTGGATTGCCAACCCGGAATTCCTGGTGGGCCTCAGCCTCCGGCCCGATGCCGGTCTGCTGGTGCGAGAAGCTCTGGCCGACCTCAGCCAATCGGAACTGGCGCAGTTCCAGCGGCTGCACGGAAACCGGCCGTAATCACCGGGCGTTCGACGGCAAGTTCGGAGACACAAGGGCGAAGTCCGATAGGCGCCAGGGCACGATTTTGTGGGCTCTGCCCACGCCCGCAAAAGGCCGGTCGGCCCTTTGAACCCATGACGTGGATGAGGTCAGGGAGGCGAGCCTCCTTGCGGGTGCAGGGCGAGAGCCCCGCAAAATCAAGACAACAGCCCCATCCTGGCGTATATGGCGTGAAGCCCCTTCCGCGTTATACCGGACCACAGTATCGCGTAACGCCTGCCGGTCCCATCGCCACTTCGCAACCGCTCATGGAACAGCGAATCACAGATCATACAGCCTTGGGACTCCCACCAAACGGATGAGTCGGATTCGTCGTTCGTTGGTATCACGCCAACGTCCCGAAGCACGCCTGACCGACCCATGGCCCCCTCGCTTGGAGGGCTTGTAAAATTGGTCAAACCTCGTGCTACATACGTCGGTCAGATCTCGTGCTCTCGACACTGGTTTGCGTAAATCGTTGACCCCTGCCCAGGCTTATGGGCAGATGGTGGCCACATGCTCCGGGTGGTTTGCGCCCGGGGGCCGCGATTGACCCGTGACCAGTTCTTCACGGCAGGAGCTTCATTGGCGATCACCAGTCTGGATACAACGCCGACAACCAGGACAGGGTCCGATCCGGAGCGATCATGAGTGGTTCCTTAAGCAGGAGCAGCGTGCTGGTGTTGGGAGCGGGCAGCTTCATCGGATATTATCTGGTCCAACGCCTGAAACAAGAGGGGGCACTGGGTGAAAGGCATCGATCTCAAGCGGCCGGGCTACGCGGAATCGCCGGCCGACGAATTTATCCTTGCTGATCTGCGTGAGCCGGCCCTCTGTCGTGAACTGATCGATAGTCCCTTTGACGAAGTCTGCCAGTGCCTGACCCTGCGCCATGTTCTCGGTCCGCAGGGGGTGCGCGGTCGCCGCTCGGACAACACCTTGATCCGCGAACGGCTGCGGTGGAGTCCGGGGCTGCCGCTGGCCGTCGGATTGGAACGCACCTATCGCTTGATCGCCGAACGGGTTGCCGCCGGTGCCGTCGACCGGTAAATCCGCGGGGATCGGCCGCCGTATAGTCGTTCACGATTATGCCGGTCACACGTTCCAGGTTCAGTTGAGCCGCTGGCTGGCTGCGACCGGCGATACGGTTCTGCACCTCTACTCCCGCGACGTGGAAACACCGCGGGGGCGGCTGGAGGCGACGCCCGATGACCCGCGGGGCTTCGATGTGGCCGGCGTCAGCATCGGCCGTCCGCTTACCAAATATGCCCTTGTCCGCCGGTGGCTTCAGGAGATGGACTACGGGCGCCGGCTGGCCCGCCGGGTATTGGCGTATCGTCCCGACATCGTGCTGTCGGCCAATGCCCCGCCCGCGGTCCAGGCCCGTTTGCACCGGGAGATGGCGGCCGTCGGCGTACCGTTGGTGTGCTGGGTGCAGGACCTGTACGCCATCGGGGCGCGCGAACTGCTTAAGGACAAGCCACTGCCCCTGAGGTGGGCGGCGTTGCGCTTCCTCGAATACGTCGAGTTCGCACCGATGCGGCGTGCGGCGGCACTGGTCGTGATCACCGAGGACTTCCTGCCGATCCTTGCGGCCAAAGGAGTCCGCCATCCGCGCGCCACCGCCATCGAGAATTGGGCGCCCAAGGCCGAAATGCCTGCGCAGCCCAAGGACAACCCTTGGTCCCGCCGCCATGGCCTGGCCGACCGTTTCGTCTTTCTCTGCTCGGGTACGCTGGGCATGAAGCACAACCCGGTCCATCTTGCCAATCTGGCGCGCGCCTTCCGGGACGACCCCCAGGTCCGGGTAGTGGTGGTGAGCCAGGGGCTGGGCCGATGCTGGCTGGAAACGATCAAGGCGACGGAGGGGCTCGACAACCTGCTGCTGTTCGACTACCAGCCGTTCGAAACCCTGCCCGAGGTGCTGGCCGCGGCCGACGTGACGGTTCTGCTGTTGGAGCCGTTCGCCGGGGTCCTGTCGGTCCCGTCCAAGGTCTACAGCTACGCCTGTGCCGAGCGGCCGGTTCTGGCTGCCGTGCCCCCCGATAATCTGGCCCGGCGCCTGGTCGAGCGGGAAGAGATCGGGCTGTGTGTCGATCCCACGGACGAGGCGGGCTTCGTCGCCACGGCGAGACGTCTTCGGGCCGACGTCGCCTTGCGTGCGACGCAGGCCGCCCGTCAGGCAGCCTACACCGCCCGTGCCTTTGACATCGACCGCATTGGGGTCCGGTTCCGGGCGGTGTTGGAGATTGCTCTCGGGTCGGACGGCAATACGTAAGTCGCTTTTAGCGTCAGCCAGGCACGCCTGGCTGACGCTAAAAGCGCCATACGTAATGGGTCGGTGCCTCCGAGGCTCCAGGGGGGCAAAGGGCATATGCGCCAGGATACGGCAGGTCATTTTCTTTCAATGACCTGCCGTAATTTTGCGCATATCGGATGCCCCCCTCATCCAACCGCGAATCCCGCCGGCAATGCCGCCCATCAGGAAAAACAGAGCCGGAGGCCCCAGCATCAATTCCAGAAAGTCTTGAAAATTCCGTAACAAATTCTGACGCTCCTGATAAAGCCGGGCATTGATGATGGCTCAGTTCACGTTCGGCAGGCACACCGCCTATGGCGGTGCAACTTCGCTTTCACGGGCGAAAGAAAGAGTTCCTCACAAAGACACGAGGAACTACTTTTTATATAGATGTCTACAATATCATCGCGATGTGTGGGCATCTGGCACGGTTGTTGCCCGCATAATCTTTAGGTTCCTGCCTAACGCGAATTGATCCATAATAAATCCGGTGGCTGTCATCCCGATCGGCGTCCGAGCCGTCCTGATACCAGGGTTCAGCGGTAATTTCGAGCCATGGCCGCTGAAAATACGAGAGCGAGATCGGCATTATACGCGCCGTCACGCCGTGCCCGCTATCGATCAGGATGGGCAGGCGGTTCATAGAGAGACCAACCACCCACAACCAGACTGACCGCCGGCAAAACCAACCGTGCGATTCTGTCCGAGCGGCACCGGCCGATGATCCTGCCATTCATTGGACGCCCTGTCGTCTGCGAATGTGCGGTCCGACGAAGAAAGCGCCCGCGTCTCCGGCCGAGACCGGCGGTATCGAAGATTGCCGCCGGCGCCGCCGGCCTGCCACCGGAACGACAGTCAACAGATCCGAACCGGCAGCCACCTTGGAGACTCCGGCGCCCGGCAGAACGTCGGCAGTCTTGTGGGGTTTCCGATCTCCGCCGGAAAAGCCCCCGCTTCCGCCCCGGCGTTTCCGGTGGCCCGATGGCGGTTCAAACCGCCGCGGCCCGCCGGATGGTCTCACATCCGGTAAGTTTACATTATCGGACATCGGGGAAAGCCGGTCCAGCCCCTATGGCGGGTAAATGCCGCATCCCGCAGGTCGGCGTTGAAATCGTCATCTGCCATGCCGGGTCAATGATTTGGGCACCATCTTGTCGGCCACTGGCGTCAATAAATATTCCAAAACTCCATGAGTAGATTCCGATACTATCGCCAGTATTCAAATTACCATATGTAATGATGGTCATTATTCGTGATGGCTGATCCCACATCTCGACATCTCCTGGCTCGGTAACGCGGTTTTGTCAAAAATTCCAAACCGGGTTGGGACGGTGCGAACTCGCGATCCATAAGAGGCGAAACTCATGAGACGCATAATCCTTCTTACCGCACTCGCGGTATCCGCTACGGCGTGCGCGGCTTCCCAACAAGATCGGGTCGCATACAACCAATCCAGTCTTGTTGGTCCTCCAGGGGAGACCGGCCCAGCCGGTCCCCCTGGCGCACAGGGTCCGATCGGTCCGGCAGGTCTCGCGGGGTATGTTGTGAGCGGACCGCCCGGCGAAATCGGTCCCGCCGGGCCTCGTGGCCCACAGGGCAATATTGGAGCAACCGGGATTCCAGGTGGTGTCATCGTCGGCGCCCGCGGCAACACCGGCGCAATCGGCGCCGTCGGAGCAACCGGTCAGATGGGCACTGCGGGCATTCAAGGGGTAAGCTATGCGGGTCCCCCTGGTCCCGTCGGTCCCCGTGGCCCCTCGGGCGAGCGTGGCATTGTGGGTGACATCGGTCCGCAAGGTGCCGTTCTCATCGGGCCGACCGGCCGGACCGGCGCCACCGGTGCCACCGGTATGCAGGGCGTAAGTGGCCAGATCGGCGAACAAGGCGCATCAATGGCCGGTGTTGCCGGCGTAGCCGGGCCTTCTGGCCTGCAAGGCGTACAAGGTGGCCCCGGGCTGCCCGGTGCTCAAGGCGTCGTTGGTATCATTGACCATTGGACCGCCTATCGCCAGTTCACGTTCTATCCCGAGGGAACGGCTATGACGCCGTCCGATATGAGTAAGGCCTCGGATGTTGCCGCCTACCTGGCACAGAATCCATCCATTGAGGTCGGAATCGACGGCTCCATCAATGCCAGCGGGTATGGCAACCTAAGCAACCGCCGTGCCGATGCCGTTCGTATCGCGCTCATACAAGCCGGTGTCCCGGCCAACCGGATTCTGATCGGCGCCTTCGCCGACCCGAACCGCAGGCAAAACGACCAGGCGCAAATCCTGATCAAGACGCAGGTATAAACGGGCACTTGCACCGGTGGGGGTACGACCATGGCCGTGCCCCCGGTCCGGTTGACGCAAGTACCGGCAGATAGATGGCGACCCTGGCCCCTCACCTCGCGATTCGCTCGCCTGCGAGTCCGCGCCGCCCACCGAGATTATCAACTGTCGGAATGCCGGCCGGAAGAATGGCTGCTGGCCGAATGGCCCGAAGGCGAAGCCGAACCGACCAAATACTGGTTCTCAAATCTTCCCGAGGATATCACATTCGAACGCTTGGTCGACCTGACCAAACTGCGCTGGCGGATCGAGCGTGATTACCAGGAACTGAAGCAGGAAGTTGGCCTTGGTCATTACGAAGGTCGAGGTTGGCGAGGCTTTCATCACCATGCCACCCTCTGCATTGCCGCCTATGGCTTCTTGATCTCCGAACGGGAGACGATTCCCCCCTCAGGACACTGTGCCACCGCTGGCCTCTCGCAACCTGCCGTTCCCCACCGTTACCGACCCAGAAGCACCGCCCATCCGCCCAGAGCGACACTTTCCCAACTCCATCCCGACCATGCGCCGAAGACTGATCGTCGCTCTCGCCCGCAGAATGCCCAGATGCCCGTGCTGCGCCAGGCCGTTCAAACCCGAACCGCGATCGAATTTATGACACAGTAAGATTAGGCATGGTAAAGGATATCCTCCCGGTGAATCTTGTCGTAGAGCAGGTAGAAGCGGTAGTCAGGTTCCGCCTTCGCCTTGCAATACAGCTTTCTCTGTAGGGTCCTGATCTTTTTAGGTGTTTCGAGGCTCATCGCCAATCACCCCATCCTCTCCTCGTCAAAAGCCTACCAGAAGTCAGGGGCCTTCCCTCAACCGGCGTTACCCGGGTTCAGCAGGACTGTGCCCCTGTCCGACTCCCGCCCGATCCGTCGCCCAAGGCGACGTTGAAGCCGCGACCTCCGACCGAACGGGTCTCCCCCGTTACCCGTGTCT
>Ga0302320_10015202_pt1 | contig 15836 bp, 12 predicted proteins | sample Bog_T0_3_FD_202130 | JGI IMG/M metagenome (GOLD analysis project Ga0302320, IMG submission 202130) | Peat permafrost microbial communities from Stordalen Mire near Abisko, Sweden - Bog_T0_3 | ecosystem: Environmental > Terrestrial > Soil > Wetlands > Peat | place: Sweden: Abisko, Stordalen Mire... | reverse complement strand
CGCGCCGGCACGGCGTCGACGCGCGAGGAAAATTACCGCGCGCGGTCAGCGCGCAAGGACAAGTACCGCGCGCGGTCAGCGCCCAAGGACAAGTACCGCGCGCGGTCAGCGCGCAAGGACAAGTACCGCGCGCGGTCAGCGCCCAAGGACAAGTACCGCGCGCGGTCAGCGCGCGACGGAAAGCACCGCGCCGATGGCCAGCGCGGCCGCCGCCTGGGACGGCTCGATCACCGGCAGCCTCACCGCGTCCCGGATCGCGGTCGCATGATGCGCCATGCCCGTGCAACCCAGGATCAGCGTCTCGGCGCCCAGTCCCACCAGGTCTCGTGCCGCCGCGATCAGCGAACACCGAGCCGCGGCGGGATCCAGCAAGCTGTCCATCGACACGTTCAGTGCGATCTCGCCGGCCAGCCGACCTTCCAGCCCCATGGCACGAAGCCCGAGGCGGTGCCGCGCCTTGGATGACTCGACAAGGGCGATCACGCCCAAGCGCTCGGCATGCGCCACCGCCGTGGCAACGGCTGATCGGAAAATCCCGAACACCGGGCGCAGGGTCACGGCACGCACCGCCTCCAGGCCGGGATCGGACGCACAGGCGATCACGTAAGCGTCGGCGTCCGATCGCTGAACAAGCCCGCACAGCGGCTCCACCACCGCGTGCCAGTCGCTCCAGCTATAGATGGCCGGCGGTCCGTCTTTCAGTGTCACGACGTCCAAGACCGGCCCTGTGGGAAACCGGTATGGCTCCAGCGCCGCGGAAATCCCCGCAGAGCAGGCTTCCGAACTGTTCGGATTGATCACCAGGATACGTGCCATGCCCTCAATGTTCTCCTCCCGTGTGCCAGGATCAATACAACCGATCTGGCGTTGCAGCGCAGCAAGGCGTATCTTGGACACTCGTTTGGCCGGCGCTGACCTCCGTCAGGTGCCACAGGCCGGAAGGATCTGAAGATGTCGCCTGCCCCATGGCAGCCCAACCGGTCTGTCGCAATCAACCCGTGGCCGCATCCGCCGCTGCTCACCGCGATCGGGCGCGGCTTGCTGGGCCGTTGCCCGGCCTGCGGTCAATCGCATATTTTCAACGGCTTCCTCCGCGTCGCCACCGAGTGCACCAACTGTCACGCGCCGCTCGGTCTGGCCCGTGCCGATGACGCGCCGCCGTATTTCACCATCCTGCTCACCGGTCACATCGTCGTGCCGCTGATGTTCGTCGTCGACCGCATGACCCCCGAACCGTCAGTCCTGACGATGTCGCTGATCTTCCTCCCGCTGACATTTCTCCTCGCGCTCGGCCTGCTGCGCCCGATCAAGGGCGGCACGGTGGGACTCATGCTGACCCTGAACATGCTGAAAAACGACCCCAGCGAGACATGAGAAGCGCGGCCGGCACCGAATCCCGCCTGGATCGGGTGATCCTGGACGGCGAATCGCCCAACAACCTGTCGCCTTATATCGAAGCGGACCGGGAGCAGGCGGTCGCCGATCTGGCCGCGGCCAATCATTTTGCGCCGCTGATCGGCAGCGCTGCACCGGGGCCTTACGCGCTGCATCTGTCGATCCAGGAAGGCCGGCTGGTGTTCGACATCCGCGATGTGGCGGGTGCACCGCTGGTCGCGGTCGGGCTGGCGCTGGGGCCGTTCCGGCGGCTGGTGAAAGACTACCAGATGCTGGTGGACAGCCACATCAAGGCGGTCGAGGAAGGCCGCGAGCAACGCATCCAGGCGATCGACATGGGCCGTCGCGGCCTGCACAACGAAGGCGCGGAGTTGATGACGCAGCGCCTCGCCGGCAAGATCGACATCGATTTCGATACCGCGCGGCGGCTGTTCACCCTGGTCTGCGTGCTGCACCAGCGGGTCTCGTCACGGTGAAGCCCGGGCCATGAAAATCGACGGGGTTGCATACCGCAGCGTGTGGCTGGATGACGACGGCTGGTCAGTCTGCATTCTGGATCAGACGAAGCTGCCCTGGTCGCTGGAGGTGCTGCGACTGACGACTTGCGATGCGGCGGCCTGGGCGATCAAGTCGATGCAGACACGCGGCGCGCCGCTGATCGGAGCAGTGGCCGCGTATGGGTTGTGCCTGGCGCTGCGAGCCGACGCCTCGACCGACGCGATGGAGCGGGATGCCGCGCTGATCAACGCAACGCGGCCGACAGCGGTCAATTTGCGCTGGGCGCTGGACCGGATGTTGACGCGGTTGCGCAACACGCCGGCGTCGGAGCGCGTCAGCGTGGCCTATGCCGAGGCGGCGTTGATCGCCGACGAGGACGCAGCCCAGAACCAGGCGATCGGACGGCACGGGTTGCCCTTGATCGAGGCAGCGATCCGTCCGGGCCGGCCGGTGAACGTGCTGACGCATTGTAACGCCGGCTGGCTGGCGACCGTGGACTGGGGGACGGCGTTGTCGCCGATCTACACCGCATTCAACGCCGGCATCGATTTGCATGTGTGGGTCGATGAGACACGGCCGCGTAACCAGGGTGCCGCGCTGACCGCCTGGGAACTCGGCAAGCATGGCGTGCCGCATACGGTGGTGGCGGACAATGCCGGCGGCCACTTCATGCAGCATGGCATGGTCGATCTGGTGATCGTTGGTGCCGACCGGGTTTCGCGGAATGGCGATGCGGCCAACAAGATCGGCACTTACCTGAAGGCGCTGGCGGCGCAGGATAACGGGGTGCCGTTCTGGGTGGCCATGCCGTCCACCACGATCGACTGGGCTCTGTCCGATGGGGTCGCCGACATCCCGATCGAGGAGCGACCGGCGGCCGAGGTCACCGAGATGACCGGGCGGCTGGCCGATGGCTCGATCGCCACGGTGCGGATCGTGGCCGAGGCCAGCCCCGCAGCGAACCCGGCATTCGATGTCACCCCGTCGCGGCTGGTGACCGGTTTGATCACCGAACGCGGACGCTGCGCCGCGACGGCGGAAGGACTGCTGGGACTGTTTCCCGAACGGCGCTAGCCGCCGCAGACGGGTCATTGCTGTTCGGATCAAACTGGCATCGCGAGGAGCGCAGCGACGTGGCGATCTCCAGGGCAGAGCGCACCCGACGGAGGATCGCCACGCATGACCTTATTTCTTCCTAGTCAATACTCTTCGATTGCATCTTATTTCGCCACCGGCCGTCGGCCGACCCGCCCTGGATCAAATTGTCATCGCGAGGAGCGCAGCGACGTGGCGATCTCCAGGGCTGAGCGCACCGGGCGGGGGATCGCCACGCATGCCCTCTGGGCGCTTGACCCGAGGGCCGCTGTGCTCCAAGCGATGACCGGCCCGCCATCCGTGAGCCTATTTTCTCCGTAGTCTCGAACATGCGGACCGCGTCCTCTGATTGACCGGCGTCCGACCTGATGCCTTCATGCCAAGGCAACGAAAGGACCGCCCATGGACAAGTGGCTGAAGCCTGCGCTCGCCTATGTGCCGGACTGGATCGAGATGCAGATGCGTCATTCGCGGCTCCCGGGCTGCATCGTTGCCGTCGCCCACCAGGGCCGCATCGTGCTCGAACACGCCGTTGGCGCCGCGGACCTGACAACCGGAGAAGCGCTGACGCCGCGTCACCGGTTCCGCGTCGCCTCGCACTCAAAAAGTTTTACTGCCACCGGCGTGATGCTGTTGCGCGAAAAGAAGCAGTTGCGTCTCGACGACGAAGTCGGCACCTACGTTACAGATCTGCACCCGTCCGTCGCTCGCACCACGCTGGGCCAGGTGCTGTCGCACAGCGCAGGAATCGTCCGCGACGGTCCCGACGCCGGGCAATTCACCACGCGTCGTCCATTTCTTAACCATGACGAACTGCTCACCGACCTGCAGGCGCCTACGGTCATCGACCCGAACACAAGGTTCAAGTATTCCAATCATGGTTTCAGCCTGTTGGGCATGGTGATCGAGGCGGTCGCCGGAATGCCCTATCCCGACTGGATCATGCGCCATGTGGTTGTCCCGGCCGGGCTGAAAGAAACCCGCCCGGAGATGCCGCTGCCGGATGGCGTGCCGTTCGCGCGCGGCCACACCGGGCATTGGCCAAGCGGTCAGCGGTGGACGGTGCCGGGCGATGAATCGACACACGCGATCGGCCCGGCCGCGGGCTTCGTCAGCACGGCCGCCGATCTGGTCCGGTTCTTCTCCCAGCTCGATCCCGACGCGCCGCGCAGTGTCCTGTCGGTGGCCAGCCGGCGGGAAATGATCCGGCCGCAATGGCGCAATCCGCATGCATCGATCGAAGGTCATTACGGTCTGGGGATCATGAGCGGAAGGCTGAACGGCTGGGATTGGTACGGACACAGCGGCGGGTTGCTCGGCTATATCTCCCGCACGGCTGCTTTGCCCAAGCGAAACCTGGCGATTTCCGTCCTGACCAACGCCGTCGACGGCTGGGCTGGATTCTGGTTGGAAGGCATCATCCATATCCTTCGCGCCTTTGCCACCCGCGGGCCGCCGTCCCGCCGTGTCAGCGGCTGGACCGGACGTTGGTGGAGCCCTTGGGGCGCGGTTGACCTCGTGCCGATGGGCGACGTGGTGCTCGCCGCCAATCCGCACATGGGCAACCCGTTCCTCGACGTCGCGGAAATCGAGGTGAGCGGGCGCGACCACGGCCGTCTGGCGTTGGCGAACGGCTACAGCAGCCACGGCGAACCGGTGCGGCGGGAACGGGACGCATCCGGACAGGTTGCTGCGGTCTGGCTCGCCGGCAACATGCTGCGGCCCGAAGCGGCCGTCAGCGCCGACCTGGCACTGCGCTACGGCGGCCCGCAAAAGCCGGCGCGCCGCGGTATCGGGAATCGCTGAAAGGCGCTACGAGACCGGCGATGCGATGGTTGCCGATTCTGCCGCTGTTTCTGCTCGCCGCCTGCATGGGAGGCCCGATGCCCGACGCTCATGTCCCGCCGTTTGCCAAAGTCCCGTACGAGCCGTTTTCGCGTGAGGCGGTGGTTGCCATCGCGCTGCGGGAATGGCGGCTGTTCGGCCAGACCATTGCCAACCCACAGGCGGATGCGACCCGGACGATAAAGCCGGAACGCGAGGCCGGCCTTTGGCAGCGGGTCGGCGAGTACTGGTGGCTGGGGCTGAACGCCGGAACGACCGAAAGCCGCTGGACCGGCAAGCATGATCAGAACGGCAAGGTATTTCCGCCGCAGGACGACGGCGATTACGCCTGGTCGGCCGCCTTCATTTCTTATGTGATGCGGATTGCCGGGGCTGGGCCGCGGTTTCCCTATTCCGGCGATCATGCGGATTATATCAATGCGGCAAGGCGGGTTTCGCTCGGCCAGACGCAAGCCTGGCTGGTTTCCGCGGAACGCGTGCAGGACTACGCGCCCCGGCCCGGCGATCTGGTGTGCTTCGGGCGCGGCGCAGCAAAAAGCCTGCGGTATGACGATCTGCCCACGGCGGCGTTGTTCACCTCGCACTGTGATATCGTGGTTGATACAATGGTGCCCGGACAAATCTCGGTCATTGGTGGGAATGTCGAGGATTCCGTCACCATGAATACTGTGCCCGTCGGCGCCGACGGCCGCTTGGCGACGCCGGACGGGACGGTGCTGGACACACGCTTTCCCTGGATGACGGTGTTACGGCTGCTGGTGGACGAGCCACCACCAGATCACCACGTCGCCTGAAACGAATCGAATTCCTCCAGCGCCCTGGCCTTTTCGTCATCCGTCAGGAATGACGCAATGAATGAGTTCCTAGCCAGCGTCACGATGTCGCCCTGTGACAGTGACAAGGCTTGCTGCACCGCGATGAAATTCTCATTCACGTATCCCCCGAAATAGGACGGGTCATCGGAATTGACCGTCACCAGCAAGCCGGCATCGAGCATCCGCTTCAACGGATGCAGCGTCAGATCCGGGCAACTCTGCAAGGCTCGGTTTGACAACGGGCAGACCGTCAGCGGAATCCTTTCAAAAACGATCCGAGACACCAGCGCCGGGTCGTCGAGCGAGCGGTTGCCATGGTCGATGCGCCGGACCTGCAGAATGTCGAGGGCCTGGGAAACGTATTCCGGCGGGCCTTCCTCACCGGCATGGGCGACCGGCACGAAGCCTTCCTTCCGCGCCGCGGCGAACAGGCGGGCAAATTTCGACGGCGGATTGCCTTGCTCCGTCGAGTCGAGCCCAACGGCGAAAATATGCTCCTTGCAGCGACACGCGTGCGCCAGCGTATCGAATGCGTGTTCTTCCGGCAGATGCCGCAGAAAGCACATGATCAGTTTCGCCGTGATGCCGAAATCCCGCCGGCCCTTGTCCAGCGCGTCCGTCAGCCCCGACAGCACCGTATCGAACGCGATGCCTCGTTCCATATGCGCCTGCGGATCGAAGAACATCTCGACGTGAGTGACACTTTGTTCAGCCACTTTCTCAAGATAGGCGTAGGCAAGGTCGAAAAAGTCCTGACGCGTGCGCAGCACCGACATCCCGGTATAGTACAGATCGAGAAAATCCTGCAGCGACCCAAACCGGTAGGCCTCGCGAACCGCCTCGACCGTCGCGTAGGGCAACGCAACTCCGTTCCGTTGCGCCAGCGACAGCATCATTTCGGGCTCCAGCGTGCCCTCGATATGAAGATGCAGCTCCGCCTTTGGCATGGCTGCAATAAAACGATGGAGGCGCGCCTGATCGATGGACCTGTCCCTTTCGCCGCGTGTGCGAACAAGCTTATGCGCGCGCCGATCCAGGCCGCAAGCCGCATCTGCGAACGATGGCCGTCCTTCTGCCGCCATGCTAATGACGCCGCCTCGCTCCCGGTACACCGGACCCTGCAAGGAACCCTACGATGGCCGGCACGCCCACCTATGCCATCCCGCCAAGCTTCCTCGGTGTGTCCCGTTCCGATCGCATGGGCGATTACGTGATCGCCGGCATCCCGTTGGATATCGGCACCACCAATCGCGCCGGCACCCGCGACGGACCGGCCGCGATCCGCCGCGCCAGCCGAATGCTGACGGACGGCGCCCATCCGCACCATTGGATCGAGCCGGCCAGCCTGGACGTGTCCGACATCGGCGATTTCACGCTCGCGTTGGGCGACATCCCGAACAGCCTCGCCGCAATCCAGGCGCAAGCCGAACCGATCGGCCATTTGATCAGCCTGGGCGGCGAGCACGGCATCACCCTGCCGCTGCTGCGTGCGTTGACCCGACGGCTGGGACATCCCGTCGCGCTGGTCCATTTCGATGCCCATGTCGATACATGGCCGGATAGTTTCGGTCAGGCCTATGCGCACGGGTCGCCATTTTATCACGCCATCAATCAGGGCCTGGTCGATCCGCGCCGCATGATCCAGATCGGCATTCGCTCTCCGGTGCAGAAAGACGTGATGGACTGGACCCTGTCCCAGGGCGTGACGGTGGTATCGGCCCAGGATGTCCATGCGTCGAGCCCGGTGAGCGTGGCGGAGCGGATCATCGGCATCGTGGGCGGCACGCCGGCCTACCTCAGTTTCGACATCGACGTGCTCGACCCGGCCTTCGCACCCGGAACCGGCACGCCGGAAATCGGCGGTCTGGCGTCCTGGCAGGCTCAGGCGATTCTGCGTTACCTGACCCCGGTCGGCTTCATCGGGATGGATATGGTGGAGGTTTCGCCGGCGTACGACGTCTCGGAAATCACCGCACTCGCCGCCGCGACGATGGTCTGGGAGTATCTCGCGCTGCTCGGGCACGCTGCTATGCGTCAAGGTTCTGCCCGCCCTCTAAAAACGCATGACTGACGGGGGGTCTACCGCCTATATAGGCTTTCTCGCCTCCGATCATCGGGGGCGGTGACGCATCCGCACGTGCCGCGAGCCCGGCGTTCCCGGGCACAGCAACGACGTAAACGCGTCCTTTTCGATAGACCCGGCCAACCGTGGGCCGGGGTCGTTTAGGAACACGCCTATGTCCGACCGCACCGCCGCGATGCGAAGTACCACCAGCATCGTCTGACCCCGTAACCGCTGCGCCTTGCGCGGTTTCGGCTGATATCCCCGTTTCGTTACGGGTGCGTTCGCGCGCACCCGTTTGTCCGCGAGGATGATCGCGATGTCTGTTGTTGCCCGTACCCGGTCCGCCGTTTCGCCCCTCCGCCGCTCGTTCGTTGCGTATCCCGTTCGCCGCCCGACGGTCGATCAGGTGGTTGCCGCCGACCGCCCGGAGGAACCGATCCACTGCCTGCGACCAGCCACCATCACCGCCACAGCGCACGACTTCGTGCAGGCATTTCCCGGTGACACGTTGTACGCCGTCAAGTGCAACCCCGATCCGGGCGTGCTGCGCGCGCTGTGGGCCGGCGGCGTGCGCCATTTCGATTGTGCATCACTGCCGGAAATCCGCCTGGTGCGCGACATGTTTCCCGACGCTGCCATCCACTTCATGCACCCTGTCAAGGCGCGTGGCGAGATCCGCGAAGCGTGGGAGCGTCATGGAGTCCGCGACTTCGTGCTGGACAGCGCCGCCGAACTGGCCAAGCTCCGGACCGAAATCGCCGCCACCGGCGTGCCCGGTGCGCTGGGCCTGATCGTGCGCATCGCATTGCCGAAGGGCGGTGCGAAACTGGACCTGTCCGGCAAATTCGGCGCGGATCTCGATACGGCGGTGGCGTTGCTGCGCGCCTCGCGCGGCTGCTCGAAAACCCTGGGCATCAGCTTCCATGTCGGTTCGCAATGCCTCGATCCGCTGGCCTGGCGCGATGCTCTCGTGCGCACCGGGCAGATCATCCGCGCCGCCGGCGTCACGGTCGATGTCATCGATGTCGGCGGTGGCTTTCCCGTTGCGTATCCGGATCAGGCGCCGCCTCCGCTCGGCGCCTTCTTCGCCGAAATCGAAGCCGGTTTCGACCAGCTTGGCCTGCAAAACACGCGTTTGTGGGCGGAACCCGGCAGGGCGTTGGTGGCGGCGGGAACATCAGTGATCGTGCAGGTCCAGGCACGCCGCGGCGACGCGCTGTATATCAACGACGGCGTCTACGGCAGCCTGGCGGACGCGGGAGCACTTGGCTTCCGCTATCCGGTTCGGCTGGTCCGGCCGGATGCGCCCGTCGCGGCCGCAACCGCCGGCTTCTCGCTGTTCGGCCCGACCTGCGACAGCGCGGACGTGATGCGTGGCCCATTCCTGCTGCCGGCAGACACGACCGAAGGCGACTGGATCGAGATCGGCCAGCTCGGCGCCTACGGTGCTTGCCTGCGCACCGCATTTAATGGCTTTGACAGGGCAAGAATCGTGGAAGTCGGCGATATGCCGATGCACGAGACGCCGTCGCTCGCAAGCCTGGCGGCCTGACAAGGAGTATCGATCGATGAAACACGTCGCCTTCAAGGGCCGGCTTGTCATGCTGGGCTGCGGCAGCATCGGCCAGGGTGTCCTGCCGCTGATCCTGCGCCACATCGATATCCCGCGTGAGCACATCACGATCGTGTCGGGCGATCCGCGCGGCCAGGATGTCGCCGCGGAGAATGGCGTCCGCTTCAGCATAACGCCCCTGACGCGGGAGAACTTTCAACAGGTCCTGACGCCGCTGGTCGGGGCTGGCGATTTCCTGCTCAACCTGAGCGTGGACGTGTCCTCGGTGGCGCTGATCGCGTTCTGCCAGCAGCGCGGCGCGCTGTATCTCGATACCTGCATCGAGCCCTGGGCGGGCGGTTACACCGACCCATCGCTGACGCCGTCGCAACGATCCAACTACGCGCTGCGGGAAAGTGCTCTGGCCCTTGCCGGCGGCCCCGGACCGACGGCGGTTTTGACGCACGGCGCCAACCCCGGCCTGGTCTCGCACTTCGTCAAACGGGCGCTGTTGAACCTTGCCCGCGATACCGGAGTCGATACGCAAGTCCCGGCAGATCGTCAGGCCTGGGCAGCCTTGTCGCAGCGTCTCGGGGTCAAGGTCATCCATATCGCCGAACGCGACACCCAGACCGCGACGTTCGCCAAGCAGCCGGGCGAGTTCGTCAACACCTGGTCGATCGACGGGTTCGCCGGCGAAGGTTGCCAGCCCGCCGAACTCGGCTGGGGAACGCATGAGAACACGCTGCCGCCGGACGGCTACCGCCATGATTTCGGCTGCGGCGCGGCGATCTATCTGATGCGGCCCGGCGCCTCGACGCGGGTGCGGACCTGGACGCCAAACGGAGGACCGCTGCACGGCTTCCTGATCACCCACAACGAATCGATCTCGATCGCCGATTACTACTCGGTGGTCGAGGACGGCACGGTCGCCTATCGGCCGACGGTGCACTACGCCTATCATCCGTGTGACGACGCGGTGCTGTCGGTGCATGAAATGGCCGGCCTCAACTGGCGGCAGCAGCCGAAGCAGCGCCTGATGATGAATGAAATTCGCAGCGGGGTGGACGAGCTGGGCGTGCTGCTCATGGGTCACGCCCGCGGTGCCTATTGGTACGGGTCGCGCCTGTCGATCGAGCAGGCACGCGCGCTGGCGCCGCACAACAACGCCACCAGCCTGCAGGTCACCGCGGCCGTACTGGGTGGCGTGGTCTGGGCGATGGAGAACCCTCGGGCCGGCGTGATCGAGGCGGATCACCTTGATCACGCCAGGGTTTTGCAGATCGCCGAGCCCTATCTCGGCGATATGGTGGGTGAATACAGTGACTGGACGCCGCTGCTCGACCGCGAACGGCTGTTCCCCGAAGCGATCGATCGGGCGTGTCCCTGGCAGTTCGGCAATTTCCGGGTCACGTGAACCCACCCGCTATGGCTCATCCGCTGCCCGCTCCTGCAGTTCCGGCACGGTGAACCACACCCAGACCAAATTCGCCGCCAGCAGCACGGTCGTCACCACGAACACCCAGCGGATGCCCAGCCCTGCGGCCACGCTACCCCCGGTCAGCGGCCCCAGCGAGTTGCCGAGGAACGTCGCCGACGCGGTCATGCCATAGATCGTGCCGCGATTTTCACGCGACACGCTACGGCCAATGAGCGCATTCGCCGTCGGCAGGATGCCGCCGATGAACAGCCCGACGGCGAAGCGTTCCGCGACGAACGTCCAGTAATTGCCGACAAAAATCTGCGGTATGGTGGTCAGGGTGGCGCCCAGCAGGCAGATCAGCAGCACCTTGCGGTAGCCGATCACGTCGCTGCGCTTGCCAAGGAACGGCGACGAAACCAGGTCCGCCAGGCCTGTCACGGAAAAGGCGATCCCCGACAGCGTGGCGATCTGCGGCGGCGAGCCAATCAGTTCCTGCACAAACAGCGTCACGACCGGCTGCACGGTGCGCACGCTGAACTGCGCCATCAGCAACACGACGAACAGGGCCATCAGTCCGGCTGATCCGGTCAACAGCCGCAAACTGCCCAAAATGGATTTCGACGCTCCTGTCGACCTCGGAGGCGTGAAATCCTCGTGGACCATGACCCAGACGAGAGCCAGCGTCACCAAAGTGATCGCGCCGGTGCAGAAGAACGGCGTCCGGTAGCTGCCGGTCGCATCGGCCAGCACGCCGCCCAGCACCGGACCAAACAGTGATCCCACCAACTGGCCGGTGGCCAGCCATCCCAGCGCGTAGCCCAACCGCCGCTCCGGCACCTGGCTGGCGACCAGGGCCATCGCGGCCGTGGAGAATCCCGCGAAGCAGCCCATGACCGCCCGCGCACCAAAGAACCACCAGACATTGGTCGCCAACCCCATCGCCGCGGTGAAGATGGCGATCGCCAGGCTCGATCGGATCAGCGACAGCTTGCGTCCGTGTTTGTCCGCGACGCGGCCCCAGATCGGCGATGCAAAGGCCGCAACGAAGGAGGTGGAGCCGTTGATGATGCCGGCCCATAAATCCACCCCCTCCGCGGTGTGGACACCGAGTTGTGGCAGCATCAGCGGGATGATCGGACTCAGAAAGCTCATCGCCGCGGTCATGACGAACTGAATGCCAACCATCGCCCACAGCGTGCGCTGCCAGCCTTGGTCCCGCCACCCCGGTTGCCGGGGCTTGAGGCTGGGGCGGGAGAGGTCGTCCGGTTCCGTGCTGTCCGGCATCTTCATCATCCCGGTTCATGCTACCGGAACCGCGGCCGGTGGAAAGGCCGGCTGAAACACGTCCACCGCCTGTCGTGCTTTTTCGTCGCTGATCGGCCACGCGGCCCGCGAAGGCGATAACGCGGCCGTATCGACAAGTGCGCGTGATTTCCCGACCATACCGTCGGTACGACTACGCTGCGGTGATCCGGGGCAAGCTGCATTTGTTGTCGATCACCAACGTCCACGGCACGCTGCGCAGAACGGGATAGTTGCAGACGCGATCATCGTGAGCACTTTGAAAAAATCGTTGCTTTTCCCGCGAAGCGCCGATACGGCGTGCGATCACGCACCATCACGAAATCGTGAGCACGCTTTCCTGACCGGACTTTTGTGATAACGGTTCCATAGATTTGAATATTGGCGTACGGAAGGTATCAGATGAACAGGCAGGCCCCGCGGCCGCCCTTCCGCGCTTCTGCGTCCGTCAGCGTCGCGCTTCGAATCGTCGCGGCGTGCGTACTGCTGCTCGTTGCGGGCGCGTCCTATTACGAACTGCATGCCAGCCGAAGCGCACTCATATCTGATACAGAACAACAAATGGCTCGGCTTGACATGGTGTTCGCCGAGCAGACGGGCCGAACGGTGGAGGCGGTCGATCTGCTGGTGATGGGTGCGCAGGAGACTGTGCAGGCCCAGCAACCGAACCTTCAGGACGTGGACGAAACACTTCGCCGCCGCATGCGCGGGGTGCGTCAGCTTGCTGCCATGCTGGTCGTCGACGCGCAGGGGCAGCCTGTCGTGGCGACCGATCCGGATCGCGCTTCCACCCCGCCTGCCGTGGTCGGCGCACTGCTCGCCCGATACCGGATTGACCCACACGCCGGGCTGCTGATCAGCCCTCCGTTCCCGGTTGGCGACAGCAAATGGAACGCCCTGCTGGTGCGGCCCACCCGCTCGGCCGACGGCACTTTGATCGGCATGGCGGTCGGCTCGATCAATCTCAGCTACTTCGAGGATTTTTATCGTGCCGTCGAATTGAACGAGAACGGCGCCATCATTCTGCACCTGCGGGACGGAACCGTCCTCGCCCGGTTCCCCCACGTGGACAAGGTGATCGGCACCAGCTTCGGCAATCTGCCGCCGTTCACCGAGGTTCTGGCCCACGCCATGGCCGGCACGCTGCTGATGGAAAGCCCGATTGACGGCAGCATCCGCGTCACCGCCATCCGCGCGCTGCGCGCTTTCCCCTTGGCGGTGATGATCTCGGTCGAGCAGGGCCGCATCCTGGCCGACTGGCGGCACCAGGCGCTGGCGCTGATTGGCGTCGCGCTGCTGCTGGGCGGCGCGGTGGTGGTGCTGTTGTTGTCACTGGCAAGCCGCTCGCGCCAGGTCGAGCGCCTGCTTGATGAGACCCATGTCGCGCGGGATATCGCGGAACGGGCCAAGGATCGCCTGCTGCAACAAATCTCCGAACGCGAACGGGCGGAGGGCGCGCTGCGCCAGACCCAGCGGATCGAGGCGATCGGTCAGTTGACCGGCGGTGTTGCCCACGATTTCAACAATCTGCTGACCGTCGTGCTTGGCAATGTCGACATCCTGCAACGGCGCGCCGCGGCCAGCGCCCTGGACGGCGCCTCATTGGAACGGCTTTCGGCCATCCGTTCCGCGGCCGAACGAGGCGCCACGCTCACCGGTCATCTGCTGGCATTCGCCCGGCGCCAGCCCTTGATGCCGAAAGCGATTGACCTCAACGCCCTGGTCCGCGGCATGAGCGACCTGCTCGACAGCGCGTTGGGCATGCGGACACGCACCGCATTCCGGCTGGCCAACGATTTGTGGCCGACGATGGCGGATCAAAGCCAGATCGAACTGGTTATTCTGAACCTGGTCATCAACGCCCGCGATGCGATGCCGGAAGGCGGAATCATCACCATCGAAACGGCCAACTATCGAAAAATCGACGCATCGGCGGCTGACGGTCCCCCGGTGGGCGACTATGTCGCGATCTCGATCAAGGATACCGGGACCGGCATCCCGCCCGACATTCTGGGCCGTGTGGTCGAGCCGTTCTTCACCACCAAGCCGCCCGGCGTAGGGTCCGGGCTGGGCCTGTCGCAGGTGTTCGGCACCGCCAGACAATCCGGCGGCGGTGTCAGAATCGACTCCGAGATCGGCCGCGGCACGATTGTCACGGTCGATTTGCCGCGCGCCGTGGCCGGCTCGCCGCGAGCGCCGGCCGAACGGCAGACCCCTGTGCCGAAGGGCAGCGCTGCCACAGTTCTTCTGGTGGACGATGACGATGACGTGCGCATCGTGACCGCGGCGATGCTGCAGGAGCTTGGCTATCATGTGCGCGACGTTGCCGGCGGTGAGGCCGCGCTGACGGTGCTGGCCGCCGATGTCGGCATCGATATCCTGCTCACCGACCTGGTGATGCCCGGCATGAACGGTTCGCAGCTCGCAACGCGCGCAAGGGCTCGGCTGCCTGATCTGTCGATCATCTTTATTTCGGCGTACGCCGATCAGATCGGCGATACCATCCGCTTCGATGCCCGCCTGCTCCGCAAGCCGTTCAGCAATGCTGAGCTCCATCAGGCGATCGAAGCGGTCCTTGCGGAACGGAACGGGGTTCGGCCCAGACCTTGAGCTGCCCGGACCTTGAGCTGCCCGGACCTTGAGCTGCCCAGACCTTGAGCTGCCCAGACCTTGAGCTGCCCAGACCTTGAGCTACCAAGACCGGTCGCGCAGACTGTTGCCTCTTGGGGGGAGACCTTGCGCATGACCAGCCGGCTTGAATTCCGCATCGATGACCGGCGTCCGTTCGCCGAAGGATACACATTCGCGGACATCGGTCCCTATGAGCGGCTGACCGGGCGTGTGCGATTTGCCGTCGATCCGCACGCGCCGGCGCAGGCGGATGTGGTGGACATCGACAAGGCGCCGCGCGACCGCGACGGCCTGGTGCGGTTCGAGGCTGACTTCATGATCCTTCGGCCGCTTCAAGGCGGCAACCGGCGCGTGTTGTTCGACTATGGCAACCGTGGGCACAAGCGCGCCTTACAGTTTTTCAACGACGCGCCGCACAGCAACGACCCGCTGACGCTGGACCACGCCGGCAACGGCTTCCTCATGCGCCGAGGCTACGCCGTCGCCTGGCTGGCGTGGGAGGGCGATATTCTGCCCGGCGAAGGCCGCATGGTTCTGGATGTTCCGGTTGCAACGAATGACGGTGCGCCGATCACCGGGCGGGTGCGGACCGAATTCATCGTCGATGTGCCCTGCGGCTCCACCATGCCGCTCAGCGGGCGCGTTTCGGCCCACTCCTACCCGGCCGCCGCACGCGACAAAACCGGCGCCGTGCTGACCCGGCGGCGCTATCCGTACGATACGCCCGAGGTCATTGCCGCGTCCGACTGGGACTTCGCGCAGGAGCTACTCGGTGTTGGCGCGGAATCGGGAACGCCGGAACGCGCGGTGCTTCCGGCCGATAATTTTATTCATTACCGCCCCGGATTCGACCCTGGCTGGATCTATGAGCTGATTTACACGGCGCGCGACCCGAAGCTCATGGGGCTGGGCCACGTCGCGGTGCGCGATTTCGTCAGTTTCCTGAAATACGAGAACGGCAGCGCCAATCCGCTTGCCGGCGCGCAAATGGCGTATGGCTGGGGACGCTCGCAGACCGGCCGCTGCCTGCGCGACTTTGTTTATCATGGCTACAACGCCGATGCGGCCGGGCGGCGTGTGTTCGACGGGGTCATGCCACATGTCGCAGGCGCCGGTCGGAAATGGCTGAACCATCGCTTTGCCAGCCCGATCGTTTCCGGCGGCCAGCAATACGAGGATCATTTCAATATCGCGGATTCGTTTCCGTTCTCCTAC
>Ga0302320_10015201_pt1 | contig 15836 bp, 16 predicted proteins | sample Bog_T0_3_FD_202130 | JGI IMG/M metagenome (GOLD analysis project Ga0302320, IMG submission 202130) | Peat permafrost microbial communities from Stordalen Mire near Abisko, Sweden - Bog_T0_3 | ecosystem: Environmental > Terrestrial > Soil > Wetlands > Peat | place: Sweden: Abisko, Stordalen Mire... | reverse complement strand
TTCAAGCTTAAGCAGAGGATCGGACATTAGAACCGCTCCCTTCTGGAAGTATTATATACTTCCAGAAATCGCCCACAAAAAAAAGAGCAACCCCCATCCCGCCCACTTCTATGTCGCACGCCCCCGTCTTCACTCCACCCGCAACTTTCATCAAGAGCTCCAACGGCCCGAGGTTCGGGGAAGCCGCGTGCCTCTACCCCTTCAGGTCGCGGAAGGCTTCGTCGATTTCGTGCTTCGCGTCGGCGTGGAGCGGGGAGAATGGCAGGCGGGGCGGGCCGCCGTAGTAGCCGTTGATGTCCATGGCGTGCTTGAGGCCGGGGACGCCGTGGAGATCGGTGACCAGGATCCCGGGGCGAGCGATTCGGCCCTGCCAATCGACGCCGGCTTCTTCTTCGCGAGTGCGAAAGGCTTCCCAGATGGCGATGGTGGCGTAGGGGGCGGCGCTGGCGAAGGCAAGGGCGGCGCCATTAGCTCCGGCGCGCAGCGATTCCCAGACCTGTCCCTCGGTTCCGGCCAGCACGGCGAAATCCTTGCCTGCGAGCGCGCGAATTTCCGGAATGCGCGAAACCGGCGTGCCCGATTCGAGCACGCCCACAATGTTGGGATGCGCGGCCAGTTGCGCGATGATCGAGGCGGGGAGATCGATGCCGGTGACGACCGGCGCATTATGGATGACGACGGGGACGGGTGACTGATCGGCAAGGGCCCGAAAGTAGAGCGAGGGCATCTCTTCCGCATTCGGCAGATAGCGATACTCGTGGGGAGCGCGGCTGATGACGGCGTGGGCTCCGGCGGCGTTCATCGCGTGGGCCAGGGCCACGGCGGGGTGGACGCCTTCCTGCGAGATATCGGCAATGAGTATGGCGGTGTTGCCTTCGGCGGCCAGCTTCACGAGTTCGAGCTTTTCGGCGGCATCGAGCAGGGGGCCTTCGCCGGCCATGCCGCCGACGATGAAGCCGGAAAGACTGGTGCGTCGCCACTTCCCGAAATTGTGCAGAACCTTGGTGCGGTAGATGGCACCTGTATGATCGAAAGGCGTGGCAGCCAGCGCAAACATCCCTTGTAATTTCATTTGAAGCTTCTATGTTCTCAATCGACCTTGAATGCGCGCAGGCAGTTAGTGATCCTGCCCAAAAAGATATGACGATCGCCGAGTTGTGGGAGGCCGGGTGTACGGGCATTGTGGAGTTGCCCGATACGGGCGATACCGCGCATTTAAGAGCGTTTTTCGACGATGACGCGCTGGCCGGGGGGCTGCGGGAGCGGTTTGGCGGCGAGGTGAAACCGGCCGATTTGCGGGACTGGGTGGCGTTTGCGCGCGAGCATCTGCAGCCGATGGAAATCGGCGAGCGGCTTTTCGTGACGCCGGAGTGGCGCGACGATGCGACGCCTGCCGGGCGCGTGCGGATCGAGGTGAACGCGGGGCTGGCGTTCGGGACGGGGGCGCATGAGACGACGCGGATGTGTCTGGAGGCGATCGAGCGGCATGTGCGGGCCGGGATGACCGTGTTGGATGTGGGGACGGGATCCGGGATTTTGTCGGAGGCTGCGCTGAAACTGGGCGCAGCGCGGGCGTTTGCTTGCGATACGGATCATGGAGCGGTGATTGTGGCGCGGGAGAATTTCGGACGCGCGGGAGTGGGGGTGCCGGTGTTTGTGGGGTCTGCGGATGGGGTGGGGAGCGCGGTGGCGGATTTGATTGTGGCGAATATCAGTCCGGCATGGATTGCGGAACTGGCGGGGGAGTGGGTGCGAATTCTGAAGCCTGGCGGAGTGGCGATTCTGAGCGGGTTTGAGGCGGCGGATGTAGTAGTGGTTTCGGCGGCGATTGCTAAGGCCGGCGGGCGTGTGACGGGGGAGTTCGGAGAGTTGGAGTGGCGGATGATCGAGGTCAGGAGTTGAGCGCGAGTAACTTTTCGAGCAGGTCCGAGACCATGAGGTATCCGGCCCACTGCCGCAGGTAGTCCAGATCGAGACGGCCGATTGCGGCGCGGGTGACGCCGCGAAGATCGTTCCATTGGCGCTCGGCGTTTCTCCACCCGCCCGATACCATTGGCGAATGGCGCGTCGGGCGAACCCGGTCCGGCTGTAATCGTCGTTGCGAAGCGGAAACAGATCGAATTTCCAGACGCTTCCGAGATGTATGACGTTGGCGGCGCGTCCTCTGGCGAATGCTTCGCGGATCTGGTCGGCATCGGCGTAAAAGTGCTGCCGCAGCTCCGTGGCGAAGGTTTCGATCTGCTCTGGTTTAAGATCCACGACAAGATCGACATCGAGCGTGGTCCTCGGAATGCCGTGGGCTGAACTGGCAACGGAGCCACCGACCTCGTAGGAAATTTCCATACGATCCAGAATCGCGAGCAGCGCGGCGAAGGCTACAGCGAGTGAACTCATGCGGATTGAAACGGTGTCTGGGGATCCCAGCCGCAGGCTTGGATCATCAGGTCGCGCGGCAAGCGCAGGGCCGCGGATCGCAGGAAGATTTCTCGTTCCGACGCCCCGGGATATCTGGCGCGCACGCCGGATTCGGCCGCGCGGACCGCAAAGTCGCTGAGTTCGAAAGCCTTGAGGATGCGCTAGCCAGGCCTTTTTGCGCGCAGCATGTCCAGCCAGACTTGCATGACGCGCGGGTCCGTGTCGGTGAAGTCTTCCATGGCTTGTGTAGCCGATTTTAGCTTAGCGTTCGAAGACAATCAGTTCCACGTCGCCGAATTTGAGGTGGCGCTTTTTCCAGGGGTTGAGCTCGGGCTGGTTTTCCAGCCAGGAGAGCCATTGGTAGACGCCGTAGACTCCGCTGTAGAGGACGAAGCGTCCGGCGGGTGCGATGCGTGACCCGATGAGCGGCTGCACGTAGCGTTCGCCTTCGGGCGAGAGGCGGGCGGGGAGCAGGATGGTGTCGCCATCGATCGGATAGGCGGCGAGGTGCGCGTAGAAGAAACCGGGTAGCGCGTAGGATGGCGTCCAGACGGGCGACTGCGCTTCGACGAAGGGACTTGGGCAGAGCACGGGCGTGTTGGTGCCTCGGATGAGGTTGTTGACGGTGCGGGCGGCATCGCGCCAGTCGGAGTTGCGGTTGGGAGGGGCCAGGCCGTGGGCGAAGCTGGCGAGCAGGATTCCGATGGCCAGAATTAGCGTGAGTGGTTGCCACTTCGCGGGTGGAACGAAGGCGGAGAGCGAGAGCGCGGCGGCGAGGATCATGCCGGGAATCGCGAGAGAAAAATAGCGGGCGACGAAGACGGAGTTGCCGGTGATGGCGGAAAAGGCCAGGAGGGCGGCGGGCTGCCACAGCCACCAGAGTGCGATCAGGATGCAGCCGGAGAGAGTGGTGGCGATGGGGTGGCGGGGCCAGCGGAAGATTCGCGCGAGCAGCCAGCCGCTGAGGCCGCAAGCGAGAATCATGGGGAGCTGGAAGGCGCTGAGGAAACTGGTGGCCTGGGATTTATCCACGACGACGTGCATGGCGGCTTGCTTCGAGAGCGCGAGCGTGTCGGGCACCAGCGGCACGAGCGACGCCGCCACGATGCAGGAAACGATGGCAAGCGCGCGCCCGGAGACCGGCGTTTCCGCACGTTTGCATCGCAGCAGCGCGTAGACGGCGAAGACAGCGTAGAACGGCCAGTAGATGAGATGAATGCGCAGGAGCAGAGCCGCGAAGAGGCAGAACAGCGCGGCATCGGCCAGGCGCGCGCGATCGAGCCAGCGGATGAGAGACCAGATGGCGGCCAGCGCTACGCAGGTACCGAGGCCATAGGGGCGGGCGTCGGTAGCCTGGCGGGTGAATTCATGGGGCAGGAAGCAGAGAAAGACGACGAACCAGGCGGCTTGCGGGTGGATGAGACGCGCGGCGAGGCGGGCCGTCAGCAACAGGCTGACGAATGTGGCGAGCAAAGAGGGGAGGCGTAGGCTGGCTTCGGAAGATCCGAATAAAGCCTGCGAGGCGCGCGGGAGCCAGTAGTAGAGGCTGAGATCGAGCTTGGGGGCGACAGCGAGCGACGGGTGGTGAATGCCGTAGCGGACCATGAACGCGGTGACGGTTTCATCGAGCCAGTAGCTTTGCGGCAGCAGGGAAAGCCAGAGGCGTACGATACAGGCCAGGAGCAGGCAGGCGAGCAGTGGCGTGTAATAGCGTGCGCGTTCACTCTGCATGGATGGCATGGGACGAGCCCTCAGTTTCCCATATGGTCCGGCCGCGGGTGCGCGAATATGGGGTGTGAGCTATTCGCGCAGTGTCGGCTCCGTCACGTACCGGTTCGACGATCTGAAGACGCTGATGGCGCGCGCGTCGCCCGCGCGATCCGGCGATGAACTCGCTGGCGTGGCGGCGCGCACCGCTGAAGAGCGCGTGGCGGCACAGATGGCGCTGGCCGATCTGCCGCTCGATGAATTCCGACGGCACTTGCTGGTGAGTTACGAAGCGGATGAAGTCACGCGGCTGATTGTCGACGAGCTGGATGAGGCGGCATTTCGGGATTTTGCGCACGTAACGGTGGGCGAGTTTCGCGACTGGCTGCTCAGCGAACAGGCGACGGCGGAAAATCTCAGCGCGCTGGCACGAGGGCTGATGCCGGAGATGGCCGCGGCGGTTTCTAAGATCACGCGGGTGCAGGATCTGATCGCGGTGGCGGCGAAGATCCGCGTGGTCTCTCGTTTTCGCACGACTGTAGGTTTGCCGGGCCGTCTTTCGACGCGCCTGCAGCCGAATCATCCGACCGACGACCCGGCTGGTATTGCGGCCAGCATTCTCGATGGGTTGATGCTGGCGAGCGGCGATGCGGTGATTGGCATCAATCCGGCTTCCGACAGCGTGGAGAGGGTGGTTACGCTGCTGCGGCTGATCGACCGGATGCGCACGACGCTGCAAATTCCGGCACAGAGCTGTGTGTTGGCGCATATTACGACGCAGATGGAGGCGATGCGGCGGGGCGCGCCGGTGGATCTGGTATTTCAGTCGATTGCGGGCACGGAGGCGGCGAATTCATCTTTCGGCGTGAATCTGCCGATGATCAGAGAGGCGTGGCAGGCGGCCATGGAACTGAAACGCGGCGATTGCGGCGATAATGTGATGTATTTCGAAACCGGCCAGGGCAGCGCGCTATCCGCCAATGCGCATCACGGCATGGATCAGCAGACGTGCGAGGCGCGCGCTTACGGGGTGGCTCGTCATTTCAGGCCGATGCTGGTGAATTCGGTGGTGGGCTTCATCGGGCCGGAGTATTTGTTCGATGGCAAGCAGATTATGCGGGCGGGCCTGGAAGACCATTTCTGCGGCAAGCTGATGGGGCTGCCAATGGGCTGCGATATCTGCTACACCAACCATGCGGAAGCCGATCAGGACGATATGGACGCTCTGCTCACGCTGCTGGGGACGGCTGGCGTGAACTTCATCATGGGCGTGCCTGGAGCGGACGACGTGATGCTGAATTACCAGAGCACGTCCTTTCACGATGCGCTTTATGTGCGCGGGCTGCTGGGGTTGCGGCCAGCTCCCGAGTTTGAAGCGTGGCTGGAGCGGCGTGGGGGCGAGTTGCCTGGCGCCGTGAAACTGCTGGCCGGCGGAGATTTTCACCGTGCGTGAATTGCGGCAATTCACTATGGCGCGGGTGGGGCTCGGACGCACGGGCAACAGCGTTGCTACGCGCGAGCTGCTGGATTTTCAGCTGGCTCATGCGCGGGCGCGCGATGCGGTGCACGGACTGTTCGATGCGCGTGCGCTGGCTGCGGAAATCGAGGCGGAGGGGATGAATGCGGTGATCGTAGCGAGCGCTGTGCGTAGTCGCGAGGAGTATCTGCGGCGTCCGGATCTGGGGCGCTGTCTCGACGAACAATCGAAGGATGTTGTGCGGGCGATTGGCGGGCCGTTCGATGTGATTTTCATAGTGGCGGACGGTTTGTCGCCGGTCGCTGTGGAGACGAGCGCGGTGCCGCTGCTGAGGCTGGTGACGGACAGGCTGGATCGCGCGGAGTGGCGCGTTGCGCCGGTGGTAATTGCGGCGCAGGGGCGGGTGGCGCTGGGCGATGAAATCGGCCTGATCGCACAGGCGTCGCTCGCCGTGATGCTGATCGGCGAACGCCCCGGGCTGAGTTCGTTCGTCAGTATGGGCGTGTATCTGACGTGGTCTCCGAAGCAGGGCCGGACGGACGCGGAGCGGAACTGCATTTCGAATATTCGGCCGGAAGGGCTCGCGATCGGCGCGGCGGCCGAGTTGTTGTTGTTGCTGATGCGGGAAGCGCGCGGGCGGCGCCTATCGGGCGTCGGGTTGAAAGCGCGCGAGATTGGCCGCGTGGAATGAGCCATCATTTTACGGCTCAGGATTTAGAGGGCACAGCGGCGGGGTTCGTACTTTTCAGCCTGCTGCTGGTGATTCCTGGATATGTTATGGGATCGCTGCTTGCGGCGTTTTCGTTTGCGCGGCGGACGCTGGTGGCGCGGGTCGCGATTTCGGTTTGCCTGTCGATCGCGACGGTTCCGATTGCGACTTACCTTTGCTGGCTCGCTGCGCCATCGGCGCCATGGCTGGCGTGTGCGGTGACGTGGTGCGCATTTCCCGTGGTGCTGATGCGGGGCGCGATGCCGCAGGGCGGGCAGCTATCGAAACAACGCGTCGCAGTGCTGGCGATTGTGGCTGGCTGGGTTGTGATCGGCACGGCTTGTCTCGTCGATATACAGAACGGGAACAGGCTGTACGTACCCGTCACATCGTTCGACTATATGCTGCGCTCCGCCATTACGTCGGCGGTGGAACGGACTGGCGTGCCGCCCGCCAATCCGTATTTTTATGCGGCTCACGGGTACATACTGCGGTACCACTATTTCTGGTACATGCTGTGCGGCCTGGTGGGGCGGATGGGGAGGCCGCTAGTGAGCGCGAGAATTGCAGTGATTGCGGCTACGCTGTGGAGCGGTATCGGACTGGTGGCCGTGGTGGCGCTTTACACTCATCTGACCGGCAGCAGGAAGCCGGGCAATGCGGACAGGCGAATGCTGATCGCGGTGGCGCTGCTGAGTGTGACGGGGCTGGATATTGTGCCGCTGGCGATTACGTTTCTGCTTTCGGGCCGGTTCGACGCGAGCAGCGAGTGGTGGAACGAGCCGGTACTTTCCTGGGTGAATTCGGTGTTCTGGCAACCGCATTCGATTGCCGCGCTGGTGGCGTGCGTGACGGGCTTGCTCGCAATTCGCGATGCGGCGCGGCACGCGGGGTGGCGAGCGCGGATGCCGTGCGCGGTAATTGGCGGAGCGGCCCTGGCAAGCGCACTCGGCTTGTCGATCTATGTGACCTTCGTGTTCGCTCTATTTCTGATGTCGTGGATGGTTACGCTGGTGGTGCGCGGGCGCCGGGTGGAATCGGGCGTCATTTGTATTGCCGGCGGGATGGCGCTGCCGTTGGCGATGCCGTACGTGCTTGAGTTAGCGAGGGTGTTGCCAGGAAGCGGACCCGGCAACGGCGGCGCGAGGTTTCCGATCCAGTTCGCTGTCCGATCCTTTTATTTCGCCGAGGCGCTCGCGGGGTCTGGCAATGGCTGGCGAACTACGCTCGCGAACACGCTGGCACTGCCGCTGAATTATTTTCTCGAATTCGGATTCTTTTTCGTGGCCGGCATCCGGCAGTGGAAACGCGGCGGCGATACCTGCGGCACCGTCCTGCTCGTCACCAGCGTGGTGGTTTGCACGTTTCTCCGTTCCAATTCGATTGCGAACAACGATCTCGGCTGGCGCGGCATCATCTTTGCGCAGTTCGTATTGCTGATCTGGGCAGCCGAAATTTGGGACGACGGCCTGTTTCCCTCGCGCAGGAGGGCGTTCAGCGCGGTGGGTGTCATGCTGGCGCTGGGGATTGCGGCGACGGTGTATGACGTGACGATGCTGCGGATTTATCCGATCCTGCTGGACGATCTGGCGATTCCGAGGTATCACTGGCTCGCTCCGGACCATCGCCTGGGCGAGCGGACTTATGCGCTGCGCGAGGTGTACGAACGCCTGGGCCGTGAACTGCCGGAGAACGCAATCGTCCAGCAGAATCCGAACGCGATTCCCGGAGATTTGTTTTACGGCTTGTATGCGGAACGTCAAACGGCTGTCGAGACGCCTGCCTGCGGTATTGTATTCGGCGGTCCCGCCGCGCTTTGCGAGAGCATTCTGACGCCGGTGCAGGGAGTCTTCGACGGTACCGGAAATGTGGACCAGGTTTGCCGGAAGTTATCGCTGTCAGCAGTGATCGTCAAAGATACGGATGCGGTGTGGCTGAACAAGTCGTCGTGGGTGTGGGCGCGCGAACCGCTCATCGGCAACGGCTACGCCCGCGCGTTCCTGTGCGGAATCAACCCTTGAGTTTCGTCAGACGCTTCTTAATTTCGGCGGCATCCTTGCCGGCGGGTGCGATTTCCAGATACTTTTGGTAGGCCTCGCGGGCGGCCTTTGCGTTGGATTTCTTCTCCTGCGCCTCGCCCAGACGCAGCCAGGCTTCGGCGTTGCCATCGTTCCATTTCGTGGCCTCGTCGTAACGGCTGACGGCGGCGGTGTAGTTGCCCTTCCTGAAATAGAAATCGCCCGCGCTCACTTCGCGCTGCGATTGAACTGGGTTGAAGCTGAAAACCTTCGGCGCATCGCTCTTGTCTTCTTCCGGCGGCATTTCCGATTTCGGTACTTCGGTCTCGGACGCGGCGGGCTTTTTCGTATCTGCCGGGGGCTGGAAGGGCGGGGGCAGGCCGTAGGGCGAAGAATTGGTTTCGCCAGAGGCAGGTGTATCGCTCTTCGAATCGGGCGAACCCGTGGTCTGTGCAACCGCCAATGCGGCCGCCAGCAGGCAAAGCCCGGCGGCAAATCGCCAACGTGACATGACTCTATTATAGTTTCCCGGTGACTCAGCGGGCCGAAGCTTTGAGTTTCGCCAGCCGCTTCCTCACATCCGCCGCATACCTGCCGGTGGGTGCGATTTCCAGGTATTTTTCGTAAGCCGCGCGGGCTGCGTTCGGGGCGGATTTTTTCTCTTGTGCCGCGCCCAGGCGCAGCCACGCGGTTGCGTTGCCGTCGTTCCATTTAGTAGCGGCGTCGTAGCGGCTGAGCGCGGCAGTGTAATTGCCTTTGCTAAAGTACTGATCGCCGATAGCTATTTCCACGTCCGATTGCACCGGATTGAAACTAAAAACCGGCGTGGCGAGGCTCTTGTCTTCCTCCGGCGGAGTTTGTGCAATCGCCAGGCGGGCGGCGAGCATCCAAATAAGCATCCAAAGAGCAGCGGCCATTCGTCCGCATGACATACTTTTAGTGTAGTTTCCCCGCGCCTGCCCTGTGAGCCAACTTCGTGAACAAGCCGCGCTTCTGCCTCTGGCGCCAGGCGTGTATCTATACAAAGACGCGGGCGGCAAGATCATCTACGTGGGCAAGGCGAAGAGCCTGCGTGCCCGCGTGCGCAGCTATTTCAACGAAGACCGCCTGCTGGAGGCCAAGACCGGAACGCTGATTTCCGAGGCGCGCAGCGTCGATTACATCCTGGTCGATAACGAAAAAGAGGCGCTGGCGCTCGAAAATAATCTGATCAAGCAGTACCAGCCGCGCTACAACGTCCTACTGCGCGACGACAAGACTTATCCGTACATCAAGCTCACAAGCGAGCGGTTTCCGCGTGCGTACGTGACGCGGCGTCTGAAGAAGGACGGTTCCAGCTACTTCGGCCCGTACTTCCCCGGGAACCTGGCGTATCGCATTGTTCATCTGATCCACCGGCATTTTCTGATCCCGAGTTGCAAGGTGGATCTGACGCGATTTCACCCAAAGCCGTGCCTGCAGTTTCACATTCATCGCTGCCTGGGGCCGTGCGTGGAAGGTCTCACGACCGATGAGACGTACTCGCGGGCGGTGCGCCAGGTCAGGCTGTTGCTCGAAGGCCGGCATACGACGCTAGCCGCCGAACTGCGCGAACAACTGGAAGCGGCTTCGGCCGATATGCGCTACGAACAGGCAGCGGCGCTGCGCGATGTGATGACCACTGTGGAAGAAATCGCCGAGCGGCAGATCATGGCGGCAGCGTCGGGCAACGATGCGGATATTTTCGCTTACTATGCCGAGCCGCCGATGGTCGCGGTGAACGTGTTCCACATGCGCAACGGGCAGATTGTGGACCGTCGCGAATTCTTCTGGGAAGACCAGCACGAATTCGAGCCCTCGGAGTTTTTTTCTTCGCTGCTGCTGCAGATTTATCTGGACCAGCAGTTTGTTCCTTCCGCGATCCACGTCCCGGTGGAGTTCGAAGACCGCGCGGTGATGGAAGAGCTGCTCTCGGAGAAGCGCAACCGCAAAGTGGAGATTGTGACGCCGCAGCGCGGCCAGAAAAAGGCCATGCTGACGCTGGCGGAGACTAACGCGAAACATAGCTTTCACGCGCGCTTTCGTGTGATGAAGCCATCGTCTTCGGCGATTAAAGAGGCCCTGCGGGAGGCGCTGGGTCTGCCAGAGGCGCCCAATCGCATTGAGTGTTTCGATATTTCGCACGTGCAGGGTACCGACAAGGTCGCGAGCATGGTGGTTTGGGAAGACGGGCGGATGAAGAAGGCCGACTATCGTAAATTCATCATTCGCACGGTGGTGGGTAACGACGATTTCGCCAGCATGCGCGAAGTCGTTTCGCGGCGCTACGCGCGATTGAAGGAAGAAGGCGCGCCCATGCCTGGCCTGGTGCTGGTCGATGGCGGCCTGGGCCAGTTGCACGCCGCCGCCGACGCGCTGGAATCGATTGGCATCACGGATCAGCAGGTGGCGTCGATCGCCAAGCGCGAAGAGATCATTTACGTCCTGGGGCAGGAGGATGAGCCAGTGGTGCTCGACCGGTTCTCACCGATTCTGCACCTCATCCAGACCATCCGCGACGAGGCGCACCGGTTCGCGGTGACGTTCCACCGAACGCGCCGCAATGCGCGCACGCTGACTTCGGAGCTGGACGAGATTCCAGGCATCGGCCCTATCACGGTGCGCAAACTGCTTAAGGAATTCGGCAGTTCGACGATGGTGCGTCAGGCGGGCGAAGAGGAACTGGCGAAGAAGATAGGCAAGGCCGCGGCGCGGAAGGTTCGCGCTCACTATTCCGGCCCGGCTACTACTGTGTCGCCACTGCTTAACCCGCTTGTTACCCTGAAGTAGTTGCTCCTTCGCTCCGTAATTCTCGTTCTGCTGGCTGTGGCTCCGTGCGCCTGGTGCGCCGATACAATCGCGGTGCTGCCGCTCTTCAATATCAATACGGTCATTGCGCCCGATCTCAACTGGATCGGAGAAAGCGCCGCGGAAACCGTTCATGAGGCGCTCAGTTCCTATGGATTGCTGGCTCTTTCGCGTGACGACCGCGTGGAAGTGTACCGGCGACTCGGTGTTCGGCCGCAGGTCTTGCTGACGCGGGCCACTGTGATGAAGATCGGCGAGACGCTGGATGCCGGACAAGTTGTGTTCGGGGATTACACGATTGAGCCGCCGTCCAGCGCGGCGGTTGCGCTGAAATCCAGTTTACGGATCGTCGTCCATGTGATCGATCTGAAGAAACTGAAGGAAGCGCAGTCTTTCGAAGAAGACGGTACTCTCGAAAACCTCGGCCAGATGGAGATGAAACTGGCGTGGCAGGTCCTTCACCAGATCGCTCCGGCGACCGCGCCGCCTCAGGACGTTTTCCTGCGCGAGCACCCGGCGATACGCGTGGATGCGATGGAAAGCTATGTGCGCGGGCTGATGACGCCTGCTTCAAACGCCGATCAGAGGACCAAATTTTTCACACAGGCCGCGCGTCTGGACGATCGTTTTTCGCAGCCGAATTACGAACTGGGCCGGATGCTTTTCGCGAAGAAGGATTATCACAACGCCATCGCGTGGCTGGCCCGTGTGACGCGCGCCGACTCGCATTATATGGAAGCGTCTTTCCAGCTGGGCATTTGCCGATTCTACGAAGGCGATTATGACGGAGCCATCCGCTTGTTCCGCATGGTGAGCGAGGAAGTGCCGCTGAACGAAGTCTTCAATAACCTGGCGGCCGCGCTTTCGCGACGCAACGATGCGTCGGCCGCGGCTGGTTTCAAGAAGGCGCTCGATGGCGATCAGAGCGATCCCGATTACTGGTTCAATTACGGCTATGCGTTGTGGAAGCTCGGGCAATACACGGCAGCGGCCGATCAGTTTCGCGCTGTGTTGCAGCGTTCGCCCGACGATACTGAAGCAACCAGCTTTTTGGGGCGCGCACTCCATAGCGATCCTTACAAACCCGGCGATGCGAAGACAGATAATCGCGAACGCATCAAGACGCTGTTTGAAGATTCGGCGTATCGGCAGTTGCAGGCAGAATTCAAGAAATGAGAATTGCTCTATGAAGATTATGGCTAAGACAACGGACCTTACGATTGAAGCGCCCATTTCCGCGGAGTATGCGGAGATTCTCACGCCCGAAGCTCTCCAGTTCGTGGTGGCACTGCACAGCAAGTTCAACAACCGGCGCCTGGAATTGCTGGCGAAGCGCGCGGAACGGCAGACGCGCATCGATGCCGGCGAGCGTCCGGATTTTCTGCCGGAGACTGCGTCGGTTCGTGCCGGTAACTGGACTGTCGCGCCGATTCCGGCCGATCTGACGGACCGGCGCACGGAGATTACCGGCCCGGTGGATCGCAAGATGATCATCAACGCGCTCAATTGCGGCGCGAGCATGTTCATGGCGGATCTGGAAGATTCGAATTCACCGACATGGGACAACATTGTGGGCGGGCAGATCAATCTGCGCGATGCGGTGCGGGGCGATATATCGTTCGCGAACCCGGACGGCAAGCAGTACAAGCTCGGCGCGAATCCGGCTGTGCTGCTGGTGCGTCCGCGCGGCTGGCATTTGCTGGAGCGGCATTGCCTGGTGGATGGCGAACAGGTCTCGGGCTCGCTGTTCGATTTCGGGCTGTATTTTTTCCATAACGCGAAGGCGCTGATGGCGAAGGGGTCGGGGCCGTATTTCTATTTACCGAAGATGCAGAGCCATCTGGAAGCGCGTTTGTGGAACGATGTGTTTTTGTTCGGGCAGGAGTACATCGCCATTCCGCGTGGGACGGTTCGCGCTACGGTGCTGATCGAAACGATTCTGGCTGCGTTCGAGATGGACGAGATTTTGTATGAGCTGAAGGAGCACTCAGCTGGCCTGAATTGCGGCCGCTGGGATTATATTTTCAGCTTCATCAAGGTGTTCCGCAATCATGCCTCGATGATGCTGCCGGATCGTTCGCAGGTCACGATGGATCGCGCGTTTCTGAAGAGCTACGTGGAATTGCTGATCCAGACGTGCCACAAACGCGGCATTCACGCGATGGGCGGGATGGCGGCGCAGATTCCGATCAAGAACGATCCGGCGGCGAATGAGGCCGCACTCGAACGCGTCAGACAGGATAAATTACGCGAAGTGAAGGCTGGGCATGATGGCACCTGGCTGGCGCATCCGGGCCTGATTCCGATCGCCAAGGCGGTGTTCGACGAATACATGACTACGCCGAATCAGATTCATGTGAAGCGCGAGGATGTGCATGTGGTGGCGGAGGATTTGCTGAAAGTGCATGAGGGGCAGATTACGGAGCAGGGGTTGCGGCTGAATGTGGACGTTGGGATTCAGTACATCGAATCGTGGCTGCGCGGCAATGGTTGCGTACCGATTTACAACCTGATGGAAGATGCGGCGACGGCGGAGATTTCGCGGACACAGGTCTGGCAATGGCTGCGGCATGGCGCGAAGCTGAACGACGGGCGGAAGATTACGCCAGAGATGGTGCGGGAGATTGTGGCGTCGATGCTGCAGCGGCCGGGTTGGGATGGCGGAAAGTTTCCGCAGGCAGCGGAGTTGTTTGAGCAGTTGTCTCTGAGCAGCGAGCTCAAAGAGTTTTTGACGCTGGAAGCTTACCGGTATCTATGATAGTTGGCGATCCGGGTTCGCTGGCTATCGAGTCTGGAATCACACAGGCCTACAGTCGGCTGAGTCTGCGCGCGCTGGGATATTTCGTGCTGCACGTTGGCGGATTTCGGTATGGCGTTTACAAGCCAGACGCCACGGCGCTCGCCAATTCTTTCGATGAGGTTGAGCGCCGGATTTCCCTTCGCGGTTCCCATACGGCGTCATTTGCGGCCGAACCCGACGCGGGAGAGATTGCGAATGCATATCGTAATGCTGCCTACGCCGACGAGCAACGCGAAAGCTATTTCGGTATTCCGTGTCCACAGTTTTTGGATTGGATTTACACTAACCACTTAGTTTGGGCGCCTGACGGCGACGAAGCATTCGATGACGGAAGCTATGTACTTCAGTTTGACATCGCGGATCGGGTGCGGTTGATTGCGTTCCGGTCCGGCAGGGACTATGGCTATGAGCCCGCGACCCTCCGCGATATAACGATGAGTGCAGATTTGTTTTACGAGATCCTGAAAACGTGGCGAGATGAATTTCGCCGGGAATGGACCTCACTCACCGGAGAAGCGCCTCGTTCGCATCCTGATTGAAACAAGCAGTCCATTTAAGCCGCGTGGCTACGAATCCACTCCGCTTCCCACTTACGGATCGCGGCATCGTATTCTTCAATCTCGCGCTGGCTCACGGTCAGATACTCCTTGTCCATGTCCTCGCCGTTTTCCGTCACCTGGCGCAGTTTGCAGGCGGCCATGCGTGAACACCACGTATCCGTGATCACACGCCCAGTGCGCTTCCCGAACTCGCGGATCTCCGGATGCGACAAAACAACAACTTTCGCCATCCTCTCATCGCCGCTTTCAATGACGAAGCAGACGTCCACCGAATCGCTGTGGCGAATCGAAATGCCGGTCTGCAGGTACTTGAAAAGCGCGTGCCAGGTGCGGCCAAACGGGTCCGGGCCCAGTTGGAAATCGCGGAAGTTTTCCATCGATTTATTTTAGCGTGGGGGTGCTTGTGTAGTCTGGTAGATGCGAAAGATGGCATACGAGAAAGAACTGAAAATTGGCGCCCAGATTGCGCGCGAAGCCGGCATCCTGGCCCTGAAGATCCGCGAAGGCTCGCTCGGAATCGAGATTAAGTCCGACGAATCGCCCGTTACCGTCGCCGATAAAGCCTGCGAAAAGCTCATCGTCGAGGGATTGTCGGCCGCGTTCCCGGATGACGGCCTGCTTGGCGAAGAGGGCGCCATGCGCGAATCGAAAAACGGCCGCCGGTGGATTATCGACCCCATCGACGGCACACGCGATTTCATCCGGGGCACGCGCGCGTGGACGATGCTGATCGGCCTCGAACAGGATGGCAAAATCGTAGCCGGCCACGAATATTTCCCCGCTACTGGCGAGATGTTTTCCGCCGCGAAAGGCGAAGGCGCGTGGTGGGACGGCAAGCGCATCCACGCTTCATCCATTACGAAGAAAGCCCAGGCGCTGCTCTGCTGTAACGGCATCGGCTTCATGCATCGCTATCCGTTCAAGGCCGATTTTCTGGACTGGATTTCGGAATTCTGGACGGTGCGCAGCACGGGCGGCTGTCTGGACGCGATGCTGGTCGCCTCCGGCCGCGCCGATGTCTGGATTGAGGCGCAGGCCGCGCCGTGGGATCTGGCGCCGCTCAAAATCATCGCGGAAGAGGCCGGCTGCGTGACCTTCGACTTCACCGGCAAAGACACCATCTACGGCGGCAACTTCATCATCACCGTGCCGGCGCTGGCGGACGAAGTGCTTAGCTTCGTGGCACGCAAAGCCTAACAGCCCGTGGTAGTAGTCCTGAATTTGCGCCTCACCCTCATGTCCAGTCCCTGGAGATGGGTAGTGAGTTGACCAGCGTTTTTTGGTGTCTCAGGCTGCTTTGCAGTACAAAGTTGGCTGCGCAGGC
>Ga0302320_10015198_pt1 | contig 15838 bp, 20 predicted proteins | sample Bog_T0_3_FD_202130 | JGI IMG/M metagenome (GOLD analysis project Ga0302320, IMG submission 202130) | Peat permafrost microbial communities from Stordalen Mire near Abisko, Sweden - Bog_T0_3 | ecosystem: Environmental > Terrestrial > Soil > Wetlands > Peat | place: Sweden: Abisko, Stordalen Mire... | reverse complement strand
TGGGACCTGGAGGGTTCCGATGCTGTATGCAACCAAGCGAGAGGATCTGTTGGGCGGCCTGGTTGACGTTCTGACGGGGGGCCGGGTGAAGAAGGTCACGGTCTCCGACCATGCACACACCGGCATTACCGAGTACGACACCCGCACCGGCAAGGTCCGGAGGATCGTTATGCCTCGCGAGGAAAACCTGCCGGCCGGTTGCACCGTCGCCGCAGCCCGGGGCCTGCTGGACCATGAGTCCGGGCATGCTAATTTCACAGAAATCGACACGGTGAACCCGGGTACCGGGCTCCTGCACACGATCGAAAACATCCTGGAGGACCCCAGGATCGAAATTCTGATGATGGACCGTTTCGCCGGTTGCCAGGAGAACATTGCCGCCCTGATCGAACTGGGAAACCAGCTGATGGTCAAGGGGATCACCGAGGGCAAGGATACCCTGGCCCTGGCCCTGATGGGCCTGAGCTATGTGGCCTATCACCACGATCCCCGGCCCCTTTTCTTGGGAAAGCCCAACGGCGCGGAAATCCTTGCCTTCCTGGAACATGCCCAGCCGCACGTTGACGAGGCTCTGGCCTCTACCGATACGGCCGGCGTCACCCGGGCGTCCCGCGCCATCCTGGCTCTGCTCAAGGACGCTTCCAAGCACCAGCCGAAGCAGGAACCGAAGCCGGATAGCAAGCCTGCGCCCCAGGAACAAGGCGAGGGAGGCGAGGGCGAGGATCCGGCCGAGGCCGAGGAAGGGGGCACCGGATCTGGTTCCGGTTCCGAGGCCGGCGAGGACTCGCCCGAGGACGAGGAAAAGGGTGATGTTACCCGGGACGGTTCCGAGGTGGAGGAAGGCGAGGACAAAGGGGAGGACGAAGGCGAGGAAAATGGGGCGGGCGAAGGGAAGGACGAAGGCGAGGAAAATGGGGCGGGCGAAGGGAAGGACGAAGGCCCTGGCTCCAAGGAAGGCGAGGAATCCGACCCCAAGGGTCCGGAGGGCGAGGATGAACCGAACAGCAAGCCCCAGGCTGGCGAAACCCCCGAGGGCCAGGAACCGGAAGATGGGGAGCCCGAGGGTTCCGAGCGGGGTAGTGGGGACCCCGAAAGCGAGGAATCCCCGGCCTCCTCTGCCCTGGCAGATGCCGCTGAGGAAGCGGAAACGGCCGGAAGGAGTTTGGCCCCCATGACCCCAGCCGAAATGGTGTTGGAGAAGCTGAAAGACGCGATCGCGAAGGAAATCAAGGAACAGATGAGGGTCGAAGCCGCGGAACTGCTGAAAGCGCAGCGGAGCGGCCTGCTCTGCCCGATCGGTACCCGGCCCATCGATTGGCGCGACCAGGAATGGGAAGAAAAAATCCAGGTAGATCAACAAATGCAGAAGGATTACCGGGAAAACGTGGAGGCGCTGAAACCCATCATCATGGGTATCCGGCATGGCCTGCGAAGCCAACTCCTGGCCGAAGGCCGCACCAGGATTCGCACTGCCCGGGAAGAGGGGGAGTTGGACCCCCGAGCGCTTTTCCACGTGGCGCAAGGAACGAGCAGCGCCGTGTTCCGGTCGATTACCAAGGGGAAGTCGACCAGAACCCACATTTCGTTCCTGGCCGATTGCTCCGGGTCCATGAGGGGATCGAAGGAGATCCAGGCCAGACGCGCAGCGATTGCACTGAACGAAGCCCTGCAAGGCCTCCCCGGGGTCACGACTGAGATTCTTGGCTTCACCTGGAGCGGGTTTCCCAATGGCGGGTATGGGTGCCTCCATCGGATTGCCAAGAGCGCCAGGGAACGTGCTGCCGCTGGCACCATGGACCTCACTGCAGGCGGCGGCAACTGCGATGGCTCCGCGGTTCGCTGGGCCACTCGTAGAGCGCTGGGCGTCAAGGCCGATCGCCGGATTCTGATCGTGCTTTCGGACGGGTGCCCGACCGATGGGCCGAGGCCTGAGCAGGATCTGAGAGCCGCCATCGATGCGTGTGAGCGGCACCAAGTGGAAACGATTGGCATTGGGATCCAGGACGAGTCCGTGACCCGGTTCTATCCCAAATCCCTGGTCATTTGGGACGCGCGGGAACTGACCGGGGCCGTCCTGCAGGTCCTGGCGAACTTGCTCAAGCCCAAGTCGGTTGCCATGGCCCGGGGCATGGCTTCGAAAGCGGTATAGCTCCCGCCAGGCCGGAAGGCTTTCGGGGGGAAGGGTTCACCCCCCAGGGCCGCCGGCCTGCCGGTTGGCCGCAAATCCCCTGCTGGGGAGCGCCAGCCGAATTGAAGGGTTCTTCGCCGAAGGGCTTGAAGATTGGCTGTTTGAAAAGCTGGAGCTTGGAGGTGGCCCATGGCTATTACAACCACGGTGCTCGATTTCAAGACGCTGGCCCCCGGCGGCGGCTTTGCGATGGATCGACCCAGCACGTTCAGGGAACTGATGCGGGCTCTCAAGGCGCGGGTGCAGGTCGCGGAAGAAGCCGGCGCCGCAGCCGAGTACTTCAGCAGCAACGGCGATGCCATGTCCGATGAGGTGGCGGACAAAATCGTGGAATCCTGCCGCTGGCTGGTGGCTTTCCCGGTCGTCGGGAATTCGGAGGGCTACTACATCCACGTCGCCGCCCTGAATGACGGACGGTACACGAACCTGGCCCTGATCAAGGTGCTCGGCACCCGCGAGGACGTGCAGCGGATCACCGCCGAACTCAACGAACTGCTTCTGAGGATGTAGCATGGCGAATCACCTAGAAATGCTCCAAACGGTCCGCGCGGCCTACGACCTGTTCGCCTTGGATGGCAACCACCAGCCCCTCCTGGAGGCCTACGCGGCCTCCTTGAAGGCTGACGTGCCGGCCATCACGGCCATTCGCTTCGATTGGGTAGATGGTCCCTGGATCTGGGTAGATGCTCCGACCGAGGACATCGAAACCAGCATCGAGAACGAAGTGATCGAGAACTGCCTGCCTGACGCTGACAGCGAATTTGGTTTCTTCCTGATGGGGCTGATCGGCGGGGCGGAATTTGGTTACGAACTCGAGGTCCGTTTCGACGCCAAGGCCTGAACCGAGAATGCGGCCGGAAGGTCCCTGCAATCCAAAGGGGCCTTCCGGCCCCTCATTGCCCGTCGTTCTTCGATTCTTCGGCGAAGAAATACGGTTTTGTGCCTACCGGCATCCTGAACCGGAGGGAAGCCGAAGGTGCGCTGGCCCTCCGCCGGCGCCGTTCTCCCTGAACCAGCCGTGTTGGTGACAATCCCAATCATTTAGGAGCGAACGTGGAAATGACGGAAGCCAAGACCCTCACGAAATTTGATGTCGGGGTCTGCAGGATCGGCTATGGGTTCGGGTCGATCGAAGTCCAGGCTTCGAGCCAGGAGGAAGCGAACGAGAAGGCCTTGGACGAGGCCGGCGACCGCCTGTTCAGCGAGAAAACCTCGGAGTACGTCCTGGAAGGCGAACCCAGCCCCTACCAGGCCCTGCTCCTCTCGCAGATCGAGGCCTTGGCCGCATCGCTCCAGACCTGTGGCCGGGCCCTGCGGTTCAAGCCGGGTGGCTTGTCGGGCCAGGATCACGAGGCGTTGAAGAAAGCGGAAGAAGCGCTGGTCTTGGCCGGGATCAAAACCAGAATCTTTCTATAGGGGTGGGTGGATGACCAAACTCTCCAAGACCACCGTCACCATTGACCTCTACACCATGGCCAAGCCTTTCCCTTACGACGAGGCCTTCTGGAACAACCTGCGGGAAGCCTTGGGGCAGGACTGCCTGTTGGCCGGTGTTTCCTGGGAGGAGAAATCCCTCACGAGGGGCGAGTGCGCCAAGGAGGTCGAGAACCTGGACGAGTTGCTGGAAGGGGTGGAGAATACCTGCGCACTTTGCGGTGAGAAGTGCGAGGCCGCCAAAGCCCATGTCCATCATGGATGGACCATCGGAGATGAGTGCTGCTGGGACGAGCGCCTGCGGTCGGTGGAGTAGGCCGTGGGGCCGAAAGTGCGCTCGGCCCCGGGCCCCCAACTCTGGAAGCTGGTGCTCCAACACTATGGCTCCGATCCGGAGGCCGCCATGCACGCGCTGCGGCTTGCTGGGGCCGGGGCAAGGACAAGGGCGGTCCTGGCCATCGAGACCTGGCCTGGCAACGCGGACCGGGCCGCGGCGCTTCTCACCCTGCGGAGCCCCGCGGCGCTGCTTGTTGCCTTCAAGAAGGCCGGCTGGGATGTGGAGGGTGGCCTGGAGGTCCCGGGCGTTGCCGGGGACCTGGTGGATGCGCTGAAGAAGAGGGCAGGGCTGGACGGCTGTTGACCGGCCCAGCCTTGGTCTTCGACGAAGAGTTGGCCCCCGGGCACCCGTGGGAGCGTTGGCCGGGAGGTCTGGATTGGAAGCGAAGGTTCGGCAGATGAGCGAGGGAGAGGAGCAGCTTCTGGCCCAGGCGTTCCGGTTTCTTCGGAGGCTCGGCCTGGCGCGCCGGCTTCGGGAGAACGGTTTGGCCGCTGGCTTGCGCTGGGGAACAAGGGTGGTCATGCGGACCTATGTGAATGACGGGGTCCGGGAATGGCTATTCCGGCTGCCCACCATCCCATTCCCCCGCCAACTGTCGGAACCAGAACTCGAGCGCCGGTTCCAGTGTGAACCCTTCCGGATCGGCGCAAGGGCGGCGGAAAAAAGTGGCTGGATCCGGTTGCCCGGGGATCTCTGGCTGACGGCCTGGAACGTGGAACTGGCTCTCCAGGAAGCCAAGCTCGAATACAACCGGCGGTGGGTAGCGTTCAGGGAATGCCTTGGGGACCTCATCGGTCCGTGGCAACTCGACCGGACCCCGGCCCTGGTCGAGGAACACCTCGCGGAGCGCTACCTTTGGCGCCCCAGGTCCCAACTCCGCAATGGACTCAAGTGCGAACTTCTCCGCCTCTTCGGGGACCGGGAGATAGAACGCCTCGATTGGGCCGTCACAGACCTGGCGCGCTACGACGCCTGGTGGCGTTCCGTTGAGTACGATGTCCGGGCGCCGCGGCGAGACAGGACCGGGAAGATCATCGCCGAAGGGTAGTGGAAGCAGCAGTGCGGAAAGGCTGAATGATTCAGGGAGTGGGTATGGCTCGACAGAAATCCGCCAGCTGGGCCCGGCATGGGGCCGCACGACCCGGGCGCACCCGCACCCGCCGCGGGGTGAAGATCCTGCACAGCTGCGGCCACGGCCAGCTGCACCATCTCAAGGGACCGGCCTGGAAAAGGACGCGGGAGAGGGAGTTTCTGGCAGGGAGACCCTGCACAACCTGCTGGGCCGAGAGCCAGGCGGAGGAGATGGAACTGCTCTGCGGGGTTCCAGACCTACCTGAAATGGTCGGGACGGTGGCTCAGATTCTCTGGGCCAGGTCGATCCGCGGCCGGTCCCTGAGCTTGATCCGGGCCGAGGCGGCCAGGCTGGATCTCACCCGCCGGCAGAAAAACCTTGGGACCGTCTCGGATCAGTTCCTGGCCCTGGCAGTCCCGGCCGCCCTCAAGAAGAACAAGGCGAAGTGGTGGATCGACCGGAGGGATGAACTGGGACCGGTGGATCTGTTCCTAGGGAAACGCGAGCTGAAGAAGATCCAGGCCCTGCGCAACGAGACTGAACTTGCGCCGCCGGCGCCGAAAACTGATTATCCGGAGGACCCGACGTGTCCCTTTTGACTGGCCCCGACCCATACCTGCTCGTTGAAAGCCCCGAGGGCGAACAGAGGTGGGAGCACAAGAGAACCACCTTCGTCCCGCCCAGCGACTGTTTCAAGGCGAGCCGGGCCAAGGCGGAGGTGATCCCCTTCCGGCTGGCGGCAGACTTCGTAGCGACCCACCACTACAGCGGGGCTATTGGCACCTGCAGGCTTGCGGTGGGCCTGTTCTACAAGCCTTCTCCCTTCGAGAACGATTTCCTGGGAGGGGTTGCGACGTTCGGCAACCCGATTCAACCTGCCTCCATTCGGTCCTACTTTGACGGGCTGGACCCTTCCCTGGGAGTCGAGATGAACCGACTCGTGCTGCTGGACGCGATCCCCTTCAATGGCGAGAGTTTCCTGATCGGCCGCGCGCTGCGCATGCTGCGCAGGAAGAGTCCCCAGCTTCGCGGGGCGTTGAGCTACTGCGATCCGATGGCCCTCTACACGGCGGATGGCCGGCTCGCGAAGAGGGGGCACTGCGGGACAGTCTATCGCTGCACCAACGCTGTCTACCGGGGCCAGTCAAAGCCCCGGATCCAGTATCTGAACGCAGAAGGGCGTGTTGTCAGCGAGCGCTCCATCAGCAAGCTGCGTCTGGGGGAGGCCGGAGACGATGGGATGTACCGGCACCTGCTGGCCCTCGGGGCGCCGGAGCGCCGCTCGGATGAAACGGTCGAGGACTACATCAAGCGGGCCATGGCCGAAGGGCCCTTCCGACGCCAGCGGCACGCCGGCAAGAACGTCTTCGCCTGGGAACTGGGTGGGCCCATGACCCTTTTGCATGGCGTTGTCCAGGATGGTCGATGTCGTGTGTGAACTCGAGGCGGGGGCGGTACACGGACCAGCGGTACTTGCGGTCCGGCCAAAATGAGACAGGCAGCGTTGGGGACTAAAATCTGTTGACCGTGTAGTAGAATAGGCTACAACGTAATACAGGAGGTTACATACACATGGCGGCACCCCTCCCCAAGAACCTACGTATCCCGGAAGACCTGAATGAACGCATCCAGAAGGTGCGCCAGAAACTCCAAGTAGAGGTCCCCGGCGCGACCTGGACCAGTACCGTCCTGAAGATTCTCAAACGCGGGCTGGACGCTCTGGAAGCGGATGAAAACCAGTCTGCCTGAGACGGATCGATTTCTGATATCAAGCGTTCCCGGCGATGCCGGGACGCCAAACACCCCCTCTCAGTGCAGTCTCAGAAAATGCTGGAATCAACTTCGCCGAAGAGAATTGCCATGGGGCATTGCCCAAACTGAAGGAAGGGAGACCAGAGCCATGATCAAGCTGACCGTGTGTGCTTTGAAGCATAACTTGTCGAAAACGACAGGTTATGCTTCAAAACACCCGGCGACACGTTACGCTTCAAAACACGTTGCGACATTTTATGCTTTATACTGCAATGTCTATTTCATGAACCAATGCCCATGCGGTTCTGGATCAGACAGGGCGCTCCCGCCAGACGGCCAGACCCCGGTCTCCGTCGCATCCAGACTCTACGTGCTGCAGGCAAGTCCTCCAGGAAGCCTCTGCTCATGGGCATCCTGGGCCAGGAACCATAATGTGTCGCAGAATCCGCGAATGCACGTAACGACAATTTATGGCTATTGTCGATAAATTCGACTCCTCGGCATGAATAGTTCTTCGCCCTATAGCGGATTAGCTATGAGTTTGTGAGATGGCCGGGTGGTCCAGGAAACAGGTGAAATACGACTGGCGAGGCTCCCCAACCCAGAGATTACGTCCATGGGCCTGGCGGAGGCGCTGTGGTCCTAATTTCACGGACCATCCTTGCGGTCCACGGCTGGGATTAACCCGCGCAGTTCCTTCTCGTCCCCCTGGGATGCAAAAGCGACGCACGGTCGGAGCCTTGTCGTGGTCGCCCGACTTGGCCCGGGCAAGCAGGGACCGGAGGTTTTCCTCCAGTTGTTCCGCATATTCAAGCCCCGTCTGGCCGTCGACCCCAACGGCAGCATCTTTGCAGGTCCATCGGTAGGCATCCTGAAGCCACTCCTGGTCCAGATGATGAGCGAGCGTGGTGAAGGCCATGTTGCCCTTTGCGGGGCATTGATCCAGCGAAAGGATAGGCCAGCGCTTCGGGAGGGCCTAGATTGGGACATGGAGGCTGACATGGATCCCAAGCGCCACAAGGTTCTGACGGAAATTGATCCCAACAGGTTGGGGAATAAGTCTGGGATTCACTCCCCGAAGGCGGGTGTCGAAGCCGGCCAAGCGGCTATGCGTCTGGTTCTCGGGCCCTCGCTGATGATACCCCTGGATTTTGCGAAGCGTTTGGTGCAACAGCTGGGGGCTGCAGCTCGGGAAGCCCCGTCCTCATCGTTGGGTCAAGACGCAGAGGCGCTCCAAGACCTGATCGATCGTCAATTCCCAAAGGAAATCTCGCTTGGACGCCACGTTCAGGTCGTTCGGGCTCTTGAAGTCTATAATTTTTCAGGCGGATGGGGGGACGGCCCCGTCACTCTTCACCCAGGTGCCAAGCTCTTCCTGGAGCGTCAGGTTGGCGGCGAAGTGTACTTCTCAGCGGGGAGCCAGCCGGATCCTCAGCTTGGCGGGAAGTTTGTTGCATCCGACCTAGACGCCGTGGAGGACCTCTAAACGATTGGGAACAGGTCGCCAGGCCCAGGCCCGGGCAATGGTCCAGTGAGGCACCAATCCACTGTCCTGCTGTCCAACGTGCAAACGAACAGGAACGACAAGAGCAACGTGAAACGATCTTGTATATCAGGCATTTCTCCATTCCCCTTTGGTTCCTGGGGTGAGCCCAAGCACGGGGCGGGACGCTGGACGGCCAGCAGGGCGGGTTTCTGCCGTCCCATTGCCGTTGGTGGTCATGCTGCGGACCTGACCTGAAGAGTTGTCGGTGCAGGTCCCTACCTCGTCTCCGTCCCGGTGCTGTCCCACTGACTCTGCTGGCCGTCCTGCTGCTGCCCCCGAAACTCTCTTTGTGTACGTCTCGAATCAAAAATCCTACATGGAATGTGTCAATCAGTCTTTTTGCAATCCTAGTCGGACACTCCCAGCATATTGGCACAAGGTTTTCTTCTCGGTTCCATTCGGCCCCGTCTTGTCTGTTTGGGGTATACCCCCGAAAAATGTAAAAACAGAATGAATTTAATATCGGCTATTTCTGCCCAGCCCCTCGAAAAGGTTCAAAGAACGATTCCGAGAACAGGGGCACCAACTGGCCTGCAGAAATGTCGCGCTCCACGCCCCGAGGGACCGCTCCCGGGGTTTATCATGGTCTGCGATTTCTTGAACGCGGGACTACACTTGGGGCGGAACGGAGGGCCGAACTATGCCCACTCTCAATCCCCCGGTCATTGCTCCCGCAGTGCCCCCCCTCGAAGACCCGAATCTTCCAACACCCGCCCCTGAGGCCCCAGGTCTTAGCGTGGCTCCGATGGAAGACCCCAGCACCAACCCAGGGCCCATTTTGGGGGTGTGAGCCCAAGGCGGGAATCAAATTACTTGAACAGATGGGCCCATTTCTCCTTGGTCGCCTTTGTCAGCGCCGGGGATGCCTCCGCGACTGGAGCGAACGTGTGCAGCCTGTCGTACGGCTTGCATGCGTTGATGATCGCCCGGCTATTCCAGAGCCGGTGATTCTCTTTGTCTTCATCGGTGATCATTGGATCGAGCGGATTACTCCAACACTGCCGCAATATGTCGATGTCGACCGTGGGGTCCGACCGCGTGCTCAATGCCCAAATCACGTCATTCATGTTGGTAGGATCAATGTCGTCATCGACAACGATGGAATACCGCGCCATCTTCGCTCCGGCTTGACAGTTGAAGGCGATGGCGGCTGCCTGGCTGGCGTGGCCAGCATATTGCTGCACGATACTCGTCACAGCCCACATGCCTCCGCAACCAGCTTGGCTTTCCCACACGCCTTTGACCGCAGGAACGCCCGCCTTTCGCAGACTTTCCTTGACTATGGCAGATCGCATGACGCTAATCTGATAGGAATAATCGAACGGTGGGCGGCTCGGTGGTGCCCCAACGAGGATCGGATCGTTCCGATAATACAGAGCCTTTACACGAATCACCGGCTCGGCGGTCTTACCGCCCGCGTAATAGCCCGTGTACTCCCCAAGTGGACCCTCCATCATCGTGTCGCCTTCCGTGACATACCCTTCCACGACGATCTCCGCATCGGCTGGAATGGGCAAACCTGTGACGGGTCCCTTGATGACCGGGACGCGGTGACCGGCGATGGCCCCGACCCAGGTCAGCTCACTTTCACCCGCCGGAATATCGGACCCGGCCATCAGAAAAAGGAGAGGGTGCCCACCAAAGCCGACTACAATTGGGCAGGGCTGTTTTCGATCCCAGTATTTCTGGCGAATGGTGTTCCCATGATGGCCAGGACTGATATAGTTGCCTAAGATGTTCTTGCCTAACAGTTGATTACGATAGGTGCCGACATTGATCCAATCAGAATCCGGGTCTCGGCAAATTTGCCAGCAGCCCGTGCCGATATATGGCCCACCGTCTAATTCATGCCAGGTCGGGGTTGGGAATATCGTGAGATCGACCTCGTCGCCCGTGACGACATTTTCCATCACCGAACCGGCGGTGACGTATTTTACGGGGAAATCCTTGGCCCTGGATTCGGCCGATCGCAATATATCTGCAACCTTATCGACGACTTCCCGGTTGCTCAGCGCACCTTTGAAGCCCAGCGTCAGTCCGAGCGTCGCGGCATTCATCATCGAACCCGTTTGAACGCGAAACCCTTTCTTGTAGCCCTTGAAATTCTTGAAGAGCAGGGGTGGGCCACTGCGCTTCGCATTCAGATCGGTGATGCAGCCGAGCTCAAACTTCGGATCGACGCCTTCGACCTCCTTCAGCTGTCCGATCGCCTTTGCCTTCTCAAGCCAATGACGCAAGTCGAAGACTCCAGAACTCCTGACATACCCCCCACTTTCGACGTCCGGTTTGGCGTGATCAGGGGGTAGATCCTGAAACAGAAAATCTCAATTGGAGCCTCGATCCCGGGAAGGTTGTTCGGGAGAGATTGAGTTCCTCGCAGAGGTCGGCGAGGACCCGGGTCCGGTGTGGCGAACTGAGGGGGGAGACCTTCACCCGCAGTTCCTCCGGAGTGACTTCGAGGTCCGCAGACGAGGCCAACAGGTTTTGGACGAGGGTTCGGCCTTCGTCCTCGGATCGGGCAAAGTGAGGACTGATCATGGACAGGAGGTCGCTTTCGACCTGGTAGGCCACCATCTTGATCATGTCGGTGAGGTGTTTGCGCTCCGTGGCGAGCTTGACGATGGGCTCCTTCACGGCCTCGCCCACGGCGATCCTCGCAGCCAACGTGGCTTTCCGGGCCACGAGGGCATCCAGTCGTATCCTGGCGGTCCGGATCTTCTTTCCGAGCAGGTCATTGGCGAGCTTGAACCCTCGTAGGGTGGGGCGTTTGCTTTCCTGGTGCTCCAAGGCCGCGGCGCCATAGTCCCTCTGGAGCTTGGCCAGTTCTTGGCGGACCGCAGCGATCTCTTTGTCCAGGCGGCGCCGCTCAGGGTTGGGCACGATTCGCGCCGGGTCGTCGGGTTCCACGCGATAGTCCACCAGGGCATCGAGCATGTATTCCTGGCGCATATATTTGAAAAAATTTTCCTGTAATCCCCAGCTTTGGATAATGCGGAGTTTCCCTCGGAAGATGCGACCTGGCGCAGGGTTGGTCTTTATTCTGTCTCCATAATCAGAGGCGCTCCAGGAATGCAAGGAGTGGGTCGCTGGCCCGGAACCGTGCATGGCGAAGGGGAGGTTCCTGGATCTTTTTCAGCGCCTTCTCCTTCATCGCAAGATCGGCCTCGATATACCCGTGGGTCGTCTCGGTGCTCTCGTGGCCGAGCCAGAGGGCGATCACGGGGAGGGCAACTCCGGCCTGGAGAAGATGCATCGCGGTGGTGTGCCGGATGGTGTGTGGCGAGATCTGCCGGCCCTGAAGGGATGGACAGCTTTTGATGGCCTTGGCCACAGCGAGTCTGAGCCGGCTTTGCACCCCGGACCTAGTGAGCGGCTTCCTGGAGCGATTGGGGAAGACCGGGCTGTCCGGGCTTCGTTCGATCTCAGTGAGCCAATCCCGGAGGTGCCCGGCCGTGCTTTTCCAGAGAGGGACGACACGCTGCTTCCGCCCCTTCCCGTGGAGATGGATGGCGGATTCCCGATCGAGAAGGATGTTCGAGACCTTCAGGCCGGTGATCTCGGAGACCCGGGCCCCGGTGTTGTATAACGTCTCGAGAAGGGCTGCGTCCCGGCGACCATTCCAAGTGGATCGATCCGGCGCGTTGAGGATGGCATTGATTTCCGAGATTGATAGGTAGCCAAGGATTGGCCGGTCGAAACGCTTGGAAGGAATGGCGAGCACCCGTTGCGCCACAGCCATGGATGCGGGATCGCGTACCGAGACATATCTCATGAAGGAACGGATGGCCGCGAGCCGAACGTTCCTCGTTTGTGGGGCGTTGCTCCGTTCCCTCTCGATGTAGTCGAGAAACTCCAGGATCATGGGTGCATCCAGGTCTGGCAGGGTGAGGTCCGTTGGTACCTTCCTCGTTTTCTCCCCCACGAACCGAAGCAGGAGTTCAAAGGTATCGCGGTAGCTGGCGATGGTTCGAGGGCTGGAACCGCGCTCGCGACCAAGACGTTGAAGGAAAAAATCCTGTAGAAGCACGGGAAACGAAATCGACGGTGTTCTCATGGCCTGGTCCCCCCTTTGGTTTCAGTAAATTGTTGGAAACGTTGGCCCGTGATGGCCATTAGTTCAGGCACACCGGACAGGTACCAATAGCTCTGCGACACCATGACGTGCCCGAGGTAGGTTGCCAGGGCGACCAACTTCTGTTCGAGGTCACCTCCCTCCTCATGCCATCGAAGGAGACGGACCGTCGCAAATCGGTGACGAATATCGTGGATGCGTGGAACTCGGGTCCGGCCCTCAGCGGTCCAACCCAGCCTCTTTCGCATCCACCAGAACTGGACGCACACCCCCTTTCCTGTGAGGCGCGGCGAGGCATCCGTTATGAAGAAATACTTGGACGTTTTTGCCATGGCGGAAGCAGACCGCCGGGCCAGGTATTGTTTGAGAGGGTTAATGGCACTCGGATGCAAGGGGACCAGCCGTGATTTCCGGAACTTGCCCTCGAGCACGACCAGCAGCCCTTGTTCCAGGTCCACGTCGTCGACTTTGAGGTTGCATGCCTCGGAGATACGGAGGCCGGTCGAGACCAGGAGGGAAAAAAGGGTGACGTAGGTCAAGGGCCTGAGCCCCCGGCGAGGCCGCAGATGAGACATCGCCTTCAGCAAGTCCGAGATCTCGGTGTCCGAGTAGATGTGGGGTTCCGCTCGCCGGGCCCAAGGTCCGAACATCCGGATGGGTGGGATTTCGGTTTCTGGTTCAACCCCTGCGCAGTACTTGGCGAAACCACGCACAATGGTTAGACGGCGAGATAGGTTGGAAGGGCATGGTTTTTTCGATGACTTTGCCCACTGCACCGCCAGGTCCAAGGTGAGGGGCCCCGCTTCTGCCGTTTCATCCGCGTAGCGCGCGAAATCGAGAAGCAACCCAGCCTGTGTAACCAGGGAGAAGCCCAGGCTGCGGCGAAGAGCAAGATAGGCCTCGGCCAGAGGAATGAAGTGCGGGGCCGTCATGGCCGCACCTCGGGCCATGGGAGAGGAACCTCGCGAAGCATCGGAAGGTCCACCTTTGCATAGATTGCGGTAGTCTCCAGGGAACGATGGCCAAGCACGTTGGCGATTTCATCCAGGCGTGCGCCATGTTGCACCATTCGGGTTGCAAGTGAATGGCGGAGCACATGCGGGAAAACCGCACGTCCGGTTCGATGAGGGGTGGCTGGAAACGTGCGGTTTTCCCGCGTCGCGCCTGCCGCCTACTCTACCAGAGCCCCCGACTTGGAAAGCCGGGCAAACTCCCTGGGCGTATAGAACCCGAGGCTGGAATGCGGGTGGCACTCGTTGTATTTCTTGCTGAAAGCCTTGATGACGACGGCGGCCTCCCGCACGCCGTGGAAAGTTTCCTGGTTGAGGCATTCGTCTCGGAACCTGGCGTTGAAGCTCTCGGCCTTGCCGTTCTGCCAGGGCTTGCCGGGGTCGATGAGGTGGGTGTCGATGCCCAGGCCTTCCAGCCAAAGTTTCAGATCGGTGGCGATGAATTCTGAGCCGTTGTCGCTGCGCATGAACTTGGGCACGCCGCGCTCCTGAAAAACCCGGGCCAGCGCGCCCCGGACCTGAAGGGACGTGAAGGTGTGCCCAACCTCGATGGCCAGCGATTCCCGGGTGAACTCCTCCTCCAGGGTCAGGAACTTCAAGGAGACGCCGTTGAACGACCAGTCGAAGACGAAGTCGTAGGTCCAGACATGGTTGATGAACTCGGCCTTCCGCGGAAGGGTGTCCCCGGTCCTGATTTTCTTCCGGCTTGGCCGCCGAGAAACCTGAAGGCCATACTTCTGCCAGATACGGTTCACGGCTTTGATGTTGATGACCACGCCGCTGCGCCGGAGGAGGGCCCAGACGCGGTTCTGTCCGTAGCGAGGGTGTTCGGCGCTCAGGGCTTTGATCAGGTCAGCCTGGTGGTCCTGAGGCTTCGGCCTGGCCTCGTAGCGCTGCCCCGTCCGGGTGATGCCCAGCAGGACAGCAATCCGGCGTTCTGAAATCCCCTTTGCCTTCAAGAGCCTTACCCCCTCGCGTTTCTGAGGAGCGCTCACCATTTTTTTGCGAGCAGCTCCTTCATGGCATCGATCTCGACGTCCCGCTGCCCCAGGAGCCGCAGGAGACGGGCGTTGTCCTTCTCCAGCTGCTTGAGCTTCCTGACGTCCTGGACGGTGTTCCCGGAGAACTTGTTCCGCCATCGGTAGAAGGTCTGCTCGGACACGCCGGCCTTTTTGGCAATCTCGGTGATGGTGTTTTCGCCGCGTTCCGCTTCGCGCAGAAGGGCGACGATCTGCTCGTCGGTGAGCTTGGGCTTGCGCATTCAGGGTTCTCCTCGTTCAGGATGAGCCCTAACATTTCATTTGGTACTCAGATTTGGGGAAAGACCAAAGGCCTATTGCCGTGGAGCCATCCAGAGAATCCATTAATCGAGCCAGGTCCCTGTCCTCCAACCCCCTGGGAAGACCGGAAAGCCGCCACTGGGCGACAGTTGGTACTGCTTCCTCGAGTGCCCCGGCGGTAGGGATTCCCTCCAGACGAAGGAACCGAAAGAGCCATCGAAGGGAGGTTGCGGTCACCTTGACGGTGCGCGGTTTGAAGTGTGCAGCGCGGGCGGTGATGAATTCGTTGACGTGCCGGGCGGTGAGCTGATCCGGAGTAATTGGATCTGGCCCAAGCGCAAAACGTAGGAAGTCGGTGAGGTCCCTGGATAGCTGTCGAAGGCTATGGGCACAGGTGCCTCGAGTGCGTTTCTGGTGCTGGATCAGGGACGCGACAAGAAGATCCACAGTCCAGGCAGGGTGATCGGTCATGGGAATTCCTTTCCGGCCAGAAATGGCCGTAGGAAGTATCCTGATTATGGGGAGTAAGAGGAAGCCTATTGAACATTCAAATACAGATGATAAAGAAACTTATCCTGTAAAAATGATAGAAACTCCGCATTATCCAAAGCTGGGGATTACAAGAATAATGCGGAGCTCCGCATTATTCTTGGCGCCACCGCTGGAACATCCGATGGGCCACTTCGATGGCAGCCAGATCGAATCGGGTGGTGATGACCTGGGTTTGGTGGCCATCCTGCAGGCGGGTCACCTGTCGTAGGCTCATCTTGCCTTCCTTCCCGACCTTGAATACCAGGATCTGATCGTTGAGCAGGTATTCCACCTCGCGGCCATCGAGCTTGGCCTTGTGGAGGCTGAACTTCCACTCGGGGATGGGATCGGCCTCCCCCTTCCGGTAGGTGAGAATGTGGAACCCGTCGGCCTCCAGCTTGCTGAACAGGCTGGGGCTCCACCCGCCCCGGTCGAACACGATGGTGATCGGACGATCGCCCATCAACTTCCGGGTCTGGGCCAGGAGGTCCGGCAGGACCTGGACGAGGCCGGCGTTGGCCTTGGCGGTGACCATGAACAGCGGGTCGCCAACCTGGTCATTGATCCAGTAGTCGGAGGTCGCCGGCAGCGAGATCCGCATCCGGGTCACGTGGGC
>Ga0302320_10015197_pt1 | contig 15839 bp, 15 predicted proteins | sample Bog_T0_3_FD_202130 | JGI IMG/M metagenome (GOLD analysis project Ga0302320, IMG submission 202130) | Peat permafrost microbial communities from Stordalen Mire near Abisko, Sweden - Bog_T0_3 | ecosystem: Environmental > Terrestrial > Soil > Wetlands > Peat | place: Sweden: Abisko, Stordalen Mire... | reverse complement strand
AATACAAGGAGACTTCGCTGGGGGGGCTGGCGGTGAACTGGGTGGAGTGTTGAGGGGGCGGATTTCTGGTAGCCGTCAAAATTCTTGATTTTCGCGCGTACGGCTCGGCGCCCCGTTTCGACCCGCGTCTTTCCCGGCAAGAATGAGCGTCAGGCGCAGGCGGCGTCGATCCGCTGGGCGTTCTCGATCTGCAACTCGATGACGCTGGTCGACACCGCGAACGCGTCCGCGATCGTCATCAAGTCGTGCTGGTCTCGCAACATCGAGCGAATCTCGTCGACTGGGGCGAGGAATTCAGCCGCGAACGCGCGGCCCGCCGCTTGCCGGTATGCGTTGTGCAGATCGTTGATCGGGGCCAGCCCATGATCGGGGAAGCAAGCCGCGTCGCCCAGAGTTCGCGCCATCGCGAAAAGGTGTTGCGCTTGCGCTTCGGCGGAGTCGCCATGGTTACGCAAATGGATTTGTTGCCCGTCCGGCCGTTGGCTTCTAAGCGCCCTGATCCCATCGACGCGAGGCGCCAGGTTGTAATTGCTGCCCGCGCCGAGCAATTTTGCGATGTCTCGAAACGATGCGAACCTTTGCGCCTGACCGACCCGTAAGACACGCCTCATCGCCCGCGCGCGGCGATATCCGGTCACCCAAGCGTCGCGGCGATCCTGCGCGCTCGCGTTCATTGTGTCCCGAACCACATCCTCCAGTTCGGGAACACGGTATTGAGAGCCCCTGTCGTCGAGCAGGCGCCGGACCCATTCGAGAAGCCTGGATTGATTCACATTCGCGGCGCCAGTGACGAACTCCACCAGCGGTTCGCCCTCGAAAAGGACCTCGGCGTTCTCGATGAAGACGGCGGTTTCGTCATCGATCTCATAGGGGTCGAGCCCGAGGCCGCCCGAGGCTTCGCAGAACAGCGCTTCCGGAGTTCCGCGTGACGCCTGGACTCGGCGCCAGCGAAGGTGCGCGCCTGTTTCTCGAATGCCGGCGGCGTCGAGCCGAGAGAGCACCGTCTCAATCAAATCGCCGAGCTCGGCCTCGCCCTCTTCTCGAGGCATGATCGCGGTGGGCCCCGCCCAGAAGCGCACGTCGGGGTTCTTGTACACGCGCTGCTTCGCCACGATTTCGAACACCGCGCCATCGAAGCGAAAATTGAGGTTGGGAACCAGATAGCCGCTGCGATATTTGGTCAGCGAGATATCGCGATCCCTCGCGCCGAAAATGGTCCACCAATCGTGAACGATGCCATGAATGAGGCCATACAGCGCGACCGTGACGTGGTCACAGGCCACGCCATCATTCAGGTGTTGCGTGACGTTGATTTCATTGAGCCATACTCGCAAGTCCGCCACCGTCGCCCGCTCTTCCGGCGCCACGTTTTCCGCGTCCTCCTGCCACTCAATCGAATACTTCACGCTTCTCCGCCTCGTCGATTGGCCATCCCTTATAGCTACCAGGAAATCCGCTCAGGTAGAAGCCGAACCAAAACTGGCCGCTTTCATCCCGGCTCCAAATGTGTTTCGGGTAGATCTTGTCGCCGTCGTAGTATCGGTATTGTTGCCGCCGCAGCGCCTCTCGCACCCACCCTGTCGCCCGATTTTGATCCGCGGCTGTCAATAGAGGGCATATCGACGTGAGCTGCCTTTTCGGTCGCCTCGCGATGCCCCCCCTTCCGATTTTGGCGCCAGGAAGACCGCCCCGCCAGCGCGCCGCCTTGTGCTCCTTGCTTCCGGCGTAAGACGCAGCATCGATCTCGCCCGCCGTGAGAGGGGAGCGCGGAGCGGTCTGCTTGGGTCGAGCCATGGCTATCCTGTGGCGGCGGCCGGTCCAGGCCGCGAGTTCGTAGTTGGCAGGGCGCGTCAAAGGAGCGGCGTCATTATGAGCGACGCGGTTGCCGCTTCAAGTCCCACCGCCGCGCCTATCCAGCCGCCCCTCGATTTTCTGCCAGAAAGGTGAGAAAAGCGCTGGGGAGGCCCAAAAAGCATGATCGACAAACGACGCGCAACCGCAGCCGAGGCGGTGGCGGACGTACAGGACGGAGCGACGGTGCTGGTCGGCGGCTTCGGCATGGCCGGCATGCCGAGCGAGTTGATCGACGCGCTGATCGAGCAAGGCGCCAAGGATCTGACCATCGTCAGCAACAATGCCGGCAATGGCGAGACCGGGCTCGCGCTGCTGCTGAAGCGCCGACGGGTGAGAAAAGTGATCTGCTCGTTTCCGCGTCAGGTCGATTCCTACATCTTCGACGCGCTCTATCGCGCCGGGGAAGTGGAGCTGGAAGTCGCGCCGCAGGGCAATCTCGCCGAGCGCATCCGCGCCGCGGGCGCCGGCATCGGCGCGTTCTTCACGCCGACCGGCTATGGCACGCTGCTCGCCGAGGGCAAGGAGACGCGCACGATCGACGGCCGCAATTACGTGCTCGAATATCCGATCCGCGCCGATCTCGCCTTGATCAAGGCGTTCAAGGGCGACCGCTGGGGCAACCTTATCTATCGCAAGACCGCCCGGAATTTCGGCCCGATCATGGCGACCGCGGCGACGACGACCGTCGCTCAGGTGGAGACGGTCGTCGAACTCGGCGAGCTCGATCCGGAAGCGATCGTCACCCCCGGCCTCTATGTCGACCGGCTGGTCGAAATCCGCAAATGAATGGGTCTCCGTGGCCGACGGAGCGCTGCGGCGGCAGACGCGTGCGTCGCCGGATTTGGGCTCGGCGGCTCCCACAGCCGAGGAACAGGACCGGCCGTCGTCATTGCCGCGTTGTTCGACACGCTCGGAAGCGGGAATCCCGGGCCGCGGCACGTTGCGTCCGTCCTGATCCTCGCCTCGCCGGGGTATACAGTTAAGTCAGCCGACGCTGAAATGGGTCCGACATTGGGGCTTGTCGATTGGAAACCGCTCTAAACCGTCGGCGCGCTTCGCCCACAACTCGTGAATCGTGCAATGGCGTAGAGTCTTTAATTTCGCTTGTGTGTTTTGTTGCATAGTATATAATATAGGTGCAAAAGTTCGTCGGAAACCTCCAGGCCATCGACGCGCCAGAGGCGCAAGCGTAAGCATATCCGAGGGAAACTCATGTTTTGGTGGGCGCCGTGGCGACAATGAAACCGATTGAACTGGCTACCGAGATCGTGACATCGTTCATATCGAACAACTCCCTGCCGAGGGGTGAGTTGGCCGCGGTGATCGAGATGGTGCATGCGGCGGTGAAAAGGCTCGCGGAAGGCGCAGAGGCGCCGCCGGCCGTCGTCGATGCGCCGGCGCCGGCGGTGTCGATCCGCAAGTCGGTCACACCGGACTATTTGATCTGTCTGGATGACGGCAAACGGTTCAAATCCCTGCGGCGACATCTGGCGACGCTCGGGATGACGCCGGAGCAATACCGCGCGAAATGGGACTTGCCTTCGAACTATCCGATGGTCGCGCCCAATTACGCCGCGCAACGATCGGCATTGGCGAAGGCCATCGGCCTCGGGCAAATGCGCGAGAGTTCGGTCGTCGCTCCGCTGGCGAGCGCAGACACGGTCGAGGCGCCGCCGCCCGCGCCTTCGAGCAGCGACGTGAACGAAATTGTCGCCGCTCCCGACGCGATCGTCGAGACAATCGAGACGGTCGCGCCCGAGTCGCCGACCGTCGCCAAGGGCAAGGGTAAGGGTAAGGCGAAGAGCAAGGACACAGGGGCTGCGCCCGAGGTTACCGAGAAACGCAAGCCCGGTCGCCCGCGCAAGGTGACCGCCTGATCGGCGTTGACGAACCTGTCGCGGCGTGAACGATCGGCGCAATCCCGATTCGTGCCGGGTTCGTCCCCCTTCCAGGCCGCGAATCCCAGCGCGGGAGTCGCCGTCAGGACCCGCGGAAGAGGTTTTTAAGCTGCGCTCAGGCTGAGGCCGCGCCGTCGCGGCCGGGGGCTGCCGTCGGCGAGCGTTTGTTGCTCGTCGCCCGGCGCCAACGCAAATAGCGAATCGCCGGCCGGCTTGCCCGAGGCGATGTCCAGCCCCGTTGGGGACCAAACAAATCCCCGCCGATTGCTGATCGGTCTCATGAGACGTGCCGCCCGCCGGACCAGCGGACCTCCAATGCTGATTCGATCGCCGGCGCTTGCTGACGCCGATAGCATCTGCCCCGTTGACGAGGCAGCGCGGCATCGGGAAATTCCGCTGGCATCTGTTCGTCCTGGCGCCCAATAGACAGCGAGCGCACCGATACGCGTTCCGCTTCACCCTCACCGGGAAGTCGACCGCCCACCCTGCCGTAGCGAAAGGGCGAGCGCAATTGCGAAACTCGAGCCCCTCCTTTCGCCGAAAACGACCTTTCAACAACGTCAACGCGCGACATTCGCGGTTGTCATCCGCCTGAGATGAGTTGCATAAACCTCACATTCGGTCTCAATTTCACAATGAAGCGCTACCTGAGCTTGCATTCAGCCCCGAAATGGTAAACACTTTGATGCGTTGCAGCAAACGTAACTTTCTCCTTTGAAATCGAGGATATATAATGTCGTCGGCTGGGCCTACTTATGATCGCGACGCTAGGGTGCTGCGGGCTTTCCGGCTTCCCAATCGAGCGCTCGGTGGCATAGTGGCCTTCGCGGACAGTCTAGTCCTGATCGGATGCAGTCTGGCGGCGCGGATTTTATACTCCGGACCGTCGTCCGTCGATAGCGACGATCTGGGCGTGGGCGTGGTGGCGGCGCTGGTTTTCGTCGGCCTCGCCAAGTACTGGGGGCTTTACCGGTTCCAGACCGTGCTCATGCCGGAGCGTGTCACGGCCCGTATTTTGGCGGCAAGTTTGTCGGGCGCCGGCGCCGTCATATGCCTCGTCTTCCTCCTGAAAGTCGGCGCCGAATATTCCCGGGGCGCGATGATCGTCTTCACGATTTTGTCTTTATTTTTGACGCCTGCGGCCAGACTGCTGATTGCCGTGGCGGCGCGCTCAGCCATCAAATCGAATTTACTGCGCGGGCGCCGGGTGATCCTGATCGGTGAACAGGCTGAGCTCGAGCGCTTGACTCCTGAAGAGATCCTGAATTTCGGTTTTGATGAAGTGGGACGCTTCGCGCTCTCGCCGGGACGCGCGCTCGAAGAGCTTTCCGCGATGGATCGCCATCGGGTCGATCAGGCGATGCATGCGGCGCGCGCCATCAGAGCCGCCGAGTTCGCGGTAATTGTGCCCTGGAGCCGGGATCGCACGCTGTCGATGATCACCTTGATCCTTCGTGCGTCCCCTCTGCCGGTGCGGCTTTACCCGGACTATCGCACCCGCGACCTTTTGCTTCAGAAGCGCGAAAGCGACTTCGACCCGTACCTGTCGATCGAAATTCAACGAGAGCCTTTGAACCGCCTGGAGCGTAGCTTCAAACGCGTATTCGATCTCGTAGTATCGTCGTTGGGACTGCTTTGCCTTTCCCCCCTTCTTCTGATGGTCGCCGTGCTGATCAAAGTGGACGGTCCGGGTCCCATTCTGTTTTTTCAAACGCGTCGCGGTTTCGACAACCGTTCGTTCAAAATCTGGAAATTTCGCACCATGACGGTGTCGGAAGACGGCCCCGGACTCAAACAGGCGGTGCGGGACGACGAACGGGTGACGCGAATTGGCCGCGTGTTGCGCCGCACCAGCGTCGATGAACTTCCGCAACTCGTCAACGTCCTGCGTGGAGAGATGTCGATCGTGGGCCCCAGGCCGCACGCGGTGGCGCACGACGAAGAATATGAAACGCAGATCGGCGAATACGCGTTGCGTCGCCATGTGAAGCCGGGACTTACCGGGGCGGCCCAGGTTGCCGGGCTTCGCGGCGAAACCCAAACACTCGAGCGCATGGAGGCCCGCGTCCAGCGTGATATCTGGTACATCAACCACTGGTCGATATGGCTCGACATCAAGATCAGTGCGATGACTTTTGCCGCGCTTTTGAAGCACGAAGCCTATTGATGCTCGACGTATTTGATCAGCGCTTGGGCCGCTTCGTCGGCCCGTTCGGGCGGACGACCCGTAAGGCCGATCCAAGCCGGAGCGTCGCCAAACCGACCGCAAATCCCAATTGCAGCGCTATCATCAGGCCGCTTGCGGTGAGCAGCGCGGAAACCATCCCGGAGTCGGCGCAGACCAGGAACGCGCAAGGAACCGCTACCATCATCACGAATACCAGCGCGAAGAGGTCAAAAAAGACGCCCAGCACGAAGCCGGCGGCGCAAAACGACGCCAATGCCATTGGACAGCCCCTTGGTCTCTCGCGCCCAGCGACGCTGCAACGAAGGCAGGCCTTGATCTTCCGCTTGTTTTCTTGCCGGAGGCTTAAGTCCGCTACTGAACACGCCCGTTTAATTGGGATTCGCGGCGAACGCGTCCTCTCGACGTCAAACGCGGCGCGCTCCATGCCCACGAACATGTCCGGGGGCATGAGGATGATGCGGCGGCAAGAGCGGCCCGACGATTGCCAGCTCGCGGCGGGCGAAACACATCGCATGCTCCGTTTCATCGGAAAGGCGTTCCGGGGTTTGGGCTATGACCTGGAACGGCGCGGCATGGGCGTGGCGCGGCCTTCCTCGAGCAAAGGTTTCACGAATGCCTGAGATGTTTCCGCTGGACGGCAAGCGCGTCTGGGTAGCTGGACACAAGGGCATGGTGGGCTCCGCCGTCGTGCGGCGGCTGGCGCGAGAGGGCGCGACGGCCATCGTCGTCGATCGCCGCGAGTTGGATCTGACGCGACAGGCGCAGGTGGAAGACTGGTTGAAGGCGACGCGGCCCGACGCCGTCGTGCTCGCGGCGGCGAAGGTCGGCGGCATATTCGCGAACAATAGCTATCCCGTGGATTTTTTGTATCAGAACCTCGTCATCGAGACGAACATCATCGAGGGCGCGCACCGCGCCGGCGTCAACCGACTGCTGTTTCTCGGCTCTTCCTGTATCTACCCGAAGTTTGCTCCTCAACCGATCGCCGAAGAGTCGCTGCTGACGGGATCGCTGGAACCGACCAACGAATGGTATGCGATCGCCAAAATCGCCGGTATCAAGCTCTGCCAAGCCTACCGAAAACAATTCGACCGCGCCTACGTCTCGGCGATGCCGACCAACCTTTACGGCCCCGGCGACAATTTCGATCTGAATTCGAGCCATGTGATGCCGGCGCTGATCCGCAAGGCGCACGAGGCGAAGCTCGCCGGCGCCGCGGCGTTTGCCATTTGGGGCACCGGCGCGCCGCGACGCGAGTTCCTGCATGTCGACGATTGCGCCGACGCTCTCGTTCTTCTGTTGAAGACCTATGACGGCGACGAGCATGTCAACGTCGGCTCGGGCGAGGATCTGACCATCCTCGAACTGGCCGACATGGTGGCGCGAGTTGTAGGGTTCGCCGGGCGCGTAGACACGGACCCGACCAAGCCCGACGGAACGCCGCGCAAACTCATGAGCGGCGACAAGCTCAAAGCCTGGGGCTGGCGGCCCTCCATCCCGCTCGATGCCGGCATAGCCTCCACCTACGCATGGTTCCAAGAGCATCATGCCGGGATCTGAAAGCCTAGCCACGTTCGACTTCTCGCTGAGTTTCTAATGGGCAGAACGGTTCATGGCCAAAGTCCTGATCTACGCGATGAATTATTCGCCCGAAATCGCCGGCGTCGGCCGCTATACCGGCGAGATCGGCGAGCACCTGGCGGTCGCGGGCCATGAGGTCATAGTCGTCACGACCCCGCCGCACTATCCCGGCTGGAAATTGCAAGGGCCTTACGAGCCTTATCGCTGGACGACCGAGCGCCAGGGCGGTCAGACGATCATTCGCTGCCCGCTGCATCTGCGCGAAAAGATGGGGGGCCTGTGGCGTCTGATTGCGCCGCTGTCGTTCGCGATCAACTCCGCGCCCGTCGTGATCTGGCAGATCCTGGTGAAGCGCCCCGACGTGTTGCTGTGCATCGAGCCCACTTTGCTCGGCGCGCCGGCCGCTCTCGCCGCCGCGCGTTGGGTGGGCGCGACGCGCGTGCTGCATGTTCAGGACCTCGAAATCGACGCCTCTTTCGCCGTCGGCCACCTCTCCCGTCTCGGCAAGCTCAAATTCCTCGCCCTCGCCTTCGAGCGCGCGTGCCTGAAGCGCTTCGACAAGGTGATCACGATTTCGCGCAAGATGGCCGATCGGCTCGTCGCCAAGGGCGTCGAGGAGGAGCGGGTCGAAATCGTGCGCAACTGGGTCGACATCGATCGCATCCGGCCGCTCGAGGCGCCGAGCCCCTATCGCCGGGAGCTCGGCCTCGCCGAAACCGACCGCGTCGTGCTCTATTCAGGCAACGTCGGCGCCAAGCAAGGCTTTGACACGGTCATCGCCGCCGCGGAGCGCCTCGCCGACCGCCCGGAGATCCAGTTTATCATCGCCGGCGAAGGCCCCGCCAAGGCAAAGCTTCAGGCCCGCGCAAAGACCCTGCCGAACCTGCGCTTCCTGCCGTTCCAGCCCTACGCCCGGCTGTCCTCCTTTTTGGGGCTGGCGGACGTGCACATTCTGCCGCAATCGGCCGACGCGGCGGATCTGGTGCTGCCGTCGAAACTCGGCGGCATGCTGGCGAGCGGCAAGCCGATCGTCGCGACGGCGGCGCAGGGTACGGAACTCGCGGAGTTCCTGGCCGGCGCCGTCGTCCCTCCCGAGGACGGAGACGCGTTGGCGGCGGCGATCGCGGCGGCGCTCGAGCCGGGCGGCGAGGACGCGGCGGTGGCGCAGAAGGCGCGCCTGCGTCTGGCCGGGCTGCTGTCGCGAAGCGACGGCCTCGGGGTGTTCGAGCGGGTGGCGACGGCCGGACGGCGGGAAGCTTTGGCGCCGCCCGATTTGGCCGTGGCGAGTGACTCGCGGGAGCGGGTGAGGTGAGGCGCAGGCGCCGCCAACCCGCCTGACGAAACGGGCATGACGGAAACCGTCGGGCGTGAACGGCGCTACCCCCTGGGCAGCCCAGCGAATTTCCAGCCGATGAACGCGCACAATGACGCCACCGCGAGCGCGTTGACGTCCAGCAAACTCGCCAGTTGCGCCGGGGGCCAATCATGCCACGCCGCGCCGTAGCGGCCGTGCGCCGCGATGACGACGAGATAGATCACAGCGACCAGCCCGCGCGAAATGCGGGTCTCGTCGACGCGAAACGAAAGCACGGCGAGCAGCAGGCAAGGCGCGAAAAACAGTTCGGTCCCGCTCGCCGGCCCGAACAATTTCGTCGCCATCAGCGTGTCGACGAGGCCGAGCAGCGGCGCCCCGGCGCGCAACAGCAGCGGCGAGCGCGGCCCCCACCATGCCAGCGCCAGCCACAACGGCGCCGAGGCGGCGGTGAGGGTGGAGGCGAGCACACCGCTGCCGGCGAACCACCAGACATAGAGCGGATAGACCGGCTTGTTGGCGAAGATCAACCAGGCGACCGTGCGGACGGCTGAGGTGAGCGGGTCGACTTCAGGTTGTTGCGCCACGTTTCAGCCCAGAACCGGGGCGAGGCGATAATGGCCCACCCCCCATTGCGCGCCGCCGGCATGGCCGAACAGGCCGGCCGTGGCGAGGAAGAACAGCCGCCAGCGCCGTCGCCAGAGAGCGGCGTCGCGACCATAGACCTCACGCAGGATCGGGACGATGCGAGCGGTCTCGGCGTCGAATTGCGCGAGCCAATCCATCGCCGTGCGGCGGTAGTGCTCGCCCGACCAGCGCCACTCGTCCTCGACCACGTAGAGATCGCCGAAGCGATGCGGCAGGTCGTGCGCCGGCATGATGCCGCCGGTGAAGAAATATTGCGCGATCCAATCGGCGGGGTCGGCGTGATCGAAGCGATAGGAGCGGTTGCGGTGGGTGAAGACGTGCAGGAACAGCCGCCCGTTGGCGTTCAGCCAGCCGCGCGTGCGGGCGAGCAACTCGCGCCAGTTCGACATGTGTTCGAACATCTCGACCGAGACGATGCGGTCGAAGCCCGGGGTCTCCGGAGCAAAGTCGTTCATGTCGGATCTGACGACGCTGACATTGGCGAACCCGAGGCGCCGCGCCTGCTCGTCGATATGACCCCGCTGACCCTGCGAATTTGACACGGCGACGATGCGCGCATTCGGATAGGCCTTGGCCATGAACAGGGTGAGCGAACCCCAGCCGCAGCCGAGTTCGAGAATGCGCTGGCCGTCCGCGAGGCCGGCATGGTCGCAGGTCTCTTTCAGCGCGCGGATTTCGGCCTCGGCGAGCGTCGTCGTCTGGCTCGCATAATAGCCGCAGGAATATTTGCGCCGCGGCCCGAGCGTCAGGCCGAAGAAGGCGGGCGGCAACTCGTAATGCTGCGCATTGGCGGCGTCGGCGTGAACGGCGATCGGATAGTCGGCCATGCTCCTGGCAAAGCGGGTTTCGTCCGAAAGGGCGGTTCCGGCAATGCGTTTGGCGGTCCGGCCACAGAGCCAATCGATCCCGGCGAGCGTAACACCATCCGGAATGGGCGCGCGCTCGACCGTCCGGATGACGCTGGCAATGAGATTCACGGTCACACTCCCGAAAGCTCTTCATCGGTCGCCGAGGCGCGCCGTTGCGGCCGAGCCCCTGCGAGATTACGCGCAACGCCCGGGCGCGGTTTCGTCCTCAGGCATGAAACATTCGTCTTTTTTTCGCCGTAAGTGAAACTCTTTCGCGTGATGCCCGTTGCTTTGTCCCGTCAATTGGACAGAAGTTAAAACTGACAAGCCAGCGTGACAACATTTGGAGTATGGTAATGCAGCGTGGCCAGACCGAAAACAGCGGCGCGCGTCTGAAAATCGCCGTGGTCGGCGCCGGCATTTCCGGTCTTTCCGCCGCCTGGCTGTTGGCGAAGCGCAATGAAGTCGCGGTTTACGAGGCCGATTCGCGCATCGGCGGCCATTCGCATACCGTCGATGTCGAGGCCGGCGGGCGACGCATCGCCGTCGACACCGGCTTCATCGTCTACAACGAGCCCTGCTATCCCAACCTGACCGCCCTGTTCGCCGAACTCGGCGTCGCCACCGCCGCCACCGACATGTCGTTCGCCGTCTCGCTGGATCGCGGCCGGCTCGAATATGCCGGCAAGGATCTCGCCGGCCTCATCGCCCAGCCGAGCAACCTGTTGCGGCCCCGTTTCTGGTCGATGGTGGCCGAGTTGCTGCGTTTCTACCAGCTGGCGCCGCGCGATCTCCCCACGCTCGGCGAAGAGACGCTGGCGGCCTATCTCGACCGGCGCCGCTTCGGCCGCGCCTTCCGCGAGGACCACCTTTATCCGATGGCGGCGGCGATCTGGTCGACGCCGGCTGCGGAGGTCGGCGCCTACCCTGCCGCCGCCTTCATCCGCTTCTGCGACAACCATGGCCTTCTCAAACTGATCGGCCGTCCGGTCTGGCGCACGGTCGTCGGCGGCAGCCGCGAATACGTGCGCCGCCTCTCGGCGCCCTTCGCGGACCGAATCGTCAAAGGCGCGCCGGTGACGAAGATTTTCCGCGACGCGACAGGGGTGGAGATCGTCGATGCCCGCGGCGAGCGGCGGCGCTTCGACCATGTGGTCGTCGCGACCCACGCCGATCAGGCGCTGAACCTCATCGCAACCCCAACTCATGACGAGCGACGGCTGCTCGGGGCTTTCCGCTATGCCCGCAACGAGGCGGTGCTGCATGGCGACGCCGGCCTGATGCCGAAGCGCCGCGCCGCCTGGGCGGCGTGGAACTATCTGTCCGACGCCGATGGTCCCGATCGCCGGCTTTCGGTGACCTATTGGATGAACCAATTGCAGCCGCTGGGCGCCGAGCCGGAACTGTTCGTGACGCTCAACCCTTTGCGCGAACCCCGGCCGGAAACCGTGCACGGAACCTACGCCTACGAGCATCCGCTGTTCGACGCCGCGACCGCCCGCGCGCAGCGCGAGCTTTGGTCGCTGCAGGGCAAGCAAAACACCTGGTTCTGCGGCGCGCATTTCGGCGCCGGCTTCCACGAGGACGGCTTGCAAGCGGGCCTCGCGGTGGCCGAGGATCTCGGTGGCCTTGCCCGGCCGTGGGTCGTCGCCAACGACAGCGCGCGCATCCACCGCCCCGGCCCGGCCGCGATGTCCGCCTACAGGGAAGCCGCCGAATGACCGCCGCTCTCGCCTCCGCGCTCTATCCGGGCTCGGTCACACATCACCGCCTGCGCCCGCGTGAGCATCGCCTGAGCTATTCGATCTGGTCGATGCTGATCGACCTCGATGAACTCGACGCGCTCGATCGATCCATGCGCTGGTTCTCGGTGAACCGCTTCAACCTGTTCTCGTTTTTTCCGCGCGATCGCGGCGATCGCTCGGGCCGCGATCTGCGCGCCCAGATCGAGGCGTCTATGCGCGAGGGCGGCGTCGAGCCGGACGGCGGACCGATCCGCCTGCTGACCATGCCGCGTTTCCTCGGCTACGCGTTCAACCCGCTGTCGATCTTCTTCTGCCATCGCCGCTCGGGCGAAGTCGCGGCGATCCTCTGGGAGGTGGACAACACATTTGGCGAGCGTCACGGCTACCTGCTGCCGGTGGAGGGAATGAAGGACGGCGAGATACGCCAGAGTTGCCGCAAGGCGTTCTATGTCTCGCCGTTCATGGATATGGACCTTTCCTACGCGTTCCGCGTCAGGCCGCCGGCGGAGATCTTCTCGCTCGGCATCGAAGTCGGCGATTGCTCGGGCAAGTTGATGACTGCCCGGCAGCTGGCGCGGCGCGTCGAAGCGACCGACGCGGCGCTGGGACGGCTCGCCCTGCAAATCCCGTTCGTCACCCTCAAGGTCATCGCCGGCATCCACTGGGAAGCGTTGAAGATCTGGTTGAAGGGGGTGGGCTTGCGAAACCACCCGCCGCCGCCCGAGAACGCCATTTCCTTTGCCTCTCCCGTTCCCCCTCCGCAAAAGGCCGCGTCATGAGTTCGACTGAGAACACGCGTTTTTCTGAAGGCGAAATCGAAATCTCCGCGGTCGCCGCGCTGCCCAAATACCGCGCCCGGATGTTCGACCGCCTGCTGGGATCGCTTGCCTACGGCCGGCTGCGCGTCATCTTGCCCTCGGGCGCGAGCTTCACCCGTTCCGGTCCGGCGGAGGGTCCGGACGCGACGATCGTGCTGCGCAACTGGCGCGCCGTGCGCCGCGTCGTTACCGGTGGCGACCTCGGTTTCGCCGAAGGCTTCATCGAGGGCGACTGGACGAGCCCCGACCGCGTCGCGCTCATCCAACTTTGCGCGCGCAACGTCGACCACATGACGGCGGCCTATCGCGGCTCGCTGATGGTGCGAACCTTCAGCCGCCTGCGCCACTGGATGCGCGCCAACAGCAAGCGCGGCAGCCGCAAGAACATCGAGGCCCATTACGACCTCGGCAACGATTTCTACAAGCTCTGGCTCGATCCCTCGATGCTCTATTCCTCGGCGATCTTCGCCGAGGGCGTGACGAATTTGGAGGCCGCGCAGGCGGAAAAGCTGCGGCGCATCGAGAGATTGCTGAAGTTGGACGGCGGCGAGCGGGTGCTCGAAATCGGCTTCGGTTGGGGCGCGCTGGCCGCGCATCTGGCGGGCAAGGCCAACGCCAATGTCACCGGCATCACGCTTTCGCCCTCGCAGCTGGCCTTCGCCAGCGAGGCCGCCGCCGCCGAGGGGCTTTCAGACCGCGTCGATCTGCGCTTGCAGGACTATCGCGACGTCAATGAGACGTTCGACCGTGTCGTTTCGATCGAAATGTTCGAGGCGGTCGGCGAGGAATATTGGCCGTCTTATTTCTCGACGGTCCGCAAGGCGTTGAAGCTCGGCGGACGGGCGGTGCTGCAAGTGATTTCGATCGCCGAGGACCGCTACGAGAACTACCAGCGCGACACCGACTTCATCCAGACGCACATTTTTCCCGGCGGCTTCCTGCCCTCCAAGACGGCTTTCGCGGCCGCCGCGGAAAAGGCCGGGCTCCAGGTCGACGCCACGGAATTCTTCGGTCTTTCCTACGCCGAGACGCTCGCCGAATGGCGCCATCGGTTCAACCAGAACTGGACCCGGATTTCGGCGCTCGGCTTCGAGGAGCGGTTCCGCCGGCTGTGGAACTATTATCTCGAATATTGCGAGGCGGGATTCCGCGAAGGCGTGATCGACGTCGGCCTCTACACTCTGACGCGTCGGGAGATCGCGACGCCGTAGCGCAATGCCAAGGTTGCTCGAGTTTCAGCCGGTAAACGCGGGGGTTCCAGAGGCCGCCGCGCGTCTTGCCCCGCTGGATCCCCGCGTTCTCGGGGGATGACCAGGATGCGTCCTGTTTGATGACGAAATGTTGCGGACCCATGCCATGGAGGCGAAAGATGCACGTGATGTCTTTGGCGTTCTCAACTCTGGCGTTATCTTCGACGACGGTGATCGCCGACGCGTCGCCCTGTGGCCTCTGGGCGCGCGGCGACGGCATCGCCAAGGTCGTCATCGAGCCCTGCGGCGGCGCGCTTTGCGCCGTCAACACCTGGATCAAGCCCGGCGTCACGACCGAGAAAGTCGGCGACAGGTTGGTGATGAACATCAAACGACAGGATCCGTCGCGGTGGGCCGGAACGGCCTTCGACCCGCAGCGCGACCTCACCTTCAAGATGAGCGTCGAAGTCGCGGCGCAGCAAATGAAGACCAACGGCTGCGTGCTCGGCGGCTTGCTGTGCAGAACCGTCGAGTGGACGCGCATAACAGGAAACTGATTGATGAAATCCATCGTGATCGCCTATTTCGCCACCCTCGTCGGCTTTCTCGCCCTCGACTCCGTCTGGCTCTCGACCATGGGAAACCGTCTCTATCGGCCCGTCATGGGCGACATGCTGCTCGACGGATTCCGTCCCGCGCCGGCGATCATCTTCTATCTTCTCTATATCGCCGCCTTGGTCTATTTCGTCGTCAAACCCGGCCTGACGCAGGGATTCTGGCCCACCCTGATCAACGCCGCCTTATTGGGCGTCGCCTGCTACGCCACATATGACCTCACCAACCAGGCGACGCTGAAGAACTGGTCGACGACGTTGACCTTGGCCGACCTGTGCTGGGGCGCCATCGTCACCGCCTTCGGCGCGAGCGTCGGCCGGGCCGTGACGCTCTGGGCCGTGGGACCGTGAGGTCCGGGTCAGTTCAGTTTCTTGAACGGTGATCTTGCGACCGATGCCGCCGGCATCTCCGAAACGCACGTTTGGGAAACCGGCAGGATCGACGGCACAGGACTGACAACGGGCATTGAACGCACCGCGCGCCTTAAGGGGCGTAAAATCAGCGGACGAGAGACCAACCGCAGCGCGCTAATTTCCGTGTACGAGAATAGTTGACAGGAGCTATTCGTATGTACGATTATTACCGTGAGGATCGTTTGGGATGAAAGCAAGCGGCTCACGAACCTTGCCAAACACGGCTTGGACTTCGCCGATCTTGATCCCGACCTCTTCGCCGACGCCGTTTTCATTCGATCCCGCCAAGGTCGTCTTGTCGCTGTCGGAATGTTCAAAGGCGTCGTAATCGCGGCCGTCGTCTTTCGTCGGTTGGGAAGCGAAGCGATCTCGGTGATTTCGATGCGTCCCGCGAACCGCAAGGATAAGGAAACGGCAATGACCGGAAAACTTAGCCCGGAGCGCCGAGCGCTTCGCGAGGCGATCAAAGCGCTTCCGCCACTGACCGACGAGGAAGAAGCCCGCATTCAAGCGGGCATCGCCCTGGACCCTGACAATCCCGAATTGACCGAAGAGGAAATGGCCACGGCCAAGCCGTTCCGCGAAGTGTTCCCGGACCTGTACGAAAGCATCAAGCGGTCGCGTGGGCGGCCGAAGGTCGCCAACCCCAGGGAACCCGTCACCCTTCGTTTATCGGCCGAAACGATCGCCCGATACAAAGCCCTTGGCGGGGAGGATTGGCGAGCCACG
>Ga0302320_10015195_pt1 | contig 15840 bp, 13 predicted proteins | sample Bog_T0_3_FD_202130 | JGI IMG/M metagenome (GOLD analysis project Ga0302320, IMG submission 202130) | Peat permafrost microbial communities from Stordalen Mire near Abisko, Sweden - Bog_T0_3 | ecosystem: Environmental > Terrestrial > Soil > Wetlands > Peat | place: Sweden: Abisko, Stordalen Mire... | reverse complement strand
TCGTCGCCCACGTCGGCCCGGAGAATATCGAGTCGCTCTGCCAGGGCGTTGACGTGATCCTCGATGGCACCGACAACTTTGAAACGCGTTACTTGCTCAACGACGCGGCCGTCTATCTCGGTTTGCCCTGGGTCTATGGGGGCTGCGTCGGCGCCGAGGGACAATCGTTGACGATCGTGCCGGGCGACACGGGCTGCCTGCGCTGTTTGCTGCCGGAATGCCCGCCGCCGGGCAGCACGCCCACCTGCGACACGGCCGGCGTTCTGGCCCCCATCGTCGGTGTCATCGCATCAATCCAGGCCCAGGAGGCGATCAAACTGCTCAGCGGCAACCGGGCGGCCATTTCGCGGCGGCTCGCGATCATCGACCTGTGGCAGAACCGCTTGCTGCACCTCGACGTCCGCGATCTCCGCGAGCGGAGCGACTGCCCCGCCTGCAAGCAGCGGCAGTTTCCCTGGCTTGCGGGGCGGCACAGCAGCCGTGCCGCAGTGCTCTGCGGTCGCGGCGCGGTGCAGTTGACCCAGCCCGGCAGGGCCATGCCGCTGGATGACCTGGCCCGGCGGCTCGCGGGGGTTGGACAGGTGACGCAAAATCCGTTTTTGCTGCGATTGCGGGTTGACACATATGAGTTGACGCTCTTCCCCGACGGCCGGGCGATCGTTCAGGGGACAGACGATCCGGCCGTGGCCCGCACGGTTTATGCGAAGTATGTGGGGAATTGAACCATGAGTGCTACCGCTGGCTCAACTCCTACAGACGGCATCCGGAAACCATGCTCAGTTTTCTTGCCGGCGGTGGCCGATGCTAAATCTTGCCGGTCACGGATGATGCGACGGTTACGTAGCATGGGCTAAACTGGCCACGGATGGAAGGCACGACCGCGCACCCCCCATCCCCGCACCAAGCTCGTGGCTCAAACAACCTCCCCGCTCTCGAATCTCAGGCTCTATAGTGAGCCCTCCGCGCGGTCTTCGCGTCTTCCCGCCACCACGGCGAGTCTGCCCGACGTATTGCAGGCGTTTCAGCAGGCGACCGGTTGGACGTTGCGTTATGCCGCCGGCCCTGCCCCTGCGGCCACCTTGAAGCCGGCCAGTGGATCGAGTTGGTCCGCGCCGGTCAGCCTGGGCGATGGAACTACTCCCGGACATCTCACCCTGGCCCGCGAGGACGCCGAGGCGACAAGCGATGCGCCGCCGGTGGCGTTCGAAGCGGCGCGGAAACTGGCCTCGGCCTTGGGCGGCATGTTGGGCGAAGTCCTGCTGCTGCGCCGCGCACTGATCGAGCGCGAGGCGGAACTGGCCGCGGGCGTGCCCCTAGTGCCCAATCCAGATGAAACCGAACACTTGGCTCAGCGGCTCGAAGCGGTTCTCCGCGGCGGCGCCGCAGCCGTGGGCTGCGATGCGGCGGCCCTCTACCTTCTAGACGAGGCGACCAGCAAGCTCAAATTACGGTCTTGTTGGGGAATGCCTTTGGATCGGCTCACGGCCCCCCCGCGTCCATTGCAGGGCGCCGTGGCCGATCTGGAATCACTGCTGGGGCACGCGGTTGTGCTGGAAGACGCGGCCATGATGCGGCACTGGCGCGCCCCCGAGGATTTCGCCGCGGCCGTCTGCGTGCCCGTGTCCACCTCCACCACGATCCTCGGCACGCTTTGGATGTTCTCCAACACCGGCCGCGACTTCACCGACCAGCAGACGAACATCGTGGAAGTCGTCGCTGGCCGTGTGGCGGCCGACCTCGATCGCGAGATGCTCTGGCAAGAAGGCTTTGCCGCGGCCGCGATCAAAAAGCAGATTGCCGCCGCCGAACGGATGCAGCGGAACCAACTCCCCTCGGTCGCCCCGTTGCTGGACGGCTGGGACGTGGCCGGCTGGACCGCGCAGGCCGACGCCCTGGGCGGCGATTTCCACGACTGGTTCTGCCTGCCCGACGGTTTGCTCGCCGTGGCCGTGGGCCATTCAATGGACAACGGCATTCAGGCCGCCCTGGCCGCCAGCGGGCTGAAAGCGGCGCTGCGGGCACACGGCCAGTACTATCGCGAGGCCCAGCAAACGCTCACGCGATTGAACCTGACGCTTTGGACCGGTTCGGCCGGCGACCAGCGGGCCACGCTCTTCTACGGCCTGATCGAAACCGCGACCGGCCGCATCTCGACCGCCTCGGCCGGCCATCCGGGCGTGCTCATCGTCCGCCCCGGCGGTTGGGAATCGGTCACGCAAATCACCGCACGGCTGGGCGAGGGGCCGGAATCGATCTACGAGCAGACGGGCTACGAATTGCAGCCCGGCGAGACGCTGGCCCTCTTCTCCGACGGCGCCCTGGAATCGCCGGGAACCGACGGCAAGCCGTTGGGCGAGGTCGCCATGGGCGAGCTTCTGCAAGGCATTCACGATCGCCCCGCGACCGAGATGGCTACAGCGGTACGGCGGCATCTCGACCAGAACGCGATCCACCCCAACGGGCGGGATCGGACGGTGCTGTTGGTCAAGCGACGGAAGTAGACGTGGGGCGTGGGGCGTCTTCGTCCCCTCTCCCTCCGGGAGAGAGTTAGGGAGAGGGAATCTTTCAGGCTGGTGGCGTCGAGTGCAGGCATAGGGTGGGACGAGCGTAGCGACAGCCCACCGATCTCCTCCCCCCGCCTTGACGTTGCGCCAGAGGGAGATAAACTGAAGAGGATGCTCGCCGGTCGGTTTTGGCACGCTGCTTTTTGGGCTGCCTTTGCAAATCGATGCTGGCGGGAGACTGCTTCTGCGGGAATGGCGGAATTGGCAGACGCGCCAGGTTGAGGGCCTGGTGGCCGCAAGGTCGTGCAGGTTCAAGTCCTGTTTCCCGCACTGTTTAATTTTTCAATCAGCCGGCACAATCGATTGGCCTTAATGTCGTACAGGCTCGGCCGGAGCACCTCGGCGAAGTCTGCCAGATCCTCGATGATCCCCCGGCGGTCCGGCAATTCGCACGCCAGGTCAAAAGGGCATACCCGTTGCCACATGCCAGCCAACGGCTCATCGCCGAACTCGGCGAGCAGAGACTCGATCTTGGCACGGTAGGTCTTCCTGGCCGCTGCCCTCCTGGCAGTCTCGGGGTCGGAGGGCCTGGCGTTGCGGGCCTTCACCCGCCCTCTGGGGTCCAGCGTGACAGCGGTCTTGATTTGGTTGTTCATTCATCACCCCTACGGTTCTGTTGCGCCACCCGCATTTCACCAGCGGCGAGGATTAAAGGCCCGCCGTACTGCTGCTCTCAATAATGGTTGCCGTTGGGTCCAAAGTCTTGCACCGTAGGAACAAACGGTGGCAGCGGCCCAAATCGAAGGGCCAGTCGCTCGCCTTCATTGCGAATCATCAGAGAGCGGAACATCAGGCCGCAAAGTGCGGGAACGGTGGTGGTTATGATCCGATCGGCAGTTGAAAGGCGGATTCCGAATCAGTAGACTATCTGGCTGTCGGAATGCCGCCGAACCCGCCAAAAAAGGACACGCCCCATGAGTCTGCAATTCCCTCGTCTGCTCGCCCTGTTGATGGTACTCGACGTGTTCGCTGCGTCCGGTCTGTCCTCCGCACAGGAAAAGCCCTCCGCGTCCGCCGGTCGCATGGCAGCAGTGCTCCAGCCGTTCGTAGACAGCCACACCGTGGGTGGGGCGGTCGTATTGGTCGCCACCAAGGACAAAGTGCTCGACGTGGAGGCGGTAGGCTATGCCGACGTCGCCGCCAAAAAGCCGATGCGGACCGATTCCCGATGCTTCCACTGGACTTCGAGCCCGAGAGCAAGAATCAGAATGCCAACGCGGGCATCAATACGGCTGGTCGCATCGTCGAGGTCGTGAGTGGAATGCCGTTCGAGAAGTTTCTCGATGATCCGAATCGGTCTAAAAACTGCCGCAGAGCGGCTTAACTTGAGTAGCCGCGGGTGGAGCGCAGCGCAACCCGCGGTCGCGAGCAGAAACCGGCAATAGCCGCGTAGCGGCGTCACAATCGCCCGCATCGCGTGATGGTAATGCCGCTACGCGGTCTTCATGCGATTTCCAGCCCTGGATGCCGCCGGCGTCGAACTCGGAACGTTCCGCGACCGCAGCGGCAAGGAGTTCCGGCGCGAGGTGGAAGGGCTTGTGGACCGGTACGTCGCCGAGACGTACACGCACCCCAGAGACGTCCTCTGGTGGTCACACTGCACGGCCAATGTCCGGCCCGTACCGCCTTCGTCGGCAGATTAAACACGAAGGCACGAAGGTCACAAAGAAATTACTTTGTGTTCTTCGCGCCTTCGTGTTTAGATTCTTCCCCCCCGCGCAAAACCTGGATTTCGCGCGCCGAAAACCGTATTGTCGCATACCCTGAAAAAAGTTTTTAGAAAATAGTTATTAACATCAGATATCGTCATAAGACAAGGGTACACAAGAGGTTGCGGCCAGGCGATTGGCTGAAGAACCGTTCGCGCTGAAAATATCAAGCGAATTTAGGGCCCGCTCGGCGCATATAGTATTATAGAGGGACCGCGCGCGCACGGGAGGAGTTGAGGGATGAGGGCCGAGTACGGAGTACCCAGTACCGAGTGGTGAGTGCCGAGTGCTGAAAACCGAACACTGAAAACTGCCTAGGCACCACTCTTACATAAGTTAACCGCAGATAACGATATGGGCTACGACACGCAAAGCGTTTGCCGGCAAGCCTTTCCGCCGCGGACGGGCGATCTGCACCAGCGCGCGAAAAACGTGAGACGGTGCATAAGTCGGCGAACCATGACCCGCGGTCCCGGAGACTTTCCCTCTCTTGCATCTTTCTGTCAAACATCTTTCTGTCAAAAAATCTGAGATTTCAGATCTGAAATTCGAGATGCTTTCGCGGGGGACAGAAAAATGGATGACAGAAAAATGTGTCACGCTAAGGCGCGAAGGCGCAAAGGAAGAAGCATGACTGAAAATCAGACCAGCGAGCAGAATCGTATCTTTGCGCCTTGGCGTCTTTGCGTGAGTCTATTCCCAGCAAGGGCAAATGCCGCCCGCGCCCCCACCTCTGTCTATATTTATAATCATTTCTGAGTCGATCCTGAGTCATCCTGAGTGGTTCCTGAGCGCTTTCTGAGTCATTCCTGAGCGTTTTCTGAGTCAATCCTGAGCAGTTTCCGTGCGGTTTCCGAGTCATTTCCATGCGTGTTTCCCGAGATTTTCAGGCTTCGGTGATTTTTTTCGGAAATGTGGTCCAGCCTGCACGCAATTGGCGACCGGCAAAAGCCCTCACCCCGGCCCCGCTCCCATCCTGCCGGGTACGGCAGGCGGGAGAGGGGAGACATGCGCCCCGCTCGCCACTCCCTCAATCTCGATCCTAAAAGTTTGCGAAACTCTTTCCAATATCCACCTCCGCCGAGCGAATCATCCTTACAGGCAGTTCGCCAAGTACCACACTTCCCCCTAAACGGAGGGCTTTGCTCATGATCCGAAAAACGCTTATCGCTGCCGGCGCCACTCTGCTGGTCGCCGTCGTACTCTTCGGCCGAAACACCATCGGCTACATCAAGACCTCGATGGGCTATGTCCACGACTCGGTGAAAAACAGCGTGCCGGTCGGCTTCGAAATCGACCACGCCCGGCAGATGATCCAGGACCTCGGCCCCGAGGTCCGCAAGAACATGCACGTGATCGCCAAGGAGGAGGTGGAAGTCAACCGCCTGGAAGAGCAGATCACCAACCTGGAAGCCAAGCTGGCCAAGGACAAGGAGCAACTCCTGCGGCTGAAGACCGACCTGGCCGCCGGCAAGGATAGCTACCAGTACGTCGGCCGCAAATACACGGCCGACGAGGTCAAGACCGACCTGGCCAACCGCTTCGACCGCTACAAGACCTCCGAGGCCACCCTGGGCAGCCTGAAGCAGGTCCGCGACGCCCGCGTCAAGGGCCTGGCCGCTGCCCGGCAGCAACTCGAGGGCATGCTCGCGCAGAAACGGCAATTGCAGGTCGAAGTCGAGAACCTGGAGGCTCGCCAGCAGATGGTCGTGGCCGCCCAGACCACCAGCAACTACCAGTTCGACGACAGCGAACTCGGCCGCGTGAAGGAACTGGTCCAAGACCTCAAGAGCCGGATCGAGGTTTCCGAGAAGCTGGTCAACGCCGAGACCCAGATCCAGGACGAAATCCCCCTAGACAAGGCCAGCCCCGCGAACATCGTCGACCAGGTCGGCGACTACTTCAGCGAGAAGAAGCCGGATTCCAAAGCGGTCGCGGTGGCCGAGAAGAAGTAGAATGAACGGACACTTCATGCTCTGGATCGACTCGGTGGGCGGCTACTGGGTCTGCCTGGCGGATGAATTGATCATTGGACAGCCTGGCGACCGCGACGGGGCCGATATCCCGATCCTGGCCGACATCTCCTCGCGGCACGCCCGCATTCGCCGCGACGGCGAGGGCTACCTGATCGACGCCCTGCGCGAGGTCCGGGTGGCCGGGCGTGCGGTGGAGAAGACGGAGTTGTTGAGCGACAGCAGCCGGATCGAGATCGGCCCGAGCGTGAAATTGCAACTGCGGCGGACGCACCCCTTGAGCATGTCGGCCCGGTTGGATTTCCTCAGCCGGCATCGCACGCAGCCCGCGGCGGACGCCGTGCTGCTGCTGGCCGATTCGTGTGTGATGGGACCCAAGCCGCACAGCCACGTCGTCTGTCGCGACTGGCCGAGCGAGGTGATCTTGTTCCGCCACGAGGAGAAGATGTTTTGCCATGCGGCCGGGCGGTTTGAGATCGACGGCGTGGCCTATAAGAACCGCGGCCCGTTGCACCCGAATTGCCGCGTGACGGGCGACGGTTTTTCGTTCAGTTTGGAGCAAGTGTAATTTGGAGTGCGGAGATTTATCGCCGCTTTGTTTCGCGGCCTTTGGCCGCCTTTTCAAAGCCGCAAAGCGGCCGGAAAGCGGCAATGAATTGCCGCACTCCAAATGGTACAATAGAGGAGCGGCAGACGACCGAAAAGAAGCCGACCAGCCATGACCGCAGAAGGCAACGCCGTGCAAGACCGATTGGGCGACACCAGCGACCACGCCATGACCCCTGGCCCCGCGCCGGGACCGCGGGCGAGTACGCCCTTCCTCTACGCCAGCGGCGCGCAGCCGCTGGGCGGTTACACCATCAAGCGCGGCGTCGGCACGGGCGGCTTCGGCGAAGTCTATTACGCGGTCAGCGACGCCGGCAAGGATGTCGCCTTGAAACTCGTCCGCCGCAACCTGGACACCGAACTCCGCGGCATGCGGCAGTGCCTCAATCTCAAACATCCCAACCTGCTGGGCCTCTTCGACATCCGCGTGGACGATACGGGCGATACCTGGATCGTGATGGAATACATCGCCGGCAAGAGCCTGGAGGCCGAATTGGCCGATCATCCCCAAGGGCTGCCGGTGGAGGACGCCCTGGCCTGGTTCCGCGGCATGGCGGCGGGCGTGGCCTACCTGCACGATCACGGCATCGTCCACCGCGACCTGAAGCCGGGCAATATCTTCTGCGACGAAGGCATCGTCAAGGTGGGCGACTACGGCCTCTCGAAGTTCATCTCGTGCAGCCGCCGCAGCGGGCACACCGAGAGCATCGGCACCGTGCATTACATGGCGCCCGAGGTGGCCCACGGCCGCTACGGCAAGGAGCTTGACATCTATGCGCTGGGCGCCGTGCTCTTCGAGTTGCTCACCGGCCGCGTGCCCTTCGACGGCGAGAGCGTGGGCGAGGTGCTGATGAAGCATCTCACGGCCGTGCCCGACGTCTCCTGCTTGGCCGAACCCTATCGCAGCGTGGTGGCCCGCGCGCTGGAAAAGGACCCCGCGCGGCGTTTCGCGACGGTAGGTGAAATGCTGGCGGCTTTGGAGTGCGGTGATTCGTCACCGCTTTCTGGCCGCTTTGCGGCCTTTCCGAAAAGCGGCCAAAGTCCGCAAGACAAAGCGGGGATGAATCCCCGCACTCCATATGACAAAGCGGGGATAAATCCCCGCACTCCAAATACTGCCATCCCCGTGGCCATTCCGGTCGCGCGGCCGGTGCCCGCGCGTGTGCCTGCCGAGATTGCCGAGGACCCGAACCAGGAGCCGATCGCGCGTGCGGTGCGGCAGGGCCTGGCGCAGTTGCGGCATTCCTGGCGGACCGCCGACCTGCCGCCTTTGCTCAAGGCGTTGATCGTCGTGGGCAGCATCATCCTCATGGCAGCCTTGAGTCCTTGGCTGATCGGGCCGGCCGTGGCGGTGACGATGCTCTATGTGGGCTATCGGATCGTGCGCTGGTTCTACTTGCTGGCGTTTGGTCCGCCGCGTGCGCGGCCGGCTTTCCGCGGCACGCGCGCACCGGGCGAACGGCCTTCGCCGGTCTTCGTCGTCAAGCCGCGGTTGGAACGGCTCCGCGAGTTGATCGGCTCGCTGCTGATCGCGGCGGCCGTCACGGGGGCGATGTGCGTCGTCATGGTGCTGATCGCCGCCCACAGTAACAGTTCCTTCGTGCGGCCCGAGCAGTGCGCCTGGCTCTTCCTCGTCAGCCTGGCCGGGGCGTGGGTCGTGCTGGTGGCCGGGAAGTTTTGGGAAGGAAGCGATGGCGAGCCGCTGCTGCGGCGTTTCATCCTCATGACGTTCGGCCTGGGGCTGGGTATGGCGGCCTTCGCCGCGGCCGAGGCGTTTCACGTCCGCCTGCCGGTCGAAACTTCGCTTTCGATGCGGACCGGTTTGCAACTTCCGCCCAGTTTCTACTCTGACGGACGGCCGCTGGCGATGGCCTATATGGCCGTCTTCGCCACGCTGCTGGCGCTGGTCCGCTGGTGGCGGCAATGCGATCCGCTGCGGACCGCGCGGCTCAGCCTGGCCACGATCATCGTCAGCGTGATCGGCGCGCACATCGTGGCCCTCGGCTGGCAGTTCCCCGAGCCGTGGCTGATGATGGCCGCCGGGTGCATTTCGGTCTCCGTGCAACTGGCCAGCCCTTGGGTGCCGGCCTACGCACGCTTGCGTCCGCAAAGGAAGAAGGTGATTTAGCATGTGCGCAATCTTTCATCATTCCCTGCTGCAACCGGCGCTGCCGATCGCCCTGATTGTGTTGGCGATTATCTTCCTGGTGAAGGGACTGGCCAATCCCCGCACGCGGCCGTATGTGATCTTCCTGGCGTTGATTGTCCCCGGCATCCTGATATTTTTCACTGCCTTGCGGCCTGTCGCTACAGATGCGGTTCGGCCGGCGACCGAGTATCCACCGCCGGCAGCACCCCGCGCCATGACCGCGGAACGGTCGTCGCAGGCAAAGTCCGCGCCGGCCGTCACGCGACGGTTGGCCAAGGATTCCGCGACGCCGGCCAGGCGATCGAGGGTGAGCGTTCCCGTGGCGCTGGTCAAGGCGATCGGCCGGGTCTTGAATATGCGCGCGGCGAAGTCGATCCCGATACCCAAAGAAGAACCGGTTCCAAAGGAAGAACCGGTCTCGGTGGTCGTGAGCGAACAGCCCGCGACGTTGCCGGAGCGGCCGGCGTGGGTCGATGCCGCCCCGAGCATGCAAGGCGACGTCTACTTAATGACCCGGTCGATTGGCCCTTACACGACGCCGCTGGAGTGCGAAGGCGAATTGCCCAAGGTGCTGCAAGGGGCCGTCGTGGAATACGCCGGGGATTCGATGGGCATCAGGGAAGCGGTTAAGAGAGTGAATTTGCCGGACGATGCTTTGAAACCGCTGGTCCGCGAGCGCTGGACCGAGACCCGGCGGAGCGAGAGCGTAGGACAGGACATGACCACCTTGCACGTCTTGATCGGCTTCGATCCGGCCATGCAGCAGCGGATTCGCGAGTCGATCGACCAGGAGCTAGTCACCCGCCGTTTGCAAGGCGCCGGCGTCCTGCTGGGCGGCGTGCTCGGCCTGCTGGTGCTCGCCTGGTGCGGCTTGAAGTTGGCGAGTTCGCGACGTTATGTTGATGGTTGATGCCGAACAGTTCCGAAGCCTTGTTGATTGACCGTATCCGCGCGGGCCAGCCCGACGCCTGGAGCGAGCTTATTGCGCGCTATGAAGGCCGCCTGCTGGGCTACGTGGGCCGCCGCGTGACCGATCGCGCGGTGGCCGAAGACCTGGTGCAAGAGACCTTCCTGGGCTTTCTCAACAGTTTGCCCAACTACGATGCCGGCCAGCCGCTGGAGGGCTACCTGTTCTCGATCGCCGCACACAAGCTGACGGACCTCATGCGCCGCGAAGGCCGCCGGCCCACGTTGCCGCTGGCCGGCGAGAACAGCAACGACGAGTGGCAACCGGCCGACCGCGGCCGGCGCGTCAGCAGTGCCGCCCGCAGCCGCGAGCGTCATGGCCTGGAAGAGGCCGCGCTGGCGAAGTCGCTGGGTGAACTGATCGCCCATTGGCGCCGCCGCGGCCAATGGGACCGCTTGGAGTGCATGGAACTGCTGTGGGTCCGCGGCTGGTCGAACAAGGAAGTCGCCGCGCGGCTGGGCCTGAGCGAGCAGACGGTGGCCAACTACAAGTTCGAGACCGTCGCCCGTTTGCAGGCGGCGGTCCGCGGCCAGGGCCTGCCGGAGGAGGTCTTTCCGGAGTTGTATGATGACCATGCCCTTTAATGCCGCGGAACTTGAAGCGTATCTCGACGAGGCCCTGCCGACCGAAGAGATGGCGTGGATCGAAAAGGCGCTGCGCGACGATCCGAAATTGACCCGACGGCTGGCTGATATCCTCGCCCGCCGCGATAGCGGCCTGCTGTCGCTGGGCGCCATCTGGCGCGGGCGCCGGCTAAGCTGCCCTGCACGGCAGGAGCTTGGCTCCTACCTGTTGGGCGTGCTGCCGGACGAGGCTGCCCGGTACCTGGCCTTTCATCTGGAAGTGGTTGGATGCCGCTATTGCCTGGCGAACCTGTCCGACTTGAAGGACCAGCAGGCCGAATCGCCCGCGATCGTACAACAGCGGAGGCAAAAATACTTCCGCTCCAGCGCCGGCCGGTTGCGGCGCGGATGAACGGTTCACCTGCCTTCGCCCGGCGGAGGCATGGATATAGGAGGCGCCGGCGTGTACTGATAGTCTTGGGTCGGTGGCGTCATGGGCGGCGGGCTTGCGGGCGGCGGCCCATACGACATGCCCGGCATGCTCGGCTGCGTGCCCGATGGCTGGCCATCGAACCGCACCGTCGGCTGGACGGTAATCGGACCGAACGACAGCCGGGGCGACGTGTTCTGTTGCGGGGCGGACGGATTGGTATTCGGCGGGGTGTCTTTCAGTTCCTTGATGCTGCTGTCCACCTTTTGTTCCAAGCGTTGCAAGTCGCCGCCCATCTTTTCCTTGTGGACCGAGACGTTGATCGTCTGCGAATCGGTGGGCGATCGCTTGAAGGTGAACCAACCCAGGAAATAGCCGACGACCAACACGCAGATCAGCAGCGTAAACACCGTTCGCAACAGGTTGAACATTGCGGGGTCCCTTTCGTCTGGGGGAGGGTTCCAATTTTGCGGAGATATTGCCAAAAAATGGGGGGCAAGACAAGGGCAATTCGTGCTCCACGACTGACTTTGCCCGGAACGGGAAGCGAATTTACGGCCGATTGCTCATTGCGGGAAAAGGTGCATAGTGCTATGATGACATAAGGCAAGGCGGTCTGGCCATCTCCAGGCCGTACGGAACTCAGATTTCATACCTCTCGCGACTAGAGAAGTATAGCATTATTCGGACTGCGGCTCAGACATGTGCCGCCGTTCGTCACCCACCGGAAGTATGGCTATGACATGCTCTTTGCCCTCTTGGGTCTGTGGCATTTCGCTGGGATTGCTGTTCGGCCTGTCGGGCTGCTGGAATTCCACACCGCCGCGGGTCGTGCCGGAAAGGCCCGACTCGTCCGCGGCAGCCACGGCCATGAAGATGTACGATACCAGCGGCGATGGTTTTCTCGACGCCGACGAACTGGCAAAAGCGCCCGGGCTGAAGTCGGCCCTGGAGCGTATCGACACCACGCGTCGCGGTAAGATATCGCAGGACGAAATCGCGGCGCGCATCAAGCTCTGGGCCGACTCGCAGATCGGGCGCGCCCCGGCCCTCTGCCATGTAACCCACAACGGCAAGCCCCTGAAACAGGCGAAGGTGGTTTTCGTGCCGGAGAAGTTCCTGGGCGGCAATCTCCCCACTGGTTCGGGAACCACCGCCGACTCGGGCGGTGCAAGCATCTCCGCGCCCTATCCCGGCGATCCTGGGGTCAGGGGCCTCCCGCCCGGTTTCTACCGCGTGGAAATCACCAAGGATGGCGAGAACATCCCGGCCAAGTACAACACGGAAACCACGCTCGGCGCGGAGGTGTATGGCGGCGGAGACATGAAGAACTCTTTGGATTTCGATCTCCGATATTAAGGACGTAGTGACATGCGTACGACTTCTTGGAATTCCCGACCAAGCGGCAGTCGCCGCGGCTTCACCCTGGTCGAGCTCCTGATCGTGATTACCATCATCGGCATGCTGATCGCGCTGCTCATGCCGGCCGTCCAGTCCGCCCAGGAGTCGGGCCGCCGCGCCCAGTGTGCCAGCAATCTGCGGCAAATGGCCCTGGGATGCCTCGACCTGGAGTCCAAGTACGGCCATCTTCCCGGCGGTGGTTGGGGCTGGGAGTGGGCCGGCGATCCCGATCGCGGCTATGGCGCCATGCAGCCCGGTGGCTGGCATTTCAACATCCTGCCCTTCATCGACAACTCGGACTTGCACGACATGGGCAAGGGCACGAGCCAATCCACGAAAATGGCCCAAGGGCAGTTGCAGGCCCGCGTGGTGGTCCCCCTGTTCATCTGCCCGACGCGGCATAAAGCCAAGGCGTTTCCGCGGACAAACCGGGGCGATTACATCAATATTAGCGAACCCTCGCCCATCATCGCGCGCAGCGACTATGCCGCCAACGCCGGCAGCAATCTGTCGGACGTGGATGGGCCTAACGGCACGGGCCCCGGCCCCAACCAGGGCTACCTTCCCAACTTCGACTGGTCGCAGGTCAACGGTTCGATCACCGCTTCCGGCCCTGCCGCGGGCAACGCCTCTACCGGCGTCATCTTTCGCGCCAGCCAGTTGTCCATGGCGGCGATCAAGGACGGCGCCTCGTATACCTACCTGATCGGCGAACGCTATCTCAATATCGATTGCTACAATGTCGGCACCTGTTGCGATAACGACCAGGGCTGGGACCAGGGCTACGATTGGGACACCGATCGCTGGACGGCCAATCCCCCTTCCCAGGACCGCGCCGGCGTCGGCGGATGCGCTGACTACTTCGGCGCCGCCCATCCGGCCGGCTTCCACATGGCCTTCTGCGACGGTTCCGTGGCCAAGATCAACTACAACGTCGATCCGACCTTCCACCAGCAATTGGGCAACCGCGCCGACGGCGAGCCGACGCAGTTGCAGGGCCTGAGCATCATTAAGTAGGCGGCGGTTCATTGCCCCGGCCCCGGTCCGCTCGCGCTGGCCAGCCATTCATCCAGCCCCAGCAGCAATTGCCCGACGCCGGACGAGGCCCGCACCATCAAGGCCACGCAGTTGCTTAGCGTGGCCTCCGCAGCACGGCGATACTCGTCGCGGCCCGTATGCCGGGCAAGCCGCAGCAGCGCCGTCACCGCCAGGCCCGTGCTGCTGGGTACCGGCGTGTCCAGCAGGTCTTTCTTGCGGACGATCAGCGGTTCGTGATCGCGGGCCGTGTAATAGAATCCGCCGCCGGCCTCGTCGGCAAACCGCGCCAGGATGACGTCGGCCAGGCGCGCGGCCTCGTCGAGCCAGCGGCGCTGGCCTTGCGTCTCGTAGAGCGTGAGCAGGGCGATCGACAGGCTGGCGTGATCGTCGAGAAACGCCTCGTGCCGCGCCTGGCCGGCCCGCCAACAGTGCAGCAAACGGCCCTCGCCGTCGCGAAGTTCCCTCAGCAGGAAATTCGCGGCGGCCGCGGCGGCCGCGCCATAACGCGGTTCGTCCAGCGCCGCGCCGGCGCAGGCCATCGCGTCAATCATCAGCCCGTTCCAGCTTGTCAGCACCTTGTCGTCACGGCCTGGCCGCACGCGCTGCGCGCGGGCCGCCAGCAACCGCGCGCGGTCCTCGCCCAGTTCGGCCTCCAACTCCGCCGCCACGCGGCCGAGCATCTTGGCGCAGACGCAGATCGGCTTGGCGAGGTGCAGGATGTTGCGGCCGTCGAAATTACCGCTTTCCGAGATGTCATAGACCTTGCCGAAGACGGCCGCGCGCTCGCGGCCCAGCACGGCCTCGATTTCCCCCGGCGTCCAGACGTAGAAGCGGCCTTCCTCGCCTTCGCTGTCGGCGTCCTCGGCGCTGTAGAAGCCGCCCTGGCCGTCCGTCATGTCGCGGAGCACATAGTCCAAGGTCTCGCAGACGACGCGGCGGTAGTCGCTACGGCCGGTGGCCTGCCAGGCGTCGAGATAGCAGTCGGCCAGCATGGCGTTGTCGTAAAGCATCTTCTCGAAATGCGGCACCAACCATTGGGCATCGACGCTGTAGCGGTGGAAGCCGCCGCCCAGGTGGTCGTAGATGCCGCCCGCGGCCATGCGGTCCAGTGTGGCCGTGACCATCGCCAGCACCTCGTGGTGCCGCGACCTGCGCCAGCGGGTAAGCAACAACTTCAGCGCCGTGGCATGCGGGAACTTCGGCGCGGGACCGAACCCGCCGTGCCGCTGATCGAAGGTCTGGAACAACTCGGCCTCGGCCGCTTCCAGCGGGGCCGCGTCGAGCGTGGCCGGCTCGCCGGCAACGATGAGCTGGCGTTGAAGATACTCGACGGCGTGCTCCGCCTGCTGGAGCACGTCGCCCCGGCGCTGGCGCCAGGCGGCGGCCACCGCGGCCACCACTTCGCCGAAGCCCGGCATCCCCCCATGCGCGCTGGGCGGCCAATACGTGCCCCCGAAAAAAGGCTTCTGCTCGGGCGTGAGGAAGACCGACATCGGCCAACCGCCCTGGCCGGCCATCGCCTGCACGGCCTCCATGTAGACCTGATCCAGGTCCGGCCGCTCCTCGCGATCGACCTTGATGCAGATGAAATCGCGGTTGAGCAAATCGGCGATCGCCGGGTCCTCGAAACTCTCGTGGGCCATCACGTGGCACCAGTGGCAGGCCGAATAGCCGATCGAGAGGAAGATCGGTTTCTGTTCCGCGACGGCGCGGCCCAGGGCCTCCGCGCCCCAAGGCTCCCAATGGACTGGATTGCCGGCGTGCTGGAGCAGATACGGGCTGATTTCGTGGCTGAGCTTATTCATGGGGGAATTTTACGGGAGCGATGCCAGTTGACTACCAGGGTTTTTCAAAAAAAAACAAAGACCTTGAAAAACGCGGCAAAAACGGGTAAAAGTCTCTCCAAAGGCGCTCAGAAACTGCTCAGGAATCGCTCAGGAATCGCTCAGGAACGGCTCAGGATTGCTCAGAAATCGCTCAGGATTGACTCAAAACCCCCTCCGTTGTCATTCAGGATTGCTCAGGACCGACTCAGAGGCTGTCCGAAAAGTCTCCCCTCTCCCTCAGGGAGAGGGGACCAGAATTCGGACTTTCCGGACAGCCTCAGCCTCTCAGAAATATTGGTCGTCATGCTTCTTCCTTTGCGTCTTGGCGTCTTGGCGTGAGACATTTTTCTGGCATCCATTTTTCTGTCATTCCTTCCTGGTGAAAACATCTCGAATTTCAGATCTGAAATCTCAGATTCTTTGACAGAAAAATGAAAGATGAAAGCGGGAGAAAGTCTCTGGGCCATGCAGCGTGGGGCGCGGTGACATTCGACACTAGACCTGAAACAAGCGAACCCCGATGGGTGTGGTCGGACAAAAGCATGAAAAAACCCGAAAACCTTCGGCGTTTTCTGGGGTTAAATGGGTGTTAACAAAATCCATGATCCCAACGC
>Ga0302320_10015194_pt1 | contig 15840 bp, 18 predicted proteins | sample Bog_T0_3_FD_202130 | JGI IMG/M metagenome (GOLD analysis project Ga0302320, IMG submission 202130) | Peat permafrost microbial communities from Stordalen Mire near Abisko, Sweden - Bog_T0_3 | ecosystem: Environmental > Terrestrial > Soil > Wetlands > Peat | place: Sweden: Abisko, Stordalen Mire... | reverse complement strand
AGCTACCAGCCCCGATGACTCCTGCGTATTTGTTCCCCAGCAAATACTCCGGGAAACAGGCTGCGTCCGGTGGGCTTTCGCTCGGGACACTGCGGCAGTCCGTGGACTGGCGCACTCCGCCCGCTCGAAGCGGACAGGTTTTCAACCGCCCCCTCTCGAATCCCCCTCACACAACGGAACCCAATGTTGTTGTTGGCATTGTTCGGGTTGTTGTTGTTGCGATAGGTGCACCGCGAGTTGTTGGCGTTGTTGTTCCAATTGCCGCCGCGCAACACACGGTTGCCCGCGTTCCGGTCGCACCTAAAATGATCTTCAATTCCTGTTTGATTTTTTCAATCAGTGGTCCGCAGTCGGCCTGTGCCGCGTGTCCGCGCCAACTGTTCCAACGGCACAGCAAAGCGTCCTTGCTCAAATTGCCGCTTTTGTATTGTCGCACATTCCAGCGCAACCGGCGCCGGGCATCCGCCACATTTTGGCGGCATAGCCGCCGCTGCCCCGGCCAGATCCTTTGTCCCAAAAAAGTCACGCCGTCCTTCGTGGGATAACTGCGCGACTTGCGTTCGTTCAAGTGCAGCCGGTGCTCCAGCAATCGCCCGACGATGGCCGCCCGCCATTCCGCAAGTTGCGCCTTGTCATCGGCAAACAGCAGAAAATCATCCACATAACGCACATACCCCGAACACCGCAGCGTCTCCTTCACCCAATGATCAAACGCCGTCAGATAAACCCCGCCGAACCACTGACTGGTCAGATTGCCGATGGGTAAACTTGCCCGGCGCGTTGCCGCCTCCGCCAGGTCATCGCCGGGAAAAATCTGGCACACCGGCTCCTGCCGGTTGCTGCCGTCGACAATCTTGTCCAAGAGCCACAGCGTGTCACGGCAGGCAATGGTCTGGCGAATCGTCGCCTTCAACACCGCGTGATCCATGCTGGGGAAAAATTTCCGCACATCGCATTTCAACACGTAATCGAACCGGCCACAAAACTGTTGCGCCCGCCGGATGGCCGCGTGGGTTCCCTTGCCGGCCCGGTTGGAATACAGGTCAAAAATCATCTTCCGCTCGAACAACGGCATCACCACATTGCACAACGCGTGATGCACCACCCGGTCACGGAACGGCGCGGCGCTGATCATCCGGCGTTTGGGGCGGGTGATGATGGTTTCGCGGTAGGTGCCGGGCGTGTAGGTTTGTGTCAACAGTTCCCGGCGCAACTGCAATAACTCCGCCTCCAGATCCGTGCGGAAGCGGCCAATCGTAGAACTGTTCCACGATCTTGTGCCGGTATTTTTCCAAGGCCGCGCCGACGTCTTCCTCCGCCTGAAAGCGGGCCAGAAGAAAATCGCGATTATCCGGCGAAGCGTCGTGAAGGTCTTTCACCAACGCGATCAGCGCGGGTTTCGACCAGTCGTCCAATTGCCGGCGCATATTCTGCCAGCCTGTAGATTTCTTCTCACTCATTTGAGTTTCATTTGGTCTTCGGTGCAGGTGTTGTGAGTGGCAGCTATGAAGCGGTCGGTTGCCAAATTCAGGATGGATAAAGAGTCGCAGTCCGGTGTGGGTGACAGGAATGAAAAGTCTGTTGCAGGTTAATCCTCAAACGGATTAAGCACGGGCACTTCCGGAAAATCCTGCGTGTTGCGCGTGACCACGGTCAATCCCCGGCTCAAAGCAATGGCGGCAATTTGCGTGTCCGGGTAGCTGCGAGGTTTTTGTTTCAAGGCGGGACGCGAAACATATTCGCCCCATACTTTGGCAGCTTCCGCGTCAAACGAAACCACGTTCTCCCCAAACTCGCGGATAAAATGATCCACTTCCGCCAGCAAACGGACGCGCTGTTCCTTGGGCGCGTTATGCGCTCCTTGGTATCGCTCGGCGACAGCCACGCTGGGGATGACACTCGCCATTTCATGCGCCAAAAGCCAGTTCAACACGCGGGCGTTGGGTCGTGGCTTTGCGATTTCGGAGATGACGTTGGTGTCGAGAAGGAATCTCAAGCGGCCTCCACCAGTCGGTGATCGCGCGGAGCGGCCGGCACACGGCCCAGACGACGCAGCGCCTGGATGAAACCGCCTTTTGCGGATCGTGTCAATTTGACCACGCGCATGGAATCACCGTCGGCGTGCCAATCCAGAACAGCGCCGGAGGCGAGTTCAAATTGCCGGCGCAATTCCTTTGGCACGACCGTCTGACCTTTGGTTGTAATGGTGCTCGTCATAGTAAGAATTTCCAACTTTTCCTTTCGGTTTTCAAGCATAAAGTGAAACAATCCAATTACCGCAAGGCCAGTGGGGAGAATGGATCAATTACGCCCCTCTTCCAGTCCTCGAATTTTTGACCAAAATCGCCTGTTGGGTTTGGTTCGGCAGCACTCCCAGTTCTTGAGTGTTCCTAAGCTCACGCCCAGTTTTACGGCCAAGTTTTCCTGGGCAAGGCTCATTTTCATGCGGTATTTCGTTAGTAATTGCCCGAGCGATTGGGGGCTGTTTTTGCAGGGTGGCGAATCCACCCTTATGGCCTTGATCACAAGATGGCAAAAAGGGTTCAAAAACGACCCCTTCCGCCAACTCTATTTCCTCGGTTTTCCGATGATTTCTGGTTTCAAATAGGGGGAAAATCGTTCAACTGTCAGTGAAAGTGTCAGTAACGCCGGTGGCGTTTACGGTATTTGCCAGAACGCTCCCACTATCCGGCAAAAGACACCCACTGCTGTTTAACGCTTTTTCATTCGTGCCCGTAAAATGAAAGGCACGAATGCAAGACCGTTTCACATTGTTCCGGCGCGGCAACGTCTTCTATTGTGAAGACCGCGAACCCGGCCATTGGGGGAATACCCTGACGATTTGCTCGCCACCGCCCAGCGCGGCGAATGAACCGGTGTTCACGCCTGCGTGATGGAATTCGCCGAGCAGGAATTGTTCCGCCGCGCCATCGAGCTGGCCCGCGGCAACCAGGCCAAGGCCGCCCGCTGGCTTGGCGTTTCACGCATCACCATGAAGGCCAAACTCGTCCAGTTCGGTTTCCACCCCGGAACGGAGAATGACCCGGCGGCCTGAATTGTTTCCGGCAAGAAAATCCCGATTCTTAACTGTGAGTGCAATAATGTGCCGGGGAGATTTTGACCCGGCGAGGGCAGGCGGAATGCGGTTTTTGTTCAGGTTTGTTCTGGCAATGCCGCTGACTGCTTTGCTCTTGGCCGTGCGCAAGCACCTGACTCGGCGTTTCAACCGCGTTCCACTTCACTTTACTGCGCAATCACTCATCACGGACCAGGCGCTGGATTTGATTCGCTGCCGCAAGCTGATTCCCGAATTTTATTTCTGAAAATTCTGTCCCTGCCGGCTTCTTTTCCGCTATAACACGGCGCGATGTTAAAACAACTTCTCCAGCCGCTCCTGGCGTGGTATCTCGCCGCGCTCAAGACCGCCGGCTATCCGGTCATTGTGCTGCTGATGACGATGGAAAGTTCCGTGCTGCCGATTCCCAGCGAAGCCATCATGCCGCCGGCGGCGTATCTGGCATGGACGGAAGGGATGAAGCTTTTCGATTTTCATTTCGTTGGCTGGCCGGCGGAAATCGGCCTGGTTCTGGCGGGCGCGTTCGGCTCGTGGCTCGGCGCGACCATCATTTACTGGCTGGCGCGAGTTGCCGGACGGCCGCTGCTGGTGCGTTACGGAAGTTATATTTTGATGCCGCCGGAAAAAATCCGGAAAAGCGAAAACTGGATGTCGCACTACGGCCCGATGGGCGTGTTTGTCGCGCGGCTGTTGCCGGGCGCGCGGCAGCTCGTCGGCATTCCGGCGGGCATCGCGCGGATGGATTACCTGAAATACTCCATTTTCACGCTGCTCGGCTCGACGATCTGGTGTTCGGTGCTTTGCTATGTCGGCGTCAAGGCGGGTCAGGACGAAAAGCTCATGCGCGGCGAGATGCGCCAGGTTGTTCTCTGGCTGGGCGGCGCGGCGCTCGTGCTTGGCGGGCTTTATTATTTCTTTGTCCACCGGCATTTGAAGCAGAAGCCGGAAGCCGGAAGCCGGAAGTCAGAATAAAAATTCCGCGCTCACTTTATCAACTCAAGGCTGAAGGGATATTTGTAATCCTCGCCGTTGTTGGCCTTGATGCCGGCGATGATGGGAAAAACCAGCGCCGCAAGGCCGATTAAAATCAGCACCGGAAGCAGCAGCCAGCCGACGCAGATAAGAACCCCCACAAAAAACGCCGCTCCCGTGACCAGCCCGGCAATCAAAATGGTGATTTGAAAATTCAGCGCCGCCTTGCCATGGACATCCACGGACGGAAACTCGTTCTTTTTGATCTGCCAGACAATCAGCGGGCCGAGAACGTTGCCGAACGGAACGCCGATGAATCCGGCGAGCGCGCTCAAATGGCAGAGCATATTCCACATGCGCATCTGGCTTTCGGGGTTGGGCGACATCGGGCGCGGCGGGCTTGCCGGGGCAACGGGCGGCGGCGGTTCTATGGGCGGCGGAATTGGGGCTTGGTCTTCTGGCATAAATTCCCTTTCGTGAATTTGCCGTTTGAATACGCCGGTTTGATTTCCGGGGCAAGCATTATTTCTTCCGATAAATTTTCTTTGCGCCGTTGTGTCTTTGCGTTGAAATTCCCCCGTGCCTGCAACCGAAGCCATCCGCAAAAAACTGGGAACCGTCCCGCACAAGCCCGGCGTGTATCTGCACAAGGACCGGTTCGGCACGGTCATTTACGTCGGCAAGGCGCTCGATTTGCGCAAGCGCGTGAGCCAGTATTTCCAATCCAGCCGGCGCATGGGCTGGGACTTGAAATTCAACGCGCTGGTTGAGGCGATTGCCGATTTTGATTTCCACGTCGTCCGCAGCGAGCCGGAGGCGTTTCTCCTCGAAGGCAAGCTCATCAAGGAATTTCATCCGCGCTACAACGTCAGCTTCCGCGACGACAAACGGTTTCTGATGCTCAAGGTGAATTTGAACGACCCGATCCCGAATTTCACCTTCACGCGGTTCCGCAAGGACGACGGGGCGCGCTACTTCGGGCCGTTTTCAAATTCCGGCGCGCTCCGCAGCACGCTCGCGCTGGCGCGGCGGCAGTTCAACCTGCGCGGCTGTCGCGTGTTCGCGCCGGGCGCGGCGGATTACAAGCATTGCCTTTACGCGCACCTGAAATACTGCACCGCGCCATGCGTTGGCAACGTCACGCGCGAACAATATCTGGAGCAGGTGCGCGCCGCGTGCGATTTTCTCGAAGGCCAGTGCCGCGAAATGCAGGGCCAGCTCGAAGTGGAAATGAAAAAAGCCGCCGCGTCGCAGGATTTCGAGAAGGCCGCCGGCCTGCGCGACCTGCTTCGCGATTTGAAGGAAACGACGAAGAAGGAGCGGAAATTTGAGCGCGTGCCTTACACGCTGCCGCTCTCAATCCATCCGCAAAATGATCTGGCGGAACTGGCGAAAGCGCTTGATTTGCCTTCACCGCCGCAGCGCATCGAGGGCTTCGACATTTCAAACATCAGCGGCACGTTTGCCGTCGCCTCGCTCGTGAGCTTCAAAAACGGACGGCCCGACCGCGCGAATTATCGCCGGTTCAAAATCAAAACCGTCGTCGGCCAGGACGATTTCGCCGGCATGGCGGAAGTCGTGAAGCGGCGTTATTCACGTTTGCAGCGTGAAGCCAAGCCGATGCCGGATTTGATTTTGATTGATGGCGGCAAAGGGCAACTCGGCATGGCTTGTGAAGAATTGAAGAAGCTCGGCCTCGAAAAAATTCCCGTCATCGGGCTGGCGAAGGAATTTGAGGAGATTTATCAGCCGGGCCAAAGCAAGCCGCTGCGGCTCGGCCTGAATCATCCGGCGGTGAAACTGTTGCAACGCTTGCGCGACGAGTGCCATCGCGTGGCGAACAGCTACAACGCGCAGTTGCGGCTCAAAAAAATTTCCGAGAGCGTGCTGGACGAATTTCCCGGCATCGGCGAGCGGCGCAAGGCGGCGTTGCTCAAGAAATTCGGTTCGGTGCAGCGGCTCAAAACCGCGACGCTGGAACAAATCGCCGCCATTCCCGGTTTTGGCGGCAAGGCGGCGGAGGAATTGAAAAAGTTCTTGGAAGCGCGGAGCTATCCAGCTACTCAATCAGACATCGCGAAGTTCCCGTGATTGCTTCGACAAATGAAAACGAAGTATGCCGATGAATCTCCTGCCAAAACTCAATCTCCTGTGACTTGGGCAGAAACAGCGGCGCCCAAATTTTTTTGCCGGTGGTAGTATAAATCAGCAGCCATCGCAAATTGAACATCCGGCATGGCCGCACCCGTTTTATGTCCGGCCAACGAACAACATCCATTCTTCCCCGGCCGCGGCGAACATAAATTCCATCAGCGGAAATGCCCAGGGCAAAAGCGCGGTGGCCTATTTTTGCGAAGGCATATGAAAAAATCACGCCGGATGCGCTGGAAACAATGAGCGCCAGGCGATTGAAATTTAATCCCTCATCCCTCAAAATGAAGCCGAACGCCACGAGCCAGGAGAAGACAAAAAAGAAATAAAAAATGGGTTCGGCCTTCAGCCTGAATATTTTGCAATCGGCCGGCATTGAAATGCCCCACATATTTATCTTTGCGAATTCATTTTGAACCAACTGTGCCTGTCCGATGTTGTCGGCGGCGGAACTGAAGGCGTCCGCTTCGTTTAGGCCCGAATTAATCCGCCGGTGAATTTCCTCGCGCAGATGAATTTCCAATTCCTCCAGCGGCACGGGCGTTTTGATTCCGGCGGCGAGCATTTGTTTCCGCCATTCCGCGATGGATTGTTCGAGGTCAAACATATTGTTCCTTTTTCAAACCAGCCAAAACGGAATGCACCAGCGACCATTGTTCCTGGTGCCTGGCCATCGCCGTCTTGCCGTCCCTTTTGAGCGAGTAGTATTTGCGCTTGCGCCCGGTCTCGCTTTCCGCCCAGCGCGATTTGATCAAACCCCGGTGTTCCATCCGGTGCAGCACCGGGTAAAGCATCCCGTCCGTCCAGTTCAGTTTGCCGTCGGAACGGGCTTTGACTTCCTGGATGATGGCGTAACCATAGCTCTCGCCTTTGGCAAGCAGCGACAAAATCAGCGGTTCCGCCGAAGCGGCAACGAGTTCTTTGCGAATCATAGGGACACGATACATAGACTTTATATGTATGTCAAGCGGAAAAGTTGCCCGGTTGCATCCTGGTGAATTCGCGGCAGCGGCGCGCCCTCCATCGAAACGAGGTGTGCATCCGCAAGACGCGCCCCCGAAATGAGAGCGCTGCCAGAAATAGCTCTCGCTCCGGCCAAAATGCGCTAGACTGGGAAAGTCGAAAGACATTGAATGACACCAAAACTATTTTCCGAACTCGGCCTTTCCGCCGAAATCCTGAAGGCCATTGACAAGCTCGGCTTTGAAAAGGCCGCACCCATCCAGGCCGAGGCCATTCCCGTTCTCATGAGCGGACGCGATGTCGTCGGCCAGTCGCAGACCGGTTCCGGCAAGACGGCGGCATTTGCGATTCCGGCGATTGAGAAAACCGACCCCGCCCTGAAAACCGTGCAGGTGCTCATCCTTTGCCCGACGCGCGAACTCGCCGTGCAGGTTTCCGAGGAATTTCACAAGCTCACGCTCTTCAAACGCGGCATCACCGCGCTGCCGATTTACGGCGGGCAATCTTACGAGCGCCAGTTCTGGGGGCTCAAGCAGGGCGCGCAAATCGTCATCGGCACGCCGGGCCGCGTGATGGATCACATGCGCCGCGGCACGATCCGGCTCGAAAAAGTCAAAATGGTCATCCTCGACGAGGCCGACGTGATGCTCAACATGGGTTTCCGCGACGACATCGAAACCATTTTGAAGGACGCGCCCAAGGAACGGCAGACGGTTTTCTTTTCCGCCACGATGCCGCGTCCGATTCGCGATCTAATTGAAAAATATTCGCGCGAACCGCAGAACATTCAGATCGAGCAGAAGGCGATGACCGTGCCGACCGTGGAGCAGGTTTATTACGAGGTGGACCGGCGCTTCAAGGTGGATTTGCTCACGCGGCTCATTGACCTTTACGACCTCAAGCTGGGAATCATTTTCTGCAACACCAAGCGCATGGTGGACGACCTCGTGGACCATCTCGAAGCGCAGGGCTACATGGCCGACCGGCTGCACGGCGACATGAACCAGGGGCAGCGCGACCGCGTGATGAACAAATTCCGCAAGTCCGGCCTGGAATTTCTCGTCGCCACGGACATCGCCGCGCGCGGCATTGACGTGGACGACATCCAGGTCGTATTCAATTACGACCTGCCCTACGACGGCGAGGATTATGTGCACCGCATCGGGCGCACGGGTCGCGCGGGCAAAACGGGCCGGGCAATCACATTTGTCTCCGGTCGCGAACTCTTTCAAATCCGAAACATCGAGCGCTACACCAACACGCGGATTCAGCGCGCCAAAATTCCGACGGTGGACGAGGTTCATGAAGTCCGCGCGAGCCTGTTCCTCGACAAGCTTCGCGCCACGCTCACCAGCGGCGAATACAAAAAGCAGGATCATCTCATCGAACGCCTGCTGGAGGAAGGTTTCAACTCCACCGACATCGCCTCCGCGCTCATTCATCATCTGCAAGGCGGCGATGCTGTTCCTGCAAAACCCGCGGCGCGTGAGGAGGCAAAGTTTGAACGACCGGAGCGTCCGCAATTTCGCGAGCCAGGCGATGACCGCAGGGGCCGATTTGAGGACCGTCCGCCGCACAACTCCCGGTTCCGCGATGACGACCGTCGCGAACGCCCCGCGCCCTACCGTGATCCCCGTGACGAACGTCCGCGCCGGTTTGAAGACCGTCCGCAGCGCGCGGGAGCGCCGGGCACCGCCCCGGCTCGTCCGAAAAGTTTTGCGCCTCCTGCCGCGCCGGTTCCCAGCGTTCCTATAAAATCCAAGGCTGCGCCGTGGAAAGCCGCGCCTGTGCCACCGGCCAAAAAAATGGTTCCACCGCCGGAAGTCAAACCGCCGGTCGAGGTAAAAACGGAAGTGCCCAAAACATTTTCTGATGCGGAAATTTTAGCGTCCGTCAAACCCATCGCCGCGGCGCCAGCCGTGCAGGAGATCCGCACTCCAAAAGTGGCGCCGTTTTACGCGAAAGTTGCGAGGCCGGAATCCGCGTCAAAAAAGAATCGGGCGAAAATCGAGCGCAAAACCCCGGACGACCAGACGCGCCTGCACATCAATGTCGGCGAAGCGATGGGCATTGTGCCGATTGACATCGTGAACTCCATCGCGGGCGAGACTGGCCTGCCCGGCAATGTCGTGGGCAAGGTGGATATCCGCGAACGGCACGCGTTTGTGGACGTCGCGGCGGAACACGCCAACGCCATCCTCGCCAAGCTCAACCGCGCCCAGATCAAGGGCAACAAGGTGAAGATAAAGGCGGCCTGATCCGCCCGCCGCTTTGCGACTTTGTTTCTTCGCATCTTTGAGTTAGAATTTTTGCATGAACATCCAAATGGCCGTTCTCTGCGACGCCGCGACGGACGACAATGGCAAGCTCAACCTCCTCGGCTCCTTCGACACGATTTACGCGCCGCAACTGCCCGCCGTGCATCCGCAGTGCTCGGTGGCGCTGCGCGTCACGTTCATGTCCGGCGACGTGGGCGACCGCAAACTCAAGTTGAATTTTGTCAACGCCGATGGCCACGCCATCATGCCGCCCATCGAAATTCCGGTGACGGTCGCGCTGCCGGACGACGCGTATTTTCTCACGCGCAATTTCATCGTCAACATCCAGCAGTTGAAGTTCACCGAGGCCGGCCTGTATTCCGTGGACATCCGGCTCGACGACGAATCGCGGGCGAACATCCCGTTGCAGGTGAAAAATCCGCCGCCGCGCCCGGAGGCGTAGTTTTTTTGACAGAATTTACAGAATTCACAAAATTGGGTTTTCAGACCGGCGTGATCGCAACGCGATTTTCAATTCTAGAAAAATCTGTTAATTCTGTCTAAAAGTTTTCATATTTGCCCCATGGCAAATTCAAACAAGGAAACGGTCCTGCGGCTCGAGCTGCCCGGCGTTAAAAAACTCAAGAGCGGCAAGGTGCGCGAAGTCTTCGACCTCGGCGACCGGCTGCTGTTCGTCGCGAGCGACCGGCTCTCGGCGTTCGACGTCATCATGCCCAATGGCATTCCGCGCAAGGGCGAGGTGCTCACGCAAATTTCCTATTTCTGGTTCGCGCAAACCGCGACGTTCCAGCCGAACCACCTCATTTCGCGCGCCGACGAGCCGTTGCCGGAAAATCTCCGGCCGTTTGCGGACAAATTGTCGCGCCGCTCGATGATTGTGAAAAAATGCCGGCCGCTCGCGATTGAATGCGTCGTGCGCGGCTATCTCGCCGGCAGCGGCTGGAAGGAATACCAGAAATCGCAGACGGTTTGCGGCATCAAATTGCCGCCGGGACTGAAGGAATCCAGCGAACTGCCGGAGCCGATTTTCACGCCGTCCACCAAGGCCGAGGCTGGCCACGACGAGAACATTTCGTTCGCGCAGGCGGAAAAAATCGCCGGGGCCGATCTCGCCGGGCAGGCGCGCGCGGCGAGCCTGAAGATTTACAATTTCGCCCGCGATTACGCGAGGAAACGCGGCATCATTATCGCGGACACGAAATTCGAGTTCGGCCTGGACCACGGCAAATTGATTTTGATTGACGAGGTGTTGACGCCGGATTCCTCGCGGTTCTGGCCGGCGGATCAATACCAGCCCGGACGCGGCCAGCCGAGTTTCGACAAGCAATTCGTGCGCGATTACCTCGAAACGCTGGACTGGAACAAGACGCCGCCCGGCCCGGAGTTGCCGCCGGAAGTCATCGCCAAAACCACGGCGAAATATCTTGAAGCTTACGAACGATTGACGGGCAAGAAGTTGTGAAGCTGCCGGCGCCAACGCCAAAACTTCGCGAGTTGCGCAAGCGATTGAGGCGGTTTGCATCCGCCCGGGACGCACAATTCCTCCAGCACTTCTTCAAAACCGGTCCGGGCGAATACGGCGAGGGCGATCAATTCATTGGCGTTCGCGTGCCGGCTGTGCGCCGTTTGGTTTGTGAGTTTCGCGGATTGGCATTGGCGGATACTTGCGAGTTGCTTCATTCCCCAACTCACGAGGAACGCCTGCTGGCGCTATTGATTCTGGTTGATGCCTACGAGCGCGGAGACGAATCCGAGCGCGCCGCCATATTCCGGCTGTATCTGGACAACACGGCACACATCAACAACTGGGATTTGGTGGATGGTTCCGCGCCCGGCATCGTGGGGCGGCATCTGGAAGCGCGCCCGCGAAAAATCCTGTTTAAGCTGGCCGGCTCGCCGGACGTGTGGAAACGGAGGATTGCCGTGCTGGCTGCGTTTCATTTCATCCGCCGGAATGAATTCGCCGAGATTCTCCGGCTGGCTGAAATGCTGCTGCTTGACCGGCACGATTTGATTCACAAAGCCGCAGGCTGGATGTTGCGGGAGGCAGGCAAGCGTGATGTGGCGATCCTGCGCGGTTTTTTGGAACAATATGCCGCCCGGATGCCGCGCACAATGCTGCGGTATTCCATTGAGAAGTTGCCGGCCACGGAACGCCGCCGCTGGCTGGCTGCGGGCGGGGAGAAAGCGGCTGGACTCAAACATTCGTCGAAGGCTCTCTGCAATGGCCGCGCGATGAGCACGGCGGGCGGACGATGAGGCAAAACGGATGGCGATTATAATCCGCAGGACAAATTGTAATTGGCAGCATTCCGGTTTTTGATTGAAGATTTCCTGTAACTATTCGGCTGGAAAGCTGTTAATAGATTTAAGCTTGCCAGTCTCGCCGGCAGGCTGGATGCTGGGGATACACCAGAAGAAAAGGTCAGACGCTTGTGAACGATAAACGGAAAATGTTATGAAAACAAAAATTCTGCTATGGAGTGTGGTTTCAATTCTCATCATCGGCCTCGCCGCCGGCGCGTATTGGTGGCAGCGGCGGCCGCAGGTAATTGTTCTGGACAACGGCGACCGGCTGACGCTGGTGGGCGTGACTTATGGCAAACATCACGCGCCGCCCGCGGCGAAAACAAAGCCCGCGGCGGGCGCCCGCCGCCAGCAGGGGCCGCAGGCATTCAACACGGGAAACAACGCTCTCGTGGTCTGGATCCGGCAGGAGCATCCGGCCAACCGCTGGCCGAATTACCAGCTTTTCCTTTATGACAAGGCGAACACGGCGTGCGCCGGCGGTTCGGGAAACCGCAACTGGGGCGGCGGCGGATCAAATGAGATCGTCGCCGCGGAGTTCGACTCGTTTCCGCGCCGGCAGGGCAGTTTCATTTTGCGCGTTCAGGAATACGTCCAGAACGAAGGCCAGGTGATGAATGAAAAGCATTTCGTCATTGCCAATCCGGCGCACGGCTCGTTTGAAAGTTGGCAGCCGGAGAAGCTGCCGGCAACAAAGACCGACGATGATTTTTCCGTGACGCTGACGAAGCTGGTGGCCGGCGCGGATTTGCCTTATCAACGCAACCAGGAAGACGCGGATGACGCGATGAACAAGGGCGTGGCGGCGACTTTGAGCGTCCAGCGGAACGGCAGTCCGGTCGCGAACTGGCAACTGGAGTCGGTGGAAACTTCCGACGGCACCGGCAATCACGTCAGCAGCGGCGGGGTCCAGAACGCGTGGCAGGACGGCAACGACTCGGTGACTTATCAGGCCGGTTTGTGGCCGGACGAGCCGGCGTGGAAAATCCGGATGGGATTTTCGCAGCAGTCGGATTTTGCCAGCAATGAATTGTGGTCGGTGTCGAACGTTCCTTTGGAACCGGGAAGCCAGCAGGAATATTGGAATTTCGGCAACAATTTCAACAACCGGCGCAGCAACACCAACGTGGTGGTGGCCGAGACGGATTTGGGCGGTGTTCACCTGAAGATTTTTCCGGCGAAGCTGTTTTCGGATCAGCAAATGGGGAATGGCGAAATTGGCGGCGGCGTTCATATTCAAGCCACGCCGTCGCTCCCGGCCGGAACGGTGATGACGCTCGTCAAAGTGACCGACAATCAAGGCGGGGAGATTCAGAGCAACGGCTCGGGCACGTCCGGCAACGGCACGTCCACCATTTACAGCTATCAGTTGCGCGACCTCGGCGGCCTGACCAATCTCAACCTGACCATCGCGCTGCACAAAAACCGCTATGTGGAGTTCACCGTCAAGCCGGAGATCAGCAAATAAAATGCTGTCCGCTGTCGCCGCATGAAAATAAAAATCCTCCTGCTGGGCGTTGTGATTGTGCTCATCGCGGGCATTTCGGCCGGCGCGTTTTGGTGGCTGGGGCGGCCGCAGGTGATCGTTTTGGACAACGGCGACAAGCTGACATTGGAGGGCGTGACTTACGGCAAGCATCACGCGCCGCCCGGCAAAAAGACAACGACGGCGGCGGCGCGGGCGCGGACGCGGGGAATTGCGTTTGACACGGCGAACAACGCGCTCGTGGTCTGGATTCGGCAGGAGCATCCGGCGAATCGCTGGCCGCAATATCAACTTTACCTTTATGACAAGGCAGGCACGGCGTGCGTCGGTTCGGCGGGCACGCGCAGCAATTATGGCGGCGGGACAAATGAAATTGTTGGCGTGCAATTTGATTCCTTTCCGCGCCGGCATGGCAGCTTCATTTTGCGCGTCCAAGAGTGGGTTCCGAACGCAGGCCAAGTGCTGAACGAAAAGCATTTCGTCGTTTCCAATCCGGCGCGCGCACCGTTCCCGAAATGGACGGCGGAGCCGCTGCCCATCGCAAAGACCGACGATGATTTGAGCGTGACGCTGACGAAACTGGTTTCCGGCGCGGACGCAAATTTTAACCGCGACCGGGACAATCCCGACGACGCGATCAACAAGGGCGTGGAGGCTGTTTTTCATGTGCAGCAGAATGGCACCAACGCCGTCAACTGGCAGCCGGTCTCCATTGCAACGTCCGACGCAACGGGGAATCATCAAAACGCCGGATGCGGCGGCCATTGGGACGGCGACGAGGAAATTGCCGATTATCAATTTGGCCTGTGGCCGGACGAGCCGGCGTGGAAATTGCGCGTGGAATTTTCACAGTCGTCCGGTTTCAGCGACAGCGAACTGTGGACGGTGAAAAACATTCCGGTGCAGCCGGGAACCATGCAGAATTATTGGAACTGGACGCGCAGCCAGACGAACACTCCATTTGCGCAGACCACCATCAACGGGGTGGTGATCAAAATTTACCCGATCCAGCAGTTGACCGACATGTCGCCGGGTTCGATGCCGGAAGCGTTGATGTTTATGCACACCGAGGCGATGCCCGAAGGGATGCGCCTAACGCTCCTCAAATTGACCGACGATCAGGGGCGCGACATTTCAAACTGGGGCTGGAGCACGGACAGTTACGGCCTGCGCGACATGACCGGCGTCACCAACGTCAATCTCACCGTTGCCGTGCATCAAAGCCATTTCTTCGAATTCACCGTCAAGCCGGAAACCGAAAAACCATGAATCCCATGAAAACAAAAATCTTGTTGAGCGTTGCCATCGTTCTCGTCATCGGACTCGCCGCCGGGGCATTTTGGTGGCTGCGTCGGCCGCAAGTCATCACCTTCAGCGACGACAGCAAGGTAACGTTGCTGGCGGTGGAATACGGCAAGCGCCACGCGCCGCCGAACGTCAAGGCGCCGGCGGCGTCAACCACGGCCCGGACGGCCGCCGCCCGCCGGGTCAACGGCTCATTCACCACGACCAATGACACGCTCGTGCTTTGGGTGCGTCAGGAATTCGATGCCACGCAAAATCAATTTCATAATTTCCAGTATTTTGTGTATGACCAGGCGGGGACGGCGTGCGTGGGAAATTCCATGACGCGGGCCGGCAATGGGCCGCAGGGCAACAGCATCACGGCCATCCAGCTTGACGCGTTCCCGCGGCGTCAGGGCAAATTTATCGTGCGCGCCCTCGAAAACGGCAACGGCGGCCAGGAAATGTCGGATCAAAAATTTGTCATTGCCAATCCGGTGCATGGCGCGTTCGCGAATTGGACGGCGGAGCCGCTGCCCGCCACGAAGGAGGACGACGATTTGTCGGTGACGTTGACGAAGCTGGCGGCCGGCGCGGACTCGCCCTCCCAGCGCGACCAGGACAATCCGGATGATCCGGCCAACAAGGGCGTGCAGGCCACGTTCACGGTTTCGCAAAACGGCAAGCCCGTCACCAACTGGAGACCGGTTTCGATTGAGACATCCGACGCGACGGGCAATCACGTCAACGGCGGCATTACCCAAAACAACTGGCAGGACAACAACGACACGGTGGCTTACCAATACGGCCTGTGGCCGGATGAGCCGGCGTGGAAATTGCGCGTCGGGTTTTCAGAACAATCGGATTTCAGCGACAGCGAAGTTTGGTCCGTGCAAAACATTCCGCTGGAACCGGGCCGCCGGCAGGATTTCATGAACGGCGTGCGCAACAACACCAATTCCGTCTTTGCCGAGGCCGATCTCAACGGCGTCCATGTAAAAATTTTTCCGGGCAAACTATTTACGGATGCGGCGGCAAACTCGCGGCAGGCCGGGGGTTTTCAGGTGCAGATGGCCCCGCCGCCGCCGGCGGGGATGCAGATGACCATAGTCAAACTCACCGACGACCAGGGAGAAGATGTTCAAAGAAACGGCACGAGCGTGTCCAGAAGTGCCACGTCAAGCACCTACGGCTATCTGTTCAACGATCTCGGCAACGCCAAATCGCTGAACTTCACCATCGCGCTGCATAAAAGCCATTTCTTCGAATTCACCGTCAAACCGGAAACCGAAAAACCATAAATCCCATGAAAACAAAAATCT
>Ga0302320_10015193_pt1 | contig 15843 bp, 10 predicted proteins | sample Bog_T0_3_FD_202130 | JGI IMG/M metagenome (GOLD analysis project Ga0302320, IMG submission 202130) | Peat permafrost microbial communities from Stordalen Mire near Abisko, Sweden - Bog_T0_3 | ecosystem: Environmental > Terrestrial > Soil > Wetlands > Peat | place: Sweden: Abisko, Stordalen Mire... | reverse complement strand
CCCACGGAGTTCAGCGTGAATTTCGCACACTGGGTGTCGTTGACTTGGTCTCCGGTCGGGTCGGCCTCCAGGGCATAGGCGGCCGGCGCTGTGGTGGTCGCCGCGCTCACCACGGGCTGAATGACCTGATAGTAGCTGCTGCCCACGGGCGACGGCCAAACGGTGTAGCCGAAATCGGCGAACGCGGTCGAATACGCGTTGTTCACACTGAAATAACGCTCCTCGAGGCTCGCCATGTCGAGCAGCGCGGACTTCGCGTCCGTACGCCGACCTTTGCGCACATAGCTCGTGTAACTGGGGATCGCAATCGCGGCGAGGATGGCGATGATGACCATCGTGACCACGAGTTCGATGAGGGTGAACCCGCGCAGCGCCGGCCGCCGCTCAAGCCCGGACCGACCAGGATCGCCCCGTCCCCTATGAAGCTGCCGCATGCCGTCCACCTCGATGCCGTGAGTTTCGGACTCCCACTGTAAGTCCGATCGAGGCTCGCCTGCCGCGAACCATTACCGCTTTTGGATCCATGTGAGGCGCGAGCCGGTTTGATTCTTCGGTACATTGACCTTGCAGAGGCCGTCCGGGCCAACGCTGCAAGCTCCGTTCGGCGTCGTATTTCCGCCGCTGCCGCCGTTGCCCGTGCCGGTCGCAAGCTGGCCGTTGCTGCCCATGGAGCCCAGGAACGTCTGAGCGTTCGAACCCGATCCGGTGGTCACGAGAAAGACACTGCCCGTGCCGTTCTGCGCCAAGCCATTGAGGAGTCCGTTCGCATCGGTAAACACGCTGTTCGGCGCGAAGAACGAGGTCTTGAAGGCGCCCCCGGTCGCGGGATCGAGCGCGATGGTCCAGCCGCCGGCAACCGTCGCCGAACAATTCGTCAGGGAGACCGTGGCCGGAATCGTCGTATTGACGATGAACACGTCGCCCGTGAGGATCGGGTTAAAGACGACCTGTTCGTAGACGAGGTTGGCGGAGGCGCTCACGGTCGTCCCAGTCCCGGTCGCCGTCAGCGGCACGTTCACGTCGTTCGGATTCGCGGTGCCGTAAGAGAGGGCCATGTACCATCCGAACTGTGTGCCGGTGGTCGTGCTGGCGCTTGCCGAGCAGTTCTCGCCCGCCCAGCAGATCGCGTTGGCGCTCACCGCGCGGTAATCCGTGCCCGCCGTCGCGCCCGTGGCGCCGACCGTGACGAGGGAGTAGGTCTGGGCCTGCAGGTTGGAGAGTCCCGAGACCGGAGTCTGGTTCGCGAGGCTCGCATATTGAATCGGCGAATTGGCATTCCACGCGCTGAAATTCGAGTCCCAGACCCCGTACAGATATTGCTGCCCTTGGGCGTAACTCGTCGGCGCGCTGTTGGTGATCGGCGTCTGCTGGCCGGTGCCGAATTCGATCAACAAGCGCCTCACCGGACCGGCCGTGATCGAGGCCGCCACAACCTTGGTCGTGATCGGCTGGTTGGAACCCGCGGCGAACACCGGTGTCGGCGTGCCGGGAGCGCTCGACGACCCGGATACCGCCCATTGCGTCGGATCGGTGCTCGTCAGATCGAAACGCCAGATGTTGCCCTGCAGGTCGCCTGCGTAGACGTAATCGATGATCTTGTCGGTGTCGAGATCGACGGGGGTCGTGTAGCCGATGCCGTTCGCACTCGGCCCGCTGCCCGCCGTGGCGGTGCTCAAGTAGTAGAACGTGACGGCGGGCGTACCGTTCGTCGTCATGGTCGGACCGAGCAGCATCACATAAATACCGGCATCGCCGGTCGAACTGCCGAAACCGTTGCCGAACACCGCACCCCAGACGCCGTTGTGAAATCGCCGCAGCACGGGAGTTCCGTAGGTGTTGCCGAGATTGAGCCCGCAGTTCGCCGCGCTCGTCGCCGCATTCGCGGATCCCGCGCAGACGAGCGTCGACGTGGTGGTGGTCGTCGTCGGACCCGTACCGGCGGCCGTGGTGGTCGTCGTCGTGCTCCATTCGCCGATCACGAGGTTGGCGGCCTTCGCCTCGCTGAACACCGCGTCGCCGGTCTGGGAAGTATCGGCGGGATTCGTGACGTCGAGCGCGAATATCGCGGCACCGCCGGGCCCCAAACCGCTCACGAGAATCGTGTGCCAGGCGTTGTTATAGAACACATCGTCGGTGCCGGGCGTCGCATCGACCTCGAATTGATGCCCATAGTTCGGACTGCTGTAGTCCAAGCTCGGCGTCGGCGTCTGAATCTGGTTCAAGACATACCCCGGCATGTAGGCGAGCAATTCTTCGCCGTCGTTGAGCGTGCCGACGAAGTTCGCGCCCGTTCCGGTCCCCTGGTATACGCCGTTCGCGAAATAGCCGGCCCGGAACCCATGCAGGAAGCCGTCGTTCGCTCCGGCATACACGACGTTGATGCGGCTCGCTTCCTGCGTCTTGTAGGCCGAATAGGCCTGGGCGCCGCTTTGGTTCTCCGGGATGCTGGTCGGGGCGATCGCTGCGCCGTCGTAATTGTCGCCCCAGACGTCGGCATAGACGTGCGACGGCGGTCCGACCCAGGTGGGACTCGAATCGATGATGTCGCCGAGGACGCTCGCGCGCGCGCGAAACAGTCCATTGCCGTTGGCGTTCAATTCCTGGCTGCGGTCGCCGCGAAAATAGGCTTCGCGCAGCGGCGAGGGCGTGATGCTGTTGTCGCCGGCGTCGAGGGCCGCCTTCTGGGCATTCGACAGGTTTGCCCACTCGAACGGTTGGCCGGCCGTGCCGCTCCAGGTCAGCATCGTGCGGCTCGCCGGGGTTTCGTAGGCCGGGGTCTGGCCGGTGCTCAAGCAGCTCGGCTGGCTGGTCAGGACGCAGGACGCATCCCAGTTCGCAAGCGCGCTGAAATAGACGTTGCCGTTGGCGTCGACGAGCAGCGAGTCGGCCGTGACCGAACCGGCCCAGGTATTCGGATTGTAGAACGAGAAATACACCTGCGAACCCTGGATCACGGGTGCCGATTGCTTTTGGTTGGTCGACGCCGAGCTCTGCGAGGCGACGGGCGGGCTCGCCTGAAAACACAAGAGCTCGTGGATGTTCGACGAGCCGCCGTCCGATCCCGCGAACCCGAAGCGCACGCTCGCGGGCAGCACGCCATTGTTCGTCGTGATTTGCCGGCCATCCAGGACGTGCACGTAGGCGCCGCCGGCGTAGCTGTAGGCGAAGCTCATGAGGCCGCCCGCCGTGATCGTGAGGTCGTAAGTGATCGGAACGCCGTATTGACTGGCGGTCGCGGGTGTTGAATTCAGGTTCGTCTGCGCGGTGTTGTAGCCGCGGAAATAACCTTGCTGGTTGTTCTTGTTGCCCCGCTCGTTCGCGATCTGAACCGGCAGATCGACGTATTGAATGTCGGCGAAATCCAGGATGGTCATTGGTTGGTTGTTCTGCATCACGGGCACCGCACCGTAGGGATTGCGATAATTCGTGCCGCCCACGTTCGTGAAATTGTTGTAAACGGGCTGCGTCGCGGCCGTGACCGCGGAAAAATCCCACACGATCCCGGACTGACAGGTCAGCTCGACGGCGGCGGCGGAGACGACCCCCAGCGTGCCGTCCGGAGTGGGATTGGCAAGCAGCGCGGGGTAATAGGCGCTGGTCACCGCGCTCGTGCTGAGGTAACGCCAGCCGACGAGCCCCGCGCCGCGCACGCCGATCCGGCCGCCGCCGAAACCCGGACCCGTGGTCGTGTTGTCGGCCGGATTGTTGAAATTGCCGTATTCGTCGATGCCGACGCCGATGTAGCCGCCGACCAGACCGTCGTAGCCCCGGATGGTGCCGTCGGGGCGGGTCGCCGGGTTGTAATTGATGTTCGAGCAGCTGTAGGACAAGCTGCCGCCGGTCGCGCCGAGATCCGCCGGGTAGGCGGCATCCTGCAGGAAGAAACTCATTCCGTCAGCGCCGTCGCCGCCGCCGCGGTCGCCGGAGTAGGTCTCCGTCGTGAATTGGACGTGGACGCCCTGGGTCGCGAGCGGAAACGCGAAGTTCGAGAGGATCGCGCCGCTCTCGTAATAGCCCGCTTGTTCACCGGCCACAAAGACCGTGGGCTCGTTCGTGAAGCGCAGCGCCCCGCCCACGTTGGGATCGTCCGGCAGAATGCCGCTGTTTCCGCCCACGAGCGGCTCCGGCACCGTGTCGAAGATGCCGATGCGCGGATCGTGTGTGTCGAACTTGATGTCGTAGTAGTTGCCGGGCTGACGCAGCGTCGCGCAGGAGGGAATCTGGCCCGGACTCGACATGCTGGTCGTGCTGCCCGCGGTCAGGCAGGCGCCGGCGAAGAAGAACCACGAATTCGTGTTGGTCGCGCCCGTGAAATCCTCCGACGCGAAGTTCTGCTGCGTGGCCGGCGTCGATTGCGCGTGCACGAGCGCGGGCATGGCGCCAAGGAACGTGATGAGGCCCAGCGCCATCGAGAGTTTGCAAATCATGGGTCGCTCGTTTTGAATTGGTCGGGCAAAGACTAGGTGCACGGGTCCACCTCCCCGACGTTGAAGTTCTTGCAAGGCACGACGATGAAGGTGCTCTCGACGACGGCCTTGGTCCCCTGCACGCTGCCGTAGCCGGCCGCGTCGATTTGGTAGACGGAGCCTTGCGAGACACCGTCCGGCGCCGTGCCGGCACCCAGGTAGGAGATGTAGTAGACCGGCAGATCGGTGTACTGGCCGTTCGCGCCGTTGCCGCCGGCGACGCCCGCCGTCTGCATTCCGGACGGCTGCCAGGTCACGCCGGCGGATACGTTGTTGATCTTCCACGGCAGATTGGTGACGCTTTGCGACCCGTTCGGCCCCGGATCGAAGGCCGCCGGCGCGGCATTCGAGCAGGCTTGGCTCAAGGGCGCGACGAGCAGCGCCGTGCAGTTGACGGCCGTCACGGAATTGTCGGCGAGCCACTGCTCGGCGTATTGCTCTGCGGCCTCGGCGGCGGCGAGCGCGATCTGCTTCTCGCGCGTGTTGCTCGCGATTTTCTCGTCGATGCCGAAGCTGCGGAACAGGCTCACGGCCATGATCGTGACGACGAGCAGCAGCAAGAGGCTCGCGATCAGCACCATGCCGCGCTGCGCGGCCGGCGGTGTCCCCGGTCGTATCATCGTCCTCTCCCAACGGGTCAATGGATTCCCGCTTTGTTCATGATCGCGATCGTCTGGGTCAGCGAGCATTTCACCGGCACCTTGGCCGCTGACGCGGGGCCGCAGGCCGGACTCAGCATGGTGTAGGTGATGCGCACGGAATACACCGAACTCCAGAGATTGTTGGCCGTCACCGCGCTTGCGGGCAGATAAGCGTCGATCGAAGTCGTGCCGGAATTCGGATTGCTCTGCACGCCGTAGGAGATGCTCAAGTTCTGCACGCCGCTTTGTCCGCCGCCCACCAAGACACTGAGCGCGGGGGTCGTGAAACCCGTTGCCGGCGGCGTGTAGGTCGTCGTAAAACAGTCGAGGTTGCCGGCTCCGTCGAGCTGAAACGTGCTGATGATGCCGACCGCGGCCGTCGACGCCTGTCCCGCGCAGTTGAGCACATTGTCGGTTCCCGAACTCTCGTAGCGCACGGTCACCGCGTCCCCGCCATTGGGTCCGGTAGCCCCGAGGATCGTCTGGCCCGCACTCATGGCGAGACCACCCGCGGTCATGTTGCTCGTGTTGTTCGCGGCGACGGCGCCGAATTCGGTGCGCGCGGTCTTGCCGCCGACGGGGCTCGGGAAATAGCCCGCCGCCTGGATCACGTCGCTCATGAGATTGATGGCGAGCCGCTCGTTGTCTTGGAGGAGCGTGAGGTTGTCCTCGATGCCGGTCGTGCGCTTCATCGCATTCGTGAGCGTGAGCAGCCCGCCGATCAGGAACAAGCCGATCGTGATCGCGATCATGAGCTCGAGCAGGCTGTAGCCGCGCGTGCGCATCTAAGGTTCGACGATGAGCGCATAGGTCGGCGCTTGTCCGGAGGTAAACGTGGCGCTGGCGCTCGCGATCCCCGTCTGCGCATTGCTCGCCGCCACGGCGTTTTCAATCCAGTCGAGCGTGATCTTACAAGTCACGGCGGGGTTGATGCCCGACGTCGGGTTCGGAAAGCAAAGGATCGTGGCCTTGTATCCGGGCAGCCAGGTACTCAAGTCCTGTCCCCAACGCGACACGTCGAGCGCCGCCACCTGGGCGGGACTGCAGCTCGTCGCGCCGACGTTGGTACAGTACGCCGGAACCGTCTGGGACAAGGTCGTGTTGTCGATCGCGAGCGGCGTCGAGCCGGTACCGCCCGAAATGTTGGTCGGGACCTGCACCGAGGGGTCCGAGATCCAAAAGGCGCGGTCCGCGTGCATCATGGCCGCGAGGCTCGCCGCCTCGAGCGCCGCAATGCTGCGGGTTCCGGCGACGTCCGTGCTCGCGAGCGCGAGCGATTCCATCTTCGCGAGGCCGAGCAGCCCGATGCCGCAGACCACCAAAGCCACGAGCACTTCCGTGAGGCTGAAGCCGGCTGCGCGCGAAAGCCGCGGGCCGCACGGTCTGCGCCTCAGCCGCACAGTCTGCGCCTCAGCCGCACGGTCTGCGTCTCAGGCACGGTCTGCGTCTCAGGTACATTTCGTGAATCCCGTGACGTTCGCGGCCGGTGTCTCCGTCGTGATCATGCCGATATTATTGATCGCGAGACAGCGCGTCCAATTGCTGTTCTTGGGGTTGGCATTGAGCGTCATGAGCGTCGGCGGGTTCGCCGCGGTGCCGGGGTTCGTGCCCGAGCCCAGGGTGGTGTAGCTCGTCGCGAAGCCTTCGCGATTGAAGGTCACCGCGACGACGGCCGTCGGCGTCGTGTCGGCGGCCGGGAACTTGTCGCCGCCGATGAACGGCATCTCGAGGCGCAGCAGACTCGTGAAGACCGGTGCAGTTTGATTGTTCGACGAATCCGAGAATACGATCCAGCCCGTGGACCAATCCCCGGGAGTGGCTGCCCCGGTTCCCGAGCAGGTTGCCGTGTTGCTCGTGACGTTGATCGTGGCCGCGCACACGGTCACCCAGGAGCCCTCTTTGATCGCCTCCGTGCGCGCATAGCGCATGTCGCCCAGGAGCGCGTTGACCTCGGAGGAGATCCGATTCGAGGCCGTCACGTAGCGGAAGCTCGGCACACCGATGGCCGCGAGGATCGCGATGACCAGCATCACGATCAGCAGTTCCATGAGGTTGAGGCCTGCCATCCGGCGCCGGGAAATCTGTCGTAGCATGGGCTGTCATCCTAAGTGAGGTAACTTGCTCGAAACTGACGATCCCGTGAATTGGCGGGAAAACACGCGGGCAGGCGCCTAATCGGCCGCCGCCGGGGGGAATATGACCGTCATCTTGCTGCCGCGCTGGTCGCGGCCCGCGTCGATGCTGAGCTTGCCATCATAGAGGGCGGCGATCTCCTCAACAATGGCCAATCCCAAGCCGCTGCCGTGACCGGGCGCATTCGGCAGGCGTACGAATCGGCGGCGCACGCGGGCGCGATCGGCCGGTGCAATGCCGGGCCCCGTATCCTCGACGCTCACGTACGCGTGACCCTCGGCGTAACCCGAACTCACCGTGACGCTGCCGCCCGCCGGTGTGTAGTTGAGCGCGTTGTCCACGAGATTGGAGATGAGGTCGTCGAGCAATGAGGGATCGGCGCGCAGCGTCGCTGCACTGAGTTCCGCGCCCAAGTCGATGTCGGCCTGCAGTGCCCGGTCGACGCAACGTGCGGTGACCTCGGCGGCTATGTCGGCGAGGTTGACCGTGTCGCGCTTGGCGGCGAGGTTCGCGGCCGGATCGGCCCGCGCGAGCGCGAGCAGCTGATTGGCCGAATGCGCGAGCTGTCGCACGCTCGCCTGCAGCTGGGCGAGGCGCTCGCGCACCGGCAGCGCCGCAGGGTCGCCGATCAAGAGGTCCAACTGTGCCAGCATGCCGGTGAGCGGCGTGCGCAGCTGATGGGCGGTGTTCGCGATGAACTGTTGTTGGGAGCGCGCGGAACTCGCGAGCAGCCGGAACAGTCGGTTCAAGGTTGCCGCGAGCGGCGCGATCTCGCGCGGCACGGAGGATTCGACGATGGGGCGCAAATCCTCGGGCGAACGCTCGGCGATCTCGTCGCGGAGCCTGCGCACCGGCCGCAGGCCGAGCTGAATGCCGATCCAGACCAGCACCAGCGTCACGTCGAGCTGTGCGAAATCCCAAAGGAGCGTGCTCAAGAACCCATAACGCGCAGCCTCGGTCGTCCCCAAATCGGCCGCGACGCTCAAGACGAGGGGGCCGTCCGGCGCGCCGACGCCGGTCGAATAGATGCGCCAGTTATGGCCGCCCTCGAGGGCGTTGACGTAGACCGGCTTTTCGGCCGCGTCGCGCAGGCCGGCCGGCAATGCCGGATCGCCCGCGAGCACCCGGCCGTCGGGTTCGCGCAGCGCATAGCGCAGCCCGCCGGCCGGCGCCGGGCGCGGCACGGGCGCCGCGGAGTATGCCGCGGCCGCATCCTTGAGACGGCGATCCACGCTCAAGACCTGGGGCGCCACGCTGTTGAAGTAGTGCACGAGTGCGCCCGCGAGCGCGAGCAGCGTGAGCGGCACGGCCAGCCAGACGACGAGCGTGCGACTGATCGAAGTCACGTTACGGCTTCGGCTCTTCGAGCCGGTAGCCCAGGCCGCGCAGGCTGCGGATCACGGCCGCATCGCCGAGCTTGGCGCGCAGGCGCGACACATGCACCTCGACCGCGTTCGCGGTGATCTCCTCCGCATCCGGCGTGAGCGCCTGCTGCAGGCGCTCCTTGGGCACGATCAAGCCGATGCGTCGCACCAAGCATTCGAGGACCAGCCATTCGCGCGCCGTGAGTTCCACGTCAGCCGCGTCGATGCAAAGCCGCCGGCCGGCAAGATCGACGCTGAGCCGTTGCAGCTTGACGCGGCCGTCCAGGGCGCCGCCGGCGCGGCGCACGAGCGCCCGGCAGCGCGCCGCGAGTTCGGCCGCCTCGAACGGCTTGCTGAGAAAATCGTCGGCGCCCAAGTCGAGCGCCTTGACCTTGTCGGCGAGCGTGCAACGCGCCGTGAGGATCAACGTCGGCAGTGTCTTGCCGGCGCTGCGCAGTCGCCGCACGAGCGACAGTCCGTCCGACCCCGGCAGGCCGACGTCGATGACCGCGAGATCGAAGTCCTCGGCGCCGATCGCGGCCAGTGCTTCCTCGGCGGTGCCCGCGCGCCGGACCGAAAAATGCGCCGCGCCGAGTCCGCGCGCGACGGCGTCGGCGACGAGATCGTCGTCCTCGACGAGCAGCAGGCGCATGCGTTGCCGGGCGTCAGGGCTCGGCGCCCGAGGCGCGTTCCGGGTCGGCGCCGGGTTCCGGCTCGCTGGCCGCAAACGCGCCGCGCCGGGGGGGTACGAGCGTGCGCAGCTTGGCTTCGTAGGCTTTGGCGAATGACTCGACGAACAAATGCGGAAATCCGTCGGGCGGCAGCTGCGCGAGGCCCGCGAACAGTTCCGCATAGAGATCCCAGTACTTGCTCTTGTTCTGGTTGCCGAACACGCCGCGCTTCACGCCGCGTTCGAATCGCTCCTCGAGTTCCTTCGGATCGAAGCGGCCGAGCAATTCCTCGAGCGCCGCGCGCAGCGCCGCGAGCGTTGCCGTATTCTGGGCCTTCAGGTCGCGGAAATTCTCGCGCATGCCCTCGACGGCGCCGGCGCGCGTCGACAGGGTCGAGAGCAGCCGCGTGAGCGTTTCGTCGACGCCCTGGGCGAACGTCCAGGCCGCCTCCGGCGCATCCGCGGACGGAATGGCCAGGCGGAAACGGTTGCGAAATTCGTTGCGGCTTTGATGCAGTTCCATGAGCCCGAGGACCGACTCGCGCAGCAGTTGCCCGGCGGTCTGCAAGGCTTGCGCACGCGCGTCCGGCGGCAGTGAACGCGGGTCGATGCCGGCGCCGCGGCAGAAGGCGTTGAGACCGGCGTCGATGTCGCCGTCGTGGAACATCGAGGGCGCGCTGCGGGCCGCGGCCGCCGCGCCGCGCTCGACGTTGAGCGGACGCGTGAGCATATGCCACGGCGTGCCGCCGGCGTCGCCCTCCGCTTCGACCGACTGGCCGTAGGCGTTACGCGCGAGCACGCCGACGTCCCGGTCGAGACTGATGGATGGATCGAGCAATTCCGACAAATCGAGGTCGGCACCGATGTCGTTGGCGGTCGATTTGCGCACCGCCGACGACGGCGAGCCGCCGTCGTAGGCGACGATCGCGCTTCGCTCAGGCGGGAAATCATTGCCCGCGTCGATGCTGATCAGCAATTCATATTCGCCGAGCCGCACCCGGTCGCCGTCCTGCATCGCATAATCGTGGAACTTGCCGAGCGGCACTTGGGCGCCGTTCACGAACGTGCCGTTCGAGCTCGTGTCGACGAGGTACCAATCGCCCGCACGGAACTCCACGCGCGCGTGTTTGCTCGACAAATACCGTTCCGGGTCGGGTAGAATCCAATCCACGTCGATCGCCCGACCGATGATGCCCCCATGAACTCCGAAGACCTTGGTCGCCTTGTCGCCGAGCAGGGCCGCGTGTTGGCTGACGACAGTTAAGCGCAAGGCCATTGTTTACTCCGTCCGCCGGCTCTCAGGGTTTTGTGCCGAGAGCCCGTATAATGTGAAACAGTAACAATGTCGGGAGCCTCCCAAATGGCCGCGAGTCACATTTTCAAGGTCATGTTCGTCAATCAGGGCAAGGTCTACGAAATTTATGCCCGGAAAGTGAGCCATGGCGGCCTCTTTGGTTTCATCGAGGTCGAAGAACTCGTCTTCGGAGAGCGCTCGACGGTAGTCGTCGACCCCGCGGAAGAGAAGATAAAGGCCGAATTTAACGATGTAAAGCGCACTTACCTGCCGATGCATTCGGTGCTGCGGATCGACGAGGTCAAGAAGCAAGGTGTCAGCAAGATCGTCGCCCTCGAAGGCTCCAACGTTGCCCAGTTTCCGGTGCCGATCTATACGCCGGGCGGGGATTCGAACGCCCGCAAGTGAGCGCCACCGCGGGTTCGCCGGTGTTTAGCCGCTTAGGCAGCGCGGCCTTGTCGGAATTTCGGCTCGACAAGCTGCAGGGCCGCTTGCGCGCAGCGGACGCGCGGGTGGTCCGAGTCAGGGCGCGATTCGTGCATTTCGTCACCGTTTCCGCGCCCCTCGATGCTGCGGCGCTTGCGCTGCTCGACCGGCTGTTGACTTATGGCCCGCAGTCCGAGTCCGGTGACCGGGAGCCGGGCGCTCCGACCGGTGCACCCCCTTACGAATTGACCGTGACCCCGCGCTTGGGAACGCTCTCACCGTGGTCCAGCAAGGCGACCGACATCACCCACGTTTGCGGGCTCGGCAGCGTCCGGCGCGTCGAGCGCGGCACGGTGTATTTCATCGAGGCGAGCGCGCCTTTGAGCGCGGCCGACCTCGACGCCTTGGGCGCGTCGCTGCACGACCGCATGACCGAATCCGTCTGGCCGCAGATCCCGACGCCTGAAGTCCTGTTCGCCGCCACCCGGGCCCGGCCGCTGCGGATCGTGCCGCTCGCCACGGAGGGGCGCGGCGCGCTCGAGCGCGCCAATCGGGACTGGGGCCTCGCGCTTTCGGACCAGGAGATCGCTTACCTCGTGGCCGCGTTCGCGGCCGAATCCCGCGATCCCTCCGACGCGGAACTCATGATGTTCGCGCAGGCCAATTCCGAGCATTGCCGCCACAAGATCTTCAATGCGGCCTTTCGCGTCGACGGCGTGCCGATGCCGCAGACGCTGTTCGACATGATCCGCGAGACCTATCGCCGCAATGCCACCGGAATCCTCTCCGCCTATCGGGACAATGCCGCCGTCATCGAGGGACCCGTGGCGAGGCGGTTCTTCCCCGATCCAGCCACCGGACGCTACGGCGCGAGCCTCGAACCGGTCGACATCCTCATGAAGGTCGAGACGCACAACCATCCGACCGCGATCGCACCGTTCGCAGGCGCCGCGACCGGTTCGGGCGGCGAGATCCGCGACGAGGGGGCCACCGGCCGGGGTGCCAAGCCCAAGGCGGGACTGTGCGGGTTCTCGGTCTCGAATCTGCACATTCCGGGCATGCCTCAGCCCTGGGAGGCGCCGCTTTGCAAACCGGACCGCATTGCATCGGCGCTCGAGATCATGCTCGCGGGTCCGATCGGCGCCGCCGCGTTCAACAACGAGTTCGGCCGGCCCAACATTTGCGGCTACTTTCGCGTGTTCGAGCAACCGGAGGAATCGGGGCGGCCGGACGGCTTGCGCCGCAGGCGCGGCTATCACAAGCCGATCATGATCGCCGGCGGCTTGGGCAACGTGCGCAGGGGGGATGTCGCGAAGGCGGACGTCACGGTCGGCGCCCAACTCATCGTCCTCGGGGGACCTGCGATGTTGATCGGTCTCGGCGGCGGTGCCGCGTCCTCGGTCGGCAGCGGGCAAAGCTCTTCCGACCTCGATTTCGCCTCGGTGCAGCGCGGCAATCCAGAGATGCAGCGCCGTGCGCAGGAAGTCATCGACCGATGTTGGGAAATGGGCGAGCGCAATCCGATCTTATTGATCCACGACGTCGGCGCCGGCGGCTTGTCGAATGCCCTGCCTGAGGCCATCGCCCACAGTGCGCGCGGCGGCCGCATCGATTTGCGGGCCGTGCCGTCCGCCGAACCCGAACTCTCGCCGATGGAGCTCTGGTGCAACGAGGCGCAAGAGCGCTACGTGCTCGTCCTCGAGCGCGAGCGCGTCGACGAGTTTGCCGTCCTGTGCGCGCGGGAGCGTTGTCCCTACGCCGTCGTCGGCGAGATCACCGCCGACGGAATTCTGCGCGTCCTCGATCCCCAGTTGGGTGGCGCTCCCGTCGTGATGCCGATCGACGTGCTCTTCGGCAAGGCCCCGCGTATGACCCGCGACGTGCGCTCCATCGTCAAGGCTGCCGCGCCGCTCGCGACCCAAGGCGTCTCGGTTGCGGAGTCGCTCGAGCGGCTGCTGCGCCTGCCGACGGTCGCCGACAAGTCGTTTCTGATCACGATCGGCGACCGCACGGTCGGCGGACTGATCGCCCGCGACCAACTGGTCGGTCCCTGGCAGACCGCGGTCGCCGATGTCGGTGTGAGCTTGAGCGACTATACGGCGTACAGCGGCGAGGCCATGGCCATGGGCGAGCGCGCGCCCGTGGCGCTGCTCGATGCGCCCGCCTCGGGTCGCCTCGCGGTGGCCGAGGCAATCACCAATTTGCTTGCCGCCGACGTGCGGCGTCTCGAGGATGTGCGGCTCTCGGCGAATTGGATGGCCGCCTGCGGGGAGCCCGGTGAGGATGCGGACCTGTATGCGACGGTGCGCGCGGTGGGCGTCGAACTCTGCGCCGCCGTCGGGATCACCATTCCGGTCGGCAAGGACTCGCTGTCGATGCGCACGGCGTGGAGCGATGCCGACGGCGCGCATTCGGTGGTCGCGCCGGTCTCGCTGATCGTGTCCGCCTTTGCGCCGGTCGCGGACGCGCGGCGCACGCTCACGCCGGAACTCGATTTGCGCGGGGCCTCGGAACTCCTGCTCATCGATCTCGGCCGCGGCCAGGACCGCTTGGGCGGCTCCTGCTGGGCTCAGGTTTTCGGCAGAGCGGGCGGTGAGCCCGCCGATCTCGATGCGCCCGAGTTGCTCACGGCGTACTTCGCGGCGGTCGTCGAACTCAAGGACCGCGGGTTGCTGCTCGCCTACCATGACCGCTCCGACGGCGGCTTGGTTGTAGCCCTCCTCGAGATGGCATTCGCTTCGCACTGCGGCCTCGAGATCGACCTCGGCGCCGTCCCCGATCCCATCGCCTGCGCATTTGCCGAAGAACTCGGCGCCGTGGCGCAGGTTCCCGCGCATCGGCTCGCCGAGGCCGGCGAAGTCCTGGCGCGCCACGGCTTGGGTGGGGCATGGCGGCGGGTCGCGACGCCTGAGCCGGGTTCGGGTGTTCGCGTCAGCGCGAACGGGCGACTGCTCTATGCCGGGTCGCGCATCGAGTTGCACCGCGCCTGGAGCGAAGTGTCGTTTCGCATGCAGTCGCTGCGCGACAACCCGGCCTGCGCCCGGCAGGAATACGACGCCCTGCTCGACGCGGACGATCCGGGTCTGCATGTTCGCTTGAGCTTCCGGCCCGATGCCGACGTCGCGGCACCGTTCATTGCCGCGGGTGCCCGGCCGGCGCTGGCCGTGCTGCGCGAACAGGGCGTGAACAGCCAAACGGAGATGGCCGCCGTCTTCACGAAAGCCGGTTTCGACGCCTACGACGTGCACATGACCGACATCCTTTCGGGCAGGCAGAGCCTCGAGCGTTTTCAGGGTCTCGTGGCCTGCGGTGGATTTTCCTACGGGGACGTGCTCGGGGCGGGGGAGGGCTGGGCGAAGTCCATTCTATTCAACGCGCGCGCGCGCGACGAGTTCGCGGCATTCTTTGCGCGGCCCGAGACCTTCACGCTCGGCGTTTGCAATGGCTGCCAGATGCTCGCCGCGCTGCAGGAACTCGTGCCCGGCAGCGAGGGCTGGCCGCGTTTCGTACGCAATCGCTCGGAACAGTACGAAGCGCGCCTCACACTCGTGCGCGTACCCGCATCGCGCTCGGTGTTGTTCGCCGGGATGTCCGATTCGATCCTGCCGATCGCCGTTGCGCACGGCGAGGGTCATGCCGAATTTCCGGCGGCTGCCGGAGTGCATCGCCTGCAGGAGGGCGGCATGGTGAGTCTGCAGTTCGCCGATCGCCGCGATCGGGTCACCGAACGCTATCCGGAGAATCCGAACGGCTCGCCCGCAGGCCTTGCCGGGATCTGCAATGCCGACGGTCGCGTGACCGCGCTCATGCCGCATCCCGAGCGCGTGTTTCGCACGGTGCAAAACTCCTGGGCGCCGCGCGATTGGGGTGAGGATGGCGGCTGGACGCGCCTGTTTCGCAATGCACGGGTGTTCGTGGGGTAGCTCGCGCGCAGCCGGCCCTCAACCCGCGAGGGGTTTGTACCGAAGGCGATGCGGCTGGGCTGCATCCTCGCCGCGCCGGCGCTTGAGATCCTCGATGTATTCCTGGTAGTTGCCCTCGAACCAAGCCACCTGAGAGTCGCCTTCGAAGGCGAGGATGTGGGTCGCGATGCGATCGAGAAACCAGCGGTCGTGGGAGATCACCACGGCGCAGCCCGGAAATGCGACGAGCGCCTCTTCGAGGGCGCGCAGGGTTTCGATGTCGAGGTCGTTCGTGGGTTCGTCGAGCAAGAGGACGTTGCCGCCGGATTTCAGGACTTTCGCGAGATGGACACGATTGCGTTCTCCGCCCGAGAGATCGCCGATCACCTGCTGCTGCTGGACGCCCTTGAAGTTGAAGCGTCCGACGTAGCCGCGTGACGACGTCTCGTAGTTTCCGACCTTGATGAGGTCGAGTCCCCCAGAGATTTCCTGCCACACGGTGTTCTTGTCGCCCAGCGACTGGCGCGATTGGTCGACGTAGGCGAGTTTCACGGTCGGGCCCATGCGGATCTCCCCCCCGTCGGGCGCTTCGAGTCCGGCGAGCATGCGGAACAGGGTCGTCTTGCCGGCGCCGTTCGGTCCGATGATGCCGACGATGCCGCCCGCGGGCAGGCTGAAACTCAGCGAATCGATGAGCAGCCGATCACCGAACCCCTTGCGCACGCCCTGGCATTCGATGACGAGGTCGCCGAGGCGCTCGCCGGGCGGAATGTAGATCTCGTTCGTCTCGTTGCGCTTCTGGAACTCCTGCGAGGAGAGTTCTTCATAGCGCTGCAGGCGGGCTTTGGATTTCGCCTGGCGCGCCTTCGGATTGGTGCGCACCCACTCGAGTTCGCGCTTGATCGTCTTCGCGAGCGCGTCCTGCTGGCGATTTTCCTGGGCCAGCC
>Ga0302320_10015189_pt1 | contig 15845 bp, 16 predicted proteins | sample Bog_T0_3_FD_202130 | JGI IMG/M metagenome (GOLD analysis project Ga0302320, IMG submission 202130) | Peat permafrost microbial communities from Stordalen Mire near Abisko, Sweden - Bog_T0_3 | ecosystem: Environmental > Terrestrial > Soil > Wetlands > Peat | place: Sweden: Abisko, Stordalen Mire... | reverse complement strand
CTCGGCGTGGATATCGTTGTTCCCGATATCACCTACCTCATTGAAAACAAGCAGCACGTCCGCGCCATCATCCTCACCCATGGCCACGAAGACCACATCGGCGGACTGCCCTGGATCCTCAGCGAGCTCAAAGTCCCGGTCTACGCCACTGAATTCACCCTGGCCTATGTCGAAGGCAAGCTTGAAGAGCATCACCTGCTCGACGAAACTACCCTCATCGAGATCGAGCCTCGCCACAAATTCACCCTCGGGCCCTTCACCATCGAGCCCATTCGCGTTACCCACTCGCTGGTCGATTGCGTAGCCCTGGCCATTGAAACTCCCGTCGGCGTAGTCATCCACACCGGCGACTTCAAAATCGATCTCTCGCCCATCGACGGCCACGCCTTCGATCTGCACACCTTCGCCGAGTACGGCAAGCGCGGCGTGCTGGCCCTGCTTCAGGACTCAACAAATGTCGAGCGCTCCGGCTACACGCCCAGCGAACGCGCCGTCATTCCACGCCTCGACGAAGTTTTTTCGCAAGCGAAAAAGAAGCTCTTCTTCACCTGCTTCTCGTCCTCCATCTATCGCATCCGCATCGCTCTCGACCTCGCCAAGAAGCACAACCGCAAGGTCGCTATCGTCGGCCGCTCCATGATGGAGAGCACTGAGATAGCGCAGGACCTCGGCTACATCGAAATTCCTCAGGGACTCGTCATCAACCCCGGCCAAATGCGCGACTACGCACCCGAGCACCTGATGATCCTCATCAGCGGCACGCAGGGTGAACCCATGTCCGCGCTCAGCCGCGCCGCCGTCGACAATCATCGCCACGCCCACATCGACGCCGGCGACACCATCGTCCTCAGCTCACGCATCATTCCCGGCAACGAGAAAAGCATCTTCCGCGTCATCGACCATCTCTATCGCCGCGACGCTCACGTCATTGCCGACGACGGATCTAACGGCCTCATCCACGTCAGCGGCCACGGCGCGCAGGAAGAGCAGCGACTGCTCATCAACCTAGTTCGCCCCAAGTACTTCATCCCCGTTCACGGCGACTACCGCAACCTCGTCCGCCACGCCGGCCTTGCCATGGAAACCGGCGCCGTCGAGCACGCCATCGTGATTGAAGACGGAGATGTTCTCGAACTCGACAAGACCAACGCCCGCAAGGCGGACAAAGTCCATGCAGGGCGCATCCTCATCGACTCCGGCTCCAGCATTGATGTTGTAGAAGACCTTGTCATCAAAGACCGCCGCATTCTGTCCGAAGACGGCATCGTCCTCGCCGTCCTCGCCATCAACAAGCGCACCGGCAAGGTCGAGCAGCAGCCTGAAGTCATCATGCGCGGTTTCGGCGGATCAGATATCACGGAGCAAGCCAAAGAGCTCGTCTTGAAGACCCTCGACGGCCTGAGCGTCGAGCAGAAGTCCGACTACGGCATGGTCAAAGACAAAGTCCGCAGCGAATTGAAACGGTTGATCCAGAAAACCACCGGCCGCCGCCCCATGATCATGCCAGTGATCCTCGAAATCTGACGATTAGACAGGAGTCAACTCAACTCGATAAAAGGAGAGGCCCGCTCAGTTCTAACGAGCGGGTTTTCCTTTTGTGCGATAGTAGGTTGGGGGTCTCGATGGCGAAGGCATTTTCTTGGACCTGTCCCTATTGCAATCAGGTCGCTACGATAACAGACAGCAACAGGAGCTATGCATCCCACAAATTTTCAAACGAGAACAGGGACGGGGGCCTAGCCATTTGGACATCTGTTATCGTCTGCCCTAATCAAAGTTGCCGTGAATACAAGATTATTGCCCAGCTTTATAAGACTCGGATTAGCGGCGGAGCGCTAGAACTCTATGGCGATCCCATCGATGGCTGGGAACTGAAGCCGAGGTCGGCAGCCAAACCATTTCCTTCCTATATCCCGCAGCCTATCCTCGACGACTACCATGAGGCTTGCCTCATCGCGAACGATAGCCCGAAGGCATCCGCAACTCTTTCGCGTCGATGCTTGCAGGGAATGATTCGGGATTTTTGGAAGATATCAAAGCCAAAGCTCGTGAACGAAATTAAGGATCTCGAAGGCAAGATCGATTCGACCACTTGGAAGGCAATCGATAGCGTTAGGAGTGTCGGCAATATTGGGGCTCATATGGAAGCGGATATCAATCTGATCGTTGACGTCGACCCGGGAGAGGCAAACTTATTGATCGGCCTGATCGAATTCTTATTAAAGGACTGGTATGTCGCTCGTCATGACCGCGAAGAACACATGCAAAAGGTAATTGATCTGGCAAAACTGAAGGCTGACGCGAAGAAAGCCCCACCGGCCACCCCCTAACAGGCCGCCGCCCCATGGTCATGCCGGTAATTTTGGAGATTTAGCGGCGACCCAGGCATTCGAGCGGCCCAGCACGGGCTCCCACACAATCAGATTCAGGCTGTCGATGGTCGGCAGCCCGAACTCACCTGATTCTTCCTTAATTTGCCCGTCCATGGAATAGACCTCAAGCAAAGTCAGCTTCCCTTCACGCTGGAATAACAGAACTCCAACCAGTTCACCCCGCGCGGTTTTCCCATCAAAGTCGCCGACGACCGTATCGCCTCGATCCAGACCCAGCGGCGCGTCCTCCGCGATCTCAAAGTTGAGGGACGGACATCCGCAGGGACACCACCGGCACGCACGGATTCCTTCAATCTGAGGACGATACGTTCGAAGATCATCCGAACCATGCTCGAACATCCATTCAAGCAGTTCGAGTTCTTCAGGTTTGAGCTGCCGAAGTGGTTCCGTCTTATCCATAGGTGAAATCCACTCCTTACTTTAGCCAAACCGGACCGGCGGCTCACCTTTTGACCCAAGTATCCAATTGTGCCACCATGCTACACATGCGTTGCGCACACATTGTCGCCGCTACCATTGCACTCGGTGCATGCACGACCACGGCCCATGCGCAAGCGACGGCCACGCTGACTGTGATCGTCCAGGATGTATCCGGAGTTCGCATTTCAGGTGCTCGAATCACAGCCACGAACGAAGCATCAGGCAAGCGCTTCGATACCACCGCCGACGCAACCGGAGAGGCCGTCGTCCAGTTGGCCCCAGGAAGCTACGATCTGAAAGTTCAGGCGATGGGATTCATCTCGTGGGCAGCAAGAAACGCTGACGTGAGCGCGGAGACGAAGAGAACAGTCACCTTGAACATCGGGGGGGTATGCTCCCCATGTCTCGTCATTGTCGAGCCTCCCGACATCCCGCTGGAGTACCAAACACCGGCGGCAGAAATCCCCTTGATAACCATGCAACAACTCGCCGCACCGGCAAAGCCGCTCCCCCGCAGATCCCATTGGTTTTAAGCCAAATTCTACAAATTTCTCTTCATGAGTAACACGCGAGAGATTCAAATTCATCCAATCGCAATCACCAACCAGCCCACCCATCCAACTTTTGACATTCCAATCCTGCCCATTCCCGTCTAACCTCCAAGTATGCTAGCCTTGCGTCACTTTCCTCGAACGCGATCCCCGCGCCCCAAGAGGGCAATTTCGCGTTAATTCAGACAGATCCACCACCCGGGAGGTTTCATGGCGACCTTGAAAATCCCCTACGGGGTCCATCTCAAATCACACCTTTTCGTCCTCATGGCGGCAACCCTTGCCCTGCTCACATGCCCCACGGTCTCATCGCAATCTCTAAAACTTTCCGCAACCGACACTCCCGTCATCTCCACACCACTCCCTCCCGATAGCTCCAGTTCCTCAGCTTTGCTCGCATCGAATGATAGCTCCTCTGATCCCGCCATCTTTCTGCCCGCATCCCCCGAACCGGCAGCCGCCGACGGCCGCGAGAAATTCAACGTTGTGCCTTCCGTTACCGCCTATCAGCGCCCCTTCTCCCGCATCGGCATCGGTGCAAACGTCAATCCGCTCGGCATCGGCATCAACACCACGGTCATCCTCAACCACCTATACGACGCCCGTTTCATGGGGAATTTCTTCAACTACAACAGTGGCCATTTCGAGATCGAAGGATTCAACGCCAATGCGGATCTTCACCTGCAATCCGTGGCCGCTGCCATCGATTGGTATCCCTTCGCCAGCGTCTGGCGCATCAGTCCCGGCGTGCTCTTGATGAATGGCAACCAGCTATCCGTCACCACAAACATCGTTCCCGGAACCAGCTTCACCCTCAACAACCAGACCTTTTATTCAGCCAGTGCGAATCCACTCACAGGCGCAACGCCCCTCGCCGCCTCCGGAGTCCTCGGCCTTCACACCAACAGTCCCGCCTTCACCATCTCCGGCGGCTTCGGCAAATTCATTCCCCGCTCCAACCGCCATTGGTCCTTCCCCTCGGAATTCGGTGTCGCCTTCACCGGCGCACCCACGGCCAACGTGAACGTTTCTGGATGGGCCTGCCTCGATGCCGCCCAAACCCGATGCAGCAACGTCGGCGACCCTGCCAACCCCATTGCAATCGAGTTCAACAATGCCGTGCAGTCTTCGCTCACCAAGTGGAGAAAAGACCTGGCGCTGGTAAAGGTCTATCCGCTCTTCTCCTACAGCGTGGTCTACAGCTTCAACATCCGCCACTAGACCCGCGCGCATGAGGATGGAAGCAACATGCGACTGTTACAACCTCAACCATCCGCCCTCACGACCATGAAACTCGCATTCGCCGCCGCCACCGAATCCGACGCTCCGGAACTCGCAGCCCTCCATAGCGTCGTCTCCGAAGACCTTACCGCTCGCCACGGTCACGGCTTCTGGTCGTCACCCACCACTGAGCGCGCCATCGTCGTCAACATGCGCAATCCCAAATTCTCCCGAACTCTCATCGCCCGCATCGGCAACAGCATCGTAGGAACCTTCCGCCTCCACACCAAGAAGCCGTGGGCCATTGACACCGCATATTTCACCCCGGCCAAGCGTCCCCTCTACCTAACCGGCATGGCCGTCCATCCCACCCGCCAGCGCAGTGGCCTCGGTCGTCTCCTGCTCAACGAAGCCGAAGCCCTCGCCCGCGTCCCAGTCTCCCGCTCCTGGGAACTGGCAAATCCCGCCGACGCCATCCGCCTCGACGCCTTCGATGCCCCCGCCGGAGCGGGCCCCTTCTACGCAAAATGCGGATACCGCGAACTCGCCCACGTCGCCTACAGAAACAACCCGCTAATCTATTTCGAGCGCATCCTGATCCCGTAGTCCCTATTCCCTCAGTCCCTATTCCCTAGTCCCTATTCCCTATTCCCTGTTCCCTGTTCCCTGCAATTACAATCCCCCCATGCGCCGCCTCTTGCTGTTCCTCGCCCTGGCCGCTGCCCCGGCAGCCCCATCCCTTCACGCCCAGTCAAGCGCTCCCCCACCCACAGCGCCCATCACCTGCCCCCCCACGGCCACAGCGGACCAGCTAATCGCCGCAATCGACACCGCCATCAGCGGCCCTGCCGACAAAGACCGCACCTGCTTCCGCGCACTTTTCACGCCCGATGCCCGCCTTATCCCCATCCGCGTCGCCGCCGACGGCACCGCCACCACTCGCATCCTCACCGTTCAGGACTGGATTGACGCCGTCTCCAAGCGCGGCAGCCAGGTCTTCTACGAAAAGCAGCTCAAGGTCCGCACCGAATCCTGGGCGCACCTCGCCCATCTGTGGAGCACCTACGAAACCCGCACCACCGCAGACGGAAAGCCTTCCGACGGCAAAGTCCCCGAAGGCAAACCAATGGACCGCGGCATCAACAGCATCCAGGCCGTCTACGATGGCAAGCAGTGGCACATCCAGGAAATCGTCTGGCAAGCCGAAACCCCCACCGATCCGGTGCCCGGCAAGTACCTTCCTTAAGTTCCGGCTAGCGGGTTCAACACGAATACTGATGCTTTCGGACTTCAACCGATCAATGCGCCTTACAAAGGTTTAAACCCAATTCCGGCACGCTTGAGACTTTTCAATTGCGCATTGGTCGCGCAAGCCAGAAGGCAGTCCTGCCCACCTGTGTCGTAATAGAGAAACTTCTTGTCGGGATCGGATTGAGCAAGCATTTTCACGAAATGGCCGAACACCGATGTGTCGACCCAGTCGTCGTTGACCTTGCAATCTATGTGCCTGAACTTGCCTTGAAAGCCAAATTCCAGCCACGCAATTCCCTCTTCAATGTCGACATGGTCGCGAATGTCTTTAATTGGCAACGATCCCTGCGCAAGGTTCTTCATCTGCTCCGCGATTCTGACATAGGCTCCATCGTCTTCAATGCACTCGGTATCGAAATGCCACATGTTGGCGCAATGTCTCCTCCACGGCGGTTGCTCTTCCGTCATTCCCAGTCCAACCAGAACCATGTCGAATCCTGGCTCCTCGAACTCTTCTCGACTCCAGGACGTAAGCAGATCCTCCGCCTTGAAAGGTTCCTCTAATCGAAACCCGAAACGAGCCAGGAATTCGAGTTTAGCCTCGAGTGTTCCCTTGAATGGAGCTTTCCCGGATCTAAAGCTAAAAGGCCAGGACATTGTTAACCTCACGCCTCGATAAGATAATCACATCATGCCAGATGAGCTTGTCAGTTTAACCGATATCCGCGCCGCCGCCGCCCGCATCGCCAACATCGCCGTCCGCACGCCGCTCATCCGCGCCCAGTTCCCGGGCCTCTCCGGCCACGGCCAGCGGCGAGAAATCTATCTCAAAGCCGAATCCCTCCAGCCCATCGGCGCCTTCAAAATCCGCGGCGCCGCCAACAAAATCCTCCAGCTCACGCCCGATGAAATCGCCCGCGGCGTCATCACCTACTCCAGCGGCAATCACGCCCAGGGCGTAGCCTATGCCGCCCGTGAAGTCGGAGCTAAGGCAGTCATCGTCATGCCCACCAACGCTCCCGCCATCAAGCGCGCCGCCACCCTCGCCATGGGAGCGGAAATCATCGAAGTCGGCCCCGCATCCAGCGACCGCCTCGCTAAATCCGATGAGCTCGTGCGCCAACACGGCTACATCGTCATCCCGCCCTACGACGACGACCAGATCATCGCCGGCCAGGCCACCTGCGGCCTTGAAATCATCGAGTCTCTCCCTGCCGTCGACCTCGTCTTAGCCCCCGTATCCGGTGGCGGCCTGCTCAGCGGCATCGCCACAGCCGTCAAGCAACTCAGCCCTCAAACCCGCGTCTACGGCGTCGAGCCCGAGCTTGCCGCCGACACCGCCGAATCCTTTCGCACCGGTGGGATCGTCACCTGGGGCGCAGAGCTAACATCCCGCACCATCGCCGATGGCCTCCGCACCCAATCCGTTGGCGTTCGCAACTTCGCCCACATCCAGACCTACGTCGACGGCATCATCACCGTCACTGAAGCGGAAATCCGCGCCGCCATGCGCGCCATCGTAGCCGCCACCCACCTCGTTCCTGAGCCCAGCGGCGCAGTAGCCACAGCCGCTCTTCTCTTCCACGCCAACAAGCTGCCGCCCTACACAACCGCGGTCGCGGTAGTCAGCGGCGGCAACGTAGACCCCGCCCAACTAGCCCAAATCCTCACCGGAGATGCAAGCTAAGATGACTCCATCGCCCCATCCCGGCTATCCGTTTTCTCCCTCGCAACACGACTATCCGTTGCCATCGTTAAACGGAATCATTCTCACCTTGTAGTAAACCGACGGCAGATACTTCGCCCCCATGTTCCCCAGCAGGCAATGCAATCCATCAAGGTCAAGGTTCGCGAACTCGAATTGCAGCTTGTCGATCCTTCCATCCAGGGTCGGCAGAATATCGCGCGTGAACACAGGATTCTGCTGAAAGAAGGCGATCGTCCGCGAAATTACCCCCAGCCCTTCCGGGTAATTTCGACCCTCATAGTTGGCATAGAACAGCACAAAAAGATCGATATAGAGCGGCGGCGGCACCACCTTCATCGCCTCGCCCCCAGCAGCAGGCACTGCACGCTGATAGGTGGAAATCATCTCCTCGCGCTGAATGTTGGCCAGGCACATCACAACCTTGTTCTGCGCATCCGGAAAGGGCTCTCCGTTCAGATCCACAATGTTCGACAGAATCACGGCGTCCTCGTGCCTCGGATCCTCCACCAACAGCCTGTCGTTCAGTTTCCCGCGAATCAACTCCAGTGTCGTTTGAATCATTGCCATCGCATCGAATCCTCTCCTACTTTTTCCAGTGTGTCAGGGAACCACCAGCCACCGCATAAATTTCGTTGTCCGGTGCGGAAGTCCCTCGCAACTTGGAGCGGGTGCCCCCGGTCCCTAGCACTTGGGGACCGGGGAAAGTACGAAGCACGATCCCGCCCCGCCGCAGGTCGCGTCTATTCAACTATGATTCTTCCTGTGATGAAACTCCCCCTACGCATTTCCGTCGCAACAATGCTCTGTGCTCTCGCGCTCGGCAGCCTCGCGCAAAAAAAGCCCCAGCAGCAGGAGAAGCCCCTGGCCGGCCCGCGCGCCACAGCCCTCCGCATCACCGTCCTCTACGTCGCACCAGACACCAGCTCGCAAAAAGTCGACCGCATCCAGATCGGCCGCGAAATGGTGGTCGCCGAAAAGAACGGCCCCTGGCTCCGCGTCTACGCCAACACCGACATTGAAGAAATGCAAACTAAAGACGCGCCCATGTTCGACGCCCATGACATCCCGCCCCCCGTCTCCGGCTGGATGGAATCCAAGGGCATCCTCATCGAGAGCACCCCCAACGGCGACCAGGTCCTCTTCGGCGAAGCCGCCAATCAGGAAGCGCTCGCCAATGACCCCCGCGGCCCCGCCAACGCCGCGCAAAGCGCCCGCCTGCTCTACCGCCGCCTCACAGAAATGTTTCCCAAGTCCCCGCTCGTTCCCACCGCCGCCTGGCGCTCAGCCGACATCGAATGGCAAATCGAGAAGGCCGACGTCTCAACCCGTCCCTCCGCCAAAGAGCGCGACCCCGACATGCGCGAACAGTTAGATGAAGACGAGCTCAAGAAGATCGTCAAGTACTATCCCCACACCCGCGAAGCGGACCTCGCCGCCTTCGAACTCCTTGACAACAAGCTCTGCGGCGACTGGCAAGGCCAGCCCAAATGCCCCATCCGCGAATCCGCGCTCTACGAGAAATTTGCCGCCGAATTCCCCGACGGACCCCGCACCGCACAGGCCCTCTACCTCGCCGTCTATCGCCACGCCGTCCTCACTGACATGTATGCGGCTGACGGCAGCGACAAAAAGTCCGAAGAGGCCCACAACCACGCCAAAGACATCCTCAAGCACCTGACTGACAAGTTTCCGCAGTCCGACTACACCGCACGAGCCGCCGCAATTGTGTTCAAGTTGGATTCAGGCGTTCCCGTCTATGGCATCGACCGCGAGTAAGCATGCGGCATCCCGAGCCGGGGAGATCTCTCAAACCTGCCCGAACCCACAGTCATTTGGCCCAATATTATTTGGCCCAATATTCAATGGTGCGTGAATCCGTTTCATAGAGTGTGCGCTCCGGCAGTTCGGGCGAAATCACCGACACGCGCCGGGATGTCCAGTTGTGAGCTGTGTCCACTTGGTATTCCATGTAGGCCGCAAATCGCAACTCGCCTTTCGCGTTCCTCCACTCAGCGCTCGTCACATTGCGCTCATCGCCATTCAGATATTCATAGTGAACACTGGACCGGTCGCAAGTGCGATCGTTGTGGCATTGGAAGTTGACTACGTCGCCCTTGTCCTTTTTTTCAGTGAAGCTGTCTCCATACTGACCCTGTGTATCCGATGGTTCCCAGAATGAAATCACCTTTCCATGCTGGAACGTCCACTTCAGGTTCACCGCACCATCTTCCTCGAATGTCGTAAAGTGCTGCAGATCGGTCTCCGGGTCGTAGGTTTCGTGAGAAGTCATCACGCCTTCCTTGCCCCAGCCCGTCCTTTCCGTCCATTGGCCATCTTTGTCTGAACGTGTCTCTTCTCTGCCTTGTTGCTTCCCCTCGCAGTCCAGGCTCAGCCACTCGCTCTCATGCCCGTTTCCGTCGTACCGCCTCTTCTCCTGGCCGCACGGTTTCCCATTCTGGTAAAAGGTGAATTCCGTCTTCCCGAACGGACCAAACACCTCGTGCTGAAAGAACTGTTCCGATCCAACCTGAAAGCTCAGCTTGTCGGTTACGCGCCCACTCGCATCACGGCTGAGCTGGATATTCTGACCCACAAACTTTCCATCCACCATCTGTCCTGACAGGGTTTTGCTCCCGTCTGGATCGTACGAACAATCCCGGCACAAGATCGGCATTACCAGCCATGGCGCATCCGGCTGCTGCCACTTCGCGCCTGCTATGGTCACGCTCGTCGCCACGGACTTCACTGGCCCCGCAAATCCATCCGTCTCGGCGTCCGTCTTTTGCTGTCCTTCAGCACACCCAATGCAGACCACGACCATCAGGCCCAGTCCAAATCCGCACCTTATCCAAAGCATGGCAGGCTGCCTCCTTCAGGGAATTGCTTCGAGAGACGGACCAAAATCACGAATGTAATCCCGGCCAAGCTTCATCCAGGCGAGTTTTCGCCTCATATTCCCTTGAAATCCAAACTCGCGGCCGCCCGTGCGTTATCCTTTCGTTGAGCACTTCAGCACACCTTTGCAGTTTGCCGCGTACTTTTTATCGCCCTCCGGAGGCTTTTTGAATCCCTATTTGCAGTCCGTTCTCCTTGGTATCGTTGAGGGCCTGACCGAATTTCTGCCCGTCAGCTCCACGGCTCACCTCCGCATTGCGGAAGCTCTCATGCACATTCCTCTCAGCGATACGAGTTGCGCCGTCAACGATGTGGGCTGCGCTTCCGATGTTGCCTACTGGAAGATGTACACCATCGTCATCCAGCTCGGCGCAATCCTCGCCCTGACCCTGCTCTTCCTCGGCCGCATCGTTGAGTTCATGCGCACCTTTCCTCGCGGTGAAAACGGCGACCGCAACATCTTCAACCACCCCATCTCGCTCACCCTTATCGCTTTCATCTTCACCTCCGGTCCCGCCCTCCTCCTGCACAAGTGGAGCGAGAAGAACCTCGGCAGCATCACCGCCATGGCCATCGCCCTGCTCCTCGGCGGCATCATCATGTGGGTTGTCGACGCCTGGGCCGACCGCCGCGATCCCGACACCACCGACATCGAGCAAATGACCCTCCTTCAGGCCATCTGGATCGGCCTCTGCCAAACGCTCTCCGCTGTCTTTCCCGGCACCTCCCGCTCCATGTCCACCATCGCCGCCGGACAGCTCACCTCGCTCGACCGCCCCACGGCCCTCGCCTTCAGCTTTCTTCTCTCCATCCCCACCATGTTCGCCGCCACCTGCTGGGACCTCCTCAAGGAGATTCACCCCAGTAAATCTGCTCTCGCCGCCGGCATTGCCCCGGCTCACGTCGTCATGAACGGCGAACGCTGGATTGTCCTCCTCATCGGCCTGGTAGTCTCCTTCATCGTGGCGCTAGGCGTAGTCGAGTGGTTCCTCCAGTGGGTCCGCAAGCACGGCTTTGCCCTCTTCGCCCTCTACCGAATCATCCTCGGCGCAGCCTTGCTAATCTGGGGCGCAAAATTCATCGCCGGCTAATACTGGCTACAGATAATCGGAATGACAGATCAGAGCCCGCAAAGAATCGGCCAGCTCACAGATGACGCCAGGGCAAGCCTCGCTGATCTGCTCAAACTCCAAGCATTAAAGGCAGACTGCTGGTTCATGCGTTTGTTTGCTGATCCGAACCACACCGGATGGGTGCCCCTCACCAACGATTCAGCGGAAAATAACAGGAGAATTAAAGATAGAATCGCGATGAGTGGGAGCCCTGTCACCGATCTCGTTTTGGCTTACGTCGGCGAGGTCGATTGGAGAGGCAAGATTCAGTTGATGGCGCGCATGCAGTATTTTCGCGCTGGTTACAAGTCTGGCCTCCTCTTCGGCAGCCACCTAAGAAAGGACATCTTCGACGGGAGCTTCCACCCGCACGGCGGATTCCTGATTTTTGGCGGCTGCCAAAACCCCTGGATCTAGGTGAGATCTTGATCCCGGTCGTCGGAATGCCGGAACTTCTGCACCTGCAATTTCCTACACACTTCAATGTGTGATAACCTACACATATCGGAGGTGCGACCCATGCCCACCAATCTCGCCCTTGACGACACCCTCATCGACGAAGCCCGTCGTGTCGGCAACCACAAAACCAAGAAGGAAGCCGTAACCGCGGCCCTCGACGAGTACATCCGGTGGCGCAAACAGCAGAAGATCCTGGATCTCTTTGGAACCATCGACTTCGATCCCGGCTACGACTACAAAAAGATGCGACAGCTCGACCGCGTCGAGGTGGATGAAGCTTGAAAGTCATCGTCGATACCTGCGTCTGGTCCCTTGCTCTCCGCCGCCGGGACAAAAGCAGGTTGAGCGCGGATGACCATCGAATGATCACCCAACTCACGGAAGCCATCCAGTACCGCCGCGCTGCCATCATCGGCCCCGTCCGCCAGGAAATTCTGTCGGGGATCAGGAATCAAGCACAATTCGCCAAAACCGAACAGACTCTCGACTCATTTCGCGATGATGAAATCACCGGTGCGGATTATGTCGAGGCTGCGCGCCTCTACAATTTCTGCCAGGATTACGGCGTCCAGTGCGGCCCCGTGGATATTCTCATCTGTGCGGTCGCTGCTCGAAACCAATATGGCATCCTGACGTCCGACCAGGCCTTGAAGCGCTGCATAGACCTCTTGCAGTCCAAAGCTCTTCTCGCATAAGACAGGCCGTGTCCACCCCGCCGCACCACCCGCATGACGGCTCTTTTACAATGAACGGGCATCAACACTCCGAATCGACAGGAGACTCATGTCTGACACAGCCACTCCAAATCTGCCTTCGCGCGACTTCGACGAAACCTTCCGCTTTTATGCAGCTCTTGGCTTCGCCGCCAGTTGGCGAGACAAAGGCTGGATGATCCTGAAGCGTGGCGACCTGACGCTGGAGTTCTTTCCCTATCCAGACCTTGACCCATCAACCAGTTCGTTCGGCAGTTGCCTTCGCCTCGATGACCTCGATGCCTTCTTCGTCGTCTGCAAGCAAGCCGGCATCCTCGAGCAGCCCAAAGGCTGGCCCCGCCTTCATCCTCCCAAGCTCGAATCCTGGGGCGGCCGAATTGGCGCTCTAATCGACCCGGACTGCAACCTGCTCCGCCTGATTCAAAACTGAACCCACAAAAACGGCACATCCACTCCAAGCGCTCCACACTAGTCCCTACTTCCCTATTCCCTGACCACTTATCACTGACAACTGACCACTGTGTGGGGGTCCACACCATGGTTCCCCCCGTCCCTTTTCCTCCAAAATCCCCCTCCCGCACACAGATAATAAAGGCTGCTCTGGGACTCTTCGTCCGCTCTTCAGGCACGCTCGCGGCAGACCCCTGAGCGTGCATTGGTAGCGGAGCGTCCCTTCATGAAGCCCATTCGAATCGTTCTCGTTCCCACGCGGAGCCGCCCCCTGAACATCTTTCTGGGGCTGATGCTTCTGCTGGTCTCGCTCCTCCTTCTCTTCTCGCTCGCCACGTATCACGCCTCTGACCCCTCATTCAACACCTCCGCAGGCATCGCCGGGCCCCACCCCGCGCGCAACTGGATCGGCCTCTTCGGCGCGTATCTCAGCGACCTGCTCCTCCAGTCCCTCGGCATCACCGCCTTTTTCCTGCCCCTCTGGATCGGCGGCCTCGGCTGGTCCTGGATGCACTCCCGCCCCGGCGGTTCACCCCTCCTGCGCTGGCTGGGCACTCTGCTCGCACTCGTCTTTCTTCCCGCCACCCTCGGCCTCATTCCCTGGCACTGGCGCTGGCTTCATCTCCTCCCCGTCGAGGGCGTAATCGGCCGCCTCATGGCTGGACTCCTCGTCACCTACATCAACATCCAGGGTGCCTGGCTCGTCGCCGGTGCTTTCGCCGCCGCAGGCATCTACTTCGCCTCCGCCGTCAGCTTCTCCGTCATTGCGGAAGGCGTTCAGGACCGGTGGATCCACGGCCAAAGCCTTTACGACCGTTACCGCAATTGGCGTGAAGAACGCGCCGAGCGCCAAGCCGAGCAGCAGGAAACCGAACACGAAATGCTCCCGCTCGAAGACCCCGAGCCTGTCGAAGCGCAGGCCGCGCTCAAGCCAAGCTTCTTTGGCTCGCTGTTCCGTCGCCGCCAGCAGGAGCAGCCCGACCCGCTCGACGAAATTCCCGCCTTCCAGCGCGCCCAGCATCAGGAACCGCCCGCCCCATCCCGACCCACCAGCATCTGGGAGCGCACCTCTGCGGAAGCAGTCCCCGTCTCCGCAGCCCCAGCGCCCATGCCCTACCGGCCCGCGGCCCCAGCCCCCACCCTCGGCATCGCCAAGAGCCTCGACTTCGATAACTGGGACACCCCAACCGCGCCTCCACCCCAACCCGAGGCGGAGCAAATCCCCGTCCAGCCAGTAGCGGCGCGTCCCACCCCCATTCGCCCCATCGCCACCCCGCTGGAGCCAACCTCCCTGGGTGCCCCTGGTCCGGGGGGTGGTGATCCCTCGCACTTGGGGACCAGGGAGACGACCAACGCCTTAGCCCCCGCGCCCGCCGCTCAATTAACAACCGGCGAAATCGCCATCCATCACCGCGCCCCCGCCGAAAACCGCACCGCCACCGTCGCCCCCAAAAACGTCAGCGGCTTCAAGCTCCCGCCCAGCACCCTCCTCAACCCCGGCGAAGGCCCGCAGACCGTCCGCGAAGACGACCTCCGGGAAGAAGCCAAGGTCCTTGTCGAGAAATGCGCCGAGTTCGACGTTCGTGGCCAGGTTGTCCAAATTAACCCCGGCCCCATGGTCACCACGTACGAGTTCAAGCCCGAAGCCGGCGTCAAATACTCCCGCGTCACCGGCCTTGCAGACGACCTTTGCCTCGCCATGCGCGCCGAGTCCATCCTTATCGAGCGCATGGCTGGCAAATCCACCGTCGGCATCCAGGTCCCCAATCACGAGCGCGAAACCATCCACCTCCGCGAAGTCATCGAGTCGGAAACCTTCGCCAAATCCAAGTCGCGCCTCACCATCGCCATGGGCAAAGACATCAATGGCCGCATCGTCACCGCCGACCTGGCTTCCATGCCCCACGTCCTCATCGCCGGCAGCACAGGATCAGGCAAATCCGTGGCCATCAACGCCATGATCATGTCCCTGCTCTTTCGCACCACCCCGTCGCAGGTGCGTCTCATCCTCGTCGATCCCAAGCGCGTCGAACTCGGCATGTACGAAGGCGTCCCGCATCTCTTCACGCCAATCATCACCGAGCCCAAACTCGCCGCCAACGCCCTCCGCAACGCCGTCCGCGAAATGGAGCGCCGCCTCAAGCTGCTTGCAAGCCGCAGCGTCCGCAACATCGAGCAGTACAACAAGCTCTTTGACGGCGCCATGCCCTCGCTCTTCGACGACGAGAAGGACAACGAGCCTCTCCCCTTCATCGTCATCATCATCGACGAGCTCGCCGACCTCATGATGCTCGACCGCGCCAACGTTGAAGAGTCCATCACCCGCCTGGCGCAAATGGCCCGCGCCGTCGGCATTCATCTCGTCCTCGCCACACAGCGCCCTTCGGTCGACGTCATCACCGGCCTCATCAAGGCCAACGTGCCAACTCGAATAAGTTTCCGCCTCGCCACCAAGGTCGACTCGCGCACCATCCTCGACACCAACGGCGCGGAAGCTCTCCTCGGCCGCGGCGACATGCTCTTCCTGCCCCCCGGCACCAGCCGCCTCATGCGTCTCCACGCGCCCTACGTCAGTGAGAAGGAGACAGCAGCCATCGTCGCCTTCTGGAAGGCGCAAGGCCAGGCCGAATACGTCGAAGGCTTCCTCGAGTCACCCAAAGACGAGCGCGTAG
>Ga0302320_10015187_pt1 | contig 15846 bp, 16 predicted proteins | sample Bog_T0_3_FD_202130 | JGI IMG/M metagenome (GOLD analysis project Ga0302320, IMG submission 202130) | Peat permafrost microbial communities from Stordalen Mire near Abisko, Sweden - Bog_T0_3 | ecosystem: Environmental > Terrestrial > Soil > Wetlands > Peat | place: Sweden: Abisko, Stordalen Mire... | reverse complement strand
CCGGCGCGCCTCCCGAGCCCATCGCCCACCACAAGCACTCTGAAATGTGGTTCATCCGCGAAGGCACCGTCTCCCTCATGACCGCCGGAGTCACCCGCATCCTCAAAGCCGGCGACATGGGCCTCTGCATCGCCGGCGAAGATCACTCCATCGGCAGCGCCAGCACCACCGAGTCGGCAACCTACTTCGTAGTCACCGCCGGCCCTCCAGAATAAGCCGCCTGTGCGGCCAACCGTCAATTCGCTGAAGGCGGCTCCGCACGATCCACCACCAGCGCCTCAACCGGACCCCTGGTCGCCTCCAGCCTCAGCCCAATCTGCTGTTGAATCGCCGAGAACAGCGGCGCGGCCGGGGCATCCGCCGGAGCCACCGGAACCTCTCCGCCAAATTGCGTCTCGTCCGGCGCCCACTCCAAATCGAAATCGAACTTGCCCTCAAGCCCCGTCTTGTCCACCACCGGCCGGTCCAGCACCGCCCTTTGCAACAGCGATGCAAAATCCCCCATCGTCGCATTCCGCGCCGGCAGCACAATCCGCTGCGGATACACCGTGCTGATTAGCGCCGCCGGTGCGTCGGCGGCCGCGGTGCTCGCCTTCACTTTTGCCCCGCCTTTGGCAACCTCGAGCTCGTAGATTGAAAACTCTTTTTGCTCGCGGTGAAAGCCGAGCTTGAACCGGTCGGCCAGCAGATTCCGCAGCATCGCCATCTGCTCATCGTGCGTCGGCCGCACATCCCCCGGCGTCACCGCCAGAATGTCGAAATGATCCGACTCCATCCACGCCGGCCCGCCCGAAACCGTCCGCGAGCTCAGGTTGTAAGCCGCCGCAATCAGCAGCTTCAGCGTGTAATCCTTCTCAACGAACCGGTTCGTCCCCTGCAGGATGATGTAGCGCCCGGCCTTCGGATCGGAAGCCACCGGCTTCACCGTTGCCACTTCAAACGCATCGAACCTCGGCCGCGCCGCGGGCGCTTGCGCCACCACTCCCGAAGCCGCAACCAAAACCGCAGCCACCGCAATCCATCGGACCATCAATGTTAGACCTCGCAGGGAAGCATTCGGAATTGTCCATTTTCACATCCCCGCAAATAACTCCCGACAAATAAAAACAACCGCCCAAAAATCCCTCTCTCAAAAGATCAGAACCCTCACTCCCACTTCCCCGTCCGAATCAAGATCTCGATCGTTCGCTTCCGCAGTGCGCTCAGCAACTGCGCCCGCCGCGAAGTCTGCTCCGCATCTTCCTCCGGCAGCGCCAGGTATTCCACCCATTCGCTGTGCAACAACTTCGATTCCGCCCGCAGCCTCGGGTCCAGCCGCGGAGAGGGATCAGCCTCAACCTCATGACAATATTCCGCAAGCTTTTTGAACGAGAACGCCCAGAAATTAAAGCCGTAACCCTCGTGCTCCATAGGGAAATCCTCCAGTTTTTTTGAATGGAAAAGTTATGAAAAGAATCAGCTCGGAATCGACCCCAAGCCCGCGCCCTAAGAATACCCACCCCAATCCCACCATGTCGAGCAGGGCCCAATTCCGAAGCCAGGCACGCAGCCTGGCGAAAAGGCCCGCCGCGACGCCGACCTCGCTAACTAGCTGACTAGCTGACCAGCTAACTCGCTAACTTGCTAACTCGCTAACTTGCTAACTTGCTAACTCGCTGACTTTCGGGCCTTCAAGGTAGCAAGCAACCCGTTAATCATCCGCGCGACTTCGTCACACTGCTCTAAAAGGATCGTCACTTTCTCTTCGCCAAGAAACTTCAGGCCAGATGCCAGTTCAAGTTGCGTCTCCAATTCGAACACCGAGCCCCGCGATGTAGCGAGGAATTGCTTGAAGTATCCATCGTCGAGCCTGCCATGCCCTTCCGCAATATTGCAGGGAACAGAAACAGCCGCTCTTCGCATCTGAGATTGGAGCCCAAACACCTCGCCCTTGGGAAGCGCCTCCGTCTCCTGGTAAATCGCTCGTGCCAGGCTCATCGCCTTTTGCCAAACAAGCAAATCCCGAAAATGCCGCGTCCTTGGAAGTCCATGAGCACCACCATTCCTCTCCATCTTGCATCCCTTCGCTTACTCGCTAACTAGCTACTTAAGAAATCGTGAAAATGTCGCGCCCTTAAACTTCTTTTGAATCAGCCACTCTTGCCCATCGCGCACCAAACCCGCTAACTTGCTAACTCGCCAACTAGCTAACTCGCTAACTCGCTACTTTAGAATCGGCCCAATCGACCCCAAATTATCCCCCGTCCGCGGATCGACCCGGAAATCCCAAACCGACTGATTGATGTCCGAAGCCGACAAGATCTCCACCAGCGCATACTCGCCAATCAGCAAGTCCGCCTGCGGCTGAATCCGAAGCCAGTGTTTCCCCGGCAGCACCTCCACCTTCGCCGGAATCACATCCTCGTCCTGCGTCACCGTCCCATTCACGCTCATGTGAATCGCGCCTACAATCCGCAGCGCCTTCCGCTCGTCCACGCGCACAATCGCAAACCCCGACGCCGCCGAGTGAGCCCCATGCTTCCGGCTGGCCTCCTCTTTCGATCCGCTCGTATTCACCGTCAACGCGTGCGAAACCACCTGTTCCACATCGTCTTTCGCGTTCAGCGACAGATAGATCGCCGGATCGTTCACATGCAGATGCACCTTCGCATGAGCCCCCTCCAATTCCAGGCTCGCCTTCTGCCCGGCGAGCGGATTCAGCGTGCTCAACCCATGTTTGGTCTTCGCATTCATGTTCAATTCCGTCGGCAGCATCTCCACCAGCTCCGGCGTGCCCTCAAACGTATCCAGCGCAAACACCCCATCCTCGTCCGGCAACTCCAGCCCCTTGGCAACCTCCGGCATCCGCGACTTCAGGTTTTCGCGCTCGTCAGCCTCTTCCTTGTCGATCGCCGCAGCCTCTTTCATCGCCGGCGACGCTTCGTCCGGCGTTGGCGCAGCGTGGTCCCGCTCCCATTTCCGCGTAGCGTCCCAGTCCACCAGGTCTAGAGGCAGCTCTTCCCAATCCCCGCCCCGCTCCACAGAGATGTACCGCACCCGGTCGCCCACAATCTCGTACTTGCGCACAACCTGGTAGGTGCCGTCTTTCAGAATCAGCCGGTGATTCGTCGCCATCCCCGGCACATCCGGCTTCACCGTCAGCGTCTTCTGCCCATGCAATCGCGCAGTCCCAGCCGCCAGCAGCACAACCGCCAGCGCCCACATCGCACAGCACCGAAATGAAGGGTTTTTGCTCATCGCCCACAGTGTAGACGAATCAAGCTCCCGCCGGTTGGCGTTCTTGCTGCCATCAATTCCAGCCCATACATGCAACCGTCTCCCATGCGCGCTTGTGTAGCGCCGGTCTCCAGACCGGCTGTAGTGCGGGCGTCCTCGCCCGCATCCGCATCCACGATTCCAAGCATTTTCCGACGGGAGGAACGAATTACCGGCAACCCTTCATCGTTGTTTATGCCATCCCCAATGCAACCGTCCCCCGTGCCTCCACGTCCAATTTTGTGTATTCTTGAAGCAGGGATGGTTATTTGACAGGATTTTCGCCACACTCCAACGGGCCCCGCCGCGCAAAGCAAGGCGCTTTGCCGCTGGCTACCCTCGTGTGCCTGGTCCTGCTCGCCCTCCTCGCCGTCGTCCAGGTGGCACACCTTCACGCCTCCGACTCAGACGCCGACCATTGCCCGTTGTGCATCGTCATGCACTCTGCCGCGCCCGTCGCGGTAGCAGCCGCCATCATCGTTCTGGTCGAGTTCGGCCCCCCCACTCCAGTCTTCGAACCGCGCACCGTCCTCCGCAATTGGAATCCCAAGCTCTTCACACGTCCCCCACCCTCCGGCTGCTAGAGCATTTCGGAATTGGCGTAGACCGAAAGCACACACTCAAGTGGCTTTTTCCTTTCCGGGGTCCCCAGCGACAGGTCTTCGTCGATGGGGTGGAAGTAAAAGCCACCTTCGAAAGCTCTCAAAACGTCTGCATTTATTCCGAAAATGCTCCGGAGACACCTCCCCGATCCTCGCTAGTCAACCTGTTTCAGGAAGCTCGCCGCCCGTAATTTGTGGGCGCGTCTCCGGCAAATTCAGGCTAGTCGATTTGGAGCATCGCTGAGGCAGTCTCTCCATGCACAGTCGATGTCAGGGCGCTCTCGCGCCCCGGCGTGCTTCCCACATCGTTCAGCCACCTTCGGAGGTACCTCTATGCCGTTCATTCGCGGTACGCTGTTTCGCATTCTTCCCCTTATTGCCTTCTCACTCGCCCTGACCTTCGCGGCGCTTTCCGCCTCGGCCCAAAGCGGCAACGCCGGCGCAGTCCGCGGCACCGTCACCGATCCCAGCGGCGCAGTCATCCCCAACGCCACGGTCCATCTCACCAACAGCACCAGCGGCCTCGACCGAACCGCAACCAGCGACCCCCTCGGTCAGTTCCAGATCCCCAACGTTCCCTTCAACCCCTACCGCATCGGCGTCTCCGCCAACGGCTTCGCTCCCCTCAGCAAGAGCTTTGAAATTCGCTCGGTTGTCGGCACAGACCTCAAACTGGTCCTCCAAATCCCCACCGCCGACTCCACCGTCACCGTCGAATCCAGCGGCGACCTGGTCGAGACCGACCCCACCTTCCACACCGACGTCGACCGCGACATGTTCATCAAGGTGCCCATGGGAAGCGCGTCCTCCTCGCTCAGTTCCCTGGTCACCGAAACCACTCCCGGCGTCGCGGCCGACTCCAACGGCCTCTTCCACGGCCTTGGCGACCACGCGTCCAACTCCTTTTCCGTCGATGGCGAGTCGGAGACGAACCAGCAAAGCAAGGTCTTTTCCAACGAGATTCCCTCCAACTCCATTCAATCCATCGAGGTCATCTCCGGCGCCCCGCCTGCCGAATACGGCGGAAAAACCAGTCTGGTCATCGTCGCCACCACCCGCTCCGGCCAGGGCGTCACCAAGCCCACAGGCAGCTTCAACAGTTCCTACGGCGCATTCGGCTCCGCTTCCGGCGGCGTCGATCTGGCCTACGGTGGAAAGAACTGGGGCAACTTCATCGAAGTCGACGGCCTCGACTCCGGCCGCTTCCTCGATCCTCCCGAGTTCGTCGTCTTCCACGACAAAGGGAACGAGCAAAACATCTTCGACCGCGTCGACTACAGCATTTCGCCCGTCAGCTCACTCCACCTCGACCTCAACTACAGCCGCTCCTGGTTCCAGACACCCAACTCCTACGACAACTTGAACGTCCAGAACGTCGTCAGCGGCGGCACGAGCGCCAGCCCTGTCTTCGGAAACGTCGGCAACACCGATCAGCACTCTAAAATCGGAACGTTCAACGTTTCGCCCACCTACACGCGCGTCATCGGCAACGATATGGTCCTGAACTTCGGCGCTTTCGTCCGCCGCGACGACTACAACTACTATCCCAGCGGCAATCCGCTCGCCGACCTCGGCCCTACCAACCTGCAAACCTCTTCCATCTCCCAGAACCGCACCCTCACCAACGCCGCGGCCCACTCCGACTTCTCCTACGTCAAGGGCAGACAGAACATCAAGATCGGCGTGCAATACGGCCAGACCTTCCTCCGCGAGCACGACACCCTGGGCATCGTCGACGCCACCTATAACTCCCCATGCGTTGACCTCTTCGGAAACCCATTACCGGGATACTCCAACCCATCCCAATGCCCCGGCGGGATCTTAGGCCAGAATCCCGCCTATCTTCCCGTCCTCGCGCCTTACGACCTCACTCGCAAAGGCGTCTTCTACGGCTACTTCGGCCACACCGATGTAAAAGAACTGGCCCTCTTCATCCAGGACGAAATCAAGGCCGGCAACTGGGACTTCAACCTCGGCCTCCGCGAAGATGTCTACAACGGCCTCACCGCCGCCAACCAGGCCGAACCCCGCCTGGGAATTGCCTACAACATTAAGCCATCCTCGACAGTTTTCCGCGTCTCCTACGCCCGCACCCTTGAGACGCCCTTCAATGAAAACCTGGTCCTCTCCAGCAGCGGATGCTCCAACGCCGTCCTTGCTCCGCTCCTGGCCTGCGCCCCGGGCTCATCCGGCACGCTCGATCCCGGCTACCGCAACGAGTTCCATGCCGGCCTCCAGCAGGCCTTCGGCAAGCGCGTCGTCGTCAGCGGCGAGTACATCTGGAAGTACACCCACAACGCTTTCGATTTCAGCGTTCTCGGCAATACCCCCATCACCTTCCCCATCGATTGGCACAACTCCAAGATCCCCGGCTACATGCTTCACGCCGACGTTCCCCAATTCCACAACTTCAGCGCGTACTTTGTCGCCTCCTCCGTTGCCGCCAGATTCTTCCCGCCCCAGTCGGCCGGTGCCGGAGCCACTCCCCAAAGCGGCGGTCTCCCCTTCCGCATCGACCACGACGAGAAGTTCAACCAGACCACCCACCTGCAATATCAAATCGGCAAGCGCGGCCCCTGGGCCGGAGCAAACTGGCGCTACGACTCCGGTCTGGTCGCCGGCTCCGTCCCCTTCGCCACCGACAACACAACCCCTGTCGACCTGTCCGGCCTCACCTTCGATCAGCAGGCGCAAGCCGGCCTCACCTGCAACGGAATCGCGGCTACCCGCACCTCGGGATTCCAGTCCTGCGCGCCTTCCCAATACTCGTCAACCCTGGTTTCCATCCCGGCGCCAGGAACCGAGAACGACGACAAGAACCCTCCCCGCATCGCGCCGCGCAACTTGTTCGATCTCACCGTCGGCCAGAACAACCTCTTCCGTACCGACCACAACAAAATTGACTTCGACCTCACCGCCATCAACATCACCAACAAGTACGCCCTCTACAACTTCCTCTCCACCTTCAGCGGCACGCACTACGTAATCCCCAGGGCCCTCACCGCCAAAATCACCTTCAACTTCTAGCAATTCGTCATCACCACACCGCTGGGTGCCCCATCCATGAAACAGCTCCATCGTTTCATGGGTGGGTGGCCACAAATCCCACCCCGCCCGACGGGCGCGACCATCAAACCACCACAAACCTGAAGGTGCCTCCGCTCCCGGAGGGAGCACGTGAGAATAGCCCCGGATGAAATCCGGGGAAAGGATGCCAAAATATGCCCCGGCGTCCTGTAGGGACGCTGTGACTCGTCTCCGCATTCGCTGCGATTTCCGGGTCCCCACTCTCGAACCGTTTTCTGATTCAATGGTGCAATCCCACGAATCACTCCTAACACGCCGTCTCTTAAACCATTCACTCCAAAATATTTACCCAACACCCACTCCGCCCCCCGCTCTTCCAAGCCCCATTTTCCACTTTCCCCCAACCCCAATCTCTGCCATACTTGACTGTGCCCACCAGGTACGTCCAATCCCAACAACAACACAGTGAGGTTGCACCCATGTCGGCAAAGTACGTCTTTGTGACGGGCGGAGTTGTGTCCAGTCTCGGTAAGGGCCTTGCGGCCGCCTCCATCGGCTGCCTGCTCGAGAATCGCGGCCTCCGCGTCAACATGATGAAGTTCGACCCCTACCTCAACGTCGACCCCGGCACCATGTCCCCCTTTCAGCACGGCGAGGTCTTTGTCACCGACGACGGCGCTGAAACCGACCTCGATCTCGGCCACTACGAGCGCTTCACCCACGCCCCGCTCTCCCGCGACAACAACCTCACAACCGGCCGCATCTACGAGCAGATCATCCTCAAGGAGCGCCGCGGCGACTACCTCGGCAAAACCGTCCAGGTCATTCCCCACGTAACAAATGAAATAAAGAACGCCATGCGCAAGGTCTCCTCCAACGGAGCCGACGTCACCATCGTCGAAATCGGCGGCACCGTCGGCGACATCGAATCCCTCCCTTTCCTCGAAGCCATCCGCCAGATGCGCCAGGAGCTCGGCCGCGAAAACACCCTCTTTGTTCACCTCACACTAGTCCCCTGGATAGCCGCCGCCCAGGAGCTCAAAACCAAGCCCACGCAGCACTCCGTCAAGGAACTCCTCGGCATCGGCATCCAGGCCGACATGCTGTTCTGCCGCTCCGAGCGACCGCTCAGCCGCGAAATCAAGCAGAAAATCGCCGCCTTCTGCAACGTCGAAGAGAAGGCGGTTATCGGCGCAACCACCGTCCCCTCCATCTACGAAGTCCCCCTCCGCTTTGCCGACGAAAACGTCGACGCCCTCATCCTCAAATACCTCCACATTGAAGCGCGCGAAGCCGACATGTCCCGCTGGCGCGACTTGGTCGACCGCTGCTACCACCCCAAAGATCATGTCTCGATAGCAATCGTGGGTAAGTATGTTGAGTACGAAGATAGTTATAAGTCGCTCAAGGAGGCACTAACTCATGGAGCCGTCTCGCAGAACCTGAAACTCGATGTAACCTGGATCGAAGCCGAAGGCCTCGAGTCGAAAACTCCCGAAGACAAGAGTTATGAGTCCCAGTTAGAAGGTTTCGACGGCATCCTCGTCCCCGGCGGCTTCGGCAAGCGCGGCATCGAGGGCATGTTGAACGCCATCCGCTACGCCCGCGAGCACAAGGTTCCATACTTTGGCATCTGCCTCGGCATGCAAACCGCGTGCATTGAGTTCGCCCGCAACGTCTGCGGCCTAAAAGACGCCAACTCCAGCGAGTTCGACCCGTCAAGCCAGCACCGCATCATCTACAAGCTTCGCGAGCTGTTAGGAGTAGAAGAGATGGGCGGAACAATGCGTCTCGGCGCATGGACCTGCATCCTCCAGGAAGATTCCTTAGCCGCGAAAGCCTACGGCGGCGCAACGGAAATCAGCGAGCGCCACCGCCACCGCTACGAGTTCAACCGCGAATACGAAGCCTTACTAACCGGCGGCGGCCTGCGCCTAAGTGGCACCACTCCCGACACCACTTATGTAGAGATAGTCGAGTTACCCGGCCATCCCTATTTCCTGGGCTGCCAGTTCCACCCCGAATTCAAGTCCAAACCCTTAGAGCCCCATCCGCTCTTCCGCGAGTTCATAATAGCCAGTTACAAGAACCGCAAGTTACGGCTAACTTCCGAACTAAGCCAAGCCTCAACCCTAACGAACGCCCTGTCTTCCTGACGGACGACATAGCATGAATCTCCGTTTCGCTTATCTGAGAGGCCTTGTATCAGGGCACGACTTTAGTCGTGCCGAAACCGGACTCAATAATTGGAGGGCTTTAGCCCCTGCCATGGCAAAACCAGCCCGAAACGCCAGCCCGGAGCAAATCCTTCAATCAGAGCGGACCTTCTTCGTCACCACCAAGTCAAGCATGGGACGCAGACTATTGCAGTCCGAACGAAACGCAACGCTCCTCATCGAAGTCCTGCGCTCATGCGTTGCTGAACGAAAGTTCGAACTGCACAATTTCGTAATCATGCCCGATCACCTTCACCTGCTCTTAACAGTTGACGGCGAAATGACCATCGAAAAAGCCATGCAACTCGTCAAGGGAAGATTCTCATACCGTCTGAAGAAAGAATTCGGATATCCGGGAGAAGTCTGGCAACGCGGATTCTCCGAAGAGCGCTCAGACAGTAGCGAGAGCTTCTCCCGACATCGGGAGTACATTGCCCAGAATCCGGTGAAAGCAGGGTTGGCGGATTCGCCCGAGCAATTCCCCTTCTGCTACACCTATTTGGCGAAGAGGAACAGAGCCACGGGAGAAAGAAGTTAATTGGTGCGAATCTATGTCAGGCTATTACCAGGACAAGCTAAAGTTTGGCGCCGCCGTACTGGTGGCGGCCATTCCCGGAGGCGCACTTCTCTTTCTTCTTCAGGGCATCTGCGGCTTTAACGAGCTATGGACTTGGTACGTCTCAGGACTCGTCTTCTACACAGTTCTGGTCTTTGGCAACGCCTACTTCGAGGATGATTCAATCCTGTTTTCCCCTGAAGATCATCGATCCAAACTAAGGCTCGTCGCCGTGCATTGCATCTGCCTGCTGCTTCTTTTTGCTCTCATCCAACTTGGCTTGTATATCCAGCCCTTATTCTCGCCTTCAATCCTGTCAGGAAGTTCCAAAAGAAAATCCTGGCTTGAGTTTCTTTTCTTCGCCTTGCTCATGGCCGTCTTCTTCGCGGAGGAAAACTGGCTGGCTGCCGGTCGGAAAAAGCCGGGCCATAAAGGAGAATAGCATCTGGAAAATGGCCGGCTTGACCGAGCAACCCACTCCGGCCCCAACGCGATTTCATCTGAACGGACAACATTAAATGAAAAGCATTCGGCAAATCCGAGCAGCTATGTATCAGGGCACGGCTTCAGCCGTGCCGCAGACAAACCACAAAATCCAGAAATCAATCCACGCGGCGCAGCCGCGCCCAATCCCACGCAACGCCTCAAAGCTGTCATCCCGAGCGAAGCGTTATTCAGCGGAGTCGAAGGACCTGCATTTTTAGTTTGCCGCCTTTGGGAGGTCGGCCCTTCCACATAAGATGGTAGTCGCGTGAGCAGAGATCTCGAGCATGAAAGAACAATACGTTGGCGATATCGGCGATTTCGGCAAGGCGCTCATCCTGAAACATCTCGCCGGCCTTGGCTTCAAGATCGGTATCAACTGGGTGCTAACAGAAAATGACCATAGGGCCGACGGCAAACATAGGGATTATGTCGGCTACACCGGAAGGGATTGCCTCTGTTGCTGTGATGAGAAGATATTTACGCAAATATTGCCGCTCGCGAGGAAAGAAAGAGCCGACCGTAAGATCGGAGACCTTGAAAGCCGCATCCGCAGTTTCTGCGAGAGCGTAGCTTTCTACTCGGGGAAATACGTAGGAGGAGACGCTCGCAAAACATCTGAGCAAGAGGCATTCTCGAAACTGTCTTCGCACATAGCAGATCTGGTCTTCTTCGATCCGGACAATGGCGTAGCAGGTGAATATGGCAATTCCTCAAAGCACGTCTATTTGTCGGACTTGGAACGTTACTGGAAGCGCGGGCAATCGCTGCTAACCTATCACCACTTGGCTCGCAACGGTACCCACGACGCGCAGGTCGATAACATCAAGGCGGACTTTCAAAGCGCCCTCCCCGATGGTTGTGTATACACTTACCATTTGAGGCGGGGAGCGGCGAGAGTTTATATCCTATGCGTTCGCGAAGAGCATCTGCCAATTGTTCTCGGCAAGGAATCAATTCCGGCAATCCTACCGCTGCGCACGACGAAAGGCAAATGGACCAAGCTAGGTAAGAACTGCGCCAGGAGTCATTCCGTATAACCTATCCCAGCAGCACCGCCCCCTCAACCTTCCCCGCCAGCGCCCGGTCAAACGTAACCAGCGGGACTCCGGCAGTGAAACTGAGGGCTGACAAGTATGAGTCGGCCCAGTCTTTGGGGGATGCCTGTTCAGCGCCGGAGAGGGACCGGAAGAGAGATTCCATTCCCGGAGGCTCATCGACGAACTTCGCGCCGGCAGTTTCAAGGAAGCGGTCGTATGCCTTCCAAGCCTCCGCCTGTGTCAGGGTGCCCTGCCCCATCACGCTTTGCGTGGTCAGAAGGCGGAGCAGTCCAAGCTGCGTGATGCGACAGAATAGCAGGACCGTCCGGGGTGGCAGCCTCTTGTACCAAGACCATGCCGCTTCAAAATGCCTGTGATCGCGCGAGCTGAGCGCCAGCCACACATTGATATCAAGGAAAACCGATGAGGTCATAGATTCTCTCGTTGTCAATATCAATAGAGCCGGGGGCATACGACTTCAGAATAGGCTCGGACATCCGCGGAAGCGGAAAGCTATCCAGGTCATAGATTTGCTCATTGCTGATGACGAGTTTGTCGGTGCGCGTCGACGGAATGGTCGGATGCTTCAAGCGCTTGGCTGGCTTAGGGGTCACAACCTCGCTTTCCAACTCCTTATCGATCCCGCGCAGAACAATATCGACGACCGACGTCCCCTCTTGTTCCGCCTTGGCGGCCAGTCGGTCGTACTTCGTATCCGGGATGTCCAACTCCGTCCGCATAGCGAAATCCTACCATATTCATTGTTTTGCGAGCCTCAGCCACACAGCAAACCTGACCCACCAGCCACGCGCCTCATCAGGGAAATTCGATATATTCGTAGACGCCCTCGTCCCCGAGCTTCAACGTCCCTGGCCTCGTCGAACGAATCATCGGAACCTCAAATCTCTTTTTCCGGTCAGACGCCGCCAATGCCCTCTCGCGAAGCACCGCCTCCAGCCCCCTCAAGATGATCGCCCGCATCGTCGTACCATCCAGCTTGGCGCGGGCCTTCAACTTCGCATGAATCTCATCCGGAATATCAATCGTCACTTTCATAGCAACCCACACACATCATCGGCCCAGCCGCCCATCACCCTACGGAGTCCCAATCCGCTCCGCCAAATCCGGCGCCGCCCTCTGCAGCCGCTCCACATTCCACGTATATATATGTTGCGCCTCCACCTTCCGCACCACCGCCATCTGCACCACGTCGTAGATCGCGCCCCCGCCAATCCCCAGGTTCGCCGCCCCGCGCAGCGCTTCCATCTGCTCATGCGCCGTCAGCCCTACTGCCGTAATCCGCTTCAAAAACGTCTCAATCGCCAGCACTGCACCCCGCGGCCCCAAACGCAGTCCCGGCGGCAGCGACGTCAAGACCTGGTAAACCTCCGCCAGCGTGTCCACGCTCACCGTCGTGTCCTTCGCCGAGCAATACCCCCAAAGTCCCCCGCTCGCCGCGTGATGCCGATGGTTCACCTGAGCCATCGCAATCAGAACCGAAGCATCCAGAAAAGTCACGCCGTCGCCTCACTCAAATCCCGGTCTCCCAGCCGCCCCTCGCCAATCAAGGCCTGCACCATCTCATTCGTAACAACCGGCGCAGCCTCCGGGTCCGCTGGATAAATCACTGGCATCCCGTTCTCAATCACCAGCCGCCCCTCCGCCAGCACCGGCGTCAGCACCAGCCGGTCCCCTTGCCGCTCCACGCTCAGCCTGGTCCCCGCCGTCAGGTGCAACTCTTCCCGCAGCTCCTTAGGGACCACAATCCGCCCTGTTCTATCGATCATCAAAATGGCATTCATCGTGCCATTTTACCATTGTTAATGCCATTTCTGTGCCATTTGAACCCCTCCTGCGCCCCAACCACCCCGAATCCGCCCCAGTTTACAGCCACACAGCCGGAGTTTTACCCCAAATGGCCGTCCCACAGCACGTCCATTCCCATGAATTGGCCGTCCTGCGGGACGGCCATTTTGCAAAGTGAAAAATCGCCGTTTAGTCCCCTTATAGGGCTACAAACTCCTCCAGTTGCCGTTCTTGATTCATCCAATTCGTCCGCCCAAACCGTGTGTGCGTTCCGATATTGACAAAGGCATTTTCCCCGGCCTATTGTCGCTTGGTTCCTGTAAGTGGAGGATTTAACAAAATGTCGTATTTTCAGCTTCAACCCGCGGAAATGGACCTGCAGCAACTGGCAGAGCTGTACTGGAAAGAGGCGGGCGCGAGAGAACGTGAACTGGAGCAAGCTGCCTTCGATGCCGGAGAAGCAATTCGCAGCGGGGAGTACACGCTGCCAAACCTTGAAACCATCGTTCGATGGAAATCCGAGCGCGTGGTGCATTACCTCATCGGCAACAGCAGCGAGAGCATCAAGGCCGCTCTTGCCGTCGCCGCCTCACCCGGTTCCTCAACCTCAGATGCCGTTAAAGCATTGATTGCATTGCGCGGAATCGACATCTCCATCGCCTCGGCGATCCTTGCCGCCATCTACCCTGAGCGCTACGCGGTGCTCGATTACCGCGCACTCGAAGCCCTCGGCCACGCCCGCCACGACGTCCAGTTCTATGCCGAGTACAACGAGTCGCTCAAGCGTCTCGCCGAGTGCGGCATCATGACGCCCCAGGGCAATCTCCCCGCCCCCACTGCGCTTCATGCCCTCGAACGCGCCCTCTGGCAATGGTCAAAGTCCCGCTCAGAATCGGAGGAGTTCGCCCTGCAGGGTGGCCCAGGTCAGCGAGGTCGCTCGGCGGAGTAAAATCGCCTAAGTGAGCAACTCCTTTGAAATAGGCCCCGTGCAGGTCGGCACGGGGCAACTCTTCTTGATCGCCGGCCCCTGCGTCATCGAGTCCGAGGCGCACGTCCGGACCATGGCCGATGCCCTTCAGCGCATCACCGCCGACCTCGGCGTCCCTTTCATCTTCAAGGCCAGCTACGACAAGGCAAACCGTACCAGCGTAAAGAGTTATCGTGGCCCCGGCCTCGTCGAAGGCACCCGCATCCTCGGCCGCCTAGCCAAAGACACCGGCCTGCCCGTGCTGACCGACGTCCACGAACCCAGTCACTGCGAGGTCGCCGCCGAAGCCGTCGACGTGCTCCAGATCCCCGCCTTCCTCTGCCGCCAGACCGACCTGCTCGTAGCCGCCGGAAAAACCGGTCGCGCCGTCAACATCAAGAAGGGCCAGTTCGTCGCCCCGTGGGACATGACCCACCCCGTCGAGAAAGTCCGCTCCACCGGCAATGACCGCATCTTCCTCACCGAGCGCGGATCGAGCTTCGGCTACAACACCCTGGTCGTGGATTACCGCTCTCTGCCCGTCATGCGCCAGATGGCGCCGGTGGTCTTTGACGGCACACACTCCGTCCAGCAGCCCTCAGCTGCCGGCGGCGTCAGCGGCGGCCAACCGGAGTATATTCCGCTCCTGGCGCGCGCCGCCGTAGCTGCTGGTATAGATGGCCTTTTCCTTGAAGTTCACGACGACCCCGCCAACGCAAAGTCCGACGGCGCAAATGCTCTTAAACTCAATCTGCTCAAGCCTTTGCTCGAAAAGCTCTTAGCGATTCACGCCGCAGCAACAAGCTAGAACTCAGCGCTCCTACCACGCAGTCGAAGCAACCAGCACAGGCGGCCCGGCATGACCGTCAATCACGCCCGATTTCAGCACCATCTCCACATTCTTGTTCTCCCAGCCTGCGGGCAACTGTTTCACAATCTGCTCAAGATACTGAGGTGAGGTAACAAACGCACTCGCGGCTTCGGTGCCAAATGGCCCGAGACCCGCGATCACCATCACAGGCCCCTCGGTGGTCGGATCGTGATAGCGCGCAATGATCGCGTAGTCGGTCGAAACCGAGGAATAGGGCTTGAAGAAGTTGATGCCCCACTCCTTATTTCCAGGGTTCTTTCCGTCTTCAACCTCGGCCTCCGGCCCCTTCAGAAAATGAAACCGCAACGGCCCCATCAGGCGCATTGTCCAGGCATTATTGGTTGCGCCAACCAGCACCAGCGGCCGCGTATGCAAGTCCGTCAGGCTGGTCTCCGTGTCTTCTTTAATCTCGTAAGCGACTCCGCGTTGCCGCAGAACTCCGGCCAGGTTCGCCAGCGCCGTCGCCGTCGCCACCGAAACGTGATGATACGGCCCCGTCGAATGGTCGTAGAACGTTGTTTCCGCCGTCTCCGGAACCATAAGTTTCGAGTTGTGGCTGGTTCCTACCACAATCAGAATTGGTCCCAGCGGTTTCACCAGCGGACCCCAAAGCTTGTCCGAAACTGTGTTTTTCTCTGCCGCCGCCTTGCGGTATATAAATGTCCCGGCAACGGCTCCGATCAGAACCAGCACACCCAGGCTCAGAAGCACAACCCAAAGCCGCCGCCGGCTCTCCGGTGCACTCCCGTGAATCTGGCTCAGCCTGCCGCCGATTTCGAACGCCTGCTCGCCTGGCATCTCCGGCGTCCGCGGAATGAACTCCGGCGCATACGATCCGAGCGGAAGCTCAATCTGCAAGCTCGAGCTCTTCCCATTCTCGTGGTAATACTGCGCAATCCGCTTCCGAACCTCGCCCGCGCTGATGCGGACAACCGGATCGGCGCTCGTGTCGTAATTGGGATCGCGACCGAAAACTTCAACGCCCAGCGTGCGCTCTTTCAAGTCGCTCGATCGACCGTCGAT
>Ga0302320_10015185_pt1 | contig 15847 bp, 16 predicted proteins | sample Bog_T0_3_FD_202130 | JGI IMG/M metagenome (GOLD analysis project Ga0302320, IMG submission 202130) | Peat permafrost microbial communities from Stordalen Mire near Abisko, Sweden - Bog_T0_3 | ecosystem: Environmental > Terrestrial > Soil > Wetlands > Peat | place: Sweden: Abisko, Stordalen Mire... | reverse complement strand
CGCGACAGGCTGGCCCTCCACGATGGAAGGCGCAGTGAGAGCCGGATACCTTACGGCAGAAGCTCTCTCGCGAGCCGCTGGAAAGTCCGAGCGCTTCCTGATTTCGGACTTGCCGTCGCAAGGGCTGATGAAGTTGTTTCCCGCTTAGAGAATTCTTCGCGGCCTATGTAAATTCTCATCCTTGCAGCAAAAGCTTCCAACATGATTCTGGAATTGCGATCTGGCTGGCCCTGAATGCGGGGCTGCTGGAGCGGCACTCGGACTGCTCTTCTTCTTCAAGATCAAGGAGGATTTGCATGAAGAAGTCTCTCTCGCTAGGAACCTTTGTATTAGGCTGCTGTATGGCTGCTGCCGCGCAGATGGGAAGCACACCGAATCAGACCCCGCCGGCGTCTACGCCGCCGACTTTCCCGCAAGATCAGACCGGTATGACGCCCTCCAATCCGACGACTCCTGCCGACCCGTCGGCCATTCCTCCGGACACATCCGCGTCAGGCCACAGAAATCAGACGGCGGACCAAGGCAGTTCAAACAGCTCGCAAGCCTCGATTGTGGGCTGCCTCAGCCGTGGCTCGGATGGGAGCTTCATGCTGGCAGACAGCTCAGGCATCAGCTTCCAACTGCAGGGCATGAGTGCGCAACTGGGCGATTTTGTTGGTAAGCAAGTAAGAGTCGAGGGAACGAGCGTAACCAAGACGCCGGGCGCAATGTCTTCGTCCAGTTCCACTGATTCAAGCGGAGCTTCCTCGGGAGCCAAGAAATTGACAGTCAGCAACATCCACAAGGTTTCCGACACCTGCGCTGGGAACTCCAGTAAGTAAGAGTATCCATTGCACAACGAAGGGCTGCCTTGTGGCGGCCCTTCGGTTGTACGAAAGGATGTTCAACGAGGAAAGGCCCAACGCTGATGGTTGGGCCTGACGTGCGGGACAGGAGCTTAGGCTACCTTCTGCACGTTTCCTGCCTGTGGTCCCTTCTGACCCTCGACGATCTCAAACTCTACCTGATCGCCTTCCTGAAGGCTCTTGTAACCCTCACTGCTGATTGCGCTGTAATGCACAAACACGTCCGGACCATCTTCACGTCCGATAAATCCAAAGCCTTTGGCGTTGTTGAACCACTTCACGGTACCCCTGAGACGAGCCACTTACTGTTCCTCCGTGCGTCTTGCTATCGGTGATGTGCCGACGGTCGCAACCGGCGAAAACCTCGCGGAGTTCAGGTTTCGATCGTGCGCTTCTGAACCACATGGGTCAATGCTGTTGTCGACCTAGTGTTGAAGATTGTCCGCCCATTCTTATGGGTTGTCAACGCTGGGAAACAGCAGCAAAGCCTTATTTTGTAAGGGGTTCCAGCAACTCTGCACGAACAGGAGAAGAGGTACTTAGGTTCGCTATTCGCCTTCTCCGTTGCCTGAGATATGAAACTTCTGTGCTGCCCACAGCACTCCTGCAATAGCCTTGCCGTCTTGCAGTTTTCCACTCATCACCCATTGCACGGCTTTGGCGAGAGGGACAAATTTGCAGGTGATGAATTCGTCCTCTTCCGGCGTGGCCTTGCCCTTGCGAAGATCGCGCGCCGCGAAGATCGACATGGTTTCGTCGAGAAAACCGGGGCTTGCGTAGTAATACAGGGCGAGCTTCCATTCGCGAGCAGAGTAGCCGGTCTCTTCGGCGAGTTCGCGCTTGGCGGCGGTGAGAGTGTTTTCGCCTTCGTCGATGCGACCAGCGGGAAGTTCCCATAGCTCCTGATCGGCAGCGTACCGATATTGGCGAATCAGCAGAACGGAGGGTTTCTTCTTGGTCTCATCGAGCGCCAGCACAACAACGGAACCGGGATGGCGAATGATATCTCGACGCACCTGGACGCCGGAGGGTTCGATGACTTCATCTTGCGTCACCTTGAAGACTGGAGCCGTGTGAACGATTTTGGAGGAGAGCACGTGAACCTTGGTGCTGTCCGCAGTTTTTGCTTTCTTTGTGGTGGAGGGTTTTGCGGATTTGCTGCGAGTGGTCTTCTTGCTTGCGTTCGCCATGCCGACACTATACACAAATCAGGCTCGTGCCGTGCTACTCTGCTCATCGTGAAACAGGTAAAGACGATTTCATTCATTGGTGCGGGAGCCTTGGGCAGCGGCCTTGCGCGATTGCTGCACGCGCAGGGTTACACCATCTCGGAGATCGTGGTGCGCGCCTCGGCGGGGGCGAAGCGGCGAGGCGCGAAGGTCGCTCGCGACGTTGGCGCCGAGGTGGTCACACTCAAGAGCGCGAAGCTACAGTGCGACGTGCTCTGGCTGGTGGTTCCGGACGAAGCCGTCGAGGATGTTGCACGGTCTGTCGCGAAGCGCGAAGCCTTGCCGCGCATGGTTCTGCACGCCAGCGGTGCGCTGAGCAGCCGTTCGCTGCAAATGCTGGCGGCCCGTGGAGTGCAGACAGGGAGCGCGCATCCCATGATGACCTTCGTCGCAGGAGAACCGCCGAGCCTGAAGGGCGCGTGGATTGCCGTGGAGGGCAGCAGGGAAGCAGTGCAGGCAGCGAGGGCTATGGCGCGTAAATTGGGCGCCAACAGCTTCACCATCGAGCCTGCCAGCAAGACGCTGTATCACGCGTTTGGCGCGATGCTATCACCGATGTTAGCGGCGGAGCTGGAAGCCGCCGAGCGGCTGGGGCTGCGCGCAGGAATAAGCCGGAAGGATGTGCGCCGCATCATGCAGCCCATCCTTGAGCGTACGGTCAGCAACGTGTTGCGCAAGGGAGTGCCCAATTCGTTCAGCGGGCCCTTGGCGCGCGGCGACGTGCGCACGGTAGCCGCGCATCTTGAGGCGCTTGGTGCGTCTCCGGAGGCGGGTGTTTATCGTGCGCTGATGGAGTACGCGACGGGTACGCTACCAGTGAAGCGGAGCGATGAGATGAAAGAGCTTCTTGGCGAGAAGAAGCTACGCAGGAGGCGGTAAAAAGAGAGTCTATTGGAATGGAGTGAAGAAGTGTCCCATTTTTTCGCGCTTGGTTTGCAGATACCTGGCGTTACTTTCATGGGCTTCCACGTCGGCGGGGATGCGTTCCACCACTTCGATTCCGGCAGCTTCGACGGCTTCCACTTTTTCCGGATTGTTGGAGAGCAGCCGCAACTTGCGAACCCCGAGAGCCTTCAGGATTTCAACCGGCATTTGATAGCTGCGGCAGTCCGCCAGATAGCCGAGCTTTACGTTTGCTTCCACGGTGTCCAATCCCTGATCTTGCAATTCATAGGCCTGCAACTTCGCCATCAAGCCAATGCCGCGACCTTCCTGCTCTTCGTAGATCAGGATTCCTTTGCCAAGTTCGCTGATCTTCATCAGGGCGAGTTCCAACTGCTGGCGACAATCGCAGCGCATGGAATGAAATACGTCTCCGGTGAGACATTGCGAGTGGATGCGGACCAGCGGGGCGTCGGTGAGAATGTCTCCCATGACGAGCGCGACGGCTTCTTCACGACGGCGCTCCTTGCCATCGGGCGAGCCATTGGCAGGTGTGCCGGGCATCAAGCCCTCAAAGCCGAGGATTCGAAAATGTCCCCAGCGGGTAGGAAAATCGGCTTCTGCAATCTTTCTGATGGGCATCGTAGTTACTACTCAGTATAGACGCAGTGAAAGCGCTTGCGGATTCAGATGGACTAGTCTGCGCGTGTTACGTGTCGGCGCGGCTTCACTAAGACGCTCAGACCAATGGAGACTGCGAGCACCAGGATGATGAATCCGAGCGCATACACGGTGGGGATCTCGATGTATTTTGCCGCGAGCATCTTCACTCCGATAAATGTCAGGATGATCGCCAGGCCGTAGTGGAGCAGATGAAACACCTCGATCAGCCCAGACAGTGCGAAGTACATGGCGCGAAGTCCAAGTATGGCGAAGATGTTCGAGGTGAACACAATGTAGGGTTGGCGCGTGACGGCCAGCACCGCAGGGATGGAATCCACTGCGAAGATGACGTCCGAGGTCTCTATCACAATCAGCACGAGCGCCAGCTTTGTGAAATGCTTCAGGCCGTTGCGCGCTACGGTGAAGCCTCCTCCAGCGAAGTCGTCCGTGAGCCGGAGGTTGCGCCGGGCGAATCGAGTGATGAAGCTGTCCGCGGGATTCTCACTCTCGTCGTCTTGAACGAAGAGCTTTATTCCTGCATAGACCAGGAATGCTCCGAAGATATACATCACCCAGTGAAAACGGTTAAGCAGCGTAACTCCCGCGCCGATAAAGATGGCGCGCGTGATGATTGCGCCAAGGATTCCCCAGAAGAGCACCTTGCGCTGCAATCCGGATGGGACCTTGAAGTAGCGAAAGATAAGCAGGAAGACGAAGAGATTATCCACGCTGAGCGCTTCTTCCACCAGGTAGCCAGTTACGAACTCCAGTGAGAGCTGGCGGTTCCCGTCCGCGGCGTCGCCGGTCATCAGGTGGCCGAAGAAGAAGATAAGAACAGCAAAGCACGCGGCCAGTGCAATCCAGACTCCGCTCCATGCCAGCGCATTGCCCATGCTCGGCGCGGTGTTCTTGCGATGCAGGATTCCAAGATCGAGCACGATCATGAGAACCACGAACGCAAGGAACAGAATCCAGAACAACAGGTTGGCGGGCACATGCATGTTCGGACGTTCTCTCCACGCGGGCGCGGTCCGCCAGCGGACTCTCTAGGCTAACATTCGCCCGGCCTAATGTGTATTCAGTGCGCGGATGGTCTCCATCACAATGTCTCCCGTAACCTGGAGACTGGTGGCGCTGCACTTGTCGGGTGTGTCCTGCGTGGTGTGGTGGTACAGGTTGTCAAAGCCGTAATCGAGGTCAATCAAGTCCGCGACAGGAATGCCCACGGCGCGGAAGGGAAGATGATCATCCTGGATAGGGTTTGCGCGCGAGGAGAAGTGCGACTGCAAGCCCAGGCGTTGACCTGAGCGGCGCACAACCTCCGCAAGCCACGGCGTTGAGTTCGTGTCTTCATCCATGTGCAGGTCTTTATCGCCAATCATGTCGAGCAGCAGAAATGCCTTGATCTTTGCGGCGGTTCCGTCATCCGCCCAGCGTTTTGCCAGGTGCTTGCTGCCGTACACGCTGTCAGCATCGGTCCACTCAACGGTGGCTTCCTCGCCGTCGGTAAACAGCAGCCAGATGCTATAGCCTTCGGGCGGATGCATGCGCAGTTGGCTGGCAATCTCCACCATGAGGCCCACGTTGGAGCCGCCATCATTGGCTCCGATAAAAGTGGTGTCCTTCAGTGGAAGATTCGTATCGTAGTGCCCGGCCAGGACGATGATTCCGTCCTTCTTGCCTGGGAACTTTGCGATGATGTTGTCCATGGGAAACTGCCCGGCGGCGGTCTGCGCATTGAACCGGTCCTGCTCAATCTGCGCGCCTTCCAGATGGCTGACGATGTACTGCTCCGCGCGGGTATGCCCATCGCTGCCCAAGTAACGCGGTCCGAGCGCAACGAAATCCTTCAGTGTCTTGAAGGCTCGCTCGCCACTGACCTTCAGCGCTGGTGGAGTGTCCGGCTTCGGATCGAAGTCTGCGGCGTGCAGCTCAGGACGAGCGACCGTCTGTGCTTGGGCGACTTGCGTCTGCGCTGGGGTGCCGACATCTGCAGGCTTGTTCTCGTGACAGGCTCCAGCGAACAACATAGAAGCGGACAGCAGCGCGGACAGAATCACGGGGCCTCCTTTGCTGATTCGATTATTTTTCTGGAGGCCCCGATGCCTGATCATGATTGCTTCTTGAGCTCCCGCTTCTTGCGCTGCTTGGGATGAACAAGGTATGCCACGCCAATGCTAACCAGATACAGGATCACCATCGGTGCCGCGAAAATGCACATATTCATGATGTCCGTGGTGGGCGTGATAATGGCGGCAATGATGAAGATAATCAGAATGGAGTACCGGAAATTCTTCCACATGAATCCAGCGCTGAGAATGCCGAAGAGCGCAAGGAAGAAGACCAGGATAGGCATCTCAAAAACCACGCCGAGCCCGAGCACAATCGTCATGAACAGAGTGGTGTACTCGTTAATCGTGATCATTGGCGTGAACTGGCTGCTGTAGTCGATGAGGAAATCAAGAGCCGCCGGATACACCAGCTTGTAGGCAAAGAAGCCGCCAGCCACGAACAGGCCCACGGTGCTAACCATGAACGGGCCTACATAACGGCGCTCGCTCTTATAGAGTCCCGGAGCAATGAACGCCCAAATCTGGTAGAGAACGAATGGCGAGGCGACGAAGATTCCCACGATCAGGCTGATCTTCAGATACATGTTGAAGGGATCAGTGGGATTGGTGTAGACGAGGTTGGTGGGCAGGTTGTGGCGCTTGAGTGCGAAAACGATCGGGCTCTGCATAAGTGCAAAAATCTGCTCATGCCACCAGTAGCAGACGCAAAAACCCAAGCCAATGTAAACAATGCTCCAAATGATGCGCTTGCGGAGCTCCTCAAGGTGCTCCATAAAGCCCATGGAAGACAGTTCTTGCCTGTCCTTAAAACTGCCTGTGGGAGTAGCTGTTTCTGCCATCAGAACCTTTGTTGGATCGCCTGGTTAACTGCTCTGCTGGGCAGAGCTGCTGTTAGCCGGCGCCGGAACTTGAGTAGAGTGATCGGTCGCAGCTTCAACCGGAGATGAATCGTGCGGTGCGGCGGTCTCGCTGGACTCAGCCACGTTGGTTTCCGAAGGGAGCGGTGCGGCAATCTCGGCTGGTTGAGTCGATGCAACCACTGGCGCGTCGGGCGTGCGCAGAGTAAAGTTCTGGGCGTCAAATGCCATGCGCGCGGTCTGCATCAGGCGGTCGTGGGCGTTGTCGATGTCAGAGATTGCCGACTTGACCGCGGGCGGAAGCAGCGTCTGGGCGAAAGTGGACGCGTTCTGCTGGTTAAACAACGACGAGGAGCCTGACGGAGCGATATCGGAGCCAGTCTTTTCGATCTCAGACTGGAGCTGGGAGGTGAAGTCGTTGGATGCGCGCTTGAACTCGGCCATAAACTTGCCGATCTGGCGCGCAATTTCGGGTAACTTCTTGGGGCCAAAGAGGATCAAGGCCAGCAAGAAGATGAAAATCATATCGGCACTCATACAGCGTTATCATACACGGCGAAACCCATCCCCGGTAAGGCGGAAAGCAGCCTGAGAAAGCATGAAACACGGTCTTACGTCCGAGATGCTCCGGGTGAACGACTGCGCCGCGTGGCACCCGAGAAGTTGCGAAGCCGAAGCATGCGCTTTCGCATCTCATCACTAGCGGTGGGGACGATTTCCGAATCCTGCATCCGGACTGCGCTAACTTATTGCCGGATGAAACTGCTATACTCTTGCGAAATAGAGGGTTGCGCCTTTCTGGTCAGGGCGCGGCAAACATTCACCGCAGCGCTCTCCGGCGCAGGGCAAAAAGGAAGTTTCAATGGCTGGTCGTTCCCGTCGCTCACTGGTATTCGTTTTCCTGGTAATTCTGACTTGTGGTTTTCTCGGAGTGGTCTTCGGGCGAACCGGAGCTGCGCCTGCAAATGGCGACAATGACATGCAGGACACCTCGCGCAACTTTGCGCAGGTTTACAGCGTGATCGAGCAGAATTACGCCGAGAAGGTTGACGCCGATAAGGCAATCTATGACGGCGCAATTCCCGGTATGCTGCGCGTTCTGGACCCCCACTCAAATTTCTTTGACCCGAAGCAGTACTCGGCATTGCAGGAAGAGCAGCGCGGGCGCTACTACGGCGTGGGTATGCAGGTGGGCCCGCGTAACAATAAAGTCATTGTGATCGCGCCCTTTGCCGGAGCGCCTGCTTATCGCGCGGGCATCCGTCCGGGCGACATCATTGCGGCCATTGACGGCAAGCCGACCGATAACATGACGACCAGCGACGTCGCCGATCTGCTGAAGGGGCCCAAGGGCACCACCGTCCACATCTCAATTCTGCGCGAGGGCAGCGCCAAGGCGCTGGACTTTGCCGTGATTCGCGATGAGATTCCACGCTACTCGGTGGATCTGCACTTCCTGATCCGCCCCGGCATCGGGTATCTCCATATCAGCGGCTTCCAGGAAACGACCGAGGCCGAGACCACGGCAGCGATGGATGAGATGGGCGACCTCAAAGGATTGATTCTCGACCTGCGCAACAATCCCGGCGGCCTGCTAAGCGAAGGAGTTGGCGTGGCGGACAAGTTCCTGAAGAAGGGACAGGTCATCGTCAGCCATCACGGACGCAACTCACCGGAGAAGGTGTACCGCGCGGCTCATGGCACCACCAAGGACTATCCGATCGTAGTGCTGGTGAATCACGGCACGGCTTCTGCCGCAGAGATTGTCTCCGGCGCGATTCAGGATCACGATCGCGGTCTTATTGCAGGCGAATCCACATTCGGCAAGGGACTGGTGCAGACCGTTTATAGGCTGAGCGAGAACACCGGACTGGCTCTGACCACCGCGAAATATTACACGCCCAGCGGAAGGCTGATTCAGCGCGATTACAACGGCGTGTCGCTGTATGACTATTACTACAATCGCAGCACCACCGACTATTCAATCAACGGGAGCAAACTGGACGACGCCAACCGCGAGGTCAAGCTGACGGATAGCGGGCGTACGGTGTACGGCGGCGGCGGAATTACCCCGGATGTGAAGATCCCGCCGCAGAAAGCCAACAAGTTCCAAGAAGAGCTGCTGCGCAAGTACGCGTTCTTCAACTTCTCCAAACACTACTCCATCACGCACAAGGTGGATAAGGGCTTCCAAGTGGATGACGCGGTGCTCCAGGAGTTCCGCAACTTCCTCAACGACGCCAAACTGCCCTACACGGAGAAGGATCTGGTCGACAACAATGAATGGGTTCGCTCCAGCATCAAGAGCGAGCTGTTTGTGGGCGCATTCGGTCAGCAGGAGGGAATGCGCGTACAGGCCGAGGCTGACCCGAGCGTGTTGAAGGCTCTGGAACTGATGCCCAAGGCCAAGGAACTTGCCGACAACGCGCGCAGGACCATCGCTGAACACAACCAGGCGCGCCTGACCGCGCCACGCAACTAGCTTTTAGGTAGTTTGCATTCGGAAAGGGCACCCTGACTGGGTGCCCTTTGTCGTGATCACCAGCTTCGTCTAAACCGCATTGCCAGCTCTGATGGGAGAAGCGAAAGTAATCTCTGGAAGCTCTTCAACGGCTCGTCTGAGCGACTGCTCCCATCGTGCGTGAATCAATGCCAATTCACTATCTGCTGCAGAGAATCGGCGATAGGAGTCAAAGTCCAAAGTATCTTTGCGATACAGCATCAGCTCCACTGGTGGCCCAACCGTAACGTTTGAACGCATGGTCGCATCAAACGAGAGTAGAGCGTATTTTGCTGCAACTTCGAGCGTCGTCGAGCCATAGACAATTCCGCGATCGAGAATCGGCCGTCCATATTTGTATTCGCCAAGCTGCAGGAAAGGAGAGTCCACGGTTGCGTTCAACGGGTTTCCCTGCGGATAGACGAGGTACAGGCTTTGTGCCTCCCCTCGCACTTGTCCTCCGAGCAGGAAATGAACATTGAAATTGTAGTTGTCCCGTTCCAGCGCCTCGCGATCAATCTCTGAAACCTGGCGCACAGCTTTGCCAACTTCGCGAGCAGCTTCATAAAGGGACTTCGCTTGTCCCAGCCCCTCGCCCGCTTCGAAGCTTGACCGAAGCAAACTGATCACCGATTGGCTCAGCGATAGGCTGCCACTGCTGAGCACGACGAAGGCCCGCTCTCCCGGTTGTACGAAGGTGTGCATCTTGCGAGCGATATTCAAATCATCGAAACCGGCATTTGTGCGCGAGTCCGACGCCATCACCAGGCCTTCGTGCGTCATGATGCCTAAGCAGTAAGTCATTTGCCCACCCTGTAAACATTGTGTCAGTTCCGTGCTGCGCTTGGAAGCCGGCAGCAACTATTTCATTAGAGAACCCAATCACACCAATATGCTAATCCGTCTGGGATTCGACATGTCGTTCGATTTGCCCGCACCAGCAGCGTTTGTGGCGCAACTCCGGGTGCATCCTTCGCGCATTGCTGATTTGCGCGAACCTGACCGCTTCCACACCACTCCCGAGCTCCCGCTGGAGGAATACACGGATGGCTTTGGCAATCTGTGTACGCGCTTCTACGCGCCCGCAGGCGAACTGCGGCTCTACCACTCCACCCTGATTGAAGACTCAGGCCAGCCTGATCCTGTCTCTCCCAGGGCGCGCGAAATTCCACCTCAGGAGCTGCCCTCGGACGTGCTTCAGTTTCTGTTAAGCAGCCGCTACTGCGAGGTAGACCTTCTCTCTCAGACAGCTGTCAATCTCTTTGGAGGCATCACGCCCGGATGGGAACGAGTTGCCGCCATCTGCAACTGGGTACACACGAACGTCACCTTTGGCTATAACTTTGCGCGAAGCACCAAAACGGCCAGGGAAGTATTTATCGAGCGCACCGGTGTCTGCCGCGATTTTCAACACCTTGCCGTAACGTTTTGCCGCGCATTGAACATTCCTGCGCGCTACGTTGCAGGTTACCTGGGAGATATTCAGGTGCCCATCAATGACCCTATGGATTTCAGCGCATGGTTCGAGGCCTACTTGGATGGACGCTGGTGGACCTTTGACGCACGCAACAATCAATCGCGGGTTGGCCGCGTACTCATGGCGACTGGGCGTGATGCTGCCGATGTCGCCTTCCTAACTTCTTTCGGCACTGCCATTCTCAAATACTTTGAAGTTGTTTCAGACGAAGTCCGGTCAGCTGCATAACAGACAAGAAAAGTAGCCGGAGAGAACTGCTCCCCTCCGGCTTCGAACCTAGAGCGCTGTTTCGCCACGCTCGTCGTTACGGATACGAACGGCTTCTTCGACCGCGAAGACGAAGATCTTGCCGTCGCCGATTTGTCCTGTCCTGGCAGCGGTGCTCAGTACTCCAACAATCTGCTCCGCGCGTGAATCCGCCACGACCGCTTCAATCTTTATCTTAGGAAGCAGATCGACTGTGTACTCCGATCCGCGATAGGTTTCTGTATGGCCTTTCTGACGTCCGTGGCCACGCACTTCGGAGACTGTGATGGCCTCTACGCCAATGCCATAGAGGGCTTCTTTTACGTCTTCCAGCTTGTTCGGCTGGATGATTGCCTCAATCATTTTCATATGGCTTCCATTCTCGAATCGCTTAGTATTCGGTGGTGTAGACGGCATCCTCGGGATAGCCCTGAATTCCGAACTCGGGGACATCCAACCCTTCTTGTTCTGCTTGTTTCGAGACGCGCATCGACTTCACCGCATTCACCGTTTTGAAGACGACGAACGTAGCGCCGAAGGCCCACGCAGCGCAGATCACAGCACCCATCACCTGGACTAGAAACTGCTTGGAGTCGCCGTAGAACAACCCGGTTACGCCCTTTCCGGCCTGTCCAAGATAGCTGGTGGCACCTACGCCGTTCCATCCCTGGCCATATGTGCCGTCGGCAAACAGTCCCACGCAAATGCCACCCAGAATGCCGCAGAAGCCATGTACCGAAATCGCGCCGCAAGGATCGTCGATCTTGGTCACGTTGTCATTGAACAGAACCCCCAGGCAGACTACAAGGCCCGCAAGGATGCCGATAATGAACGCCGAAGTCGGATTGACAAAGGCGCAGGGTGCAGTGATCGCAACCAACCCCGCGAGCATGCCGTTACAGGCCATGGTGATATCCGGCTTGCCAAATTTCAAATACCAGAAGAGCATCGCGGTCGCCGAGCCAGAGATCGCCGCCAGGTTTGTGTTGATCGCAACGACAGAAATACGGAGGTCTGTCGCACCCAGAGTCGAGCCCGGATTGAAACCCATCCAGCCGAATAGCAGAACGAAGGTTCCGATCACGACGTAAACGATGTTGTGAGCAGGGAAAGCGCGCGGCTTCCCGTCAGCTCCGTACTTGCCAAGCCGAGGTCCCAATATAACCGAGAGCGCCATGGCGCAGAATCCACCAACGGCATGCACCACGGTAGAGCCCGCGAAATCTACGTATCCATGTCCCAAACCCATTGTGTTGCCAAGCTGAGACATCCAGCCACCGCCCCACACCCAGCAACCGAAAACCGGGTAGAGAATTGCGCCGATGAACAGTTCGCAGACCAGAAATGACCAGAAGGTGATGCGTTCGCAGATGGCACCAACAATGATGTAACCCGCGGTTTCCATGAACACTACTTCGAACAGCGCGAAACAGTTGCTCCCGGCGTCATAGGCAGGCCCGGTCATAAAGAAGCCTTTGCCTCCCAGGAAGCCCCACAGACCGCTTCCGAAAAGAAAGTGATTCAGCGTCGGAGTCCCACCCAGATTCGAAGGTGCGGCATTGACGGCCACCGCTCCGAACTGGAACGCATATCCAACCGCGTAATATGCGATGAAGGCGAAGACGTACGCCGCAAAGTTCAGCATCATCAGGTGGGCGGCGTTTTTCTTCCTTACCAACCCGCAGGTGAGCAGCGCAAATCCGGCCTGCATGAAGAGCACCAGATATCCGGTGTTGAGGGTCCACGCAAAATTGGTGGCTACCCGGATGTGGCCCGTTGAGTCGGCGAGTTTCATCGCGAGCGGTTCTTTGGCCGCTTGGGCTTGGAAATCGTCGAAGTCCTTCTTCTTCTGCGCGTAGTCGGGAGCCGTCTTGTCAGTCGGTTCAGCAACCGTGAAGGAGTTACCACCCGCGTCAACTACGGTTGTCTTGTCCCCTGTTGCAATGCCTGCCGGATCCGGCTTCGGGGCTACCTGGGCCATACAGGGCAGTAGAGACGCCAGGATACAGGCGGCAAGAACCAGTACGGCACGGCTCAAAAGCACCTTGCCGAGAGGCTGACTCCGAGATGTTTCTGTGTTCGGTGTGCTCACAATTCATTCTCCTGTTTGAATTTGTCTACAGCGGCATGGCTTCTGGATAATATGTGCGCAACTTTAATGAAAGTAACTGCGATTGGAACTGTCATGGCGAACCCGAGACGGGAGAACGGATGTCCTGTAGCTGTCCGCTTCAAGGCTCCAGTGAATCTGTTCATGTGCTGAGAGAGTCTGTGCCAATGGGCAAGGCTATCTGCAGTTTTAGTCTCACACCAATCTCTTTTATTTATCGCTCCGATAACAGAACCTTCTATCAGCAGTCGTCGGAGAGCTTCATTTGCTTGGGAGGTTTCAGGAGGCCGCAATTCTGTTGTAATCCCGGCACTTACATTTCACAGGGGATAGTTTTGCAAAGGCAGGCCGGAGTTGGATGCCAAAGCGATAAGCAGAGCTTATCGCAGTTATAAAAATAATCTTTAGAGTTTTGGCTTCTTCTGGTTCAGACAACCAGTGCTCGCGCAGTATTGCGCGTCATTTTGAAATCGTCAGATTGCCGACTATCGCGCCCGGATTTTCCAGCACGAGTCTTGAGGCAGCCTCTTCCCCGACAATGTTGGCGGCGGCTTTGCGTGCGATGGATAGCAGTGGAGGACGGTTCTTGAGTCCATGTGCGTCGCTGGCAATGATGTGAACCAGGCTCTTGCGCAGCAGCGTCTCAGATAGCTTTTGCGATGGCTTTCCCCAGAACCCGGTGAGCGAGTTCGCCGTGATCTGAATCACGCAGCCAGCCTCGTAGAACTCCTGAACCATCTCGGGTTTGGAGAGGACGAATGGATTACGCTCGGGATGAGTGATGATCGGCATCATCCCGGCGGTCTGCAACTGGTAGAGCGTCTGCGTGACATTGAAGATGCTGTACTCCGAGAGTTCCACCAGCAAGTAAGAGGTATCACCGATGGTGTAGCGCTTGGGATGCGCTAGTGCATCCTCTATGTTTTCGAACGACAGGTGAAAATCGCAGCCGAGCGAAAAGCTAAGTCCGGGCACACTCGTTCGCAACTCGTTGAGCATCGCTTCATGAGCCCCGCGCTGGTAGCTGTATTCATAATTGGCGTGCGGAGTCGCAACAATGTGAGTAACTCCGTCCTGCTGCGCCATGCGGCACATCTCAAGCGTCACGTCCCAGGACTTGGCGCCGTCGTCCACGCCGGGAAGCAGGTGACAGTGAATGTCAATCATCGCTGCTCCGTTTTGGTTTGCGTCCGCTGAAGGAAGTCGGCGTGGGCAGTGCGGATTCCTTCTTCCAGAGACACCTTTGGTCGCCAGCCATAACTGAACAGCCGCCCGCTGTCCATCAGCTTGCGCGGCGTGCCATCTGGCTTGCTTGTATCGAAGACGATGGTGCCGTGAAATCCAAGCACGTCGGAAACCTTCTGCGCCAACTCGCCGATGCTCAGATCGCTGCCGCTGCCCACATTGACCAGCGGCGCATGCTCGGCATCTCCGGTGAGACGGCGGAACTCATCATCCGGCAGATTCAGCAGAAAAACACAGGCGTCGGCCATGTCGTCACTAAACAAAAACTCTCGTAGCGGCTTGCCGGTCCCCCATACAGTCAGCGTGCTTGCTCCCGCGCGCTTGGCTTCGTCCACTTTGCGGATCAGCGCCGGAAGCACGTGAGAAGCGGCCAGATCGTAGTTGTCTCCCGGCCCATAGAGGTTTGTCGGCATAGCCGCAAGATACGATGTGCCGTATTGGCGATTGAAGGCCCAGCACATCTCAATGCCTGCAATCTTCGCAATTGCATAGGAGCGATTGGTGAACTCCAACGGACCCGCCAGCAATTGATCTTCGCTGATCGGCTGCGGAGCAAGCTTGGGATAGATGCAGCTTGAGCCTAGAAAGAGCAGTCGCTTCACATCGTTATGCCGCCCGCTCTCAATCACGTTGCTTTGAATGCGTAAGTTCTGTGCGATGAAGTCGGCAGGGAAGTCGCGATTGGCGAGGATGCCTCCCACCTTTGCAGCTGCGAGAAAGACGAACTCCGGGCGCTGCTCGGCAAAGAAGGCGCTTACTGCATTTGCATCCTGCAAGTCGAGCTCCTGCCGCGTGCGCAGTACAAGATTGCCGTAGCCCAGCCCGTGCAACTTACGCACAATGGCCGATCCCGCGAGTCCACGGTGCCCGGCCACGAAAATCTTCGCATTGAGATCCATGAATCTATTCATGATGATTCAGAATCCTGAAGCCGCCCTCGCGCACCATTGCATCGCGTCGTGCAAGCTCGTAGTCAGAGTTCACCATCTCGGTTACCAACTGGTCGAAGCTAGTCTTTGGTTCCCATCCCAGCTTGGCCTTTGCCTTCGAAGGATCTCCCAATAGTGTTTCAACTTCCGTCGGCCGGAAGTAGTGAGGATCAATCGCAACCAGACACCGGCCTGATTCGTCATATCCCTTTTCGTCCACACCCTTACCTTGCCATGTCAGCTTGATCTCCAGCTTGCTGGCCGCAATGTTGATAAATTCACGGACGCTGCGCTGTTCACCCGTGGCGATGACAAAATCATCCGGCTCTTTCTGTTGCAGCATCAGCCATTGCATTTCTGCGTAGTCGCGGGCATGGCCCCAGTCCCGCAAGGAATCGAGATTGCCCATGAAGAGCTGATCCTGTAAACCGGCCTTGATGCGTGCAAGTCCGCGCGTGATTTTGCGGGTCACAAACGTCTCGCCACGTACCGGGGATTCGTGGTTGAACAGAATTCCGTTGCATGCGTAAATCCCGTAGGCTTCGCGATAGTTCACCGTGATCCAGTAGGCGTAGAGCTTGGCCGCAGCATAGGGCGAGCGTGGATAGAACGGCGTGGTTTCGGTCTGCGGAGTTTGCTGCACTTTGCCGTAAAGCTCAGAGGTGGAGGCCTGATAGAAGCGCGTGGTTTTCTCCAGCCGCAGAATCCGAATCGCTTCCAGCACGCGGAGCGTGCCGAGAGCGTCTGTGTTGGCCGTGTACTCCGGCTCTTCGAAGGATACCGAAACGTGAC
>Ga0302320_10015184_pt1 | contig 15847 bp, 17 predicted proteins | sample Bog_T0_3_FD_202130 | JGI IMG/M metagenome (GOLD analysis project Ga0302320, IMG submission 202130) | Peat permafrost microbial communities from Stordalen Mire near Abisko, Sweden - Bog_T0_3 | ecosystem: Environmental > Terrestrial > Soil > Wetlands > Peat | place: Sweden: Abisko, Stordalen Mire... | reverse complement strand
CCCATGGCGTTTGGGCTCTGCTTCACATGCCGGGATATTTTCCCAGGAAGATAAGCAGGAAGTCGATGGAATCCGAAACTCCGTGGGCAACGATGGGAACGGCCAGGTTGCGGCCCGTGCGCAAATAAATCAGGCCAAGCAAAAGTCCCATCAGGCCTTCATCGATCACGCCCGTAATGCCCTGGTAGGCGTGCGCCAGGCCGAAACCAAGATGGACGGCGATTAAACTGATGATCCATGCGGCGCGCGTGCGGTTGAATAAATCGGCGACGCGGTTCATAAGATACCCGCGGTACACCATCTCTTCACCGAAGGCGGCCAGAGTCCACGCGCCGACGAATGCCAAGAGAGCCAACTTCACATTGCCGTGGAGCACACGAAAGACGTCGAGGTCAGGTTGCTTTCCCAGCCACTTCACCAGCAGCGGCTGGGTGATGAACAGTTCGATGGCTTCCAATAAAATTCCGGCTGCAATGCCGACAGCAAGCGTAGTCTGCCAGTTGCGATAGAGTTTCATGCCGACGCCCCGCCAGCCAACGTTGCGGATCCCGAGCGAAAGCCACCCCAGCAGAAGCAGCCACGGTGTTTTGCTGAAGAAAATGTGATGCCTGGCGTCGGCAATAAAAATGAGAACGACCACGGCCAGTTCGGCCATCGCCAGCCACTTGCTTTGACGCCAGTCCGGCGTGTAATTTTGCGAATCAGCCTTAATATTGGGATGCGACCGCTTGGACAACGAGTCAGACCAGGTTGAGTCATCCATGGGCATGCGTTCGAATTTGTATTACAAAGTATTTGCAGTTGCAATCAGAATAAGCCCGAGGTAAAAACAACCAGGCCGCAAAATCCAGCAAACGATCGAGTCGCTCGAGATACGCTGTCAGCCTGGCAAATTCAGCCCTGTCGACGCAAATCCGTTCTCTGCTTTCATTAAAAATTGGGAGTAAGGTAGCTTGGGTAAGGCCGGTTGAAAACTCGACAAAATTCAGGTCCTCCAAGACGCGCCGCGCTGTGTGTTTTGGTGCTGATTGCGGTCTGTCCCCTGTACGCACAAGTTGCGCTCCCTGAACATCGAGAGTGGGATTTTGGGCTGTGGATAGCCGGCGAGACCGGCGAAGAAAAGTTAAACGACTTTTCGGAGGCGCAAATTCTTACGGCCGGCGTCTCCGTGGGAAAAACTTTGACCGGGGAGCGCGGCCATGGCTGGCGGCGGGGAAAGTTTGAGTACGCCGTCTCCGTGATCCCCTTATTCCGCCAGTTTCGGCCGCAACCAATTTACGGCGGAGGCTTTGAGCCGGTGATCCTGCGCTGGAACTCAAGCTTGCGCTGGCGTGGAACTTCCCCATATATCGAACTGGCTGGCGGTGCGGTCCGAACGAATACAAATCTGCCGGCAGGAAATACTTCCGACTTCAACTTCACCGCCCGCGGCGGCGGCGGCATTCGCATCTTCAAGAAAAATGGCCGGCAATTCACCGACATTGGCTGCCGGTGGTCGCACATCTCCAACGCAAACTTGGGCGATAAGAATACTGAGTTCAACGGTATTCAAGTCAGCGTGGGGTATCACTGGTTCCGGTAAGAGCGGGGCCATCCTCGAGACTACCTACTTCAATCCCATGCCCCCGTTAAAGTTCTGAATCACGCCGTAGCATTCACAGGCCGTATCTTCCAGACTTTTGCGATTGATAATTTTTACCGTGCCGCGCAAATTCTCAATGAGGCCGGCGCTCTCCAGTGCGCCCGCTGCCAGGCTAACGGTAGGACGTCCGGAGCCCAACATCTGCGCCAGAAATTCATGCGTCAAGGGCAGCGACTGGGAATCGAAACGGTCCTGGCACATCAGCAGCCAGCGCGCCAGGCGCTGCTCCACTTCATGCAGGCGATTGCAAGCCACGAGTTGAGCTACCTGCAGGCCGTGCATCAGTCCGAAGCGGCTGAGTTCGGCGCGTAACCTCGGCGCGTCGGGCAGAAGTTCCTGAAAAACTTGCGACGGTATACGCACCCCGGTACCAGACATCTGCATAATGGCACGGAACGCCGTCAGTTGCAGTCCGACGGTCAGGGACATCCCCACCATACCCTCTTTGCCCACGATGCCTACTTCAACACTTCTACCGTCGCGGCTCAGCGAAACGATCGAAGCCATGCCATCATTCAAGAAATACGTGAAATCAATCTTCCGGCCCGGTTCCTGCAGGATTTGATACTGCGGAAGGTCTACCCATTCCAGATATGGCCGGAACAGGTTGTACTCATCGTCCGGAATCGATAAGAGAACGACGTTCGTCACCGCTTTGCCGTCGTGATCGGTTCGGGAGCCGGGACGTAAAATGGAACTGTGGTTCTGATTTACAACGGTTTTCGCGACTGCGCTTTCCTTCGCGTACTTGCCTTCCATGCTGATTGGATGCGCTACTCTTTTTCTCTTGATTGCCGTAATCCTGTATATCCGCCACCATTTTCTACTGATTCAAACTGGTGGAGCATAGGAGAGGCCTCAGGCATCTCCTTACTTCTATAAGATCGGCGTACTTTTAACTTTTCCGCAATCGTCAATTCTTAATCCCAACAGATCAACTTTTTTCCGGACGATCTTCCTGATTTTTTGTTTCATTCTGCTTGTTTCGGTCATTCTCGGAGGCAAGGACACGATTCAACTCTTCCACGAGCGCCATGAATTTATCACGATCCTGCTCCACTGCGATCCGCGCGCAAAGTTCCTGAATGCGTTCCCCCTCACGCTGATTCATACGAGGCGGAGTATTACAGGATTTCCTGTAGATGTATGTTCGATGTCGAACTGTTTTTTCGAAGTGAATTTCCCCAACTGCGAGGCGGGTCATGAGTAGAAAGGGTTACGAGACAAGATTCTGTTTGCGGGGGACGAAGGTAAAGGCGGGAGAGCGCAGTCTTCTTCCCACGTGGGGCTGTTCGGATGAAGGAACGCGGACAGCACTTCGGCGGGGAGCCGCAGAGCCCTCTTAAGCCTTCGGCACGTGATGCCTTACGCCGCCGCCTCCGGCATGCCCTTCCTGTCGCCCTTATCTTTCCATTGCAAGGTAATGTTGGGAACCGTGGTCAGCATAATTTCGATGCCTTCCAGTTCGAGCGTTTGCACAGTGATCGAACCGCGGAGCTTGTTGGCCTGAATCAGCGAAGCCACAACCACAGTTATCAGCCCTTGCTGGCCCTGACTTAGGATGTCATTTAATTTGTCTTCTTTAACCGCCGCGCTGGTTTTTAACTTCACAGTGGCCTTCGGAGGGATGTTCAATTCGATGTCCAGGCTGGCCACGCCGTAGCCCGCCGTTTGCAAGAGCTGTAGCAAAAGATTGATCTCAGCCAAGACCTCCTGACTCTTCTCTACCCCGGCTTTGGCTATCGTCTGCGCGGCGCCGGATAGCGACGCAGTAGGTATTTTTAGTTTGCTGAGAGAATCGAATTGCATATCGCTACCTATCCCACGTTATAGATTGTTGTAAGTTGCAAAGACCGGTGCCGGTCCAATCCGATGCACGGGACTTACTGCAACGATGCGGCCAATTCTCTTCCGGTCGAGAGAAGCTGTCAAGCAGAAACCAGCACGACTAAGAAGATTGCGCGCGCGTTTACTCGTAGCCTTTCTTCTTCCAAACTTCCCAATCGGAGCGTACGGCTTCAAGCATGTCTTCGGAGGCGCGGTGCAGCCACCTCCCTTTTTGTTTCGCGATGTGGCGGAGAATGGCTTTGCGCGCAGTGGGTGTTCCCAGATGAATGTTCGCGGTTTCACATCCCATGGCATGCAGAAGGCGGAGTTCAATGTCTGGTGCCCGAAGTGAGGCGAGTTCGATGCGGGAACAATCCGGAGCCAGACGGCGGACGATCCAGCGTCCGCGCAATTGCACAAAGGGGTCGGGACAACGCACGGCACGGTTGATGATGGTCTGGTAAAGAATATCCGCGGGCGGTTCGTGCTTTTTCGAATCGGCCGTCTGCGCCCAGTGGGCAGACGACGGGGCCAGCGCTTTGGCTTCGCGCGCGATACGGCCTCCATTCCACTCAGCCAGGGCGACGTAGCGGGCGTGGCCGAGGCTGCCGAGTCCGGCGGTGCGGTGAGCTATACGGTACGGAATGCCGGGAGCGGGCATGAGGTGCTCGATAGCATCGATTGCGCTGACGGGAACTTCAGTTTTAAATGTAGGAAGTGCATCAGCTTTTTTCCAGAAGCGCACGGGATCGCGCAGCTCGCCTTCGGCAATGTTGCGCAGCCACACATGACTTTCGCCGAGCACGTAGGCGCAGCCTTTTTTCGCCATGCTTTCGGAATAGCCTTCGAGCAAGGTATTGCAGATGTCTTCGCGCTTCAGAGGAAGATTTCCGGCTTCGACGGCCAGGTGCACGCTTACCGCAACCCGCACCAGATCGATGGTGTAGGCCATGGGCCAGGCTTCGTCGAAATCGTTGACGCCCCAGATGAGCCGGCCTTCCGCGTCGCGCCAGGTTCCAAAATTCTCTACGTGCAGATCGCCGACCGCAAGTACGTGCGGAGCCTTCGCTAGTTCTGGACAAACCTGCGGCCAAAGTTGCGCCCAGCGATAATAGGTGGCGCGAAGGAACATGAAGACGTCCGCCTTCATGTTGGAGTGTTTAAGGCGAAGATCTTTCGGGTCGATGCGCGTGCGTTGCGCGAGCCATTTCTCGAACTCGCGCGTAGCTTTCACCACGTTCATGGGGGCAACGATAGCGGCGGGGGGAAGGGGAAGTCAAATGGGAGATCTTCTCTGTGACTCCGCGGAGAACTGCGACCTTAATTCTTAAAGTAAGCGGCGTTGCGCTCGATGAAGTGCTTTTTCTCTTCTGGAACCTCGTCCACGGCAAGAATCGAATCCGACGTGCAAACGGGCAGGCAAGCTCCACAGTCAATGCATTCGACGGGATCGACATAGAGTTGGCTGGCCGCCTCGAAGCCGGGTTCGTCTTGCTTGGGATGGATGCAATCGGTAGGGCAAACATCCACGCAAAGCGCGTCTTTAATGCAGGCATCGGTAATGACGTAAGCCATGGTAAGTTCTCCTGAAAGTTACGATTCGTCTCAGGTTGAGTTTACGGGTGCCTGGAACGGGGGGCGGTGACGGAAATCACGGCGCGATGGTTGAAGGCGGAAGGCTTCCGCGCAGGCTTGGTCGCCCAAGAATCCGGTGATGAGGCTGTGATGAAAGTCACCCACAGGTGCAGCGGCGGTCACGGAAAATAAAATTCTAAGGTGGCAAACTACGGAGCATTGAACGAGTCCATTACTAGTTGAGATCGCCCGGCTCCAACCCACAGAACCCCACAGAGCCGTTTCCCCAGACGGCGGGGCCGGGCGCCTAAAATCAGCCAGCGAGATTCTCCCCATCTTACCGTTGCACGGCCCGCGAGTTGTGTCTCCACTGACACGCTGTTGTGTCTCCACCGCAGTCTGGCCGGTTCTCTTCCACTTTAAATCTTTTGCTTTCAGCGGATTCCGATTGGTGCTTGTCCTGCCTAAGAACGAGCGTGTGCTGGGCGACGCAAATGAAATTCGGAGTTCAAAAGCCGGCAAAAACGACGCGGGTGTTGATTTTTTCCAGCATATTTTTCGCGACGCTTCCCTGCTTCAGCCAAGCCTCCCCCCTGCAGCGAACCAGGATGCAACGAACCAGGAGAACCGTGCTGGTGAGTATCGCCGACCGTCGCTTGGCTGTCCTCGAGAACGGTCAAGTGTTGGCTTATTTTCCCGTGGCGGTGGGCGCAGATCTAAGTCCGAGTCCGACGGGCGAATTTGAAATTGTGAATCGCGTTGCCAACCCCGCTTACTACCATGCGGGCATGGTGATGGCAGCGGGCGTGAATAATCCGGTGGGGACGCGATGGATCGGATTGAACTTGAGGGGTTACGGAATTCATGGGACGAACGCTCCGCGATCGATTGGGCAAGCGTCGTCGCACGGATGTATTCGCCTGCGAAATCGCGATGTGGAGAAGTTGTACGCGATGCTGCGAGTCGGCGACGTGGTACAGATTCGCGGCGAGCGGGACGAGGAAGTGGCGGCGGTTTTCGGTGGAGGAGTCGACGTGGCGAGCACGGAGACGACGCCGGGGAGTGGGCAGTAAGGGCGAAGCTTAAGTTGTCGGACTAGGCAGAAAAGCAGGTCCCTCGACTGCGTTGCCCTCCGCTTCGCGAGCGCAACTTCGCCCGGGATGACAGGAGTTTTTTTAGCGGCACGATCGGAAGCAGTACAGGAGGACTTTATGCAGATGTTGGTCACATTTATGGCTGTCGTGGCGGGCCTGATTTTCTCAATTGCGGTGGCGTTGCTGGCGGAAGAATTCATTTTCGGGCAAGTGTTCCGGCTGTTCTTTGCCAGGCCGTCGGGGCAGTTGGTCCGGCAAACTGTGCCATTGGGATCAGAGCGGAAGCGCTAACGCGCATAGGAGAATACGATGCTGGCGTTGAAGTACTTGCTGATGACGGGCGGCCTGGGAATGATTCTCGCGGCCGTGTGCATTCTGGCTTACGATCTATATCGCGAAATGTTGTACCGGCGCGCGATGGAAGCGCCGGGAGGCGCACCCGCGGCGGAGCCAGTGGTGTGGCATTGGCGCGCGTCGCTGGCGCTCGGAATGCTGGCTTGGGGCCCGCTGCTGCTGGCTTTCAGCATTGTGGTGGTGCCTAGCGGCATGGCCGGAGTTCGCGTGAGCGATGTCAGTGGCACACTGCCCGGCACGTTGTATCCCGGCGCGCACATGGTGATGCCTTTAGGCGAAGACGTGGCGCTGTTCGATACGCGCGATCGGATTTTCACTACCGGAATTTCCGAAGATGGCAAGAACGCGGCGAAGAATGTTTCCGAGAAAGCCCAACTGCTCGACGTGCAAGCTAAAGAGGGATTAACGCTCGGCCTTGCCATCACCGTGCGCTATCGCCTGGATGCGAAGAAGCTGGATTACATCCAGGGGAACTTGCCGCGGCCGGTAGAGAAGGAAATTGTTCCGCCAACCGTGGCCAGCGTGTGGCGGGAGGTCGTTCCGAACTATACGGTGCGCGATGTTTTCTCGGCAAAGCGCGAAGAAGTGCGTCAGCGCGCCGCGGGTCTGATTACGCAGAAACTAGCGGCCGATGGAATCGTGGTCAAAGAAGTAATGCTGCGCGACATCAAATTGCCCCAGGAATACGCGGATGGCTTGCAGACTCTCCTGCTGAAAGAACAGGAAAACGACCGCATGGGTGTGGAGACAGAGCTGAAAGCCAAACAGGTCCGCATTGCCGAACTGGAGGGCGAAGCGGAAAAGGCGCGGCAGGTGAAGCAGGCCGAAGGTGACGCGCGAGTCCGAGTCTTGAAAGCCAAAGGCGAAGCGGACGCGATGCAATTTACTTTGCCACTGAAGGAAAAGCAGATCGACCAGAGCCGGCTGGAGGCGCAAGCTCGCAAGGAAGCAACCATTCAAAATGCCGAAGCCGAGGCTCAAGCCAAAGTGATCGACAGCAAGGCTGAGGGTGAGCGGCGCAAGTTGCTCGCGGAAGCCGATGCCGATCGCATCCGCGTGACGGCGGTCGCGGACGCCGAGCGCATGCACAGCGAAGCGGAGATTTTAAAGGGCAATCCGCTGCTGATTAATAAGATCATTGCCGAGCGGCTCTCCGACAAACTCCAGATCATGATGGTCCCGGCGGACGGAAAATTCTTTTTCGCCAACGATGTGCTGCGGGGAATGAAAGTGGCTGGCCAGGATGCTCAGACTGAACAGCAACCTTAGCGCATAGCTCTGAGTCTTCCCGCCACATGGTGGGATGGCATCGTGCGATATGATGCAAAAAGATTCGGCAGCTTTGAAGATGACCCTCGCCCACGCCGGGACCGACAACCGATGAGTTTCCGCCGCAAACTGCTGGCTGTATTTGCACTAACCGTGTTTGTTTCGGTGGCCGCGGTGACATTGCTGGTTTCGGCGGTAACGCGGCGGGCCTTCGATCATAGCGAAGATGAAAGGTCTGCCGCGCTGGTCGCGCAGTTTCACCGCGAGTTCACCCGGCAGAGCGAAGAGGTCGTGCGCCGGGTGCAGGCCATTGCCGGGTCCGAAGCCGCCACCCGCATGGCCGCTGCGTTGAACCGGCCGCAGGCAGACGCCGGTCCGTATTTCGAAGCGGCAAAGGCAGCTGCAGACAACAACCGGCTGGACTTTCTGGAATTCGTGCAGAGCGACGGTACCATTATTTCTTCGGCGCAGTGGCCGGCCAAGTTTGGATATTTGGAAGTCGCGGTCGATACTTTTCCTGGCTCTTTAGATCAGGGCGCATTTCTCAAACAGGAAGAATTGCAGGATGCAACCGCGCTGGGATTATTTGCGGTTCGGACAACGCGAGCCGGCGACCGCCCCATTTATGTGATCGGGGGGCGACGTCTTGATACCACGTTTCTGGCGGGGCTTGATATGCCTGTAGGGATGCGGGCTCTGCTGTATCAAAATCGCTCTGAGCATTTCTCGCCGGAGTCGCTGGTGGATCCCTCAACCCCGCGAGATAGTATGCGTCCGGCAGAGATGCTGCAACCTTTTATCGATGCGGTGCGGCAATCCAGACAGGAGACTGCTTCCCTTGTGCATTGGTCGGCCGATCCGGCGGAAGATGAAGTGTTTCATGCAATTCCGCTGCTCGGAGCCGCGAGCGCCACGAACCCGAGTATCGATAACGATCGTCCGCTGCTGGCCATTTTGTTGATCGGCAACTCGCGCCGGCCGTACGTCGAACTGATGCGACATATTCGCTCGGCCGCACTGATGGCTGGGGGCGGTGGGATTCTGCTGGCGATTCTTCTTAGCAGTTGGGTCGCGGCGCGAGTGACGCGTCCCGTGGAACAACTCGCTTATGCCGCGGGAGAAGTTGCGGCGGGCAACTGGTATGCGCGCGTGGATGTGCTGAGCGGTGACGAATTGGGACAATTGGCCGATTCGTTCAATCGCATGACGGCCGAACTGCTGGCCCAACGCGAACGGCTGGTTCAGGCCGAACGAGTCGCAGCCTGGCGCGAACTGGCGCGGCGGCTGGCCCATGAACTGAAGAATCCTTTGTTTCCGCTGCAGCTCACGGTCGAAAATCTGATTCGGTCGCGGCAACAAACTCCGGAACAGTTCGACGAAGTATTCCGCGAAAGTTCGAGAACTTTGCTGGCCGAGATCGCCAACCTGAAAACAATTATCGGACGCTTCAGCGAATTCTCCAGGATGCCTTCGCCGCAAATTCATCCCGTACAGATTAACGAGGTAATCCGTGGAGTGGCGCAGTTGGTTCAGGCGCAACTGGAAGCGCCGGGTCGTGCGAAGATCAATTGCGAATTGCAGTTGGAGCCGCATCTTCAACCCGTGCCGGCGGACCCGGAGTTGCTGCATCGGGCGATCTCAAATCTTGTGCTGAATGCGCTGGACGCAATGCCTCAGGGCGGTACGCTCACACTGCGGACGCGCCACGAGGATGGAAACACTCTGATCGAGATCGCGGACACGGGCGCGGGATTAACGCCGGAAGAGTGCGAGCGGATATTTACGCCGTATTACACCAGCAAGCAGTACGGCACCGGGCTGGGCTTGGCGATTGTTCAGTCCGTGGTGAGCGATCATGGAGGAAGAGTTCGCGTGCACAGTGAACCCGGACGTGGAACTACGTTTGTGATTGAGTTGCCGAAAAGCGCGGCAACGATCTAGTGGAGGCAGTTTGCCGACGAAAGCACATTTGCTGATAGTGGACGATGAAGCCAATACACTGGCGTCGTTGGCGCGCGCGTTTCGCCTGGCGGGACATGAGGCGACGGTGTGCGATAACCCCGGCAGAGCGCTGGAACTAGCGAAGGCGCAAAACTTCGATCTGATTTTGTCCGACGTAGTCATGCCGGGAAAGAGCGGCTTGGCGCTGCTGGAGGAATTGAAATCGCAGGGAGTGGTTGCGCCGGTTGTGATGATGTCCGGGCAGGCCGATATCGAAATGGCAGTTCGCGCCACGCGCCTGGGCGCGCTGGATTTTCTGGAGAAGCCGATCTCCACCGAAAAACTTTTGCTGACGGTGGAGAACGCTTTGAAGCTGCGGCGCCTGGAAAGCGAAAATCGGCAACTCAAACAACGCCTGGGCAAGCATGAAATTATATGGCAGGGCGCCGCCATGCAGCGGATGATGGCGCAACTGGAACGCGTGGCGGCCAGCGAAACCCGAGTGTGCATTTTGGGCGAGACCGGCACGGGAAAAGAATTAGTGGCGCGGACGATCCATGAACGCAGCGCGCGTTCGGGAGCCGCGTTCGTGACTTTGAATTGCGCGGCGGTGCCGGCGGAACTCATTGAATCTGAGTTATTCGGGCATGAGAAAGGATCGTTCACCGGCGCAGCCGGACGTCACATTGGAAAATTTGAGCAGGCCGATCACGGCACGATCTTTCTCGATGAGATCGGCGATATGCCATTGGCAATGCAGGCAAAGTTATTGCGCGTTCTGGAAGAAGGCGAAGTAGAGCGCATCGGCGGCGACAAGCCCGTGAACGTTGACGTGCGCGTGGTGGTGGCGACCCATCGAGATCTGGAAGCGCGGGTGCGCGAAGAAAAGTTTCGTCAAGATCTGTTTCATCGAATTTATGTCTTTCCGCTGATTCTGCCCACGTTGCGCGAGCGGAGAGAAGACATCCCTGCGCTGGTGGAGCATTTTGCGGCCCAGGTGAGCGCGCAAAATGGATGGAAGCCGGTTCCGTTTTCTGCGGAGGCGCTGACCGAATTGCAATCCCACCCATGGCCGGGAAATGTTCGCGAGTTGCGCAACATGGTCGAGCGCTTGATGCTGCTGGCGAGCGACGGCAAAGTCGAGGTTGAGACGGTGCAGTTGGCGATGCCAAAGTTGAGTCCCCTTCCTTCATCATCTTCTTCCGGGCCTTTGTCCGGGCGCGTCGATGCATTCGAGCGGGAAGTGATTCTGGCAGAGTTGAAGCGCAGCAATTCTAATGTGAGTTTGGCCGCAAAGTCGTTAGGGCTGGAGCGCAGCCATCTTTATAAGAAGGCGGAGCAATTGGGGATCGATCTGCGTGCGCTGCGGCGGGAACAGGAATCCTAAAAACGAATCTAGAGGTGAAGGCCGCGCTTTAAATCCGCCGCCAGCAGGCGATGGAACAATTGTTCTCCCGCCTCGCGGCGAACTGAAAGCCTTCCAGCTTGGTAGGCGCGGGATTTCAATCCGCGCTGCACGTCTTCGCAGATTCCCAGATCCTCTTCCTGCACCCGGTTGCCGACGCCCACCGACTGCTCATTGTATTCGCGGGCCGCGTCGCTGATATCCGAAAAATAGAAATCGAAGATCACGCGGCAATGGTCCACGTCGATGGGGACGACGAGATTGGTATCCATGTATCCCGCATAGCAGTTGATCATCAGATTCGGATGCTGCCAGAAGTACCATGCGCGGTCGCCCTTGCGCGCAGCTCCGGTGGCTGCGTCCTCTTCCGATGCCACCATGGGACTGGATTGCAGGCAGTAGCGGTCTTCATTCTCGATGGTGTACTGCTTGTAATCGAGCACCGAACTTAACCCTTTGTGCAGATGCGGAACGTGGTAGCCACCGTCCAGATAATTATCGACATACACTTTCCAGTTGCAGTGGATGTCATAGGTGCGGCGGTCAAAGTAATGCAGATTGCCGATGCCGAGCGGCTCGACGCGCTGAACCAGTCCGCCGAGAAATTCTTTGAGCGGAAGAGCTTCGTTATCGAGGTTGATGAAGACAAAGCACTCCCAGGTTTCCACTCGAATGGGCACAAGCCCGTTCTGTGCACGGTCGAAATTCTGCACACCTTCGAACTCGGGCATACCTTTCAGCGAGCCGTCGAGACCGTAATTCCATCCGTGGTAAGGGCAGTGGAGATGCGAGGCCCGGCCGCAGGGTTGAGTGACGACGGCTGCTGCGTGATGCCGGCAAACATTGTAGAAGGCGCGCAGCACGCCATCGGCGCCGCGGACGGCAACAACCGGCTCTCCAGCGACGGCAGTGCTTACGAATTGTCCCGGCTCTTCTAACTGATCGAGACGCGCCACCAGTTGCCAGCTTTTGCTGAATACACTCAGGCGCTCAAGTTCGGCGATGCGAGCGTCGACATACCACGCGGCCGGAATCGTCGAGGCCTGCGACAGCGGCGCACGGTCGTCGTAGCTGGATAGAATCTGCTCAATGGATGGCATAGGGTCCGCTGCGACGGCGGACGCTCCATCCTAAATTCATTCGAGTTTTTTGGCGATTACAAAAAGAAACGGGCCCGCGAACGGGCCCCACTGATTTGTAAAAATCATTTAGCTAGCGCTGCGCATACGCGGCTCTTCGGCATGCACCAGCGGTTCTTCCACCAGGTGCTCACTTAAGAACCAGGATTGCAGTTCGTTGTTGCGAAGCACGTCGCTGACGGCCAGGTCGTTGGTGCCGTCGTCCCCGAGTTTGTCGGCCCGTTCGGCCAGTTCGCGGCAATGGCCGATGATGATCTGATGCGCATCGAGCAAGCGGGAGATTTGCACCGGCACTTCTTCCCTGCCCTTCGGCGGTCGCTCGATGCGCGTGGTCTCGGCAACATCGGCCGCCATGGCAATCGAAATTCCGCCGAGAAGCTGAATGCGCTCGGCAATCGTATCCACAATCTCGTTCTGCTCCTCGTAATGTTTATCGAACAAAAGATGAAGCTGATAAAAAGTTGGTCCAGAAACCTGCCAGTGCGATTTCTTGTAAAGGTCGCGCAGAGTCATGGTGTCGGCCAACAGCAGATTCAGTTGCTCTGTCATCTCCAGCCGCACCGGCTCCTCGAGATCCAGAGGGAGCATGTGCGTCACCGTGCCATACTTTTGAATTTCACCCGCGCGCTGATGAAGGCGGGGCTGCGCATTGAGTGTTCCGCGCCCGGATGTGGCTGCTTTGCCATCGCGATCCGTATCGCTGACGTTTCTCTCTTTTTTTGCCATAGGTACTTTCTCCTCGACTGCCTCGATGTTTGATTCTCCTACAAAGTTCCAGCCTGTTCGATGCCATGAATTGTATTCCGGATGCGATACAGATTGGAGCAAACCCGGATACCGGCCGAGCCGTCGTTTGACGATGGGGGGTGCATTGTTTATGATCGAAATGCGGGGTGGAGCAGTCTGGTAGCTCGTTGGGCTCATAACCCAAAGGTCGGTGGTTCAAATCCACCCCCCGCAACCATTTACGGATTTGAGGGACTACCGGCGTAGTCCCCAATTCCAAAATCACTGGATCGCGGCTGTTTGTGGCCTCAAATTCTTCAGGGAAACTTCCTTCGCCCTATCCTTCAGTTGCCTTTTGATCGCGGGTGGCAAGATCAGATCTGCTACCCGCCTATTGGCTCGACGCTTGGTCTTCTCAAATGCTGAGCCGTAGGTATTCATGGTCGTCTTGATGTCGGCGTGTCGCATGAGGCGCTGCTGCACGCCGAGCGGCGTGCCGATATCATCAATCAGCGTTCGGTAGGTGTGCCGAAAGCTGTGCCACCCCACTCCCTGCAACCCAATCTTTTCACCGGCTGGTCGCAAGTAGTCTTTCTGAATGGCATCGCCGTGGACTGGGCGTTTCGTATCCGCATTAGCGAATAGCCACGCCTCCGGCGTTTCGACACATCGTTTCCGCCAATCCTTCAGAACGGACACTAGCTTCGAATCCAGAAAGACTTCGTCCTCTGAAGCTCCGGTTTTTCCGCCGTTCCAGACGTAGCGGCCCACAATGGATCGGGGCAACGTCAGTATCCGCCCCTTCAAGTCAAAGTCTTGCCACTGCAATGCCCTGATCTCACTGATGCGCAAGCCCAGGCACATTGCAATCATGACCATCACTTGAATGTGGTACGGAAGCTCTGCGAGAAGAGCCTGATATTGTTCGACCGTAAGCACAACTTTCTTGCGAACCCGTTTCGTCACGCCCTTGATTTCGACTAACTGCATCGGGTTTCTCTGAGTCTCCAGAATTTCCCATTTCATCGCGTACTCAAAAATGCGATGGAGGAGACCCTTTATGTTGGACTTCGTTTTGGGAGAATGCTTCAGCTCCTTCAACCACTGTTCCACCTTGAGGGGCTTTTTCACTTCGGCCACGGGAGCCTCGCCCCATTGTGGCAAAATGTGCACCTTCAAAATGGATATGTAGGACTTCTTGGTTGAATACCGTTCTGGCATTGCTTCGTGCATGTATCGCCTTACCAATGCTCCGAACGATTGACCGGAAGACTGTTCCATCCGCTGGTATCGAAACTCTCTCGACCCTGCCAGGCATGATCTTCCGTTGGCCATCCTTCCGCATCCCCCGCTAACATTACGCTGCGCTTTCGCGTAATGCCCATCTCGTCCGTTTCGTAAAACCGCCAAACCCACACATCCGGGCCTCGCGTTCTCTTCTTGCGGACAATCGTGCCCACGTCTTGCTGTGTGCGTTTCAAGAAGCTTTCCTCCTCAAAGCGCGCACGGATGACGATTCCGACTCTACACGACAACGCATGTGCGAAACCAGCTCTGAAATTCGGAAACGCCAGCGCTTGCGGACTCCGCTGCCTATGGGATGTGCGGGAAGCCAGCCATCCCGAGCCATCTTCTTCACGGTCACCGGGCTGATCTTCAAAAAGTTTGCTGCTTCTTCGGGCGTTACGAAGGGTTCGTTGTCTTCGGCTGGATTCATTTTCTACTCCATCCCGGAACTTCGGACGGGTTCATTTGGCTGAGCGTGCAGCAATCCCTGCGACGTAGGTCGTCCGACCGGGGAACAAACGTTGCACTTGACACTAATGCACGTGTACCAATACAGTCAATACGTAACGTTACGATATTTTGGTGAGGCTGACCCTTTGGCAGACAAGACCCCAATCCTGCAGCAGCCGGTGATCTCCATTCGGATTTCCGACGAACTGCGTCAAAGACTCGACACTTTGAAGGAAATCATGGCCTCCAAGAGTGGCGAACCCGTCTCAACATCGGAGGCGGCAAAGCAGCTCCTTGAGTCCTCTAAAGAGGAGCGATTAGAGTTCGTAAATCTACTCTCAGAGCCAACCGATTCCCTGGTGAAGATTCGCGGGAAGGTAGACGCAAAGCTGCCACTTTCGCAAGCCGAATGGACCCTAGTTGCTTACTACTGTCAGCAGGGTGCGGAGTTATTTGCAAATACCGGCCAGACGGACATTTCGTTTGAATCTCTCGCCGGAATTCTCGAAGCCTTCCTTGCCGTTTATGGACTTGTATCTAAACAGAGAAAGAGGGGCCCGATGGCCCCTTATCTCCTCACCACTCTGCCGTCACAAAAGCAAACTGAGGCGAAGCAGTCAGAGGAGATCGTAAACGATGATGTGCAGCGGGCCGTGAACCGAACCATCCACACGCTAAAGAACGCTGACAGCGAGACTGACCGACCGATTCATACCGCTCGACTTCTCTACATGGTTCTTGACAACGAAAAGTTTCTAAACATCGAGAAGCTGAACGAAGCGCTGCGACCGTACTGGCCGATTCTCTGGCGCGTGTGCGCCCGTGGCCATTACCTCCGCCATGAAGAACCCTTACGCGATAGTGCATTTTGGGGTGCCGATTCTAGGTTGAGAAATCCTGGGCCATTGCCTTCGTTTCAGGAAGGCGAATACCGTCTCGAATTTCACCGGGGGCCGGAGACGGAATTTTCTACCTGGTTGTATTTTCCCGGAAGATTTGCTCTGCAATATCCGCTCTTCGATTACCCGAGAATTGCGGAACTTCGGACGATACTAGAAGGGTTGTCGCTGCGCGACACACTGATCTTCTGGGAAGGTCGCTATTTCCTCGCGTCTACGTGGTTCGACGAAGAAGAAAA
>Ga0302320_10015183_pt1 | contig 15848 bp, 16 predicted proteins | sample Bog_T0_3_FD_202130 | JGI IMG/M metagenome (GOLD analysis project Ga0302320, IMG submission 202130) | Peat permafrost microbial communities from Stordalen Mire near Abisko, Sweden - Bog_T0_3 | ecosystem: Environmental > Terrestrial > Soil > Wetlands > Peat | place: Sweden: Abisko, Stordalen Mire... | reverse complement strand
AACAGGCCAATGAGTGGACTGTTAAAATGAACGGTGATAATTGCTACAAGCATAATGCGGCGTGGCGTCTGTTTTTTCCCGATCGGTAGTTTGAAATCAGCCCCGGAGGGGCGAAGGACAATAGCCAGGGGCGCCAGCCCCTGGACCAATTTCGGGAACACTTTGGGAAGCCCCGGAGGGGCGAAAGAAAGGCTACTTTCGCCCCTTCAGGGCTACTAAATCGCGAGCGCATTCGCGTCCCAGGGGCTTGCGCCCCTGGCTATTGGCTTCCGTCCCTCCGGGACTTTCGCAATCAAGTCTGGGCGGCGGCAACCATGACAAGTCATGGAACTTCAACTCCTTGATCTGCACCTTGCGGAACTCGATCTTGTTCGTGTGGCTTTGCAGGCAGAAGCAGCCCGATAGCGGTTTGTCTTTGATCTCGTCGATCGTCGATTGGTCGACGTCCTGGATCACCTGGCCGTTGAGGACGATGTGGATCTTCGGGCCGCGGCACTCGATGTCGATGATGTTCCATTGGCCCGCCGGCCGCGTGGCGTTCACCTTCGGGGCCACGTAGCGGTAGAGCGAGCCGCTGCTGTGCTCGGTCGGCTTCTTGCCCGAGTCCGCCAGAACCTGCACCTCGTAAGCGGCGTGCGAGGGCGCCGTGTCGATCTTGCCGGTGAATTTCACCGTGCGGATGCCGAAGCCGCTATTGCAATTCTTGCTCAGGCGGTACTCGGCATGGGCGATGAAGTCCTTGTACACTCGGTCGTAGCGGAGGAAGCCGTATTTGGCCCCGGTAGCGGTCAGCAGGCCGTTTTTCACGGACCAGATCGGTACCTCGCGATCGCCCTGGCGGGACGACTTGCCGCCTTCGACCACCCAGCCCTGGAGGTTCTTGCCGTTGAAGATATCGACGAAACCATCGTCGGCGCGGACAACGGCGGCGGTCAGCACGAGGGCGGCAAAAGCGGTGAGGAAGCGCGGGATGTTCATGGCAGATAATAAATGGAGGGAGGCGCGGCGCAGGACTGAGATATGAGTCTAATCCACCCACTTGCGGATTTCAACCCATTGGACCATCCTTTGATGTAGAGATTTTGAAGCATTGCGTGTATAAATGCATGCTAGCCGGACGCGAACCGCGTCCGGAACGACCCGCGGGACCGGAAGCTGTTAGCTTCCGGCTAATCCCTGCGTTTGCGTGAAATCATAAATGGTCCAAGAGCAAGAGCCGACGCCTTTCCGCTATTCCTGGAGTTCCGCGCGCCGCGACATGGTGGCCGGGGCAACCGTGGCCGCCATCGCGGTGCCCCAGGCGATGGCCTATGCGCTGATCGCGGGCATCGATCCGCGGTACGGGCTCTATTCGGCCATCGTGGTCACCGCCGTGGCCTCGATCTTCGGCTCCTCGCAACATCTGATGAACGGGCCGACCAACGCCATTTCGCTGGTCGTCTTCAGTTCCTTGGCGTTCCTCACCGCGCAACCGGGGCACACGCCGCAGGAAGTCGTCGAGGCGACCTTCTTGCTGGCCGTGATGGCCGGCGGCATCCAGATCCTCGTGGCCGTCTTCCGCCTGGGCGACCTGACGCGCTACATCTCCGAATCGGTCGTCGTCGGCTTCATGGCCGGGGCCGGGTTGCTCATCGCCTTGACCCAGGTGGGCAACCTTTTGGGACTCAAGAACAAAGGCGACGGCAGCCAGCATGTCCTGGTGCGGCTCTGGCTGACGCTCCACGGCGGCGGCGTGAACTGGCGGGCATTGACGATCGGCGTGGGCACGGCCGCGCTGATTCTGGTGATGCGGAAGGTGGCCCGCCGCTATCATCTGCCGCGATTCGACATGCTCATGGCCTTGACCATCGTGGCCGCCGTGGCCGCCTGGCTGGGCTGGTCGCAAGCCGCCGCCGGCGGCCATGCGGCGATCGACGTGGTCGATGAAATCCGGGCGGGCCTTCCCGCGTTCCACGTGCCCTGGTTCCGCATGGATTGGGCCCGGCAGATGTCAGGCAGCGCGCTGGCCGTGGCCTGCCTGGGCCTGCTGGAAGCCTTGTCGATCGCCAAGGCCATCTCCCATCAAACCCGGCAGCCGCTGGATTATAACCGGCAATGCCTGGCCGAAGGACTGGCGAACGTCAGCGGCGGCTTCTTCCACTGCCTGCCCGGTTCCGGATCGCTGACGCGTTCGGCGATCAACTACCAAGCCGGCGCGGAGACGCGCTGGTCGGGTGTTTTTGCCGCCGGGGTGGTGGCCCTGGTGGTTGCGCTTTTCGGCCGGCTCGCACGCTTCATTCCCAACGCGGCCCTGGCTGGCATTCTGCTGGTGACCGCGGCCGGATTGATCGACCGCCGGCGGATCGCCCACGCGGTGCAGGCCAGCCGCTTCGACGCCCTGCTGGTCCTGACCACGGCGGCGTCCGCAGTGCTGATCGGGGTGGAGTTCTCGATCTTGATCGGCGTCGGGCTGTCGATTCTCATGTTCGTGCCGCGCGCCGCGCGCTTGAAGTCCTCCGAGTTGACCATCGGCGCGGACCGCGTGATCCGCGACCGGCAGCCGGACGATCCCTGCTGCGAGCGGATGACGGTCCTGGACCTCGAAGGCGAGTTCTTTTTCGGCGCTGCGCCGGAGTTGGACCGTTACTTCGACCGGCTGCGGGAGCGGAAGAGTCTGCGCGTTATCGTGCTCCGCGTCAAACGCACGCGAAATCCCGATATCGTCTGCATGGAGCGGCTGGCCCATTTCATCATCGAAATGGAGGCCAAGGGCGTGCCCGTGCTGTTGTGCGGCGTGCGGCCCGATTTCGCCCAGGCGATGACGAACCTCCGCTTCCACGAGTTCCTGCCCGAGAAGCAAATATTCCTGGAGGACGCGCGCAAGGTGGGTTCGGCGACGCTGGCCGCGGTCCGCTTCGCTTACGATTTGCTAGGGGAGGACATTTGCCCGCACTGCCCGCGGCGCACGCCGCCCGATCCGGACCGTGAGCCCTTCTATTATCAGATTTGAGTTTTTCGCATGCAAACCACCCCCAAATCCTTCCGACTGCACATCGGCATTTTCGGCCGCCGCAATGCGGGCAAGTCGTCGCTGCTGAACGCGCTGACGAAGCAACAGGTCTCGATCGTTTCCGAGATCGCCGGCACGACGACCGATCCGGTCGAAAAGCCGATGGAAATACTGCCCATCGGACCGGTGCTATTCATTGATACGGCCGGCATCGACGACGAAGGGGCCTTGGGCGAGCTACGCGTGCAGAAGACCCGCCAGGTCTTCGACCGCACCGACTTGGGGCTGATCATCGCGGCGGCCGGCCGCTGGGACGAGTTCGAAGAAGGTATCCTCCGCGAACTGAACGAGCGTAAGGTCCCGGCAATCGTCGTCTTCAACAAGTCGGACGTGGCAAAGCCGCAAGCCGCGGTGCTGGAGGAATTGCAGGCCGCGAAAGTCGCGTGCGTGGAGACGGTGGCCACGCAGGGTCTCGGCATCCTCGATCTCCGCGAAGCGCTGATCAAGGCGGCGCCGGACGAGTTTTTCGACCCGCCGACGATCGCCGCCGATCTGGTTCCGCCGGGCGAATTGGCCGTGCTCGTCGTGCCCATCGACATGGAGGCCCCCAAGGGCCGTCTGATCCTGCCGCAGGTGCAGACGATCCGCGACCTGCTGGACGGCGACGCGATGTGCCTGGTGGTGAAGGAGCGCGAGCTGCGCGACGCGCTGGACCGCCTGCACCGCCCGCCGGCCCTGGTCGTGACCGACTCGCAGGCCTTTCTCAAAGTGGCGGGCGATACGCCGCCGGAGGTCAAAATGACCTCCTTCTCGATCCTCTTCGCCCGGCAAAAAGGCGATCTGAGCCAGTTCGTCGAAGGGGCCCTGGCCATCGAGCGGCTCAAGCCGGGCGATCGCGTGCTGGTGGCCGAGGCATGCACGCACCATGCCATCGGCGACGATATCGGGCGCGTGAAGATTCCCCGCTGGTTGCGGCAGTTCGTCGGCGGGCCGTTGGAGATCGGCACGATGTCCGGCCGCGACTTCCCGGCCGACCTGGAGCAGTATCAACTCGTGGTCCATTGCGGGGCCTGCATGTGGAACCGCCGCGAAATGCTCACCCGCATGCTCCGCTGCCGCCAGGCCGGCGTGCCGATCTGCAATTACGGCCTGACCATCGCCTACACGCTGGGGATTTTCGAGCGGGCGCTGGGACCGTTCCCGGATGCTTTGGATGTTTACCACCGAGCGAACTTACATGGAAACCGATAAGGCCGCAGGGATGGCCGCTTCCGTCGCCGTGTCGAAGAACCGCAGTTGCTCCGGCATCGCTGTCGCAATCGCTCGCTCACCTTCTTTCGGCCGGATGTGGCCGTCGATGCGTGCCATGAATGCTTGGCCGCCGGTCGTCAAATGCACGTGCGTGTCCGCGCCGAGTTGTTCGACGGCCTCGATCGTCGCGGGGATGGCAACTGTATACTGAGTACTGGGTACTGGGTACTGGGTACTCGCCACTTTCGCCGCCTGCAACCGCAGATGTTCCGGCCGCACGCCCAGCGTGATCGGCCGGCCGGCATAGGGTTGAACCACGTCGCGGCAGGCCTCGGGCAGGACGATCGCGACGTTCCCGGCGAGCACCAGCGTCAAGCGACCGTCGGCCGTCTCCACGCGGCTGTCGAAGAAGTTCATGCCGGGACTTCCGCAGATCGAGGCGGCAAAGCAATTGGCAGGATGGTCATAAAGCGTCTGCGGATCGGCCGCCTGTTGCAATCGTCCGCCGCGGAATAGCGCGATCCGCTGGCCCAGGGCCAGCGCCTCGGCCGGATCGTGCGTCACGTAAATCATGGGCACGCCGAGCCGCGCGTGCAGGCGGCGGATCTCTTGCCGCAATTGCCGCCGCAAAGGCGCATCGAGGCTCGACAGCGGCTCATCCAGCAGGAACAGCTTCGGCCGGCCGGCCATTGCCCGGCCCAGGGCCACGCGCTGCTGCTGCCCATAAGATAACTGGCCGGGCCGGCGATCGAGCAAGTCGGCGATCGCCAGGGCGGCGGCGGCCTCTTCCACACGCGGCGCGATCTCGCGGCGCGGCAGGCCGCGCAGCCGCAGTCCAAAACCGAGATTGTCGCGGACCCGCAGGTGCGGATAGAGGGCGTGGTGCTGGAAGACCATGGCCACGTTTCGCCGCCGCGGCGGAAGTCCGGCGACATCGCGGCCGTCGATGACAATACGGCCGCCCGTGGGCCGTTCCAGCCCGGCGATCAGCCGCAACGTTGTCGTCTTGCCGCAACCCGACGGTCCCATGAGCACCAGCAGTTCATGTTCGCCAAGTTCCAGGCAGAGATCGTCCACGGCGTGAATCCCGCCGGGAAAACTCTTGCTCAGATGAGAAAGCACGACTGCGGCCATGTGTCGATTGTACTCCCCACGCTCTGCGTGGGGAACGCCACCACGCGGAGCGTGGTGAGTACAATCTCCCCTACCGTTTTTCGCGGCGATCTCCTATACTGCGAGGAAATGAAGTCTCCATCCACCGTCCGTCTCGGACCGCTGCACCTCTCTCCCGCCGCCGCCGGGGCTCTCTGTTGCGCTGTCTCGGTGTTGGGCTACAGCACGGCCAATATCTGCATGCGCAAGCTCAGCGTGCTGGGCTGTAACCTGACTTGGGCAATCTGCGTGAAGGAGGCGGTTACGGTTCTGGCGGTGGGGCCCTGGTTGCTCGTGAGGACATTGCGCAGACCGTCGAGCTTTCCGACAGGCCGCCCGCTGCTGATCCTGATTTGCGCCGGACTGGCCACCGAATTGATCGGCAACGTTGCGGTCCAATGGGGCTACGGAATCGTGGGCCTGGCCGTAATGATACCGGCAGACACGGCCTTTATTCTGGTCGCGACGGCCGCTTTGGGCAGCCTGCTCCTGAAAGAACACGTCACCGGCCGCAACCTGGCGGCCCTGGGCGTACTCTTTGCAGCCTTGACATTGCTGGGCTTGGCCGCCGCGCATGCCGGCCCGACGCCCCAACTCTCGTCGGCAAATCCTTGGATGGTCGCGGCGGCCATCGGCGCCGCATGTGCCGCGGGGATTGTCTTTGCCCTGCTAGCGATCGCCGTGCGCCACTGCGTCACCGGCACCACGGCCTACGCCGCCGTGGTCGTGATCATCACCGGCACGGGCGTTCTTACGCTCGGGCCGATGAGCTTCTATTTCGCCGGTGCCGAAAGACTGCTCGCCACGCCGGTCCCGCAGTATGGATGGATGTTTCTGGGAGGCGTCTGCAACCTGATCGCCTTTCTGTTCCTTGTCCACGGTCTCCGGTTGACCACGGCCATGCACGTCAACGTGATCAACGCGGGCCAGGTCGCCTTGGCGGCCGTGAGTGGAATCGTGTTCTTTCGCGAACCGTGCAACCCGTGGCTCGTGTCGGGCGTCGGATTGATGATTGCGGGGATTTTCGCCTTCGGCAGTCCGGTCGATCAAGAAGCGGTCGATGCGCACGTGTAGGAAAAAATCTGAGCCGGACCGCGACTCGACCAGGTTTTCAGCGATCGTAAATGTCTCGCCGATGCCCGATTCGAAGCACCAGGACCTCCTCGTCCCGGACGACGAAAATGACGCGGTAGTCGCCCACGCGGAGTTTGCGAAGACCTGCGAACTGACCTTTCAAGGGAAGGCAACGATCGGGGCGGATCGTCAGTTCTTTCTCGATCTTGTCCAGGACCCGGCGGGCCTCCGCTTTGGACAGCGCAGACAGGTCTTTCTGGACGCTCTTCTTGTAAGAGATGTTATACGCCAAGGGACTTCCTCATGTCCCGACCCGAGACGACCGCGTCGCCCGGATCGCGCAGACGGTCCAAGGCGATCTGCAAATCAGCGAATTCGCGGATGTAGGTCTCGATCGCCCGCTGGACGTGAAACGACCGGGGACGTTCCGTTTCCGCGGCGATCTGATTCAACTCGTCGGCCAGTTCTTCCGGAATGCGAATGGAGAACACCATGCTCATATTGTCACCTCAATATGGCTATTGTAATACAATGTAGTTTGAAGTCAAGGATGTATACGTTGTCGTCCCTCGCTTGCGAGGCGGGCTTAGATTATTGCGAAAAATGCCTTCGTCCGCTTCCCCCATTGTCTGCTCAGCCGGATTTGGCATAATAGACTCTTTCCCGACCACCTCCGACAAAACGGATTTAGGAGCCGTCGTGCCTACCACGATATCTCAGCAGTTCACGCTTCTGGCTGACAAGGCGGAAGCCCATCTCAAAGAGCAGGGTTCGCGCTCGCCGGTGCGAATCCAGATCGGCTCGGCCACCTGCGAGCAGGCCGCCGGAGCCGACGAGGTGTTCGACGAATTCCGCAAGCACGTGGCCGCCTCCGGCCGCGGCGACATCCTCTTGCACCGCACCGGTTGCACGGGCCGTTGCAGCCGCGAGCCGATCGTGGCCGTCTTCGTTCCGGGACAGATGCCGGTCAAGTACGAGCGGGTCGATCGGAACATGGTCCACGAAATCTTCACCAGCCACGTGCTGGGCGGCGCGCCCGTGCTGAAGCACGTGCTCGACGGACCGATTACGCGGATCGCCAAATACGAGATCCTCACCTGCGGCAGCGAGCGCTGTTGCTGGAAAGGCGACCGCAGCTTCGAGGCGGCCATCCGCGAGAAACTGGCTGCGGCCGGCGTGCCCGCGGACGACGTGCATGTCACCGTCGCCAGTTGTTTCGGTACGTGCGGCGCCAACGACGAGCAGAACCGCTCGCACATGCTCGTGCGGCCCGACAAGGTCCTTTATCGCATCGAGAGCGACGCCGACCTGGATGAGGTCATCCGCGAACACGTTCTCGGCGGCCGGCCCGTCGAGCGGCTGGCGGTCAAGGGGAAGACGATCGGGCGGAAGTTCTTCGAGATTTACGGCGACGTGGCCTTTTTCAACCGCCAGAGCCGCGTGGCCCTGCGACACAACGGCGTGCTGGACCCCGAGAGCATGGAAGAGTACTTCCATTACCGCGGTTTCCAGGCCTTGGTCAAGGTGTTGGAGCAGGGCGACCCGGCGCAGGTCATCGCGGAGATCACGCAGTCGAAGCTTCGCGGACGCGGCGGCGGCGGTTTTGCCACCGGCCAGAAATGGGCCATGGCCGCCAAGTCGCCCGAAAAGACCCGCTACATCATCTGCAACGCCGACGAGGGCGATCCCGGTGCCTTCATGGACCGCAGCATGCTGGAGTCCGATCCCCTGAACGTCATCGAAGGCATGATGATCGGCGGCTACGCGATCGGCGCCCAGCGGGGCTTCTTCTACGTCCGTGCCGAGTACCCGATGGCCATCCGCCGCATCCAGCGGGCCATCGAGAACTGCCGCGCCTGGGGCCTGCTGGGCAAGAACATCCTGGGCTCGGGCTTCGATTTCGACCTGGAAATCCGCCTCGGCGCCGGGGCCTTCGTCTGTGGCGAGGAAACGGCCCTCATCCACTCCATCGAAGGCGAGCGCGGCCAGCCGCGGATCCGGCCGCCGTTTCCCACCGAGAGCGGGCTGTTCGGCAAGCCCACGGTGATCAACAACGTTGAGACCTTTGCCAACGTGCCCGCGGTGATCAATTACGGGGCCGACTGGTTCGCGCAGATCGGCACCGCGGCCAGTGGCGGCACGAAGGTCTTCGCCCTGGCCGGCAAGATCCGCCACACCGGGCTGGTCGAGGTGCCCATGGGCACGACGCTCCGCGAGGTCATCTACGACATCGGCGGCGGCGTGGCCGACGGCAAGCAACTCAAGTCGATCCAGACGGGCGGTCCGGCCGGCGGTTGCATTCCCGCCAAGTGGATCGACATCCCCATCGACTTCGACACGTTGACCAAGGCCGGCTCGATCATGGGCAGCGGCGGCATGATCATCCTCGATGAGGATGACTGCATGGTCGATATCGCCAAGTTCTACGTGACCTTCTCGCAGGACGAATCGTGCGGCAAATGCACGCCTTGCCGCGAAGGCAGCGTGCGGATGCTGGAAATCCTGGAAAAGATCACCACCGGCAAGGCCGATTTGGAGGACCTGGCCAGGCTCAAGCGGCTGGCGATGCTGATGAAGAAGACCTCGCTCTGCGGCCTGGGCCGCGCGGCGCCCAACCCGGTGCTCAGCACGTTGGAACATTTTCACGATGAGTATCTGGCCCACGTGGTCGAGAAGAAGTGCCCCGCGCACCGCTGCACGCAGTTGATCCATTACGAGATTGACGAAGCGAAGTGCGTCGGCTGCACGCTCTGCGGACGCAACTGTCCGGCCGAGTGCATTACCGGCGCGCGAAAGCAGATCCACGTGATCGACCAGAAGAGGTGCATCAAGTGCGGACGCTGTTTCGAGGTCTGCCGGTTTGACGCGGTGAAGAAGTTGTAGCCAGCCCCGGAGGGGCGTAAGACAATAGCCAGGGGCGCAAGCCCCTGGACCAAGAGCAAACAAGTATCCCAAGCCCCGGAGGGGCGAAAGAAACCAGGCAAAGAACAACATGCCGCAATCCTTTGCATCGTTGACCTGCCACGTAATTTTCAGCACGAAAAATCGTGAACCGCTGATCATCGGCGAATTGGCGCCGCGCATTTATGAGTACGTCGGTGGGATTTGTCGCGAGACCGGAAATGTTTTGCTGGCCGCAGGAGGAACGCCCGACCATGTCCATTTGTTGATCTCAGTGGGAAAACAAACGTCCATTGCCGATTTGGTTCGAACGATCAAAGCCAATGCGTCGGGCTGGATTCATAAGACGTTCGCCAACCAAGGCGGGTTCGCCTGGCAGAGCGGATATGGTGCATTCAGCGTGAGTCTTTCCAACATCGACGGAGTCACGCAATACATCGCAAATCAGTCGGAGCATCACCGCACGAAGAGTTTTCAAGAGGAGTTCATGGAGTTTCTGAAGCGGCATAATCTACAATACAACGAACAGTACCTTTGGGAGTAAAGTAACATGACAGGTTTTCTTACGCCCCTCCGGGGCTTGAAGAAGACCATTGGATTATCGTTCCAGGGGCTTGCGCCCCTGGCTATTAGTTTTCGCCCCTCCGGGGCTGGATAAGTTGGTTAGCGAGCCGAGTGGATAGGGACAATGAATATGACGCAAGCATGCGCAGCCGTCACCGACGTACACGTCCTCGATTCGTACCGCGTTGAGTTAACGTTTGCCGATGGCATTCGCGGCGCGGTTGATCTGTCGGAACGAATCATCGGGCGAGGCGGCGTGTTCAAACCGCTCGAAGATCCGACGTTCTTCCGACAAGTGCATGTCAACCACGAGTTGGGGACTATCGTCTGGCCGAACGACGTGGATTTCTGCCCCGATCTTCTTTATCGTTGGGCCACGGGCGAGCCGGTTTCGCGTCCTGAGCCGGAGACCTCCGTATCTTAGCCGAGGAAAGAATCCATATGGCCGCGAAAGTTGAGATCATCGGCGTCTATCCAGTTGATGCCCCCGAACCATGCCATTTGATTGACCTATGGGTTCGAGGCTCAGAAGGGCCATTCAAGCTCGAAATGTTCAGTCAAGAAGAGCTTGGACAACCGCGCAGTAATTGGCAAGTCCCATATGAGGAGCGGATGATCGACGCAGCCGGCAGCAGGATCATTGCGGAACCGTGGAACCTCCGTAACGATAAAATCGCCATTTGGAAAGGCGACGTTCGATTGGTATTCTTCTTCCATTATTTGCAACTCGACGCACCGTTGCTCACGCCATTTGGAAGCGCGAGTCTCCCTCGCGAAACTCCTAGACCGCCGCGGCTTGATTTCATGAAGTACGATCCGCCAAGATAGCGCAAACATTGGATTGCAAGGCAATTTATGCTCAAGAAAAAAATCTCCCTCACCATCGATTCCGCGCCGATCCAGGTCCCCGAAGGCACGACCATCATGGATGCCTGCGAGCAACTGGGAATCAGCATCCCCAGGCTCTGCTACCATCCCGACTTGAGCCTGCAAGGCTCCTGCCGCGTGTGCGTCGTAGAAGTCAAGGGCATGGGCTTTTACATGACGTCGTGCAGCCAGAAGGTGTGGGAGGGGATGGAGGTGCAGACCAATTCGCCCGACATCCGCCAGGCACGCCGCGACATCGTCGAACTGCTCCTGGACAACCATCCCAAGGATTGCCAGACCTGCGAGCGCGACGGCAACTGCGAATTGCAGAACCTAGCCTATGCGATGGGCGTGAGGGCCAGGCACTTCGAGGGCCGGCGGAAAGAAATGCCCATCGAGCTATCCAGCCACAGCGTCGTCCGCGACGGCCAAAAGTGCGTGCTCTGCGGGCGGTGCGTCCGCGTCTGCGGTGAAATCCAGGGCGTGCATAATCTCAGCCAGCAGGGCCGCGGCTTCGAGACCTATGTGGCCCCGGCCCACGGCGCCAACATGGACGACTCGGTCTGCATTCAATGCGGGCAGTGCATCAACGTCTGCCCCACGGCCGCTTTTATGGAAAAGCGGAGCGCGGGCAGCGTGTGGGAGGCCATCGCCGATCCGGAAATTCACGTCGTCGTGCAGACCGCCCCTTCGATCCGCGCGGCCATCGGCGAGGGTTTCGGCCTGCCAGCGGGCACGCCCTGCACCGGGAAGATGGTCACCGCCCTGCGGCGACTGGGCTTCGACGCCGTGTTCGACACCGACTTCGGCGCCGACCTGACGATCATCGAGGAGGCCCACGAGTTCCTCGCCCGGCTCAAGGAAGGTCCGCTGCCGATGATCACCTCCTGTTCGCCGGGTTGGATTAACTTCATGGAGAAGTTCTATCCGGAGTTGATTCCGCACGCCTCGACCTGCCGCTCGCCGATGGGCATGTTGTCGGCCCTGATCAAGACCTACTACGCCCGTAAGAAAGGCATCGACCCGAAGAAGATTTACGTCGTGGCCGTGATGCCCTGCGTGGCGAAGAAGTATGAGGCCCATCGGCCGGAGCATTACATCGAGTTGGGAGCAGAGAGCGGGGAGCAGGGAGCAGCGAGCGGGGAGCAAGGAGTGAAGGTCCCGCTCACCGATGCCGTGCTCACCACGCGCGAATTGATTTGGATGATCAAGTGCTACGGCATCAACTTCAACATGCTGCCCGACGGCGAGTTCGACGCGCCGTTGGGCCTGGCCAGCGGGGCAGGCGACATTTTTGGCACCACGGGGGGCGTGATGGAAGCTACACTTCGGGCGGCCGCCGAACTCGTCACCGGCAAGCCGGCCGACCGCCTGGAATTCACCGAGGTCCGCGCCGTCGAGGGCCTCCGCGAGGTCTATGTGGCCATCGGCGAGCACAACATCCGCGTGGGCGTGGCCAATGGTCTGGAGAACGCCAAGACGCTCCTCGACAAGGTCAAGGCCAACAAGGATTCGTTCCACGTCATCGAGGTCATGGCCTGCCCCGGCGGCTGCATCGGCGGCGGCGGGCAACCCTATCCCGAGGCAGGCTTCCGCGTGCTCGATCCGGCGTTGCTCCGCAAACGGGCCGGAGCCCTTTATGCCATCGATTCGGGCAAGAAGCTCCGCAAGTCCTACGACAATCCGGCCATCGGCGAAGTCTACGACCAGTTCCTCCTCGAGCCGGGTTCGGAGGTCGCCCACCAACTCCTGCATACCAGCTACAGCCCCAAACTCCCGCGAGGCATCCGATGAGCGACACCGCTTGCGCCTGTTCGACCGACAACTGGGAATATGTGCGGAACATGTCCCGCGAAGTGCTGGGCGAGGAAATCTGCGCCTTCATCGACCAGTGCTGCGGCGAACCGCAGCCCGAGAGCCAGCTTATCGCCGTGCTGCATCGCGTGCAGGCGAAGTACGGCTACCTGAACGCCGCGCATCTGGACGCGGTCGCGCAGCTCTTGCAGGTGCCGGCGGCCAAGGTTTCCGGCGTGGCCAGTTTCTATCATTTCTTCCGTTTGCAGCCCCGTGGAAAGCACATGATCCACGTCTGTCTCGGCACCGCCTGCTACGTCAAGGGCGCCGACCGCATCGCGCAGCGGGTGATGAGCGAGTTGGGCATCACCTGGGGCGAGACGACAAAGGACGGGCTGTTCAGCCTGGAAGCGGCGCGTTGCGTCGGCACCTGCGGTCTGGCCCCGGTGGTGGTCATCGACGGCGAGATCCACGGCGAGGTCAACGCCGACCAGGTGCCAGTGATTCTGGGCAAGTATCTGAAGAAGGCCAAGGCGTGAACGGGTTACGCCCGCCAGCCGCTACTCATCGTACTCGTCGTCAACATCGATTTCGTCGTACTCGTCATCGATTTCGTCGATTTCGTCGAAGTCTCCGGGGGCCATCATGGGAATCGTGAAATGATAACCGTCGGCGCCGCAACTCTGCTCCAAGGCCCGCATGATGAAATGGGATCGGGCCGCGTCGTCGTACGGACCGGCCACGAAATAGGGCTTGCCATCGCGGCCAAAGACGAACTCTTCCGTGCAGTCGTTCGTGGCAATGTCGCCGAAGATCAACTTGCCCACGCTGTAGTCTAGGTGCGGCGGCAAGTCGAAACGACCGGCATACTCGACCGCGCCCTCGACCAGTTTGCGGGCGGCCTCGGGCCGGATGTGCCGCACCCCTCCCCCTTCCAGCAATTTGTCGTAGAGCCTGCTGTCGTAGATGGTCCGCGGGCAAATGTCGAAAAAAACGTCCTTTACGCCCAGGCAGCAAACATCGACCAGGAACATCGCAAAGGCCACGTTGCCGTTGCGGAGTTCCCGGCTCACGAGCACATTGCCGATGCCGACATCCCAAAGCGAACTTGTGTGACAGCAGTGCAAGATCGGGGCTGCGGCAACCGCCAATAGCCGCGCCGGCATGCCTTGCGACTGCCGCCGGGCAAGCTGCTTTCGCTCGGCCTTCTTCTTGGCCTTCTGCTTCTCCAGTTTCTTCTGACGCTTGCGAATATTCACGCTCATGGCGAATCCTCCATGTCCAGAGAGAAGTGAATCCGATAGACGAATTCTACCGAATTCACGGAATTCTGTCAGCCGCATTTTTTGGCCACCCCCCCAAAAATTGCGATGGCGGCATAACGGCCTTCCCTGGTATCCTTTACGTTACAATAAGTGAAACGGTTCCCGTCTCGTAGCGATCACCGGATGCCGCGCATGCTAGCATCGCCAGGAATCATCCGTCCAATCCGTTCGTAAGGCCCACAATCATGTGGCGAATCATTCTCGTAGCGATCGTCGCCCTGCTTGCCGTGGGCGGATGGTATGCCTCGGTCAACTATTCGCTCGAGGTGCATCGCGGCGCCGACGGCGCGTTTCAATACGTGCGGATCGTTACGCGGGCAGCCAAGACCGAAGCGCCCGGCGAAACCCCGCTCGACCAACCGCCGGCGGCCCCGCTCAAGCCCACGATCCGCGTGGCCACGTTCGACCTCGACGGCCTGGACGACAACCGCCTGGCCAATCCTAAGGTCTGCGAGGGGCTCGTGCGCATCCTCACGCGGTTCGATGTTGTGGCCCTGCAAAACATCCGTTCCGACAATCACGGCGTGATGCTGCGGCTGAAGGACCAGATCAACGCCACGGGCCGCACTTACGATTTCGTCACCTGCCCGGCCCTCGACAAGGAGGCGGACGACGTCTTCAATGCCCTGCTCTTCGACGAGACGACGGTGGAGGTCGATCACTCGACGGTGCATTCGGTCGTCCTGCCGCCGGGCATGTTTCATGCCCGCCCGCTGGTGGCCGAGTTCCGCGTCCGCGGGCCGCCGGCCAAGGAGGCCTTCAGTTTCGAGTTGGTCGACGTGCTGGTCGATCCGCCGGGCGGGCCGGAGGACTTGGATTTGCTGGCGAGCATCTTCCGCGCGGAACGCGATAATGGTCACGGCGAGGACGACATCATCCTGTTGGGCGATTTGGAAACCGATCCCGATCATCTTGGCCCGCTAGGCCGCGTACCGGGGATGACGGCCGCAGTCAGCGGCGTTCCTACGACCGTTCGCGGCACGCGCCTGGCCGACAACATCCTCTTCGACCGCCGGGCTACCGTCGAGTACACCGGCCGTTCCGGCGTGCTGGACATGATCCGCGAATTGGACCTCACGCCGCAGGAGGCATTGGAAGTCTCCCAGCACCTGCCCGTCTGGGCCGAATTCAGCTCCTACGAAGGTGGTCAGGCAAGTCATGTCAATTAGTTTTCAGTGTTCAGTTTTCCGTGTTCCGTAGGAGAGAACCTGAGCAGTGCGCACTGAAAACTGAACACCGAACACTGAAAACTCCCATGCTTCTTTCCTCCCGCTTCACCGCCGCGCTTGGCTACACTGCGGAACTGCACGCCCGGCAGGAACGCAAGGTTTCCGGCGTGCCGTACCTCGCCCATTTGCTCCGTGTGGCGGGCATTGTGCTGGAATACGGCGGCGATGAGGACGCGGGGATCGCGGCCTTGCTGCACGACGCGGTGGAAGACCAGGGGGGCATGCCGGTGCTGGACGAAATCCGCCGCCGCTTCGGCGATGCCGTGGCCGAAACGGTGCTGGGCTGTTCCGACGCCTGCACGCGTCCGAAACCGCCCTGGCAAGCGCGGAAGGCCGCCCATGTGGCCCACGTCCGCGCCGCTTCGCCCGCAGTGCGGCTGGTCGTGGCCGCCGACAAGCTCGACAACGCCCGTTCGCTGTTGCGCGAATACCGTCTCCGCGGCGAATCGCTCTGGAACTTCTTCCACGGCGGCCGCGACGGGACGTTCTGGTACTACCGCGCGATGCTGGCCGCCCTGAAAGAATCCGGCCCCGCGCCGCTTACGGACGAATTCGAGCGGACACTGGAAGAAATAATCCGGGCCGCGAAATGGTCGCCAGCGGAGAATGAGGAAGCATGAAGTGGCCAATGAGGTAACGACCCCACCGAGCTTGCGGTCTGTCGATTTAGCGTTCAGCGGATCGCCGATACAGTTGCGATCC
>Ga0302320_10015182_pt1 | contig 15848 bp, 13 predicted proteins | sample Bog_T0_3_FD_202130 | JGI IMG/M metagenome (GOLD analysis project Ga0302320, IMG submission 202130) | Peat permafrost microbial communities from Stordalen Mire near Abisko, Sweden - Bog_T0_3 | ecosystem: Environmental > Terrestrial > Soil > Wetlands > Peat | place: Sweden: Abisko, Stordalen Mire... | reverse complement strand
GCTCCAAGCCGTGTACGAAAAATACTGGGTGCGAACACCGACGTTGAAGGTTGGGCGCACTATACCGAGCAGATGATGCTTGACGAAGGCTATGGCCAACCCGGCGTCGGAGCGAAAGATGAGCGTGAAGCAAAGTTCCTGCGCCTCGGTCAACTGCAGGATGCATTGCTGCGCAACGCGCGCTTCATTGTCGGCATCGAGATGCACACCGGCAAGATGAGCTTTGACCAGGCCGTGGAGTTTTTTCAAAAGGAAGGATACCAGTCAAAGGAAGCGGCGATGGTTGAGACCAAGCGAGGTACCAGCGATCCGACTTATCTCTATTACACTCTCGGCAAACTCGAGATCATGAAGCTGCGCGAAGATATGAAGAAGAAACAGGGCGCCGCATTTTCATTGCAGAAGTTTCACGATGATTTCTTGAAGCAAGGTTTCCCGCCGATCAAGATTGTCCGCGAGGCCTTGATGGGTGACAATTCGCCTACACTCTAGCGAGCCGGCAGGCCTTCTCATATCCTAAGACCGGGACATCGAGCATAAGGTATCTTCAAAAGACACTTGGATTGCCGTTGAGACGAGGATGATGGAATGAAAAAGCATGTACGCGTCGCAGTGTTTCCCGCAGGCGGGTTAGGCACGCGCTTTTTACCGGCCACAAAGGTCATCCCGAAAGAGATGCTGGCGCTCGTCGACAAGCCGATCATCCAATATGGCGTCGAAGAAGCGATCGCGTCGGGCATTGAGCACATCGTCATCGTCACTGGTCGTGGCAAAGGCGCCATGGAAGACCACTTCGACCACAGTTTCGAGCTTGAAGCGACGCTGGAACGGCGCGGCAAGCTCGAGCTCCTCGCTGTGTCGCGCGGCGTATCGACACTGGCGCGCATCAGCTACGTTCGCCAAAAAGAACCGCTGGGCCTGGGCCACGCCGTTCTCTGCGCCAAGGACCTGGTAGGCAATGAGCCGTTTGCCGTCGTGCTTCCGGACGATGTGATCGATGCAAAAGTGCCTTGCCTCAAGCAAATGATCAATGTCTTCGCTGAGAAGGGCGGGTCGGTGCTCGCGACGCAGACGGTTGAGGGGCCTGCCATCAGCGCCTATGGCGTGCTCTCCGGTTCGCAGGACCCTGGCAACCCGCGTATCTACAACTGCACCGGCATGGTGGAAAAGCCCAAGTTTGAAGATGCACCTTCAAAGCAGGCAATCATCGGACGCTATGTATTGACGCCGCGCGTCTTTGAGCTTCTTGAGCAGACGACTCCGGGAGCAGGCGGGGAGATACAACTTACCGATGGAATTCTGGCGTTATTGAAGGAAGAAAAAGTGTTCGGTTACACATTTGAAGGTAAGCGCTTCGATGCAGGCGATAAGATCGGCATGTTACAGGCGACGGTCGAGTTTGCACTCAAGCGGAGCGATCTTGGGCCGCAGTTCCGGGAGTACCTCAAGGGGCTTGCGCTGTAATGCGGCGCTGAGGGAATGCGCGTAAACGCCGCTTGCTAACTCCGCTAGCTCCGCTAACTCCGCTGCTTATTCTTTCCACTTGATATTGCATCCCAGCGACGGACGCTGGTCTTCGGGTACAGGCTTGTCTGCGAGCACCAGATCGATTGCCGCGCGCAGGTCCTTACCGGTTACAGGAATCTCGCTGCCAGGCCGGCTCGCGTCGAACTGCCCGCGATAGACAAGACAAAAATCGCCATCGAATAAAAAGAAGTCCGGCGTGCAGGCAGCCTTGTAGGCATGGGCCACCTCCTGCGTTTCGTCATAAAGATAAGGGAAGGCAAACCCCAAAAGTTCAGCCTGTTGCTTAAGGCCTGCCGGGCTATCGGCGGGGTGCGTAGTTACATCGTTACTGCTGATGGCTACGATGCTCAGTGGCTGGCCTGCATAGTCGCTGCCCAGAGCTCCAAGCCCCTTCTCGACGTGTTTGACATAGGGGCAATGCGTGCAGATAAACATGACCAGCAGCGCCTTCTTGCCGCGGGCATCGTCGCGGGTGACGGTCTTGCCCGTCACTGCGTCGGTGAGCGAAAAATCCGGAGCGATGGTGCCAAGTGCGAGCATGGTGGATTCGGTACGTGACACGGTGTTCCTCCAATTTTATTGCTCGAGTAAAACTCGAGCATTTCTCGTGACGGCATAGAGGAGGGAGCATTCCCTCAGGGGCTAAAGCCCGAGCCTATTTTGTTGCATTTGCGGCACGACTGAAGTCGTGCCCTTTCAAAACCACTCTACTCCAATTGCGAATATGCTTTAGAACAGCGGCGTCTGCCGTCCCGGCATGGTCAGGTTGAAGTGCTCATAAGCCAGCCGCGTTGCCACGCGCCCGCGTGGCGTGCGATCGAGAAATCCAATCTGAATCAGAAACGGCTCATAGACCTCTTCCAGAGCGTCTTCCTCTTCCGCAAGCGTCGCAGCCAACGTGCCCAGCCCGACCGGCCCGCCGTCGTATTTCTGAATGATCGTCAGCAGCAGCCGCCGATCGATCTCGTCGAAGCCGTGCGCATCCACCTCAAGCATGGTGAGAGCCGCATTCGCCGTAGGCCTGTCGATTGAGCCCGTGCCGCGCACCTGCGCGTAGTCGCGCACGCGGCGAAGCAGCCGGTTGGCGATGCGTGGCGTGCCGCGAGAACGAAGAGCAATCTCCGCCGCGCCATCCTCATCGATGGGCACGCCCATCACCTCGGCGGAGCGAGAGACGATGAAGCGCAGATCTTCTTCGGAATAAAACTCCAGACGAAGCAGAATGCCAAATCGCGACCGCAGCGGCGAGCTCAGCAGTCCCGGCCGCGTCGTGGCGCCGATGAAGGTGAACGGTCGAATCTCCATCACATGAGTGCGAGCCGCCGGACCCTGCCCGATGATGATGTCGAGCTTGTAGTCCTCAAGCGCGGTGTAAAGCTTTTCTTCCAGCACCGGCTGCATGCGATGGATCTCGTCCAGGAAAAGTACCTGACGCTCGCGCAGGTTGGTCAGAATGGCCGTCAGGTCGCCCTGAATCTGCAGTGCCGGGCCGGATGTCTGCTGAAACCCGACATCGAGTTCGTTGGCGATGATAGTGGCCAGGGTGGTCTTGCCCAATCCCGGAGGCCCGAAAAGAAGCACGTGGTCAAGCGCCTCGCCGCGCGACTTGGCAGCCTCCAGAGCGATTGCGAGCTGTTCCTTGGCCTTCGCTTGTCCAATGAACTCGCGCAGCCAGCGCGGCCGCAATTTCAGTTCAAAGCCCTGCTCCTCTTCGGATCGAGAGGCGCAGACGAGACGTTCCGGCGTGTTGTCGCGAGCGATGGCCATGCTGAAGGAAGTCTAGAGCATTTTCACTTCACGTGCTGACATTGCGACGGTATGAGAGGCGGCCTTTTCTTGTGGAAAACGCCACTCGGCGGCATGGCTTCTGGGAATATTAGAAGTGAAAGTGCTGTAAAGGGCCGGGGTGGCGGCTGCAACCGGGCCTGCCGATGCTGATTTCATTCCCGCCCCCGGCCTACACCGGCACATTCACCCCTGGCAAGTAGCGAAAGTTGCGAAACGTAGCCTTGCCGTCCCCCGCGGCGTAGATGGCCGGCCGAACATCGAGGAAGCCGCCGAGAACATTGTGGTCCATGCCTGAGATTTCGGCGGACTCCTGCGTCTTGTGCCACGGCTGGCCGGGCAGTTGGTAATAGAAGTCGATCTCCTGCCGGTCGTTGACAATGCGCAGCGTGGCGCGGGTGGCGCCCTTCGCAACATGGCTATGCGTGCTGCCGGTAGCCAGCCGTGCGCAGATGCCATCCGGAGTCAGCAGGATTCCGGCCACATGGCTTGGGTCATAGAAGAGCAGCAGGCCCGACTCGCATCCGGCTTCGGCCTCAACGTCAACTTCGACCGTGTACGAGTGCCCGCCGACCGGAGTCGTGAGGACATTGGAATCGGCCAGCGATTTGCCTCTGCCCTGAAGAGTCAATGCGCCTTTGCCGGTGCTGAACCGCGTACTGTCAAACTCGTGCCAGAAGGCCCACTGAAGCCCGAGCTCCGGCGTATTGAAGTCGTCTGAGGGGTCAAGCTGTGGGCTTTGGCTTGTGCCCGCGACCGGCATGGGGATGGCTGCCTCGGCGGTCACACCAGGGGGCACCCGGAACCAGCCGTCCTTGGTCCACTCAATCGGCAGCAGCAGCAGTTGCCGGCCGAGCGTGCGGTAGCCGTACTCATACGAATGAACGGTGATCGACCATTTGCCATCGGCTGTGTCGACCAGGCGGCCATGGCCAAGCGAGAGCCAGCGCTCGTCGCGGGTGCGGGTGTGCACAATCGGGTTGTAGGGCGAGAACTCCCAGGGGCCGTCGGCATGGCGGCTGCGCGCGGAGACGACCATGTGGCTGGTCGCGGGCCCGGCCGTTCCTCCTTCGGCCACATTCAGATAAAAGTAGCCGTTGTGTTCGAGCAATTTGGGGCCCTCAAGGCAGACGCACTCGATCCGCATTGAGGCGGGGATGGGCCATGGTTCGAGCACGGTCTTTGGCGGATTCAACACGGCCAGGCCGTCGGGGGTGAGCTCGGCCATCCGCCCGCCATTCATGTAGAGAAAGCGGCGTCCTCCCTCGGCAATATGCGCCGGATCGATGGCCTTGATGCCCAGGTCGATGGGTTCGCTCCAGGGGCCGCTCGGGTCTGCGGCGTGGACGACCCGCAACTGTCCATCCACCGGAAAATAAATGTAAAAGGTCCCCTCGTATTCGCACAGGTACGGCGCCCAGACGATGCCGTAATATTTGTTCAGCGCGGCTGCGACGGGGCGCCAGTTGATCAGGTCGCGCGAGTGCCAGATCAGAAGTCCGGGGGCGTAGTCGAAGCTGGAGTGCGTGAGGTAAAAGTCGTTGCCCACGCGAATGGGGCTGGCGTCGGGGTGGTCCCCGCCAATGATCGGATTGCGATAGGTGGCGCTGGGTTGAGCCAGGGCAAGGCGAGCGTCGGATGAAAGCAAAAGGGCGGCGGAGGCTGTGTTCAAAGCGAAGCGGCGGCGGGTTAGCATGACCGGCTCAGTGTACGGGCGACGGTCGATGTGCGTAAAGCGGGTCAATGCGACAGCCCGCTGGAGGTTGTGATCGGCTCGGTGGGTGCAGTTTCCAGGGATGGGTGGTTTGGCCGTTTAAACTGGAAGCTGTCCCCCTGAACGTGATGACCCTCCGGTTTCGCAGGATTCGTCGGTTTCGCTTCAATCTGCCGCAACGCATCGCGGCGGGTTTCCTCGCGCTTTTTCTCATGCAGGGGCTATGGCTTACCAGCCACCAGACCATGACCGACCGCGACTACCAATATGCCCGCTGCGGCCGCGAGATGTGGGAGCGTCCCGAGGCCCTCACCGGCTACTACACCACCTGCGGAAACATCCACGATGGCGTTTTGGGCTACCGCCTGGCCGGTCTGCCGCTCACCCTTAACCTGCTGGCCGAGCGTGCTATCGATCTGCTGCGCAAGCCCGAAGACAAGGTAGTGCAAAGCAGCGGTGAGCTGAGCACCTGGGAGCTGCGCCATCAGATGACTCACATCCTGCTGCTCGAGCGGCTGCCGTTTTTGTTCGCCGGATGCCTGCTTGGCGCGGGGCTTTGGTGGGTCACGCGGCGGCTCTATGGCAACTTGGGCGGCTACACGGCGCTCGCGCTTTATTGCTTTTCTCCGGCGGTTTTGAAGGCCTGTGTCGCTCCGAACAGTGAAGTGCTGGCGGCGCTTGGCGTCTATGGCGGCGTATATACATGCATCGGTGTCGCCCATGCCATGCAGGGTCCGCGGCGCAAGTGGCGTCCTCGCATCGTCCTGCTTACGGCGGCCTTTGGCGTGGCGGCCGCTTCGCACATTGCGGCGCTGCCCGTGGTGGCGCTGCTCGGCCTGGTGGTCATGCTTTGGGTGGCTGAAGGGCGCAGAAGCCAGGTGTTGCCCATGGTCCTGGTGGCAGTGGCAGGAGCGCTTCTGGTGGTCTTCGCCTGCTATGGGTTTTCGCCCGACGCGTTCAGCTACGTCTTCCGCTCCTCCGCCGGCTTTCTTTGGTTTTCTCTTGACCCAGCCAGGCGATTCTTTTCCACCCTGTCGAATGCCGGCGTCACCGTCGCCGCCGTCGCCGCCGCAATCTTTTATCTCGGCCTGCGAAAGTCACGCTATTTCGGCAACACTGCGCCTCTGTTTTGCTTTCTTGTCCTCGTTCCGCTCGTCATGACTGGCGTTCCCGGCAGCCCCTGGTTTTGGGCGCTCCCGTTTCTGCTCACGTTTGTGGGCGGCGTGTTCGCCGATGCCTGCGAAGGGCCGAGAGGCCGCTTGGCCATTGCCGCCGCCGCGGCGATTGTAGTGCTGCAAGCTGTCTTTTGCGTGATGAGTCTATTCGGGCTTCCGGCGTGGCTACCCGGATACGTTTAGCGAATCCGGCAATTGACCGAATGAAGAAATATGCACCTGAAGACATTAGGCATTATGGAGCATAATGATGACGGGCCATGGAAGATCGGATTCCACGATCAGTTCTTCGAGGAATATGGAGCATGATCCGAAACGGTTCAGGATGCAGTCCTCAGTTCTCTCGGTAAGTTGCGGATCTTCGGCCCGTCTCTTGGGCGGCCCGGCGTAGACACTCTCAAGGGATCCGGTTATTCCAATATGAAGGAACTCCGAGTGGACGCCGAGGGCGGAGTTTGCCGAATCGCCTTTGCATTCGATCCAAAACGAAGGGCGATCTTGTTGACGGGCGGGAATTAGACTGGCATATCGAACAGCAGATTCTACTCAGCGCTCATACGAGTTGCCGATGCGCGGTACAGGCAGTACCTGAAAAACATCGGAACAGAAGGGAAAAGGAAATGACAATCTCTCTTCAGGAGGTTCTACAAGGCCTTCCGGAAGAACGGCGGGGGCGGGTTGAACAACGCACTGAGGAGTTAATCGCAGAGGAAATGACCTTGCGCGAGGTGCGCCGACTGCGCAGAATCACGCAGGCAAACCTGTCGATGAAGCTCAAGATCGGCCAGGAGGGCGTCTCGCGGATCGAGAGGCGCTCCGACATGAATCTTTCCACTCTGCGGAGCTATGTGGAGGGTGTGGGCGGCAAGCTGAGGATCATGGTCGAATTGCCCGATCAGCCTCCCCTGATCTTGTCTGGATTGGGCAGCAACAACGGTATAAAAAAGGCAAAAACCAAGCCCGGCAACCGCTCCAGATCCAAGGCAAAATCCGCACCCGCGGCCTGAGCATCCGCAGCCATTTGCGATGGCCGCCTAAAGAAGCTATAAAATGAAGCAAAATAAGGACTTATTTATCTGCGTTTGCCTTGCTGAAACCCGCTTTCAGCGGGTAAAATAGAAGCATAGCCCGCGCACTCCGGCCCCGCTTTTCCCGGAACTTTTTTGCCGCCTTGTGGCGGGCCTGAAAAACCCTATGGCAGACGATCAGAACCCCAAGCTCCCTCTTGAAGGTGGAACACCGCCAAACAGCGGCACCAACCTCATTCCAATCAACATTGAAGAGGAGATGCGCCGCTCGTATCTCGACTACTCGATGTCGGTGATTATCGGGCGCGCGCTGCCGGATGCGCGAGATGGGTTAAAGCCCGTTCATCGCCGGGTGCTCTACACGCTCAGCGAGATGGGCCTCGAGTACAACAAGAAATACGCCAAGTGCGCCAAGGTCGTGGGCCAGGCGATGGGCGTCTACCACCCCCATGGCGACTCAGCCATCTACGACACGCTGGTGCGCATGGCGCAGCCATTTACCTTGCGCTATACGCTGGTTGATGGACAGGGCAACTTCGGCTCAGTTGACGGCGATCCGCCCGCTGCGATGCGGTATACCGAGTGCCGCATGACGCGCCTCGCCGGCGAGATGCTCGCCGACATCGAGATGGAGACCGTGGACTTCACGCCGAACTACGACGAGTCCACCTTCGAGCCAACGGTTCTTCCCACGCGCATTCCCAACCTGATCGTCAACGGCTCCAGCGGCATCGCCGTCGGCATGGCCACCAACATTCCGCCGCACAATTTGACTGAGGTCGTGAACGCGGCCATCGAGCTAGTGCAGAATCCGCACGCCGGCCTCGCCGAGGTGCTCAAACACGTGCAGGGCCCCGACTTCCCGACCGGCGGATTTCTCTACGGCAAGTCCGGCATTCCCCAGGCGTACAAGACCGGCCGCGGCCGCTTCATGATGCGCGCGCGTGTGGCGACGGAATACCTGACCAAAGAAAAACAGGCCATCATCGTCACCGAGATTCCGTACCAGGTGAACAAGTCGAAGCTCATCGAGCGCATCGCCGAGTTGGTCAACGATAAGATCATCGACGAGATCAGCGACGTGCGCGACGAGAGCGACCGCGACGGCATGCGCATCGTCATCGAGCTCAAACGCGGCTCCCAGCCTGAGATTGTGCTCAACCAGCTCTACAAGCACACGCAGATGCAAGAGAGCTTTTCCATGATCTTTCTCGCGGTGCTCAATGGCCAGCCGCGGGAACTGGGCCTGGACCAGGCAATCCGCTGCTTCATCAACCACCGCATCGATGTTGTGCAGCGCCGCACCGTCTTCCTGCTTCGCAAGGCCCGCGAGCGCGAGCACATTCTCGAAGGCTACAAGATTGCGCTCGACAACCTCGACACGGTCATCAAGATCATTCGCGCATCGGGCTCACGCGTTGAAGCTCGCGAAAATCTGTATGCCTGGGGCAAAGGCACAGAGATTGTTGTCACTCTCGACCGCGAGCGCCTGGCGCACGAAGAGCGCGGCCTCACCCTGCGCCAGATTGACGCGATCCTCGAGTTGCAACTCTACCGCCTGACGCAGCTCTCCATCGACGAACTGCTCAAAGAACTCGAACAGGTCCGCGAGCGCATCGCCGAGTACGAATCGATCCTGGCCAGTGAGTCCAAGCTCCGTGCCGTGATCGTCAAGGAGCTTGAAGAAGTTCGCGACAAGTATGGCGACGCGCGGCGCACGCAAATCGTGGATGAAAGCGCCGAGCTGCAGCTTGAAGACCTCATCGCCGACGAGCAGGTTGCCGTAACAGTCAGCCACCAGGGTTATCTCAAGCGCACACCCATCAGCATCTATCGACAGCAGCGCCGAGGCGGAACCGGGCGTACCGGCATGAAGACGCGCGAAGAAGATTTCGTCGCCCAGTTGATTGTCAACTCCACGCACGCGTTCCTGCTCTGCTTTACCAACACCGGCCGCGTCTATTGGCTCAAGGTGTATGAGATTCCCGACGTCAGCGCGGCGGGCAAGGGCAAGTCCATGCAGAGCCTGTTGAATTTACAACAGGGCGAAAATGTCCGCACCATTCTTCCTGTTCGCGATCTGGAAGAAGAAGGCAAATTCATTTTCTTCGCGACGCGTAACGGTATCGTCAAGAAGACTCCGCTCAAGGACTTCAGCAATGTGATGGCGCGCGGTATCATCGCCATTGCCATCGATGAAAAAGTCGACGACCTCATCGACGCGCGCATCACTGACGGCAAGCAGACCATCTTCATGGCCACGCGCGAGGGCATGGCGATCCGCTTCGATGAGAAGTATGACCCAGAGGGCAACGGGTCTGGGCTTCGCCCCATGGGCCGCAATGCCGCGGGGAATAAGGGAATTTCACTGAAGAAGGGCGATCAGGTGATTGGGGTTGCGATTACAGACTCCGATCAGACGCGCGATCGTAGCCGTGATGAGTGCGCCGCCAAACTGGGACTTGTCGACAAGCTTGCCAATCTGCGCACCGCTCATGCGGATGCCAAGGAAGCGCTCCAGAAGGCGCGTGAGCAGAAGAGAAACGGTCCCGCTGACGATGAGTCGCTCAAGGCTGCGGAGAAAGCTGCTGACAAGGCGGTTGTCGATGCGGACAAGGCTTTGAAGGCACTCGACGAACGCCTTGGGGTCAGCCAGTTCCTGATCCTTACGGTTACCGAAAACGGCTTCGGCAAGCGCACGGATATTGACGAATATCGCCTGACCGCGCGCGCCGCTCAGGGCGTGAATAACCTGAAAGCAACCTCCAAGGTGGGCAAGTCCACATCGATCCTGTTGGTGGATGAGACTTCGGAGTTGATGGTGATCAGCCAGTTCGGCAAGATGATCCGCATCGATACCAAGACCATTCGCGCCGCGGGCCGCTCCACGCAGGGCGTTCGCCTGCTCAACCTCGAGCCCGACGACAAGGTCGCCGCCGCCGTCATCATCCCGCCCGAAGAACTGAAAGACGACGAGCCGACGCTGCTGTAAAGACTCTGCCAAGAACGCAAGCACGCCTTCGGGGCGTTGAACATTAAGCGGTCAGCCAGTTTGCTGCGGGTTGACCTCACGACTGGTGCTGGTTGCCGGCGCCGGTGATTCAATTGGTTCTGGTGCGGCGTCCTTACAATACGCACACCGTCTAATTATCAGACGCAAGCGAATCCACCGAGGTACTCTGAGGGCGAGGGCAGTTGAGGCTACACTGGAGAAGCTCTGGATTCTCCGCACACTCCTTTATGATGCGGACCGCATTCACATTCCTCATATTGGCCGTGCTCTCGTTGAGCGCCGCTGTTGGCTCGCCCGCTCCATCGGCGAAGTCGCGCGGCAGCGCCCGCGCCACCGCTACCCACTCATCCAAGAAGAGCTCCCACGCAGCCGCAGGCAATTCTGCCCGCGCATCCGGTCGCGGAAGCAGGCGCCGCTTCGCGCGCGGCATCGGCCGCAATCGCCGCGCAAGAGCTCGGGCGGCGTCGCTGCACGGCATGCGGGTTGTGCCTACCCCGCTTGCCGGCTCTCTTGAGTCTCTGACCCGTCAAAACGACAAAACCGAAGGCGACGGTCTTGAACGCATCCTCGACGAAGACGATCTCGCCGACCGCATTGCGCGCAAGATGCTGGTCCCAGTGCCGGCCTCCGCTTCGCTCACCGTGAATGGCGACCTGCCGGAGACCCATCGCTATTGCCGCCCCTGGACTGCCGTATTTCTGGGTGACCTGGCGAAGATCCACGCCGCAATGTTTCACAAGCCGCTCGAGGTCAGTTCGGCGGTACGCACCGTGGAATATCAGGAGAGGCTGCGCAGAACCAATGGCAATGCCGCGGCCGCAGATGGCGATGTGGTCAGCCCGCATCTCACCGGCGCGACGATCGATATCGCCAAGCAGGGCCTGAGCCGCCAGGAGATGACATGGATGCGCAACTGGCTGCTGCCCCTCCAGCAGGCCGGCAAAATCGACGTGGAGGAGGAGTTCAAGCAAGCCTGCTTCCACATCACGGTGTACAAGAGCTATGTCCCGGCGGATGCGGATGTGGATGCCGCGCCGGCCAAGGATGCGCCGGTCAAGGCGGTCGAGCGCAGGACTCGACGCAACAGCGCCGGCCAGGCCTGAACCAGGCACGGCGCGAAGCCATCTCTGTCTGTTTCGGCCGGCTATGGTCGTCCGGCGCAAGCATTCAATTGCGCGGAGTTTTGCCCATTTTCCCTGCACAAAGAAATTGATTTCACCTCCAGCGGCCTTCAAGGGTACAATCTCGGGCAAACGCATTTCTTTCCTGCAGTTGCCGGGAACGACCTGGGCGGCCTGTTGCCTTTAGCACTCAAAATGCAACCGATCGCGCCCGGGCCGGTCGACGTTTTGGTTGAATTTGCATGGAGCCGAAAATGGCTTGCGAGAGGCAGAATGATGAGCGATCTTGAAGTGACACCGATGGCCGAGTCAGCCCCTGTTGGCCTGAGCCAGTGGCAGCGCGTGGCAAACATATTCTCCGCGCCGTCGAAGACCTTTGAAGATATCAAGCGCGGCAACAAGAGTTGGTGGTTGCCGTTTGTGATCGTTGCTTTGGCGGGCTATGTATTGTTTGCCGCCGTTTACTTCAAGATCGGCATGCAGCAGACAGTTGAGAACCAGATCCAGCTCAACACCAAGCAGGCTGAGGCTATGGCTCAAATGCCGGCCGAGCAGCAGGAGACGCAGAGGAAGTGGTCCGTCTACATCACCGAGGGCATCTTCGTTGCCAACCCGATCCTGGTCTTGATCATCGCCGCCGTTACCGCGCTGGTGCTTTGGGGCACCATCAACTTTGCTTTTGGCGGCAGGGCGACGTTTGGAGGCGTCTTTGCGGTTTGGTTTTTTGCAGGCCTGCCAGGCATAATCAAGGTGCTGCTCGGGACGATTGTGATCTTCGCCGGGGCTGCACCGGAGTCCTTCAATATCAAGAATTTTGCACCCACCAATTTGGGAGCCTTCCTGAATCCCATGGATACCAACAAGGCGCTTTACGCGCTCGCGACCTCGCTCGACGTGATTACCATCTGGACCCTCTTTCTGATGGGAATGGGAATTGCGATCGTGGCGGGAGTAAAGCGCTCTTCCGGCTACATCGCCGTCTTCGGCTGGTGGGCGATCATTGTCCTGATCGGCGTCGGCATCGCCGCAGTTACGGGCTGAGCCTTGAGGTCGTCCAAGAAAAAAACAGCTCGAATCCGCCGCGGATTCGAGCTGTTTTTATTCTCACGATTCCGTCGCCGGAACCACCAAGCCTGCGATCACCCAGATGCCCCAAGCTAAGAAAGAGGAGTTAAAAGCTAACAGCCGTTCTTACTCGTTCCACCTTCGCATAATCAGCGTTGCATTGATCCCGCCAAATCCAAATGAGTTCGACAGCGCCACATCGAAGTTGTGGTCGATCGGCTTGTTGGGCACATAGTCCAGACGGCACTCGGGGTCAACGTTCTCAAGATTGATGGTGGGCGGTAGCTGCTGGTTGACCAGGGCCATCACCGAGATGCCTGCCTCAAGTCCACCCGCGCCGCCCAACAGATGGCCTGTCATTGACTTGGTGCCGCTGATCTTGAGCTTGTGGCTGGTTGCGTGTTCGCCAAACACAAGTTCGATGGCGCGTGACTCATTGCCATCGCCGGCCGGGGTTGAGGTGGCGTGCGCGTTCACATAGCCAACCTCTTCCGGAGCGATGCCGGCATCTTTAAGCGCGGCCCGCATGGCCCGCTGCGCGCCCTGGCCCTCGGGCGCAATGCCGGTCATGTGATAGGCGTCGGCGCTCATGCCGTAGCCAATGACTTCGGCCAGAATCTTTGCCCCGCGCGCCTTGGCAAACTCAAGCTCCTCAAGAATCAGGATGCCCGCGCCCTCGCCAATCACGAATCCATCGCGGTCTTTGTCGAAAGGCCGGCTTGCCCGCGTGGGCTCGTCGTTGCGGGTTGAAAGCGCGCGCATGGCCGCAAATCCGCCCACCGACAACGCTGTTACCGAAGCCTCGGCACCACCGGCAATCATCACGTCCGCGTCGCCATGCATGATCATGCGCACCGAGTCGCCGATAGAGTTGGCTGAGGTGGCGCATGCCGTTGCGGTAGCCGAGATTGGTCCCTTGGCGCCGTAGCGGATGCTGATCTGCCCTGCTGCCATGTTGACGATCACCGCGGGAATGAAGAAGGGTGAGATCTTGCGCGGGCCGCCATTGAGCAGGTTGGAGTGCTCGCGCTCGATGATCTCGAATCCGCCGATGCCGGAGCCAATGAACACGCCGACGCGGTCTTCAATCTCCGGCGTGATCTTGAGGCCGGCCTGGGCCATTGCTTCTTGAGTGGCGGCAAACGCAAAATGGATGAACCGCCCCATTTTGCGGGATTCTTTCTTGTCGACGAAGTTCAGAGGGTCAAAGTTCTTGACCTCGGCGGCAAAGGTGACCGGGAAGCCCGTGGTATCGAATCCCACAATGGGAGCCATGCCACTGGCGCCGGCCAACAGTTGTTGCCAAACTTCGGGAGCGGTGTTGCCCACTCCGCACACCAGACCGAGACCGGTGACTACGACTCTGCGGGACGGATTCGACAAGGGCTACTTGCTGCCTTTCGCGTTCTTCTCTATGTAGTCGATGGCGTCCTTGACGGTCTTGATCTTCTCGGCGTCTTCGTCGGGAATCTCCAGGTCAAACGCCTCTTCAAACTGCATTACCAGTTCAACCACGTCGAGCGAATCCGCGCCCAGGTCTTCCTGGAAGCTGGCGCCGGGCGTAACCTCGGCTTCGTCCACCTGCAACTGCTCAACGATGATCTGCTTTACCTTCTCTTCAACGGCCATGCGTGCTTCTCCTCTTATTTTTTGAAAACTTGAATGCTTGTTGCGGGGGCAAAGTGAATACCCGTTCCGCTTGCCTACAATACCGGGCCACGGCAAGAATACACAACCATTGCACGAAAAAAATGCGAATGGCCCCGAAACTTCAAGTTTACCGGGCCGGTGGGGGTGTGTAAAGACAGGGAACAGGGAACAGGGAACAGGGAACAGGAAAACAGGCGGAATATGGACGTGAAATGCACAAAGGGAAGGCGTACATTAGGCGAAGTGGGGAAAGGAAAGATCGATGCAGGCATTGATGGGCGGCATCGTCGCTGCTTTTGTGGGAATTCTTCTCGGATTCTGGCTTCGGGGCGCGTCTGGCAAAGCTGAAAAGGCGCAACGCGAGCAGCGCATGCGGGAGCTGGCGACGGAGCTTGCTGGGGTTCGCGCCGCGCTCGCCCAGCAGCAGGCTGAGTCGGCAGCGCGGGCGGGCTTTGAATCCCTGGCCGGCGAACGTGCGAGGACGATCGCGCAGTTGGCAGGCGAGCGGGATGCGCTGCAAGCCAGGTTGCAAGCTCAGGGCGCAGAGGAGCGAAAGTCTGCCTCCCGGATCAGCCAACTGGAAGCGGAACTCAAGAGCGAGCGGCAGGGATTGCAGGAAAAATTAGCTCTTCTTGAAACGGCGAAGCAGGCACTGGCGCATCAGTTCGAGGCGCTGGCTGGCGAGATCCTTGAGAAGAAGTCGAAGAGCTTTTCTGAGGGCAGCCAAAAGGAGTTGGGGACGCTGCTGACGCCTCTGCGCGACCAGATCAAGGAGTTCCGCGAAAAGGTTGAGAAAGCGCAGAGCGAATCGAATACAGGCGTTACCAAACTCGAAACGTTGATCGGCACGCTGGGCGGGCTGAATCAGCAATTGTCTGAAGAGGCGCGCAACCTGACCACGGCGTTGAGGGGATCGTCGAAGGCGCAGGGCGACTGGGGCGAACTCATCGTCCGCAACCTGCTTGAGAAGGCTGGCTTGCGCGAGGGCGAGCAGTTCCGCGTGCAGGAGACTTTTGATGCTGCGGGCAGCGAAAATGGGCAACGGAAGTCGCGCCCCGATGTGATCGTGAACCTGCCCGGCAGCCGTCATCTTGTGATTGATTCCAAGGTGTCGTTGAATGCCTACACCGACTCAGTGAATGCCGCGACGGACGAAGACCGCAAGTCCGCAATCAAGCGCCATCTGGCCAGCGTGCGCAGTCACATCGATGATTTGACCGGCCGGCGCTATCACAAGCTGGGAGCACTCGAGACTCCAGACTTTGTTGTAATGTTTGTGCCCATCGAGCCAGCGTTCTTGCTCGCGCTGCATGAGGATGAAGGGTTGTGGCGCTACGCCTATGAGCGAGAAGTGCTGCTGGTTGGCCCGACGACTTTGCTGTTTGTCATCCGCATTGTCGATAACCTGTGGCAGCAGGAGCTGCAGGCCCGCAGCGTTCAGGACGTGATGAATCGCGGCGCTGAGCTCTACGACAAATTTGTCGGATTTGTGAGCGATCTTGAAGCAGTAGGCAAGAGCCTACGCGGGGCGGATCAGAGTTACGGCAATGCGATGAAGAAGCTCAGCGAAGGCCGCGGAAATTTGATTCGTCAAGTGGAGTTGCTGAAAGGCCTCGGCGTGCGCACCGGGAAGTCTCTGCCGCGAAACCTGCTGGATAGTGCGGGGGCTGAGGAAGAGCCGGGGCTTGCCTTGGCTGCCGCGGCGGATGACAACGACGCGACGGAATAATTGCGGAGGGAGCAGGGGCCTTATGGCCACTGCTCCCTCCG
>Ga0302320_10015181_pt1 | contig 15848 bp, 13 predicted proteins | sample Bog_T0_3_FD_202130 | JGI IMG/M metagenome (GOLD analysis project Ga0302320, IMG submission 202130) | Peat permafrost microbial communities from Stordalen Mire near Abisko, Sweden - Bog_T0_3 | ecosystem: Environmental > Terrestrial > Soil > Wetlands > Peat | place: Sweden: Abisko, Stordalen Mire... | reverse complement strand
TCGAATGGCATTGCGGTCGGCATGGCTACCAACATCCCGCCGCACAATCTCACCGAGATCGTCGATGCCTGCATTACGTTGGTAAACAATCCGCACGCCACCCTGGCCGACATGCTGAAGTTCGTGCAAGGACCGGACTTTCCCACCGGCGGATTCATTCACGGCCGCAGCGGCATCGCCGAGGCCTATCGCACCGGACGAGGCCGCTTTATGATGCGCGCCAAGGCCGCCATCGAGCACGTCACTAAGGACAAAGACGCGATCATCGTCACCGAGATTCCGTACCAGGTGAACAAGTCGAACCTGATTAAACACATTGCCGAGCTGGTAAACAACAAGGTCATCGACGAGATCAGCGACGTGCGCGACGAGAGCGACCGCGACGGCATGCGTATCGTCATCGAGCTGAAGCGCGGTTGCGAACCGCAGATCGTGCTCAACCAGCTCTTCAAGCACACCTCGATGCAGGAAAGCTTCAGCATGATCTTCCTGGCCGTGGTCAACAGCCAGCCCAAAGAGATGGGCCTGGTGCAAGCCGTCCAACACTTCGTCGATCACCGCATCGACGTGGTGCGGCGGCGCACAGCCTACTTGCTGATGAAAGCTCGCGAGCGCGAGCATGTCTTGGAAGGCTACCAGGTCGCTCTGGATCGCGTCGACGACGTGATCCGCATTATTCGTGGCAGCGAGAACCGCGCCGAAGCTCGGACCAACCTCGTCGAGTATTTCTCTGGCAAGACAGTAACTGTCTCGGAAGGCAAGGGAGCGCAAAACAAGCAGGCCGCTCTGAAGGGCGTGGTGCCGACTACGCTCACGCGTCCCTTCGATGCGGTGCAAGCCGACGCCATTCTTGAATTGCAATTACACCGCCTGACTCGGCTCTCGATCGACGAAATCCTGAAGGAGTTAGCGGAAGTTCGCGGCCGCATCGCCGAGTACGAATCGATTCTGGCCAGCGAGAAAAAGCTGCGCGGCGTCATCATCAAGGAACTGGAAGAGGTCAAGAAGAAGTATGGCGACGAGCGCCGCACCATCATCCAGGACGAAGCCGCCGAGCTGAGCCTGGAAGACCTGATCGCCGACGAGCAGGTCGCGGTGACGTTGAGTCACTCGGGTTACCTGAAGCGCACCCCCATCTCGACCTATCGCCAGCAACGCCGCGGAGGCACTGGCCGCAAAGGCATGAGCACGCGCGAAGAGGATTTCGTCGAGCGCCTGTTCGTTGCCTCTACGCACGACTACATGCTGGTCTTCACCAATACCGGACGCGTCTACTGGCTCAAGGTCTACGAGATCCCCGAGTTGAGCGCTGCCGGCAAAGGCAAGGCCATTGCCAACCTGGTTTCATTGCAGCCGGGCGAAAACGTGCGCGCGCTGCTGACGGTGCGCGATCTTGAAGAAGAAGGCAAGTTTGTCTTCTTCGCCACGCGCAGCGGAACGGTGAAGAAGACGGCGCTAAAGGACTTCAGCAATGTGAGGTCGTTCGGCATCATCGCCATCGGCATCGAGAGCGAAGACGAATTGGTCGCGGCAAGCTGCACCGATGGCAATCAAATCGTGTTTCTCGCGACGCATGACGGCAAGGCAATTCGCTTTGACGAGGAGAAAGTCCGCTCCATGGGACGCCCGGCCTACGGCGTGCGCGGCATGGATCTGGAGCGCGGCGACTACATTGTCGGCATGGCGGTCACGCCGAAAGAACGAAAGAAGATCAAGGATGAGGCAGATCAGTCGAACCTCATTCTCTCCGTCACTGAGCAAGGCTACGGCAAGCGCACCGACGTGGACGAGTACCGTCTTACCTCGCGCGGGGGCAAGGGCATCATCAACCTTAAGAGCACCGCGCGCAACGGCAAGGTGGTATCGATCATGCTGGTGAACGAGAAGTCAGAGGTGATGGTGATCAGCCAGTTCGGCAAGATCATCCGCATCGATACCAAGAACATCCGCGAAGCCGGCCGCTCCACCCAGGGAGTGCGCCTGCTGCATCTGGAGGAAGGCGACCGCCTGGCAGCCGCGTCAGTCATCCCACCGGAAGAAGTAGTCGAACCCGGCGACGGCGAGAGCGGCGTGCTGGTGCAGTAAGGCAGAACCTGTATTCTGGCACAGCGGGAGACATGTCACCACCGAGTCCGCCCCCTGGCGATTTTATCGCTGCAAAGCAGTCATTTTTGCGTTTGCGGCCTAGCAACTTGGTGTATAGTGTGATTTCTTCGCCGGTGATCCAATGATCGTCTCATTCTCTGTGTCCAATTTTAGGTCATTTTCTTCCGAGGAAACGCTTTCTTTAGTCGCGAGCAACCGCCTAGTTGCGCACCCAGAACACGCTGTTCCGATTCCTGATTCGACGGAGAAAGTGCTTCGAGCCGCGGTTCTCTACGGCGCTAATGGGGCGGGAAAATCCAACCTTTTCAAAGCCCTTCAATATTTAAAAAAAGTAGCTTTGGGACCTCGTAATAAGGGCGGCGGAACCGGGCGGACAATATTTCGCTTTGGCGACCGGCGAGAAGAGCCTTCAACCTTTGATCTTCAGTTTATCGCGAACAATCGCCTCTATCGGTTCGGATTCAAAGTGGATGATCAGCGGATCGTTGAAGAATGGCTGGCGCAGGTGATCGGCAAGCGTGAGAGAACTTTGTACGAGCGGATTACCGGTCAGGATGGGGCGGTGAGGATCGAGCTTCAAGGATTTCGGGATAATGAAAAGCTGAACGCCTTGGCCAAGGTCGGGGGGCCCCAAAATCAGTCATTCCTTGCGACGATCAATGTCACCTTGGATTCGTCGGATTTAGGAGATGAATTTTCTGAAATCATAGGGTGGTTCAAAGGCGACTTGGTACTAACGCCTCCGAATGAGCCCCTAGCGCCAATCGGCGCCTTACTCTCACATGACGCTGATTTTTTAAAGTTTGCGGGTGGTTTTCTCAAAGTGTCGTCAACCGGAGTTGACCATTTGGACATTGTCAAAAGGGAGATCTCTGAGGATGAGCTGCGTGAATTCCTTCCCAAGAATCTCGCTACGAAAGTGCTCAAAGATTTGAGCGAAGGAACGGCGGACGTGGCTATACTTAGCCTGAGCGAGGGCAAAGAGCTGCTGGTGGAACGGAAGGACGAAACTCACTACTATACCATCGCGATCCAAGCCGCCCATGAAGATCAAGCCGGGAATACTATTCCGTTCGAACTGACTGACGAATCTGATGGTACACAGCGACTACTTAATCTCATTCCTGCACTCCGACATTTAGAAGCCACAAGTGCCGTGTATGTTATCGATGAGATTGATCGCAGTCTTCACCCGATTCTCGTCTGGAAATTCTTGGAATACTTCCTGAAGTCGTGTACATCTTGCAAGAGCCAGATGATTGTAACGACACACGAGTCGAACCTCCTCGATCTAGACTTGCTACGTCGTGATGAAATCTGGTTTTCGGAGAAGGATCGAAGTTGTTCAACGCGACTCTACTCGCTGATGGATTTCAAAGTGCGCGATGATCTTGCAATCCGCAAACACTATCTTCAGGGGCGTTTCGGCGCTATACCCTTCTTGGGTAATCTCGACTGTTTGGTAGGTAATGGTAATGAGGATCGGCAGGATGAGCCTTCTCCAGCGTAAGCCTCGTCCTCTAACTCGTGATACTGACAGTCTTAGAAATGACCGTTTGTTTATCATCGCGTGCGACGATACATACGCGCCCAAGCAGTATTTTGATTTCTTCCGGATTCCACGCGTAAAGATTCACGTTGTTCCTACGCCCGACGGCACGTCAGCCGCTCAACATGTTCTAGGAAGAATTTTGCAATTTGACCATGAACCAGGCGACGAACTTTGGATGGTGCTCAACACCGATCACTGCACCGCCGGAACCCATCTCACCAGCTTCCTCCAAGCTGTCAACGAGGCTCGACGACAGGGAGTAAATGTCGCCTTGAGCAAACCATGTTTTGAGCTTTGGCTACTGCTACATCATCTTGATGCGGCTGCTGTAACCGGACTTGCAGATGCGCATGCAGTCATCCAGGCGCTACGGACAACTTTAGGACAATATAACAAGACGCAGCTAAGAAAGTCCGACTATCCCCTGACGTTCGTTATTGAGGCTTGCCAAAGGGCGGAAAGACTGGACTCAGTCGTTGGAGGCGGAGAGCTTCCCGCTGGTAACACAAGCCGCATATATTTGCTTTGGAAAGCGATCGTTGCCAAAGCTCTACCGACGCAGCTTCCCGCGGAACTCAGAGTTCTACTGCCAGTTGGAGCCGCCGCCGGGAATGAGTCTAGAACATTAAGCAGCTGAGCGCAGCTATCGCGTCACCCTGGTGCCAGGTGGCCCAGGTTCGCCCTTCGGTCGGGCTAACCTGGGATCACTGCCAACGGAATCCTGCCCTAACCGCTATGCGCTCTTGGCCTGCCAGGATTTCATCTCGTCGGCTGAGGGGCCGTACATGCCGGGGATCTCGATCTCGTTCAGCCGCAGATACACGCCCAGCTGGGCGCGATGATGGATCAGGTGGTTCATCACCACGCTGCGGATGACGATCGACCGCGGCATGGAGGGGATGGTCTGTCCCGCTTTTGATCTCAACGTCCAGATCACGGCGAGCTGCTCGTCCGTGGCAGCCTCAATCGCCGTGCGTCCCGCGCGTACATTCTTGTCGAAAGACTCGAGTAGTTCCTGCCGCGTTTTCGGTTCGAAGGGTTTGTAGGTCGCCGGATCCAGCTCCAGCACTTCCTTGGTCATGGTCTCCTTCGCCCAACCCGGCAGTCTCGGCAACATGGCCAGCGAGCCGGCCTAACGACATCGATTTCTGGTGCGGCTGGTAGTCGGGAATTCTTTCCGGAACACGTTCCAGCAATTTGCGTGTACTCGCCATCTCCTGGTCGAACTCGGGGAGAAGCATGTCTCGAATAGCCATCGAACACTCCCAGCCGCGCTAGCGGCAACTGAGCCAGGATATCAACAATCCGAGGCCAAGGAATTAAGCGGCAGCAACTCCATGCTGGCAAAAAGACGTGCCGATTTAGTGCGCCGGCGCGAGATGCCGAACGCTGCGCAGAAGAGGCCCGCTCCCCCAGAAATCGCATCATCCGGAAATGCCTTCCAACGCCGCCAGGACGGTCGCGTCGTGAGCTGGCTCGACCGTCCGCAGGTCGAGGAGCACGTTGCCGTCTTCCACGCGAGCGATGATGGGCGTTCCCCACTGGCGCAGGCGGCGCAGGAGTTCATCGGCGCTGTTGTTCTGGCTGCGAATGGCGAGCGCTCGCGTCGGCAAAGTTGACCCGGGCGCCGAGCCACCGCCGAGGACCGAGCGTGATTCGATAATGTCGATCTGCAGTTGAGGCGAGCTAATTCGTAGTTGCCGAGCGATGTGTTCGGCCCGATGCGCGAGGTCGTCTTCGGAGAGGCGCATCATGCGCAGCACCGGAATCGAATCGTAATCCTCGCGAAGGTAGGCCAGCAGCGTAGCCTCCAATGCGGCGTAGAACATTTTGTCTACGCGGAGGACGCGGAAGAGAGGATTGGAGCGGATCTTCGCGACCAACTCGGGACCGCCGCTGATGAGGCCGGCTTGCGGGCCGCCGAGCAGCTTGTCGCCACTGTAAGTAACGACGCCGATGCCGGCGCGGAGGCGGTCGGCGATCATCGGTTCGCCGCTTATGCCGACCCGGCGGAGGTCGAACAGTTCGCCACTGCCCAGGTCTTCCATCACCGGGAGGTTGTGCTTGCGGCCTAGCGCGGCAAGTTCTTCCAGCGAAGGCTGCTGGGTGAAGCCAACAATTTGGAAGTTGGACCGATGGACGCGCAGCAGCAGCCTTGTTCTCTCGGTAATGGCCGCTTCGTAGTCGGCGATGCGGGTGCGGTTCGTCGTGCCGACTTCACGAAGGATTGCGCCCGATTTGGCCATGACATCTGGAATTCGGAACGAACCGCCGATCTCGACCAACTCGCCGCGCGAGACAATCACTTCCCCGCCCTCGGCCAGCGCGTTCAACGTTAGCAGCACGGCGGCGGCGTTGTTATTGACGACGATGGTGGAGACTTCTCGCCCGGCAGAGTTCAACAGTTTCGCAAGTAAGCGACTGACGTGGCCATCGCGTTTGCCGCGTTCGCCGGTGGCGAGATCGAATTCCAGGTTCGAATAGCCGCTTGAAATCTGGGTGACGTGTTCGAGGGCAGAACCGCTGAGCGGTGCGCGGCCGAGATTGGTGTGAAGGATGACGCCGGTGGCGTTGATGACCGGACGTAGCGAGTAAGAGAGACCGGTCTGCAGTCGCTGTGCGATTGTTGGCGATAGTTGATCGATCGCAGCGTTGAGCTGGGGTTCGTCGAGGTCGCCTGCTGTGACTTTGGCGCGGAGGTCTTCGATGGATGCGCGCGATGCTTCGAGCGTGGCGGCGTGGCCAAATTGTTGCGCCAGCGTTTGCAGAGCTTCGTTACGAAGCAGTTCGTCGATGGAGGGCAGCAGACGGAAGAGATCAGGATTGGAAGTGGCTTTCACGGTTGGAATAGTTTGCGCGTTCAGCAGTGCAGTTTCAAGTTTCGAGAAGAACATTGCACCACAGAGGCGCAGAGTCAATGCAGATTGCCTGAGCGGCAAAGACCAGCTTCATCGCTGCAATAGGGATGCTTCGACTCGTCCGCCAAAGGCGGGCGGGCCCGCTCAGGATGACCGCCGGAATAAAGGGACGGCTCGCTCAAGATGACACGTGGCAAATAACCCACAGATGACAGCAAATTTCCGCTCGCGAAGCGATGCCTTACCTCCAGCGGAAGACGCGGCGCAGCAGCAGGCCGATCACTATCCCGCCCGCTATGAACCCGGCGGCCCGTTGCCGATCGAAGAGGCCGACGAAGCGCGTGCCTGATTCGGTAATCTCCAAGGCGCCCACCGGTCTGGCCCTGACCATTCCCCCGCCACCACCGCCGCCGTTTGTCTTCTCCGACTCGGAGTCCGCGCCTCCACCACCGCCCGCACCCAGGCAGTAGCTGACGCGAGCAATGGGAATGATGGTTTTGCCGTGGGCTTCGATGGGGTCGCCGAAAACATTTTGTACCTGCGCGGTGACGGCCAGGTGGTCGACCAATGTTTCGAGCATTTCTTTGGGATCGATCATGGAAAATTCCTTTTGAAAACCACATCCACAGAGATGACGCCCCTCAGCCCGGAGGTGCTGTTCCTGAGGTCTGTGTCATAGCTGGTGTCGCCGCTCTGCGGCTCGGTTCTTTTTCCCCTTTATCGGGGGCTGACGCCCCCGCCTAACAGCATCTCGCCGCTGCGCGGCTAGTTTTCACGCTCGTTTGATGCGAGGCTTCCCACCGTTTCGTTTACCGAGTGAAAAAAACAGGTCCCTCCACTCGGACTCAACCACCCCGCCAGACGCAAAAGCGGCGCCCGTCGGGGGCCCCGGTCAAGTCCTCGGTTGGGATGACACATCAGAAAAGTCGCGTGCCGGGCGGACGATCACGCAACCAAATCGTAACCGTTTTCGTCAGTTCATCCTACTTCGACCAGGCCGTAGCGCCGGTTCCAGTGGCTGCGCAGGTGTTGCACGGCGCGGGCGATCTCGTCCTTGGTGAGATCGGCATTCGGACCGGCAAGCACGTAGCGCGCCTCTTTGCGCGCGGCTTCCAGCAGATCGCGATCGCGCAGCAAGTTTGCCACGCGGAAGTTCGGCATGCCCGCCTGCCGCGTGCCAAAAAATTCTCCCGGACCCCGCTGCTGCAAATCCAGCTCGGCAATCTCGAAACCATTTTGCGTGCGAACCATGGCGTCGAGACGCTGCTGGGCTTCGATGGAAACTTTCCCGCCGGTCATGAGAACGCAATAAGACTTGGCTGAGCCGCGGCCAATACGTCCGCGCAACTGGTGAAGCTGCGAGAGGCCGAAGCGTTCGGCGTGTTCGATGACCATGATGTTGGCGTTGGCTACGTCGACGCCGACTTCGATGACTGTGGTGGAGACGAGCACGTCGATCTCGCCGCGCTGGAAACTGGCCATGGTGGCGTCTTTGTCGTCGGCGCTGATGCGCCCGTGCAGCAAGCCAACGTGCAGGCTGGCGAACTCGTGGCTGCGCAAGCGGTCGTGCATCTTGATGGCGGCCTTCAATTCGCCCTCACCGGGGCCCCCGGCGCGCCCGCTGTTGGCGCGTTGGGGCGTGATCGCGCCCTCTTCGATGACGGGATAGACGATGTAGGCTTGGCGTCCGGCAGCAACTTGCTTGCGCACGAAATCCCAGACTTCGCTGGAGCGCTCGTCGCCGACGAGGCGGGTGGTGATGGGCGTGCGTCCGGGCGGCAACTCGTCGAGGACGCTGGTGTCGAGATCGCCGTACAGTGTGAGCGCGAGAGTGCGCGGGATGGGTGTCGCGGTCATCACCAGGACGTCGGGTTCGGCGGCGTTATTAGAATCGGCGGAGTCGGCCTTCTTCATCAAGCGAAAGCGCTGCAGCACGCCGAAGCGGTGCTGCTCGTCGACGACCACCAGGCCAAGCTTGTCGAACTCGACCGTTTCCTGGATGAGAGCATGGGTGCCGATGACCAGTTGTGCGTTACCCTGCGCGATGTGGTGACGCGTCTGCTTCTTGCGGCTCGACTCTTGCGATCCAGTGAGCAAGACGATGCGATATCCAGCGGCTTCGAGGATGCGCCGCGCCGACAGGTAATGCTGCGTGGCGAGAATCTCCGTCGGCGCCATGAGCGCGACCTGGTAGCCGTTCTCGATGGCGATGACCGCGGCCTCGAGGGCGACGATGGTCTTGCCGGAACCGACGTCGCCCTGCAGCAGGCGGCGCATGGGAGCGGGCCCGGCCATGTCGGCTGCGATCTCTTTCAGCACGCGCTTCTGCGCGCCAGTGGGATGAAAGGGCAGGATGCGCTTAATCGCAGCGCGCACGCGGTCGTTGATCTGGAAGGCGACGCCAGTCTGGGCGCGCATCTTGCGGCGCTTGAGTTCGAGCCCGAGTTCGAGGAAGAACAGCTCCTCGAAGATCAGCCGGATCAGCGCCGGGGTTCGAGCGGCCTGCAACTTGGTCAGGCTCTCGCCCACCTCAGGCCAGTGCGAATGCCAAAAAGCGCGGCGACGATCGATCAGCTCCAGGCGACCGCGAACCGATGCGGGGATGGCATCGGGAAGGTCCTGGTCGAGGTTCTCCAACATGGCGTGAATGACGCGACGAAACCAGCGCGCGGTGAGACGGCCATTGCCGGCGGCTTCGTAGATAGGAACGATGCGGCCGACTTCGAGCGATTGGAGCGCCTGATCTTCGCTGGCGGCTTCGGCTGCCGAGGGATCGTGGAGGATTTCGAATTGCGGCTGCATGATCTGGAAGCGGTGCCCGCCGCGATCGCCGGCTTCCACTTTGCCGTACAAAGCGACCAACATGCCGGCGCGGAATTTGTCCTGCAGATAAGTGGCGTTGAACCAGATGCACTTGAGCGTGTCCCGGCCCTGGCCGACGGTCATTTCGAAGAGAGGCATGCGGCGGGTGCGGAAGAGTCCGAAGGTGCGCACCTCGGCGATGACGCTGGCCATCTCGCCGGGGCGCAGCTCGCCGATGCCACGCGGGTTGAGACGGTCTTCGTAGCGGAAGGGCAAATGGTAGAGCAGGTCTTCGACCGTGCTGATGCCCTTCTCCAGCAAGATCTGGGCAAACTTGGGTCCGATGCCTTTGACGTACTGCACGTTGGTCGCGAGATCGAGCACAGAGCGATGGTAAATGAAGGGAAGCTGTCAGCCTTCAGCACTCGGCATTCAGCCCGCCTATCTCTTGGACTGAATGCTGTGGCTGAGTGCTGAGGCTGAATGTCGAGTGCGCGTTTTCTTGGCATCGTCGTGGCCGCTGGCGGTGTCCAACTGAATGCGTGCTGCGAAGACTTCTCAAACAGACGATTGCCGTGGTTGGCGGCAATCTCCTCTATTACTTTGTGTTGATGCCGCATCTGCCGCCCGCGGGACGGCACCGTCCGGACCGGTTGGATCTTGGCCTGATCGCAGATTTCTGGGTATGTGTGGTGTTGTATGGGGTGCTTGAGTTGTTGGATCGGAAGTGGCGGAGCAGACGATTGGCGCGGTGAATGTGTGGCGCAGCTCTGCGGCGTGGGGTCATTGCGAGCAGCTGCAGGACAAACGCGCCGGATTGTCCTGGATAGTTATCAGCCATCAGCTTGGGGTGCGGAGCCACTTCGGGAGAGTTCCGATCGATTCGGCCAAAGAGTTTTTCACGGCGCGCTTGGTCAACGAGGGCTAGAAGTTAAGAACTAAGGAGACTCTGCTTAAGTCACGGCAATTCCCTCAGCGGCTGAAGCCGAAGTGATTCTGCGGCATTTACCGACGGCCTCAAGGCCGTCCCCTTCAAGAAATCAGACTTAATCAGAGTTTCCCTAAAGGCGAGGGGCTAAAGGCGCATAGCGATCCCCGACCCGCGACCATTAGCCAATGGCGACTAGCGGCCTGCCTGCGCTACCATCAATTACCCATGAAGCAGGCCGTCTTCCGCGAACGCAACAAGCGCTACTATCGCGTTCTGCACACTCCCATCTGGATCTGGGTCTTCTGGGTGCTGCCCGGATACCCGCTCACCTACGACCTCTACACTCACGGGCCGGACCGGCGTCACTGGATCTGGCTGGCGATCGTGCTGGCCGCCGTGGTGTGGCGCGGTCTCGCCGGACGTCTGCCCGGATGCGAGCCGCGTCCTTACATCACACACTATGGCATCCATCAGCCTAATCTGCCTTATCGCGTGGTTTGCTACACGGCCGCGTGGATCGACATCATCGTCCCTTACACGCTCAACCTCATCGGGTTGGTTATCGCCTCTATCGAGGGCCGCTGGATGCTGAAGCAGCTCTACAGCAACCTGTACTATCCGCTGGCGCTCGCCGTCGTGCTGGCGACGGTCTTCGACTGGACGCCGCGCGCCCGCCGGGACACCTTCAGTGAAGGCGTTGAGCGGGCCTGGTTCTACGTTGCCATCTGGACGGTCGTGCCCACGCAAGTCATCAACTGGGCTGCCTGGCGCTTCGGCAAGTTCATAGATCTTTCGCCCTTGCCGTTGGCCCGTCTCCGGCTCGTCATCTGCCTGGTCTCGACCGCGCTGTTTTTCTTTCTGGGATACGCCGAGAAGCTGCCGCGCAGCCAGCGGCATTATGAAGGAATTGCGGCCGCGGGAGTGTAGAAGCAGTGGTGGGGATCAGGGGGATGGGAGCGCCATTTACGGATTAGGGTCACGGAACTACCCCGCCCAAGGAACCCGGCTTGGGCGGGCACCCTCAAGGTGGTAGGCTGGGCCACCCCCCCCACTACGTGGTCTTCAATCGACATGGGATTTATCCGAAGTGCAGCCCGTGGTACACGGAATTAGATCATGAGCTACGAATTAGAGCTTGGTCCCCGGCAAGTTCAGGCGCCAACAAAAAAGGCGGCCCATTGAGCCGCCCTCTCCGATCGTTCGAACTCGAGACCTACAGAACCTGTACGTTCTCCGCCTGCCAGCCCTTGGGCCCTTTGACCACGTTGAACGAGACCGCCTGACCTTCCTGCAAGCTGCGGAAGCCATTGGTCTGGATCGCAGAATAGTGAACAAATACGTCTTCCCCATTCTGCCGGCTGATGAAGCCGTAGCCCTTCGCGTCATTGAACCACTTAACTGTTCCTTGTTCCATAGTGATGCATATTCCTTAAAGTTGATGTAGCTGCAATTCGATCGGGATGTGATGCAGGCAGGGATTGCTGCTAGGCACGAACTGCTGCGTACAACGTCGATCAATCGAGCGCCCTCATCATAGCAAACCGGGCTGCCAAATCCCAAGCAATTTTGCCGCTGCGGACTCCGCCAGATTAAGCAACATTTGTTTTCTATGCGCGCTAGCTTCTGCATCGCGTCAGGCCGCAGTGACCGCGGTTCAACCGCCTGCGAAAAAAGGCCAGCGGACATAAATCCGGCGGCGGGCTGCCGGCGCTCGAACTTAACACGGGAGATGAGCCGATCTCTGCCAGGTGTGTTCATCCTAGAGAGGATGCAGTTCTCGCCGTTCTTGATCGGCTGAGCGGGCACAATTTTGGGCACCACGCAATGATTGAGCGCAAAGAGAATGCCGCTCAAACTCTGCTATTTGCCTCCAACGATTAAGCTAAAATTGGTCGGGGAGAGAGGATTTGAACCTCCGACCCCCTGGTGTACGAAGCTCAAATGAGTGCATTGGCGATTTTGAGTCAACCGGGGAAGCGTTCTGTTGTCCAGATTGCAGAGTCACGGCCCGGGCACCTTGCATCGATCCGCCGTTTGCCAAATTGATTCGGGGTAGCTGGTTTGCTAAGGTCGTCGTTATGTCCGAGCGCTCCACCGAGCAGATACGCGAATTGCTCGACTCCCTTTATCGCGTCGAGTCGGGACGAATCCTGGCAACTCTGATCCGCTTGCTCGGGGACTTTGATCTTGCCGAGGAGGCGATGCACGAAGCCTTTGCGGCTGCGCTGAGCCTGTGGCCGACGAGTGGAGTGCCCGGCAACCCGCGGCCATGGTTGATTTCGACGGCCCGATTCAAAGCCATTGATACTCTGCGTCGACGGGCAAGATTTGATGCGTCTCAAGACGAGCTCGTGCGATATCTCGAAGCGCAAGGAAGTTCGGCGGAAAATTCCAAGGAAGAGGACAGCCTTGAGGATGATCGGCTGCGCCTGATTTTTACCTGCTGTCATCCATCTCTAGCGCCGGAAGCGCACGTTGCGCTCACCTTGCGTGAGGTCTGCGGGCTGACCACCGAGGAGATAGCGAAGGCCTTCCTCACCACTCCGCGTACGCTGGCGCAGCGCATTGTGCGCGCCAAGACAAAGATTCGAGAGACGCGGATTCCGTACGAGGTGCCGACGCCGCAGGAATTGCCGGAGCGACTGGGCGCGGTGCTTCAGGTCATCTATCTCGTCTTTAACGAGGGTTATTCGGCTGCGGCGGGAGCGGAGGTAACGCGGGCCGAACTGACCGGCGAGGCGATTCGATTGGGCCGGTTGCTGATGGAACTCCGGCCAGAGCCGGAAGGCGTTTTTCCGGAAATCCTGGGCTCCGAAATAACGGGGCTGCTTTCCCTGATGTTGCTACAGCAATCGCGTCGCGCCGCGAGAACCTCTCCGACCGGAGAGCTGATTTTGCTGGAGAACCAGGATCGCTCGCTCTGGAACCGGGAGCAGATCGCGGAGGGAGTGGCATTGCTGGAGAAAGCCCTGACGTCCCGCCGCTTCGGCTCTTACACTCTGCAGGCTGCGATTGCTGCCGTTCATGCGGAGGCGGAATCGGTGGCTACGACCGACTGGCGGCAGATTGTTGCGCTCTACGACCGATTGCTACGAATTCAGCCTTCGCCAGTTGTGCAGCTCAATCGTGCCGTCGCAATTGCCATGCGCGATGGTCCAGAGGCCGGTCTGACGCATATCGACGCGGTCTTGGCACATGGCGAATTGGCGAACTATTACCTGGCGCATTCAGCCCGTGCGGATATGTACCGCAGGCTCGGCAGGACGGCTGAGGCTCGGTCCGCTTATGAGAAAGCTCTGGCGCTGACCCAACAGGAACCAGAGCGGCAATTCCTCGAGGAGCGGATTCGGCAGTTGAAATGAAGCCAGACTCGTAAGAAGCACGCAAAGATCGTTAAAGGTGGCCAAACGCCGGGTGCCCCCACTCATTCCTGTTTCTGGAATGAGTGGGAGTGCAGGTAGCTCGATTGACTCTTGATCCCACACATTCGAAACCCGCGAATGTGTGGGGCACCCGGCTAACCTTTCGTGCGAAGGGGAAGCTCAAAACGGAAATTCCGGGTACACTCGGAAAGATTCTGTCCAACCGAGCCGAAAGCAGAAAACGGGTTGCTGATCGTGGGGTCAGAATACCGGAAGAGGAGCGGGTATGAATGACCATATTAATGTTGATCCCAGTTGTTATGGGAGGAGATGGGTCGCCTACTTGGATTTACTCGGTTTCGGTGAATCAGTTCGCACCGAAAACTGGGTTAACATCTTCTCAGATTACACACTAGCTAGCCATTGAGCATTTCATCCGTGAGAGTCATGTGGATGCGCCAACCATTGAAAAAGTATGGTTTTCTGACACGTTCATTTTGTTCTCACCCGACGATACTGCCCTGTCTTTTACTGCCATCGAGTCAGCGGCCAGATTGTTCGTAAATTCTCTGGTATCTCGTGGCATTCCCATCCGTGGGGCTATATCCTGCGCTGACCTCTACGCTGATAAAAAAAATAGCCTTTTCTTCGGAAAAGCACTCTTAGAAACATACCACTACGGAGAAAATCAGAACTGGATTGGCCTTGTTCTAACCCCTTCTTCCGTTGAACAAATGACCGTCATAGGTATCCCTGCCGATCAACGTCTGGACTACAGGTACTGGACGATCCCCTACAGAAGGCCCGATGAAGCACTCCCAAAAACACTACCCGCCTTGGTCATCGGTGGTTCCATTCTTGGCTATAATGATTGTCTTGATGAGCTGCGTAAAATGAAAATAAGGTTTGAAGGTACTGACTACATAACGAAGTATGAAAATACGATAAGGTTCATTGAGGCAATGCAATGCCCACTCCCTCTAGATAAAATCTGATATTGTCGGGTGCCCTTCGGATGCGGCTAGCCGCCGCTTCCGTCATGGCAGATCGTCAGGGTAATGCGATAAACCATGTACGCGACAACGAACGGAAGGATTGGAAATTGCGCCAATATCAGAAGCCACCGGAGGGGTCCCTCAAAGTTTCGGAAGGGAATCGCGAATGTTCCGACAATTGTCGTTACTATTCCCGCAGCGACACCCAAAGCCGTTGACTTTAGGACCCTCTCGTTCATGCTTTTGCTCATAACCTCTCGGAACGCCATGTACCCACCGTATAGAGGGACAAGAATGTAGGGATAGGATCTTGAACATAAACTTCAAACTTCGTCCCAGATGTTAACCGAAATATTGGCACGACGGCTTTTGCTATTGCCACCGCGACGACTCCACCCATTGCAGCCAACAGCGCAAATGTCAACGCAACGAAAACCTTAAGAACCTTAGGCATTTGGCTTCACCCCCTCTATCTCATCAGTCGGGTGCCCCACTCATTCGCGGGTTTCGAATGAGTGGGACCGCGAGGCGGAACACGTTATCCTGAGTGGCCATTCCTGACAATTCACTTTTACCAGGCCCTCTTCGCCGCAAGCATACGTCCGGAAGCTGCTCCATTTCCACTCTTCGGGTTTTTCCGCCAGACCTCGCTTCACCGGGTTCCGATGCATGTAGCGCAGCTTCTCGATGCGTTTTTCCGTGCTGCATACATTGAAGTCGTAGAAACGCTTTTGCCAGATCGGGCCCGTGCGCATGCCGCCGCGGTGAAGCAGCTTCGTGAATCGCTCTTTCACCACTTTCATCACCACAGAAGGATTTCCCACCTCCGGCTCGGTTATCAGAAGATGGAAATGTTCGGGCATTACCACGTAGCCGATTACGACGAAGCGATACTTTTGCCGGGCGCGCTCCAGGACACGCAAAAACAGGTCACGGCGTTCGCCGCTGTCAAGCTCCGGACGGCGCCGATAACAACTGCAGGTTATGAAGTGCAGATCGTGCCCACCATACCAGCGCTCCAAACCTCTCGTCATGCCCCGAAAGTATCGGGGGCAGATCATTGCCGTCTGTGATGGGACCTACCGAAGGCTGTGACTCGCGGCACCCACTCATTCGAACCCACTCATTCGAACCCCGCGAATGAGTGGGGCACCCGGCCACGGCTCCGCTTACGAGAAAGCTCTGGCGTCGACCCAACAGGAACCAGAGCGGCAATTCCTGCAAGGGCGGATTCGGCAGTTG
>Ga0302320_10015179_pt1 | contig 15850 bp, 9 predicted proteins | sample Bog_T0_3_FD_202130 | JGI IMG/M metagenome (GOLD analysis project Ga0302320, IMG submission 202130) | Peat permafrost microbial communities from Stordalen Mire near Abisko, Sweden - Bog_T0_3 | ecosystem: Environmental > Terrestrial > Soil > Wetlands > Peat | place: Sweden: Abisko, Stordalen Mire... | reverse complement strand
GTGGGCGCGGGAGCGGGACCGTAGTCGGCGGTGGGCAGATAGATGCGGTCGGCGGCGGCTTCATAGGTCATGGTGCGCGCGCCGCGCTGCGTGGGCAGCGTCTCGATGGTGGGATAACCGGGAGCGCCGGCATCGATCACCGAGAGGGCGCCCTCACCGCAGGAGGCGAAGGCCAGCTTGTCTTTGGCGTCCCAGCCGGCGCCGTCGGGGCCATTTCCAATCATTGGAGTCGCAAGAACCTTGCCGGTGTTGGCGTCGACTGCGACCATCACTTTGCCGCCGCAAACCGGGAAGAGGCGGCTGCCGGCCACGTCAATGGCCAGGCCGCTGGGGCCTTCGCAGCCGGTGATCGGCCACTCGGCGGTGAGTTTGAGTGTGCGCGCGTCCAGGCGCCCGATCTCGCTTTTGTCTTCTATATTGAAGAAGACCGTGCCCTTGCCATCAACGGCGGCGAACTCGGGCCTGCCGGGCAGCGGGATGGTGGCGACAACCTTACGCGTCGCGGCGTCGATCACCGTTGCGTCTTTGCTGCGGCCGTTGAAGGCCCAGACGGTTTGTGTGGCCGGCTCAAAGACGATGGCGTCGGGGCCGGTTCCGGCGGGGATGGTGGCGACGGTAGCCAGTGTGACGCGGTCGAAGGCGACCACGGCGTTAGCTCCGCCGTCGGAGATGTAACCGAACTTACCGGCGGTGTCGAGGGCGACGCCGTGGGTGCCGTGCAGGCCGGAGATGGAGCCGGCGAGTTTGCCGGTCACAGTATCGACGACATCGACGCGAAGGCCGTGGGTGAGGTAGAGGCGGTGGGCCTGCCCATCGGCGGTCAGGTCATCCCAAAAGCCATCGCCGCCGATCTTCCAGCGGTCAACGATGTGGTAAGGCTTTTGTGCGGCGAGAGACGCCGGAGCGGCAAGCAGGCCGCAGAGCAGGGCCACGGCAAGAAAGGCTAGGTTCAGCAGACGAAAGCTGCGCATTGATGGTCTCCAAGTTTGATGGGTCAGAATGAATAGAACACTGACAAGTTGTAATATACACCGAAACCTTGCCGCAGTCTTGTAACTTTTGCGACGATATTTCATCTCATAACTAAGCGAGATCAATGAAATTCCGAGGAGGCCCAATGTTTCTTTCATTTGCAGTGCGTTCCACCATCTTTGCAACCATGATCGCCTGGACGGGCCGCACCGGAGGTCAGGCGCCGACACACGCGGCCATACCTGCTCCCGTACGCGATGCTGCTCTGGATCAGGCTTCCGGCCAGCAGACAGCCGTCTTTGCCGGAGGCTGCTTCTGGGGCACACAATCGGTCTTTGAGCGCGTCAAAGGCGTGGTCGCGACGACAGTGGGTTATGCGGGCGGATCGGCGGCAACCGCAACCTACGATCAAGTAACTCAGCAGAACACTGGGCACGCTGAGTCGGTGCGAGTGGTCTATGATCCGGCGACGATCACCTATGGAATGCTGCTGCGGATATTCTTTGCGGTGGCGCACGACCCCACGCAGCTCAATCGGCAGGGAGTTGACGTGGGCACATCCTACCGCTCGGCGATCTTCTACACCAATGACGAGCAGCGCGCCCTCAGCCTTGCGTACATTGCGCAACTGAATGCCGCAAAGGTATTTCCCAAGCCGATTGTTACCGAGGTTGTGCCGCTGCAAAAGTTTTTCGACGCCGAGTCCTATCATCAGGATTACGCGCTCTATCATCCCGACAATCCCTATATTCAGGTCTGCGACCGGCCGAAGATAGAGGCTCTCAGAAAGCAGTTCCCGGAGTTATTCCAGGAGTACAGCGGAAAGTAAGATCGAGCTTGAACTTCTGCTAGAAGAGCGGCTTGACGGTCAATGTGAAGTTGGCGCTTTGCGTCAGAGTCGCGCCGTAGCCGGAGTAAGTGGCGCTGACCAGGAAGGTATAAACTCCTTGCGGTGTTCCGCCGGTGTCGGAGGGCGCGCCGCAGCCATTCATCGCCGTGAACAGGGCCGCGAGAACGACAGCCGAAAGTATGCGCCGCAGCCGGCGGCTCACGCGGCGGAATGGAATCAGAAACAAAGCCAGCGCCGCCAGAGCCATGCCTGAGGCCTTCGGCAGGTGAGCGGGATTCTCCTTTGATGAAGCAGATGTCGGGTGGGGCGCGCTTGTTTGAATGATAAGTTGCGCATTGCCGCTGGCGTCGGGGATGGTTGTCTGCGAGAAGTTGCAGGTAAGGCCGGGGGGAATCTTGCCGCACGAAAGAGTGACCGTCCGGTCCCATCCGCCGCTGGAAGCTAGCACGACGTTGACGTTTTGAGTAACTTGCCCTGCATAAAGGGCCGTCGCGCTGGGCGAAACATTGATGGTAAAGGCGCCCAGTGCGGCAACAATATTTTCATTTAGCACGGACGAGGCGCTGGAGAGGAAAGCCGTCGTCGAGCTGGTGTAAGACACGGTGATTGAATGTTGACCAACGGCAAGCGTCGAGGTGGTGAGCGCGGCTGTGCCCGTTGCGCTGAGAGTAAACGTGCCGAGCGAGTTAGTTCCATCAAAGAAAGTTACCGTACCGGGCGGAGGGATGGTTGTGGCGGCGTCCACCGATACTGTTGCGGTAAATGTGACGGGTGAGCCAACCTCCTGCGGGGTGACGCTTGACGTGAGCGTCGTTGTTGTCGGAGTTGGATTGACCACAATCACCTGCGCGGATGACTGGCTTGGCAGAAATGCGGCGTTGCCGGGGTAACTGGCAACGAGGCTCTGGCTGCCGGGCTGGGTGAATATGTTGGTAATGCCTGCCACGCCGCTGGCGCTCAAGGCTGCCGCGCCGAGCGATGCGCTACCATCGAGAAAGTTGATGGAGCCGTTGGGCACGACGCCAAAAGTAGCGGCGCTTTGCGAAGTCGCGGTGGCTGTCAGAGTGATCGGATGATAAGTGAAAACCTGCGCGGGAGTAACTGCGAGCGCGGTTTCGCTGTCATTGATAAGCACATTGACAGGATAAGCGGCAGAGTTGCTGATGTCGTAGTTATCGTCGCCAGTGTAATTTGCGACAATACTATGGCTTCCGGCGGCGGGAAATGCGTAAGTCAGGGTGGCGATTCCAGAGGCACTGAGCGGGGCCGTGCCGATGCTGGCGCCGTTATCGGTAAAAGTAACTGTATTGGTGGGAGCGCCGTCCAGGCCGGTCACTTGCGCGGTGATGGTTGCCGGTTCGCTGACATAGAGCTTGGCGGGAGTAATGGAGTTCAAAGTAGTCGTTGACAAATATCCAATGACATTCTGAGTGATGCTGACCGCGTTGCTCTGGAAGTTATTATCGCCGGAGTAGGTTGCGGTAACTTTCTGCGCGCCCGCGACAACGCCGGCAGTGGTGAGGGAGGCTGTTACCACTCCATTGGAGACCAAGGTTACAGGCACCGTTCCCAAATCAATGCTGCCGTCAGTGAAGTCAACGCTGCCTGTGGGCGTTGCATAGGTCGAGCTGATGGTTGTGGTAAGTGTAATGGGCTGGAAGCGGGCGCTGGGGTTGAGCGAGGATGTGAGGGTTTGCTGAACAGGCGGATAAGTCACGTGCTGATTGATCGTCGCATACCCGCCGCCAAAGTCGATGGTGCCGGGATAATCCGCGGTGACAGTGTGATAGCCGCGGGTGAGCGAGCTGGCGGTAAAGCTGGCGTTGCCGTTGGAGTCAATCTCCACGGGAGGAAGCGGGCTTCCATCGAGGGTGAACTGGACCTGCCCAGTCGGTGTTCCATTGCTGGACGAAACCAGATTTGCGGTAAAGGTGACGGAAGTGCCGAAAAAGGAGGGATTCTGCGATGAAGTAAATGTGAATGTAACATTATCGGGCCAGACAAAAACCAGAACCGGGACAGAGACGGCGGGCGAGAAGCTGTTGTTTCCAGCATAAGCAGCCGTCAATGTGGTTTGGCCCTGCGCCAGATGCGGCGTAAGGATGGAAGCCTTTCCGGTGGAATCGATGGTTGCCGTTCCAAACGGAACGCAATTTACAACGCTTCCAACGCAATCTATATAGAATGATACCGTTCCAGCGGGAGTTCCATTGGACGAGCTAAGTTGCGCGGCAAGGGGAAGTTCTGTGAAGCCGTAGGGCGTCCACCAGCCGGGAGTGAGCAGGAGCGTGGTTGAACCGGTTTGCTGCGCGCCGGCGGTCTCATACGGCCCCATATCCACGACGGGATAACTCACTGCGCCCGTGCCGTCCTGAACGCGGGGATTGCCGTCATAGTCCGTGGCGAGAGGATAGGTCAGGTTTGCCAGTTGCTGCAAGGCGCTGTTATTGCCGGCGTCGATGGCAGGCGAGCCGGATTGCAGATGATAGTCTGGACTGGCCGGATTATTCTTGACATTAACAAAGAGCGGATCGGCAGAGATATTGCCGTTGCTTCCCGCGGGATTGGAGATAATGTTGCTTCCATTGAAGGCAGGGCCTACGGAATTGTAGATATCATTGTGATCGAAGGCCGCATCGGTGAGATCCACGCCCGGAGCGTAACTGCCGACATCCGAACCTCCGCCGTATCCTAAGTCAAAATATAATGGATAATAGCCAGAATCGATCAGGACAGCCGAATTTGCGTCATCTCCCACGATGATGTTATTGGCGAACTCCAGTTGCGTGGGATCGGCGACCTCGATTTGCGAAGCGTCCCCCGCGGAGGTGTTATATGCAACCGTGTTATTGATAAACACCTCCGCCGGGGGGCCGTCCCAGGGAGCATTGATCACTTTATCATTTTCATAGAACGAAGGGCCCAGGATAAGCACTCCCCCGGCCTCGTTGCTCGAATAATTCCCATAAATCAGGTTTTGGGAGACGATTCCGGGCGCGGCAATCACCATGCCTCCGCCGTAGCCGTTGGTTTTATTGTTGCGCACAATGTTGTTTTCAATTACATAATAGGTTTCCTGCCAGGGCGAGTTTTGCTCCCAGGGCTGTTCAACCATATAAGGGGAAGAATAAGGGGCAGGCGGGGAATTCGGGTTAAATGGGGAATAATAGTAAAAAGATTGACTCTGGGAGGTATTGTCGTCGAAGTAGACATTGATTGTACCAACGGGTACATTTGGTTGATTGGAGTAGAACTGATTGTTTTCAATGATATTTCCAGTAACGATCGCCGTCATTGCCGGCGGCGTATCTCCGCTGAATCCCAACCAGATAGGTGTGGATGGAAAACCATAATTAGGATACAAGGGGAGAGGCGGTGGCCTTGAGGACCAAGTGCCCTCGAAACACGTTCCAAGAACATTATCTTGAGGAAATAAGGCGTTGCTGATCACGTTGTTCTGGATCAGAGGATAGCTGTCTACCGATACGATGCCGCCGCAGGCATTGTAGGAGATGGTGTTATTTTTAATTGTCGGGGAGGATCCGCCCGTAACAGAGATTCCCCCCGTGGCTCTATGAGTAGTATAAGTTATGGCGCCGTTGGTAATTATCTCGTAAGGAGAGTAGGGATCGCCTGCGAAGTCGAGGGTGAAGCCGTCAAGAACACTGTCGCGGCCTACGCCGTTCGCAAAATTGACCGCAAAGGGGTAATAGTTGGCTTCAATTGCACAGGAGCCGGGCGCGCCGGCACATTTGACCGTGACGGGCCAGGGGGGGAAAGTGATCGACTCGGCATAGGAGCCGGGAGCGACAAGCACGGTAGCGACATCTCCACTTCCTTTTGGATCGGAATAGGAGATTCCGTCATTGATGGTGTGGATTTGCTCAGGACATGGGGGATTGGTGGAGTTATCGCAGGGGACGTAGATGATCCATTGCGCGCGCGCGGCAGGGGCGTTGCCCAACAGAAGCAGCAAAAAGAGCAGGGCCGCAGGCCAGCCATAGGAAAGACGCGGCTTTACTGAGGTTGAGGAAACGGCCAGCGGAGGGAGATTTCTCAGTTTTGGCATCATGTTTTGCGCATCCTTATGCTCGGCTCGGCAGACCTTGTTCCGACTCGGCAGACGAAGTGAGGATAGCACATCAAGCCTCGTTACCATAAGCCGAAACGGCACATCCCAGTCGCCTTCTGAAGCGAGGATCTGCTGCTTTTCGTCGCGGAATCCTCCGCTGCTACAATCAAAGTGGCCAAAACTGAGGCGATTTCAATTCTTTATCGAGCAGGAAGTTGACCGATGACTCTGCGCCTTTTCAATACCCTCACGGGGCAGGTAGACGTGCTCGCGCCCTCGGACGGCCAAACGCTGCGCATGTACGCCTGCGGGCCGACTGTTTATGATTACGGCCACATCGGCAACTTCCGCACATTTCTGCAAGTAGACGTGCTGCGGCGCTTTCTCAAGCTGACCGGCACAAGCGTGCGCCACGTGATGAACATTACCGACGTGGACGACAAGATTATCCGCAACGCGGCCGCGGCCGGCGTGCCCATTGGCGAGTACACGGCGGTCTATGAGCGTGCCTTCTTCGAGGATCTTGAAGCGCTGCGCGTGGAGCGGCCGGAGATTATGGCGCGCGCCACCGAGCACATTCCGCGCATGGTGGAGCTGGTGCAAAAGCTGGCGGCGGCGGGCGCGGCCTATCAGGCTGAGGACGGAAGCTGGTACTTCAGGCTGGCGGCCTTTCCGGAGTATGGAAAATTAAGCAAAAAAGATCTCTCCGGCATGGAAGACGGCGCGCGGGTAGACCTGGACGAATATGAGAAGGACTCGGCGCGGGATTTTGCGCTGTGGAAGGCGGCCAAGCCGGGCGAGACCAGCTGGGATACGGCGATTGGGCGCGGGCGACCGGGCTGGCACATCGAGTGCTCGGCGATGGCGATGGAGTACCTGGGCGAGAGCTTCGATCTGCACGCGGGCGGCGAGGATTTGATCTTTCCGCACCACGAAAACGAGATTGCGCAGAGCGAGAGCGTGACGCATCAAACATTTGCCCGGCATTGGATGCACGTGCGGTTTCTCTTGGTGGACGGGCGGAAGATGTCCAAGAGCGAGGGCAACTTTTATACCCTGCGCGACCTGCTGCTGAAGGGCTACAAGGCTTCGGCGATTCGGCTGGCGTTGATTTCAGTGCCCTACCGGCATCAGTTTAACTTTACCTTTGACGGGCTTGTGGAGGCGACGGCGGCGATTGAGCGGCTGCGGACCTTCAAGCAGCGGCTGACGAGCGGAGGTTTCGCGGCAGGCGAAAATTCCGCGCTGCAAGCGGCGGCAGCGAAGGCGCAGGCCGAGTACAGGGACGCGCTGGCAAATGATCTGAACACCGCTGAAGCGCGGGCGCCGATCTTTGACCTGCTGCGCGCGGCGAACACGGCTCTCGATCAGGGAGAGCTGAAGGGCGGCGACCGGGAGGCGATTCTGGCCGTGCTGGCTGATTTTGACGCGGTCTTCGACGTGCTGGAGGATCGCGACGCCGAGGCCACGCGCCGCGCGCTGGAGTGGGCCGAGCAGGAGGGCCGCATGAGTGAGGTTGCGCCGGAGCTGCTGGTTGCGCAGGCGCTCACCGATGAAGCCATTGACGCGCTGGTGGCCGAGCGGATGCTTGCAAAAAAGCAGCGCAACTTTGCCCGCGCCGACGCGATTCGCAACGAGCTGGCGGAAAAGGGCGTGGTCATCGAAGACTCAAAGGACGGAGTGCGCTGGAAGCGGAAGTAGGCGGCGATGGCATTTGAAGTTGATTTTGATCGCGAGGAAGATGGTCGCTGGATTGCGGAGATTGAAACTCTGCCTGGCGTTCTTGCCTACGGTGTCACCCGCGGAGAGGCGCGAGCCAAGGTTGTGGCACTACGCAAGAAGTTACTCAAGAATAGCCTGAAAACAGAAAGATTGCAAAAAAAGTCTGGGATGGGAGCAATGACTGACAATTGCGATCTGGATGAGACGCTGGATTCCGGTTTTGGAGTGCGCCTATTCAGGTTTTTATTTGAGTTGTCATTGAATGTTTTTTTTGTTTTTTTCAGCATACGTGTTGCGTGGGACATTTTAATATTTTTCTATACTTCGATGGGAGAGCGAGGAACACTTAGTCTGGTCTCTGGTTCTATCATTTTTCTTGTTATTCGGTTGGCAGCGAAGCCAAATAATGGTACGAGAAACACTGGGACAGGCCAGATATTTACGATAACGGAGAGCTATTTTCGTAGAAACCTGTTATCAATTATAATTGATTTCTTTCTTCCGATTCTAGCTGTGATATTGACTGTCAGCCTAGACAAATCCAGACAGATTCTTCAGATTATCCCTTTGCTGATTATGCTTCTTTCTATTGTTTTCGCATGGATTATTGACTTTATACAGTTTGTATTCAAATCAATTCAGAGAAAGTTAAAAACAGGAAGCATTTTACTTTCGGCGGAAATGTGTATGTGTCGCAAGAAGGACAGATCAGCGCGCCAACGGACATCATTGAAGCTGGGACTATTGAACGCTTCACGGTGTTTGCTGATCGCCACACTATGGACATGGTTGCTCGTTTTTCACTGTTACCTACACCGATCACTCTTAAGTCAGTCTGTTTGGGTAATGACAGCTTTCTGGTGTGAGGTTATTATATTTTGGTTGTTAGCTGCCATTTGGATTATGGTGCTTATTCACTCAATTCGTGATCGCCGAAAGTCGCAAGTTCTATCAAATCTTTGAAATCAATTGGAGGTTCATCCATGGAAGCCAACGAAGTGCAGGAGTTGCAGGAGCACGCCGAAGAAGCCGGCCACGCGAAGTCGCTGCGTCCGGTTGCCTTTACCATGAGCGTGGTTGCGGTGCTGGTGGCCGTGGTGACGGTGCTGGGCCATCGCACTCATACCGAGGCGATTCTCGACCAGAACAAGGCCACCGACCAGTGGAACTACTACCAGGCGCACAAGATTCGCTCCAACGACACGCAACTGGCTGCTGATCTGCTGAGCGTGGTAACCATCACGGACAAGGACGGCGCGAAGAAGCTGGCCAAGAGTTATGCCGACCACCAGGACAAGTGGACCGAAAACCTGAAGGACGAGCAGGAAAAAGCCGAGGCGTTGGAGGCGAAGGTGGAGAAGGCCGAGGCTCGCGCCGACCGCTTCGATCTGGGCGAGGCGCTACTGGAGATAGGCCTGGTGATCACCTCGATCACGCTGCTGACCCGTCAGCGCGCTTACTGGTTCCTGGGACTGGCCTTCTCGGTGATCGGGATTGTGGCGTCGGTTGCGGGCCTGCTTCTCAAGTAGCCATTGCATGGAGCAGCCTCTGGCCGCACCTGCGATGCGGCCAGAAGCTCGCTTCGCTCGCGCGCGATGGACAAGCTCATTTTTGGGTTTTAACCCCTTTGCAGCAAAGATAACCCTTCGGCTGCGCTCAGGGCAGGCTACAAGTTGTGCCCTTTCAGAACCGATTTATGGGATAACTTCTAGAAGTTCAGTGTCACCTTCGCCGTCAGCGCCCGCGGAGTTACATAATGCGTTCCGCTAAAGGTCGAGAGAAAGTTATACAGCGCGTACTTGTTGGTAACATTGATGGCCGTCAGGTCGAGATTCGTCTTATAGCGTTTGGCGCGGAAGAGATTGTCTTTGCCGATGGATGCGTCGAACAAGTTGCGGGGCGCGATGCGCGCCGGGTTCTTGTCGTTGTCGCCGGTGCCGGGAGCGGGAAGTTTCAGCAACGTCGAGCCATACTCCGAGGCCGGGCAGAGCGCGGGTAAGGGATTGCCGGGGGTTGCCCTGACGCCGTTGCAGATAAGTCCGGCCTGAAACTCTTCGTCGGCGGTCAGGCTGCTCAGATTTACTAACTGCTGGCCGGTGGGCGTGAGGATGGATGTAGCAGCGCAGGCGCTGTTGGGGTCGTTGGAGAGCAGGTTATAGCAGGGCGCTTGTCCGGCCACCATGCCGGAGTCATAGCGCCAGTTGAAGCCGCCCCACATGCCATTCAGAAGCTTGCCGCGCGAGTATGTGTATTGCAGGTGAGTCGTCTGGTTGAACTTCTCATCGTGGTCGATGCGGAAGGGAAGGCCGGCCGCGCCAACCGTAGCTCCGGCGCCGGCTACCTGTGGCGGAAAGAAGCGCGCGGAGACCGAAGAGGCGACAAGATAGGCGCTGAAGTGATGAAGCTGGGGAATGTCCGCGCGAATTGCATAGCCGGGTATCTTCGAGTTATGCCAATCGATGGGGAAAGTTATAGGCGTGTTACCTAGAACGCTGAAGTCGAATGCGTTGTGCGTATACTTCCAGATATACTCGCCGCTGACGACAACCTTCTTGCCAAAGGCCTGCTGCAAGCCTGCATGAAACTCGTTGCGGAAGCCGGGGCGCATGGTTTCCGATACGCCGGATGAGCAAGCCAGCAGCGGCGCGAGCACGTCATTTGCGCAGCCGATGCTGGAGAGCACGAGGTTTTCGTTAAAGGGCGTCTCCAGGGTGCGCGCATAAGAGACGCGCAGCACGGTCGTGGTCGGCTTGATGTTATACGCAATGCCGACGCGCGGCTGCGTCTGATTGGCATCGGTGAGGCCGTTGTAAACATCCTCGCGCAGCCCCAGGTTGAAGAGCCAGTTGCCGGCCTTGATCTGGTCTTCAATGAAAAGTCCCAGCTCTTTTACGTCCGTGTGGCCCTGGAAGTTATACAGGCTGCCGCCGCGGGTAAGATCATAGGGGGCGAGCACCGGGAGATAACTCGGATTCACGCCGCTGGGGCAGATGGACTGGCCCGAGTTACCAGGCTCTGGAATGTTATTTACGCCCAGGCATGGCGCGCTGAAGGCATAAGTCGGATCGACGATGCCCAGGCTGTCATTTTCGTTCAGGAAGGTCTGTCCATATTGCGCGCCGGCCTTGAAGGTGTGGATTCCCTTGACATAGGAAAGATCGGCGTGAACTGCGGAGTTGGTTAGAGTGCGGTTCTGCTTAATGGAAGAGGTTTGCAGGTTGGCCGGTCCGCGGTCGGCCAGGGGATTGCCGCTGGGATAGTAGTTATAATCGTCGCGGCGAACAAACGCGCCCACGTTAATGACCGTAGTATTGCCGATTACTCGCGTATAAGTGGGGGAGATATTGATGGTTCCTATCTTCGAGTGCTGATCGGTGTCGCCCACGCTGCCGGAGAGAGGGCTGCCACTTTCTCCGCCGCTAGGGCTGGCGCTGTTTGGGTAGAGAACATTCTGGACATTGAGGTTGTCATAGGAGTCGGGCGTCTGGAACCAGGAGCGCGAGTAATTCAGGTCGAGATGGAGTGAATCGAGCGGCGTCAAGCTATAGTCCACGCGATCAAAGACGTTTTGCTCGTTGCCTTTGTCGTGAAAGACGGCAAACTCCGGCGGATCGAGGAAGCGGCCAGAGTTAAGTCCGTCGGCCTCGATGAAGTTGCCCCACTTGGCGCCGCCATAAGCCACATCGAAGCCGCCCGATTCCGATCCAAAGGCGCCGTAGGAGCTGTTGATGCTGCCGGTAGGCTTGGTGACGCCCTGGCCGGAGCGCGTGGTGGCCACGATCACGAGGCTGGTTTTGCCGCCATACTCGGCTGGCGGCGCGCCGCTGATCACTTCAATGGACTGAATCGAGTCGGCGGGAATCTGGTTGGAGAAGACCTTGCTCTGCTGGTCGGTAATCGACTGGCCGTCCACGGAGAAGGAGTTCGAGGCATGGTCGCCAAGGCCGTGAAAGAGGCCGTTGGAGTCGGCCGAGACACCGGGCGTGGTCTCTGTGACCAGCGAACTGAGGCCGGAGGACTCGCTCTCCATGGGCACCTTGACGAACAGCTCACGGTCTACATCGGTGTGGAAGGTGGGATCGGTCTCCACCAGATCGCCGGAGGCCTCCACAACGACGGTCTGAACGCCGCCCGCGACTTCGAGAACCAGGCTGAGGTTGGTTCCCACCACGGAGCGAATCTCAAAGTTCTGGCTCATGGGAGCAAAACCGCTGGCCGAGACGCTGATGCGGTAGGGGTTGAAGGGGATATTTGCAAAGACGAACTGGCCAAGCGCGTCGGTAGTGGCGCTGCGGTCCAGCCCGCTGACCTCGTTGATCAGATGTACTGTAGCGCCGGGAATGACGGCGCCTTGGGGATCCGTGACTGTGCCGCGCACCGTGCCGGAGTTGTTGCCCTCGGCCAGCGCATGGAGCGCCGCGAAAAGAACGACAATAGCAAGAATATGTAGAAGAAAGCTGCGTTTCAATGGCATTAAGAGAACCTCCCGTGAATAGCTGTATATGTTTAATCAAAGAGCCAAGCGCCGGAGCAGCGCCCGCCAAAAACGCGGGGGCAACCGGGGAGAGGCTGAAAGTGTGCGCACGGATCAGCAGGACGGCGGAGGGCGCGTGACGTGCTTGGGATGCCAGTGGCGGACGACCGAGCGCGCCTCGACGAGCGGGGCGGCGCTGCCGAGTTTGACCAGGACGACGACGATGGCGATCATGGCCACCGGCGCGGCAGACTGCATGGCGATGCACAGCGGGCAGTGGTCGGCATCCGTCTCAGAGGGATGCATATGCGCCACCTGAACCATGACCAGCAGCGCCATCAGCGCCAAACACAGCAGAACAGCGGCTCTAAAAGAGCGCGGCCCGCAGCGTCGGCTTTCGCCCAAATCTGTCTGGAAGCTGGTCAGCAAGATCATCCCCTACTTAAAGGATACACAGAATTGGACGCGTCTGCGCGGCCAGGGTTGCGTCTTTTGCCGGATTTTCGTCTTTTCAGGTCCGCCAACTCACGCCCGGGCCGTCTAAACTGTTGAGCGATGGCTTCTTTTCCTCCACTGCGAATGGTGTCGCGGGTCGCCCTGGCGCTTTTGCTGGCCGTGGCGTTTTTCTGCGCTGCCCGAAGTCAGACGCCGCTGCCGCTGAAGCCTGCCGAGGCCAGCGCGAGCGTTCTTCATCGCATCATCCTCAAGGACGGCAGCTACCAGATCGTTCGGAGATATGAGATTGTGGGCGACCGGTTGCGCTACATCTCCGCCGAGCGCGGCGGCGACTGGGAGGAGCTGCCCGTGGCGCTGGTGGACTGGGAGGCGACTCGCAAGTGGGAGCGGGAGCACTCTGGCGAAGCCGCCGAGGAGCCTTCGCCAGCGATGAAAGCCGCTGAAGAGATTGACAAAGAGGAGGCCGCCGAGCGCGACGAGCAGAAGGCGCGCCGCCCCGAAGTGGCTCCAGGCCTGGAACTTCCCGACGAAGACGCCGTCTTTGCGCTGGACGCCTTCGACGGCAAGCCGGAGCTGGTGGAGCTGCTGCCGGTGGACCTGGCCATGAACGCGAAGAACCGCCATGGGCTGAGCACGCTGAATCCGTTGGCCGGCTCCAGTGCCAGCCTGGAGCTGGAGGGCGCGCGCGCCCGGATTCACCTTCACGTGAGCACCCCGGCCATCTATCTGTCGCTGGCGGCGCGCGACGACGCCGAGCAGGTCATCTCGCACGCGCTGACGGTGAACACCGGCGGCGCCAAAGAAGTGAGCAACCGCAAGCACGGCGCCCATTCGCCCGCCTCCGGCTTTGCGCTGGTGCGCGCCGATGAGCGCCATGCCGTACGCATCGTGGGCGCCATCCATACCAGCCCCAACGGCACAGCTACGCAAGACGAGAATGTGATTCCCGCCCAGGTCGAAGCCGTCTACGACAAACACTGGCTCAAGATCACGCCCAGCCAGCCGCTCACTGCCGGAGAGTACGCTCTGGTTGAAATCATCTCTGCGGCTGAGATCAACCAGTCAGTCTGGGATTTCCGCGTAGACCCGCAGTCGGGCGACAACGAAGGTTCGATTGGGCCGATAGAAAAATAATGGGAACGGCATTTGCCCTGCCGAAGAAACAGGCGAAGGAAAAGGGAAATCAGGCCAATCGTCGTTTCTTCGCTTTTGGCATTTGACAACACGCGGAAGAAGCGAGCGAAAACCTCAATAATGACGCGGGGATTTTGAATTAGACAACAGAATCAATTAATTATATGCAAGAAAAATGGGCGAAGAAAGGGAGAACGGAAGGGGGGGGGGCACCTGCGGTGCGGCCAGAGGCTCACTTCGTTCGCAAGAACAGGGATTAGGGACTAAGGGACTAGGGAACACGGATTGGCGGCCAGCAGACATATTTCCATTGTGCGCCTGGGAATCGTAATTATATGCAAACTATTTTCGGTAGGGCGCTTGCCCTTCCGGAGATGCTGGCTGCCCTTCCGTCGGTTAAACTGGAAGAGCGATGCTCGACTTGGGATTTGTACGAAACAATCTGGAACTCGTTGAAGCAAAACTGCGCGCGCGCGGGGCTGACCCGGCGGCGCTGCTGGGTGATTTTCGCGCGCTCGACGCCAGCCGGCGTGAGGCGATTACCACCTCCGAGCGGCTCAAGGCGCGGCGCAATGAGTTGAGCCAGCAGGTGGGCGCGCTGAAGAAGGCTGGCAAAGACGCGACGGCAGTGATGGACGAGACGCGCGCGCTGAAGGACGAACTCGACGCGCTGGACCGGAGCGCGGCTTCGCTCGACGATCAGTTGCGGCAACTGCTCGCTGACATTCCCAATCTCACCCGCGACGAAGTGCCGGTGGGCACCTCCGAGGCCGACAATGTTGCAGTGAAGTTCTGGGGCGAGAAGCCGGTCTTTGATTTTGAGCCGAAGCCGCACTGGGAGCTGGGCGAGGCGCTGGGGATTTTGGACCTGGAACGCGCGGCCAAGCTGAGCGGGGCGCGTTTTGCGGTATACATGGGCGCGGGCGCAAGGCTGGAGCGGGCGCTGATCAGCTTTATGCTCGATCTGCACACGAAGAAGCATGGCTACACCGAAGTGCTGCCTCCGTTCATGGTGAACAGCAAGTCATTGTTCGGCACCGGGCAGTTGCCCAAGTTTGCCGAAGATTTGTTTCGCTGCTCGGACGCCGATGCAGAAGCCGTGGCGCGCGGCGAGTTCAAGGACAATGACCACTGGCTGATCCCCACCGCCGAGGTTCCGGTTACGAATCTTTATCGCGATGAAATCTTGGATGAGGCGCGGCTGCCGATCTGTTTGACGGCTTATACGCCTTGCTTCCGCGCCGAGGCGGGAGCGGCGGGCAAGGACACGCGCGGCATCATTCGCCAGCATCAGTTTCAAAAGGTGGAGATGGTCAAGTTCACGCGGCCTGAGGACTCCGACGCCGAGCACGAGCGGCTGACGCGCGACGCCGAGGAGATTCTGGAGGCGCTCAAGCTGCCTTATCGCCGGGTTCTGCTCTGCACCGGCGACACGGGCTTCTCTTCGGCCAAGACCTTCGACTTGGAGGTTTGGCTTCCCGGTCAGCAGCTTTACCGGGAGATTTCCTCCTGCTCGAACTTCGAGGCATTTCAGGCGCGGCGGGCGAATATCCGCTATCGGGCAAGCGGCGCCAAAGGCAAACCGGAGTTTGTGCACACATTGAATGGCAGCGGACTGGCCGTGGGACGCACCTGGCTGGCGATTGTCGAGAACTACCAGCAGGCCGACGGCTCGGTGGTGATTCCCGAGGCGCTGCGGCCTTACATGGGCGGGCTGGAGCGAATAACCGGGCTATGATCCGGTGTGATTTATTTGAGGTTTCCCACGGCGCCGATTTGGTTTCGTGGATTCCCACCCATTCGCAGAGCACGCGAAAGGATGGGGCATGGAACCTTCGCTTTCGGTCAAAGGCAGCGAGTTAAAGCGAAACCAGAGTAAACGTGCCCTTGTTGAGAGTGTTCAAGGTGGCTTTTTCTTGAGGAAAAAGCCACTTGGCGGGGTCGCTTCTGGGTACTGCTACTCTGGTTTCGCTGTAGCCCCCGCTGCGCGGGGTAAGCGAGTTAGCAAGTTAGCGGAAACGGCTGTTGTTTTATGGAGGGGTTCAAGGACGACAATGAAGAAGCTGCTGAAGAGCTATTTCTACTGGACATATCCGCGCGGCTGCTTTCACTATGACGTGATGGTGACGCTGATTCTGGTCTTCATCTTCGTCACGCCGCATCTGTGGAA
>Ga0302320_10015176_pt1 | contig 15853 bp, 11 predicted proteins | sample Bog_T0_3_FD_202130 | JGI IMG/M metagenome (GOLD analysis project Ga0302320, IMG submission 202130) | Peat permafrost microbial communities from Stordalen Mire near Abisko, Sweden - Bog_T0_3 | ecosystem: Environmental > Terrestrial > Soil > Wetlands > Peat | place: Sweden: Abisko, Stordalen Mire... | reverse complement strand
GCCGAGTGGCTGCAGCGGTATTTAAAGTCGCTAATTAAAGTAGCGCAGGCGTCTCGCCTGCCGTATCGACGACGGCAGGCGGGACGCCTGCGCTACTTCCTCAGCAACGTAGACGCTGCATCTTGCTGCGTCCCTCCCAGGCACGCGGCGGAACGCCGCGTCTATGTTCAAGGCACCGTTGCTCTGCCGCCCGTGCTCTTGCCCATAAGGTTTATACCCTAAGCGTTACGCGTTGAGTTCCCGGTCGTTTTGGCGGATTGTCAGGTTGGTCATGCCATCCGGAACTTCCACGCCGCGGACCTTTTTGCAAAAAGGCAGCCGTTTCCTTCCGGTCGGGATCTGGCTGCTCGGGGTGTTTCTATCGGTGGCGGGCTGGTGGATGGTGCGCGGCGAGGTCCGCCGCTCGGAGCAGATCCGCTTCGAACGCTACGCCGACCTGGTGGTGACGACCATCCGTTCCCGCTTTGAGAGTTCCGGCGAGGCGCTCCGCGGCGCCTCCGCGCTGGCCCAGCTCTACCCGCACCCGACGGCCACCGTCTGGCGGACCTACGTGGCCAGCGTCAGCCCCGCCCTGCAGCAGGGACTGCTGGGCATCGGCTACATCGAGCGCATCGATCGCTCGCAGATCCCCGAGGTGGAGGCGCGGGAACGGGCGGAGGGGCGGCCCAATTTCAAGGTCGAGGACAAGGTCAAGCACGTGGCGCTCTATGTCGTGACCCAGATGGAGCCGGAGGCGGTGAATGGCGCCGCCCTGGGCGCCGAGGTCGGCCGCGGCAATCGCCGCCGCCAGGCGGCGGAGGCGGCCCGGGATACCGGCGATCTGGTCCTGACCACCCAGTTCCCGGTATTCTGCGGGGATAAGATGGTGCCGGGCTTCCTGATGTTCCTGCCTGTCTATCGCACCGGGATCGCCCCGGAGTCGGTGGCCGCGCGGCGCGACGCCCTGCAGGGCTGGGTCTATGCCTCCCTGGAGTCGGACCTGCTGATGCAGGGTGTGCTCGACGAGATGCCGGTCGGGCTGGATTGCGCGGTATTCGAGGGCCCCGCCGCGGTCCCCGACCGGTTGATCTTCGCGGCTCACCACAAGCTGGCGGCGGGGGCGGCGGACCGCCCGGGTGCGGACTACCGCACCACGGTGGGCTGCAACATCTACGGCCAGGGCTGGACGGTGGTCATCAGCAATCTCGACCCGCTCAATCCCCACGGGGAGAGGCTCCCTTGGTTCATCCTGTTGGGCGGCCTGGTCATCAGCCTGCTCTGCGCCGCGCTCGCCCGGGTGCTGGTCAACGTCCAGACCCGCGCTGCCGCGGAGGCGGCGCGGATGACCGCCAGCCTGAAGCGCCAGGAGACCCAGTTCCGCTTCATCTTCGAGAGCGCCCCGGTCGGCATCTCGTGGTCGCAGGGCGGACGGCCGGACTCCCGCCTGGTCAACGCCGCGCACATCAAGATCACGGGCGTGTCGCTGGAGGACTCCCGGGACCCGGACAGCTACCTGCGGGTGAGCCACCCCGACGACCGGGAGAAGCAGCGCGTCCTGCTGGAGAAGCTCGACCGCGGCGAGATCGACCATTTCTCGGTGGAGAAGCGGTTCATGCATCCCGGCGGCCGGATCGTCTGGGCGGTGCTGACGATCCACCTCTCCCACGACCCGGCCTCGGGCGAAAAGCAGCAGGTGGCGACCGTGGTCGACATCACGGAGCTCAAGCGGCAGGCCGATGAGCTGCGCGCCGCCAAGGACATGGCGGAGCGGGCGAACCTCGCGAAGAGCCAGTTCCTCGCCGTGATGAGCCACGAGATCCGCACGCCGATGAACGGCGTGATCGGCATGACCAGCCTGCTGCTGAGCTCGTCGCTCACCCGGGAACAGCGGGAGTACGCCGAGACCATCCGGCACAGCGGGGACACGCTGCTCAACCTGATCAACAGCATCCTCGATTTCTCCAAGATCGAGTCGGGCCATCTCGAGCTCGAGGCCGAAACCTTCAGCCTGCGGGACTGCGTCGAGGGCGTGCTCGATCTCCTCGCGCCCCAGTTTGCCGAGAAGCGCCTCGACCTGCTCTATGAGATCGCCGACGGGGTGCCGGGGATGGTGCGCGGGGACGCCACGCGCCTGCGGCAGATCCTCGTCAACCTCCTCGGCAACGCGGCCAAGTTCACGGAGCAGGGCGAGGCCGTCCTCAGCGTCCGCGCCGAAACCTCGGAGGCCGGCCGGTGCCAGCTGAGCTTCAGCGTGCGCGACACCGGCATCGGCATCCCGGCCGAGGCCATGGGGCGGCTGTTCCGCTCGTTTTCCCAGGTGGACGCCTCGACGACGCGCAAGTTCGGCGGCACGGGCCTCGGGCTGGTCATCAGCATGCGCCTGGCGGAGATGATGGGCGGCCGCATGTGGGTGGAGAGCGAGGAGGGGGTGGGGTCGACGTTTTCCTTCACGATCGTCGTCGACGCCCTGGTCAGCAAGCCGCGGCTCTTCCTCGCGACGGGCAAGGGTCAGCTCGAGGACAAGCGCCTGCTGATCGTCGACGACAACGCGACGAACCGCCGCATCCTGACCGGCTTCGCCAACGGCTGGGGCATGAGCGCGCGGGCGGCGGCGTCCGGGGCCGAGGCGCTGGCGTGCCTGGCCGCGGGCGAGGAATTCGACGCCGCCGTGCTCGACCTGCAGATGCCCGAAATGGACGGCGGCATGCTGGCGGCCGAAATCCGCAAGCACCGCACGGCCGGGGAGCTCCCCTTCGTCCTGCTCTCGTCGCTGGGCCGGAGGGAATTCGTGTCCCGCCCGGAGCTCTTTGCGGCGTTCCTGACCAAGCCGGTCAAGCCGTCGCTGCTCTTCGAGGCCCTGGTCGACCTGTTCCACGTGCACGACGTGCACAAGGTGCTCCGGCACGCGCTGCCCGAGCCGGGCAATGCGGCCCGGCGCTCGGAGCGCGTCCTGCTGGCGGAGGACAACGCGGTCAACCAGAAGGTCGCCGTCTCCATGCTGGCCAAGCTCGGCTACCGGGCCGACGTGGCGGCCAACGGCAAGGAGGTGCTCGAGGCCCTGGAGCGGCAGGCCTACGATATCGTGCTGATGGACGTCCACATGCCCGAGATGGACGGCCTCGAGGCGACGCGCCAGATCCGCGGACGCCAGCGGGCGGGGACCGCGCGTCCGTGGATCATCGCCCTCACCGCCAACGCCATGCAGGGTGACCGGGCGCTTTGCCTCGCCGCGGGCATGGACGACTACATCAGCAAGCCGATCACGCTCGATGAGCTGATCGCCGGCATGGTGCGCGCGCTGGCGCGGTTTTCAACCGCCGGGCCGCGTGGTGCCGCTGACGAACTCGGGTCCTGAGCCCAGCGGGGGCAGCCCGGACGCCCCGCCGGCGCCCGCCGCCAGCCGCGGTTCCACCTGCTGCCAGAGCAGGTCGGCGCGCAGGTCGAGCAGGGACCGGCACCGGGCCACCTCGGCTTCCCGGGCCCGGCGGTTCTTCTCGGCGATGGCGGCGAGGTCGTCGAGGTCGAAGAGGAAGACGTTTTGCAGGCCCGCCGCGGCGGGATCGACGTCGCGGGGGAGCGCCAGGTCGATGAAAAGCAGGGGCCGGGCCGGGCGGCGCTTGATCGCGGCGCTGGCGGCCGCGACCGGCACGATGGTGTGGGGCGCGGCGGTCGCGCAGACCACGACGTCGAAATCGCCCAGCCGGGAGCCGGCCTGCTCGAAGGGCAGCGCGGTGGCTCCGAGCTGGGTGGCCAGCTCCATCGCCCGGTCGAGGCGGCGGCTGGCCACGGTGAGGGCGGAGACGCCGCGGCTCCGGAACGCCCGGGCGGTTTTCTCGCCCATCTCGCCCGCGCCGATCAACAGCACGCGCGCCGCCGCCAGGCTGCCGAAGACGTTGAGCGCGAGCTCGACCGCGACGTAGGCGATGCTCACCTGGCCGACGGCGATCTGGGTGTTCGTCCGCAGCTGCTTGGCCGACTGGAACACCTTTTGGAAGACTCGATTCAGCACCGGGCCAGCCGAGCGCCGGGCCTGGGCGGCGGCGTAGGCCTCCTTGACCTGGCCGAAGATCTCGGTCTCGCCGACGACCTGCGAATCGAGGCCGGCGGCCACGGCGAGCAGGTGCTGGACCGCGGCGCGGCCGGTGAGCTTCAGGCGGAATCGGTCGAACTCGGCCAGGTCGAACCGCTGGCGCGCGCAGAAGGCCGCCTGGACGCGCGCGGCCGCGCCGGGCTCGGCCGCCACCGCGTAGAATTCCACCCGGTTGCAGGTGTTGAGCAGCGCGATCTCGCGCACGCCCGGCAGCGCCGCCAGCTCGGCGTGCAGCGCGGACTCGGCCTCCGCGGCGAGCGCGAGCCTCTCGCGCACCGCGAGGGGCGTGGTGTGATGGCTCGCGCCGAGGACAAAAAACTCGGCCGGGGTCATGACGGCACGACGCCGGGGGCGGCGATGGGCCGGGCCGGCGCCGGGCGCGCCGCAGCCGATGGCGCTGGCGCCGGATGCCGGCGGCCCTCCACCGCGCCGAGCGACACCAGCGCGGCGGCGAACAGCGCCAGGCAGGTCCAGGCAAAACGCTTCGCGAGGAGGCGCCCCCGCAGCCGCAACCCGAGGGCGACCGCATAGGCGATCCACAGCGCGGCGGTGACCAGATGGTTGGCCGGCGTGAGGTCGCGGGCGTCGCGCAGCCAGTAAACCGAGCCGACCACGAGCGAGCCGCCGAGCAGCGCCACCCCGACGGCGAGCAGGCGCACGCCGATGAGATCGAGCTCGAAGATCGACGGGAGGAAGGTGAACCGGCCCCCCAGGCGCTTGGACTTGAGGGAGTAGTGGCGCAGGAGAAAGAGCAGGGAGGTCAGGGCCAGCAGGGCGAACACCCCGTAGCTGAAGACGGCGAGGGCGGCGTGGAACTCGATCCACGGGTTGCCGCCGAAGAGGCGGGTCGGCCGGGGCGGGTCCCAGGCCGACACGGCGAGCGAGAGCAGCGTGAGGGCGGCCGTGAGGGAGGCGGTGAAGTAGCCCAGGAAGCTGGAGCGGAAGGTCACCCCGATCAGCAGGTAGAGCGTGATGGCCGACCAGGCGATGAACTGGAGCATTTCAAAGGTGTTGCCGAGGGGGCATTCGCCGTCCACCCGCCCGCGCTCGGACAGGCCGGCCAGCTGCAGCACATAGCCGATCGCGATCAGCCCGTACATCACCCCGCCGAGCGGCCGGCCGCGGCGCAGCAGCGACAGCGAGCCCAGCAGGGCCCCGGCGAGATAGAATCCCGCGGCGCACCACATCCATTGGCGGTCGGTGAGGAAGGCAAACATTCGGAAATTAGTAAGTAGTAATTAGTAAGTAGAAAGTGGAGGCGGGACAAGCCGCACTTTCCAACTCTTACTTACCACTTACTAATTACTAATTTCCGGACCTACCTTCTGTATCTCCGGTCTTCCTTGAGCTCCAGCCGCTTGGTCTCGAGCTGGACGCCGGCGATGGCCGGGTGCTGGCGCAGGCGCTGGAAGACCGGGGGGGTGAGTTTCCACGCCAGGGCCGGGCTGGCGTCGGCGATCGGGGCCACCCGGTCCTCGAAGATGAAGCCAAATGACACCTTGGTGTCTCCCGGCTGCCCGTTGATCGTCTCGCGCAGGAGGCGCAGGAAGGCCGGCGTCTCCGCGTGATCGGGGTGCAGCAGCCAGGTCACCTTGCGGATGAGGCCGGGTACGGCGGCGTCCAGCGGGTAGCACTCCTTGACGTTGATGCGCGAACCGTCCGACCCGGAGATGATGTTGCCGAGCACGATCACGGGGCTGTTCTCCGCCAGGGCCGGGCCGTAGGCCGCGTAGGCGTCGGCGAACATCGCGAGCGCGCTGGATCCCGTCCGGGTCGCCAGGGTGAAGGCCGCCCAGGGCCGGTTGTCCTTCTTTGACAGTTTCTTCGCGATGCCCCCGGCGATGCCGCACAGCCGGAATTCCGTGCGCCCGGGTTGCTGCAGCAGTTCCTCGGCGGCGTGGGTGCCGATCGCCTCCGCCAGCCCCGCATAGGCGTCCAGGGGGTGCCCGGAAATGTAGAAGCCCAGCAGATCCTTCTCGAAGCCGAGGCGCTCCGCCGCGGAGAAATCCCCCGCGGCGGCGGGCGCGGCGGCGACCGCCAGGCCGGCGCGGCCGTCCCGGTCGGCCGGGGCCGGCGCGCCGCGGGCCGGCTCGGCCAGGATGTCGAGGAAGCTGTGCTGGCCGGCGGCCTTGTCGCGGGCGGTGGCGGCGACGGCGGCCATGGCGGTGTCGAGGCTGGAAAAAATCCCCTGGCGCGAGGCGCCGCTGAAATCAAACGCCCCGGTCTTGGCCAGGTGCTCGAGGACGCGGCGGTTGACCGCCCGCGGGTCAACCCGTGCCATGAAGTCATCGAAGTCGCGGAACGGCCCGTTCTGCTCGCGCTCCTCGATGATCCGCCGCGCGGCGAGCTCGCCCACGCCCTTGATCCCGGCGAGACCGAAGCGGATCTTCGGGCCGACCGGGGTGAAGGCCTCGCGCGATTCGTTGACGTCCGGACCGAGCACCTGGATGCCGATCGCCTCGGACTCGGCGACAAAGTGGGCGACCTTCTCCGCATTGCCCAGCTCGGTGCTGAGCACCGCCGCCATGAATTGCACCGGGTAGTTCGCCTTGAGGTAACCGGTCTGGTAGCTGAGGATGGCGTAGGCCGTGGCGTGGGCCTTGGGGAAGCCATAGCCGGCGAACTTGTTGAGAATGTCGAAGATGGCGTGGGAGGTCTTCTCGTCGATGTCGTGGAGCCGCTTCGCCCCGGCGACGAATTTGTCGCGCTCCTTCGCCATGGCCGCGGCGTCCTTCTTGCCCATGGCCCGGCGCAGCATGTCGGCCCCGCCGAGAGTATAGCCGGCGATGACCTTGGCCGCCTCCATGACCTGCTCCTGGTACACCATCACGCCATAGGTGTCCTGGCAGACCTTCTCCAGGAGCGGGTGGGGGTAGGTCACCGTGCTCGGGTCGCGGTGGCCCCGGACGTAGTCCGGGATCCAGTCCATCGGGCCGGGGCGGTACAGCGCGATCAGCGCGATGATCTCATCGATGGTTGAAACCTGGAGCTGGCGGCAGAGGTTCTGCATGCCCGCGGACTCGAGCTGGAAGACGCCGGTGGTGCGCCCCGAGTTGAGCAGGGCGAAGGTCCGGGCGTCGTCAAAGGGGATCCGCTCGATGTCGAACTTCGGGTCGGCGGTCCGGTGGATGTTCTCCACGGCGTCGGCGATGACGGTGAGGGTCTTCAGGCCCAGGAAGTCCATCTTCAGCAGGCCGAGCTTGCCCACCGCATTCATGTCGAACTGGACGGTGACGTCTCCCTCCTGCAGCGTGAGCGGCACGAACTCGGTGAGCGGCTGGTCGGTGATGATGATCCCGGCGGCGTGCTTGCCGGTGTTGCGCACCATGCCCTCCAGGACGAGGCCCTGGTCGAAGATCCGCTTGGCCACGGGATTCCGCGCCAGCTCGTCGCGCAGCTCGGCCGATTTCGCCGCCGCCTGGTCGAGCGTGATGTTGAGCTCGTCGGGGATCATCTTGGCCAGCCGATCGGCGTCCGCGTACGGCAGGCTGTTCACCCGTGCGACGTCGCGGATGACCATCTTGGCGCCGAGCGTGCCGTAGGTGATGATGTTGGCGACGCAGTGGTCGCCGTATTTGCGGCGCACGTAGTCGATGACCTCCCCGCGGCGGCGCATGCAGAAGTCCACGTCGAAGTCGGGCGGCGACACCCGCTCGGGATTGAGGAAGCGCTCGAAGATCAGGTTGAAGCGCAGGGGGTCGATGTTGGTGATGCCGAGCAGGTAGGCGACCAGGCAGCCGGCCCCGGAGCCGCGGCCCGGGCCGACGGGGATGCCCTTGGCCTTGGCCCAGTCGATGAAGTCCCAGACGACCAGGAAGTAGTCCTCAAACCCGGTTTTGCCGATGACGCCCAGCTCGTAGTCGGCGCGCTCGAGCAGCGCCGGCGCGTAATTGGCGCCGTAGCGCTTCACCAGGCCCTCCAGGCAGAGCTGCCGGAGGAAGTCCGAGCGCCCGGCCTTGACCTCGGGCGGCAGCGGGTACTTCGGGTAGCGTTCGCTGCCCTTGGGGAAGGGGATGGCCAGTTCGCACATCTCCGCGACCGCCTGGGTGTTGGTCACCGCGTCGGGAATCTCCGCGAAGAGCGCCGCCATCTCGTCGCGGGACTTGAGGTAGAACTGCGAGCTGTCGAAACGCATCCGCTTCTGGTCCTCGATCTTCGCCCCGGTCTGGATGCAGAGCATCGAGTCGTGCGGCCCGGCATGCTCGGCCCGGACATAGTGGACGTCATTGGTGCAGATCACCTTGAGGCCGAATTCGCCGGCGAGCTTGAGCAGGCCGGGAATGATCTTGCGCTGCTCGGGCAGGCCGTGGTCCTGGATCTCGACGAAGTAATTCTCGCGGCCGAAGATTTCCACGAAGCGCCCGCAGGCCTGCCGGGCCTCGGCCTCGCGATCGTGGAGCAGGTGCTGGGGCACCAGCGAGGCCAGGCAGCCGGTAAAGCCGATGAGGCCGGCGCTGTGCCTGGCCAGCGTCTCGAAGTCGGTGCGCGGCTTGTAGTAGAAGCCCTGCAGGTGCGCGTCGGACACGAGCTTGAGGAGGTTCTGGTACCCGGCGAGGTTGCGCGCGAGCAGGCCGAGGTGGAAGATGGTCTTGCCGTCGTCCGAGCGGCCGTGGCGTTCGAGGCGGGAGCCCTCGACCAGGTAAAGCTCGCAGCCGACCAGCGGCTGGATCCCCTTCGCCTTGGCCGCCGTGTAGAACTCGATCGCGCCGAAGAGATTGCCATGGTCGGTGAGGGCCAGCGACTTCATCCCAAGCTCGACGGTGCGGTCCATCAGCCGGTCGATGCGGCAGGCGCCGTCGAGCAGGCTGTAGTCGCTGTGGACGTGGAGATGGACGAAATTGGTGTCCGTGGAAGGCACAGGGACACACAAAAGCGGAAAGCGAAAAGGGCAAAGCGGAAACCGTGTGGTGAGCGTACCGATCAATCGGTACTCAGCCGTAGCACGGGCTTCCAGCCCGTGTCGGGGATGACATGGGCTGAAAGCCCATGCTGTTGAGAAGCGCGGTCGGGACCCGCTCCCTCCCGGAAACGGCCCCAAGTCCGCACTTCAAAAAGCCGTTGACGAACGGATTTAGGTTTGGCCTACTGTACCTCTTTTACCTTCACCGACCGTCCATTCGTCCATGTCTATTGAAATCAAGATCCGCAAGAACGAGCCCATCGACCGTGCGCTTCGGCGCATGAAGAAGAAGCTCGATCGCGAAAACATCATCAAGGGAGTCCGCGCCAAGCGTTACTACGAGAAGCCCTGCGAGAAACGCCGCCGCAAGGAAAAGGTGATGGCTTTCACCGCGATGTTGCGCCGCCGTTACAATAGCTGAAGCGGGCAATACTGCCCCCGGGCGGGCGTGAAGTTTCATCATTCGTGAAACCGACTCTGGCCCTGTCCACCGCCTGGTGCTCCCACCGTCACACCGACGGCTATGCCATGCTGCGGGAGATGGCCGATTTTGGGTTCGAATACGCCGAACTGAGCCACGGCATCCGCATCCTTCTGGTGCCGGGGATCTTAAAGGCGCTGAACGAAGGGGTGATCAAGATCAGCTCCACCCATAATTTCTGCCCGCTGCCGACCGGGGTGATGCAGGCGGCGCCCAACCTGTTCGAGCCATCGTCGGTGGATGCCCGCGAGCAGGACCAGTGGCTGCGGCATACCAAGCGCTCGATCGACACGGCGGCGCAGGTCAAGTCCCGCGTGCTGGTCTGCCATCTGGGCAGCGTGATATTTTTCTGGTTCAACCCCGCCCGCAAGCTGCAGCGGTATCTCGACGCCCACCCGTCGGATGACGTCGCCGACGACAAGGATTACCAGGCGCTGCTCGGGAAATCGGTCGCCAAGCTGCGCGCGCGCATGGGACCCTATTGGGACCGGACGCAGAAGAACCTGGCCAAGGTGTTCGACTATGCCGCGCAGCATGGGATCAAGCTCGGATGTGAGAATCGCGAGAAATTCGAGGAGCTGCCGGTGGACGCGGATTTTCCGGATTTCCTGGCCGGCCTGCCCGCCGCCGCGCCGGTCGGGTACTGGCACGACACCGGCCACGCCGAGATCAAGCGGAGCATGGGGCTGCTCGACCACCGTCAGCAGCTCGAAAAGAACGCGTCGCGCCTCCTCGGTTTCCACCTGCACGACGTCAACGCCGAGGGGCAGGACCACCAGGCGATCGGGACCGGCCATGTCGACTTCCGGATGGTCAGCAGTTTCTGGCGCCCGGAGCACATCCTGGTCCTCGAGTTGGGCCCGCGCACCACGATCGAAGGGGTGCGCGAGTCGAAGGCGAGGATCGAGGATCTGATGTAGAGTAGTGGCGCAGGCGTCCCGCCTGCGCTACTTCTTTCGCTCACCCAGGATCTCCCGCACCCACCGCCGGTGCGGCCCCGACAGGGTGATGCCGTCGAGCTGGTCGAGCGGCACCCAGACGAGCCCGGCAGCGAGCCGTCCCCGCGGCGCCGGCGCCGCGTGGATCGACTCGGTCATCCGGTGCTTTGTGATGCTGCGGACCCGGCGCGCCAGCAGCTTGCCGCGCGCCGCGCGGGCGGGAGAGATCCTGGCCTGTTCGGCCGTGGGCAGCTCGTGCTGCCCGGCCAGTCGGCGCGCCCCGGCGTTCGCGCGGTGCAGCAGGAGCGCGCCCCCGCGTTCGCACCAGACGCGGGTGACCGCGACCCGCACGGTGGGTTTTGGCGCCAGGCGGGGCAGGCCGGCAGCCGTTCCCCGCCGGGCGCCGGCGCAAAACGGCCGCACCGGGCACACCAGGCACAGGGGACCCTGGCGCAGGCATACCGTGGCGCCCAGCTCCATCATGGCCTGGTTGTGGTCGCCCGGCGACTCCGCCCCCGCAATCAGGCGGGCGGCCAGCGGGGCGAAGGCCCGGGCGGCGGTCGCGCTGTCCGGAAACTCCCGGGCGTCGGCGGTCAGCCGGGCCAGGATGCGCACGACGTTGCCGTCCACGCACGCCGTCGCGGCGCCGAATGCGATGCTCGCAATCGCCGCGGCCGTGTACGGGCCGATGCCCGGCAGCTCCGCCCAGTCCTCCAGGCGGCGCGGCGGCGCCGGCCGGGCCGCCACCACCCGGGCCAGCCGGTGGAGGTTGCGCGCCCGCGCGTAGTAGCCGAGGCCCTCCCAGAGCTTGAGCACCCGGGCCTCGGGCGCCGCGGCCAGGGCGGCGAAGTCGGGCAGCTCCGCCATCCAGCGGGCGAAATAGGGCAGCACGGTCTTCACTTGCGTCTGCTGCAGCATGAATTCGCTGACCACCGTCCCGTAAACCGAGGGCGCCGTGCGCCAGGGCAGCGGCCGGGCCTGGGCGCGATACCAGCCGAGCAGCGCTTGGCGCAGCGCAGGGGCTGCGGCGATCAGGGCGGACGCGGCTGGGCTCGGCATGGGCGATGGGCGATTTTCCTTTTGCGCTTTGGGCGCCTTTTTGCGGCGATTCCCACCTGATGTCGAAGAAAACCTCCGATGAGGACGCGCCGAAGAAGCTTTCCACCTACACGCTTAAGCTGACGGACGCGCAGATGGACAAGCTGCGGGCCGTGCTCGAGGCGAAGGGCTGGGAGCGGTTCGAGGTGGCCTACGCGCGGTTCGCCTTTCGCGGACCGGACTGCAATGTGACCGCCTACGAGAGTGGGAAGGCGGTCATCGCCGGCAAGGGCACGGAGAACTTCGTCCTGCACACGCTCGAGGCCGAGGTCACCCAGGCGGCCCAGCTCGGCTACGACGCGGTGCTCCATCCCGACTGGTTCGAGGCGCACGCCGGTCTCGATGAGAGCGGCAAGGGCGACTTCTTCGGGCCGGTGATCGCGGCGACCGTCATCGCCGACCCGGCCGCGATCGACGGCTGGATCAAGGCCGGGGTCAAGGACTCCAAGAAGATCGCCGATCCCCAGATCCTGCGCCTGGAGAAGATCATCCGCGGGACGCACGGCGTGGTGGTGCGGACGTGCCACTGCGGCATGCCGAAGTACAACGAGATCATGACCCGGCCCCACGCCAACCTGAACAAGCTCCTGGCCTGGCAGCACGCCACGGCGCTCAGCCAGGCCCTGGCCGGCAAGCCGGTGCCGTGGGGGCTCCTCGACCAGTTCACCAAGCAGCCGCTGGTGCAGCGCGAGCTGACGAAGCTGGGGGTGAAGGATTTCGACCTGCGGATGCGCACCCACGCCGAGGAGGACCCGGTCGTGGCCGCGGCCTCGGTCATCGCCCGGGCGGAGTTCCTGCGGCAGATGCATGGGCTGTCCCAGCGCTTTGGCGCCAAGCTCCAGAAGGGCGCGAGCGCGCTGGTCAAGGAGCAGGGGGCGGAGATCATCCGCAAGTTCGGCGCCCGCGCGCTCGGCGATTTCGCCAAGCTGCATTTTCGCACCGCCTACGAGGTGGTGGCCGCCGCCGGCAAGCTCGACGAGCTGCCCCTCCGGGACCCCGGGGAGAAAGTGAAATGGGACTACCGTGCCTAAACGGCGCCAGCTTCGCAGCTTCGACCTCAAGCGGATCGACGGATTCGCGAGCCTGATCGGGGTGGACGAAGCGGGCCGCGGCGCGCTGGCGGGGCCGGTGGTGGCCGGCGCGGTCCTGGTGAACCGCGAATTTCTCGAGAGCCCCTGGGCGGTGCGCGCGACCCGGGTGAACGATTCGAAGCAGCTGACGCCGGCGGTGCGGGAGGAACTTTGGGGGGAGTTCGAGGGCCTGATGGCGGAGGGCCGGATCCACGCCCATTTTGGCACGGCGGGCATCGACGAGATCGAGCGCCTGAACATCCTCGGCGCGACGAAACTGGCGATGCGCCGCGCCCTGGAGGGGATCTACCCGCCGTCGGCCTTCACCCGCCAGGTCGAGCCCGACCTCTTCTCCTCGCTCGAGCAGCGGGCCGCCTTCCAGCCGGCGGTGTCCTGCCGGGTGCTGATCGACGGCCTGGCGCTGCGCAACTTCCCGTATCCCCACGACGGCATCGTCCACGGGGACGCCCGCTCGCTCTCGATCGCGATGGCGTCGATCGTGGCCAAGGTCGCCCGGGACCGGGCGATGGCCGGGCTCGACGCGCAGTATCCGGGCTACGGCTTTGCCCAGCACAAGGGCTACGGGACCGACGAACACCGCGCCGCCGTCCTGCGTCTCGGCCGCTGTCCCCAGCACCGCGAGATGTTCCTGCGCAAGCTCTTCGCCCGCCGGATCGACCCGGCGCAGGCCGTGCTGGAATTTGACACCTAAAAGGCCGGAAACTACTCCAACTTCGCCAGCTGCTCCCTGACCATCGCCGCCGTCAGCGGCAAATACCGCCCTTCATGCTGGATGCAGTCCTGGCCCTCCTGGCTCAGGACAAACCGCATGAATTCGTCGGTCAGCGGATCGAGCGGCTTGCCCGGCGCCCGGTTGAAATAGAAGAACTGCTCGTTGAAAAGCGGATAGGAGTGGTCATGCACGGTTTCGAGGGTCCGCGGGACGTAGGGTCCCCCGTCCTGGCCCTGCACGGCGAGTTCCTTGAGCTGCGGTCCCATCGAGAGCGGGGAGACGTAGTACATGGCATAGCGGTCCCGGGCGACGGCATCCCGGGCCTGCTTGCTCCAGGTCACGATCTTGCCCCCGGTCGTGATGTAGTTGGTGACCCCGCGGTAGCCCTCCACCCACTCCCCGCTGCCCCGGAGTATCTTGTCCGAGAACTCCGTGCTCGCACCCGCCCGCACGGTCTGGCCGCCGGTGTGGATCGGCTGACCCGCCCACTCTCCGGTCAGGCCGAGCTGGCCCCAGGTGCGGATATCCTCATCCTTGCCGCGCGCATAGGGGTATTCGGAGTGCCAGACGCTGCCGACGTAGCCGCCGGATCGCGCGCAGCCGAACACCCCGTCGAGCTGTTTCACGCTGATCCGGCTCAGGGGATTGTCCTGGTTCACCACGATGATGAACGCGGGGGACCATCCATAGACGTCGTAGGAGCCGGTGGCGACCGCGACCTCGGAGACGGGGTAGCGGAATTCCTGCTCGAACGACAGGCGGTCGGTCAGCGTCGCCTTGTTGGACATGCCGATATCGGCGACGCCGCATACCAGGGCCGGCACCGCCATGGCCGCGGTCGGCAGGTGATACGCGATCGTGACCCCGGGCTGGAACTGCTTGAAGGCCGCCCGCCAATATTCCCCGAGGGTGCCGTCCTTGAGGTAGTTGTTGCCCCAGATCCGCAGCGTGCCCGTCAGCTGCTGCCGGGGGACATAGTGGGGGAGGCCGCTCAAATCCCAGCGCTTCTTGTAGCCCCCAATCATGCCGTGTTCCTTGCGGAACCCGGTGACATTTTGCGTCCAGATGCTGACGCCCGTATTCTGCGGATTGGCGGTCGGCTCCTGGGCGCGGAGCGGGAGCGCGGCGGCGGCGGCAAGTGCGATGCTGGGAAGAAGCAGGCTGGTTTTCATGGGAGCTTGGCGCGAAAAGCCGGGGTCGCGGCCTCGCGGTTCTATTCGAGTTTCTTGAGCTGGGCGCGCACGACCTCGGCCGTGAGCGGAATATACCGTCCTTCGCGCTGGACGCATTCCTGGCCCTCCTGGCTCAGGACAAAACGAAGGAACTCGTCCACCTTCGGATCGACGGCCTGGCCCGGGGTCCGGTTGATGTAAAAGAAGTACTGCCCGTAGAGCGGATAGGTCCGGTCGTGGACGGTCTCGAGCGAGCGCTTCACGTAGGGTCCGCCGTCGTAGCCCTGGATCGCCAGCTCCCTCATGTCCGGGCTCATCGACATGGGGGAGACGTAGAACATCGCGTCGCGGTCCCGGGCGATGGCCCGCTGAGCCTGCAAACTCCAGGTCACGATTTTGCCTCCCGTGGTGATGTAGTTTGCATACGCCTGATAACCCTCCACGAACTGGTCGCTCCCGCGGAGGACAATGTCGGAAAATTGCGTCGTCTGGTTCCCGCGCAGGCTCTGGCCGCCGGTGTGGATCGGCTGGTCCGCCCACTCGCCGGTGAGCCCGAGCTGCCCCCAGGTCCGGATGTTCTCCTCCGGCCCCCGCGCATAGGGATACTCGGTATGCCACACGCTGCCGACATAGCCGCCCAGCCGCGCGCCCCCGAAGACGCCATCGAGTTGCTTCATACTGATCTGGGTCAGGGGATTGTCCTTGTTCACGACGATGATGAAGGCCGGCGACCAGCCATAAACGTCGTACGAGCCCGTGACGGCCGAAATCTCGGTGACCGGATGGTGATACACCTGCTCGAATGTCAGCAGGTCCATGAGGATCGCCTTGCGGCTCATCGCTATATCCGCCACGCCGCACGAGAGCGCCGGGATCGCGATGCCGGTGGTGGGCAGGTTATACTCGATCTTCAGGTCGGGCTGGAATTTCTTGAACTCGGTCTGCCAGTAATCCGCCAGATAGCCGTCCTTGATGTAGTTGTTGCCCCAGATCCGCAGTTTGCCGGAGAGCTTTTGCCTCGGCACGTAGTGGGGCAGGTCGCTCAGGTCCCACCGCTTCGTGTAACCGCCCACCGACCCGTGCTGCTTGCGGAATCCCGTGACGTTTTGCGTCCAGATGCTGACCCCCGCATTTTGCGGTTCGGCGGGCGGCACCTGGGCGGGAAGCGGGAGCACGGCGGACAAACCGAGCGCAATGCCGGCGAGCAATGGGGTAACTTTCATGGGAATGCTGGGCGTGGGAAGGGGTGCTCGCTTGCGAGCTGGCGCCCGACTCGGACGGGGTATCGGAGCGCCCGCCCATCATTGGGCCGAATGATAAACAGAACCTGAAGGCTATCTGAATAATCCTTAACCCGTTCTTGCGATTTCGGCCCACCTTCCGGCAGTTTCA